>JAESFG010000259.1_pt1 | contig 120437 bp, 109 predicted proteins | sample 9269371 | NCBI WGS metagenome assembly JAESFG01 (sample SAMN14506227, study PRJNA617093) | algae metagenome | isolation source: Aetokthonos hydrillicola CCALA 1050 (B3-Florida) and co-occurring... | place: USA: South Carolina | collected 2013-01-01
CGAAGCTGCGGGCGTCGGCAGGTCGCTTGCCCAGGATCGTCTCGTAGTCGTACCACGACACCGGACTGGCCGACGCCCACGGCACGTTGCCCGTCTTCGCGTTCGGGCTGTTCGCGATGTCGACGGAGGCGTCCTTGTCGTCCGCGCCTATTACGAGCGTGAAGTTCGCGGGATTGAGCGCTTGATACGTGCGCACGCCGGGAGTGGCCTCGACCTCGAAGATCACATGCGTCGGCGAGTTGCCCGCCGCGATGTAGTAGACCGTTCGGCCGCCCGCCGCGATCGGCAGCGAGCGGTACATCCCCGAGCCCGTCGTCGCGTAGTCGGCAATCGACTCACGGAACGGCGCCTCAAGGTCGACGTTCATCCCGTTCTCGTGCGTGCTGTGGAAGTGCGAGTCGCCGCCGGCCTGCAGGCTCAGGCCGTTCACCATGAACGTCGGGATCGTCGTCAGGTTTGCCGTGGCAGGGTTCGTCTCCCAACTCTCGCTGGCGATCTCAACGAACTCGCGCGCCCAGACCGATCCCCACACTTCCGGCTGGTTCACGCCGCCGCCGATTACGTATTAGTCGCCCGCGATCGGCTGAGGCAACTCGGTCCACATCGAGATCGAGCGTGGATGCGTCGCCGCGGTACACGCTCCACGCCTCGGCGACCGTCAACGCAGGAGCGGCCGGCGGCGTCTGGGTCGACGTGCTGCCGAGGTCGAACTTCAGGTCAAAGCTCAGGTCGACCGTCGGCGTAACGTTGAGGGCGCTGCCGGCGTTTGCCAGGTCGATGTGTCGAAGGACGCCGTAACCAACGCCGCTCCGCGCGTCGACGTCAGGAATCAGATCCGCGACAACGGCCGGCAACGCGTGGGTGAGATCGAACTCGATCTTCAGCGCGCAGCTCGGCGCATCGAACGTCACGCGCGACCCGCCCGGGCCAGACCCGTTGCCGAGCGTGGTCTTCAGCAGCGCGTCGAGACTCTGCGCGCTCGTGAAGACGGGCGCCGTCTGCGGCGCGATCGCGTTCAGCACGACGGCGCGTAGCGCAGCGCCCGGATCGGTGAGGTCGCTCAGGCTCTTGCCAGTGAACGGGATCGTCGCGTCCACCTCGGCCGTTTGCGCCAGGCCGGTCAGGTAGCCCGCGAACTCGTTCAGTTGCGTCACGACTGCCGTCGAGTCGACGCGCGCGAAGGAGCCGACGACATCGAACGCGGCGTTGCCCGTCACGACCGGCCCGCTGATCGCCTGCGTCGACCCGCTGATCACGAGGGCAGGCGATCCGGTCGCCGTCCACCCGCCGAGCGTCGCCGCGACGGTCATCGAGCCACTAAGGTTTGTCCCGCCTCATCTATCGCAGACCGAGAGCGCGGAGCTACCGACAGAGCGCTGTGCAGCTATTGGGGCGTCTGAACGCCAGGATAGCCCGCAGTGGGCCCTGTGGCTGGCAGATCATCGCTCGCGTTAAGGCCGAGCACCGCTTCGGCTTCCTCCCTGTGATCCCCTCCAGCTTTAGATCGCTGGTTGTCTTCGCGGCCATCGAAACCAACGCCCGCTGGTACCACGGTCGTGCCTTGTGCGAGCAGCCAGTTTGTTGGTGGATCCCAGATCCAACGGAAACTCGAACAAGCAGGAGGCGCGCCCACGCTGGACCGGTTGTTCGTACGTTGCGCCGTTGGAGAACCCGAGTTCGGCGACCGATACGGCGGCGATCTCCACCGAAGTGCTTGGCTTCAAGGGCACGAATCGCCGGTCTTCGAACAGCGTCTGAGCTGCCTGGTTGAGGCGGACACCGCAAGCAGCGAGCAGAAAGACATCTACCACCTCCGCGACGTCTTCGGCGCGATCTGCCCGCAGCTGGAGATAACCTCGCTCATCGAAAAGCCGCAGTGGAAGATCCGACGGCGCTACGTTCCGACGACCAATTGAACGCTCCTAACCGGCAAGTCACGGTCATTTGAGCGTGGTGGGACGACGGATGCGTCGCATCCATGCACCGAACGTCGCGCGTTCAAACCGCACGCGGAGCTTGTAAGGTGAGGTCCCTCCGATAGCTCAGTCGCCATCCGATCTCACGAATGCCTGGCTTGCCGCGGGTGCGTCTTCGATTGCTGCCGTTTCGAGTGCTGGAACGGTCGCATCTCGGACCGGCGTCTCTCTCCTCAGCAACGCTGCAAACGATTCCGATTGTTCAGGCTCGCCGTGGACGACGAAGGCCCGCGTTCGCTCGCTGATCGCGGGCTTCACGAAGCGGAGGAGTTCCTGCGAGTCGCCGTGCGCGCTCATGCCAGGGAGCGTCTTGGTCTGGCAGCGGACGTCGTAGAAGCGGTCGTAAATGCGGACGCGTTTCTCACCGTCCTGCAGGCGTCGGCCGAGCGTGCCGGGCGGGGTCCAGCCGACGAAGAGCAGCACGTCGTCGCGCCGCTCGATGCTCTGCTTCACGTGGTGCAGGATGCGGCCGAACTCGAGCGTCGGGCTGCTCGCGATAATCACGCACGGGCCCTTGTCCGCATTAATCATCTTGCTCTGCTCAGCGGTGCTGCTGAGGACCACGTTCTTCATGCCGAAGACGTCCTTGTGCGCAATCAGATCGCGCGTCTCATCGTCCCAGGCATTCCTGCAACTAGTGTAGATCCGCGTCAGATCCACGCCCATCGGACTGTCAATATAGATCTTCATGGGCGGAACCTTGCCCGCATTGATGAGCTTCTCGACGTACCACAGCATCGTCTGAGTCCGGCCGACCGCGAAGCTTGGGATGAGCAGGCGCGAACGGCTCTCCGTGATCTGCTTCAGTACCGTCTCGAAGTGCGGCTCGACGTCGACCATCGGCTCGTGCACGCGGCCGCCGTAGGTCGATTCGGTGATGAGCACGTCGACCGGAAACGGCGGCGGGACGGGGTCACGGATGATCGGGGTGTTGTATCGCCCGACGTCGGCCGTGAAGAGGAGCGTGCGCGGTTTGCCGTTCTCCTTCCAGTCCAGCACGACGTAGCTGCTGCCGAGGATGTGGCCGGCCTCGAAGAGCGTGAAGCCGATCGTGTTCGCCTCGCCCGACTCGTCCGGGAACAGCGTGACGCGTTTCGCGAGTTCAACGTGCTTGTAGAGACGGGTCACCTGATTCGCGTCCGCCGTTGTGTAGAGAGGCTTGATCGGCGGCTGATCGGCGCGGATGACGCGCCGATTCATGTACTCGGCGTCCTCCATCTGGATCTCGGCGCTGTCGGCCAGCACGATCCGCGCGACCTCCGCCGTTGCCGGCGTGCAGTAGATCGGGCCGCGGCAACCTCGCTGGGGGAGCAGCGGAAGACGACCGCAGTGGTCGAGGTGGCCGTGACTCAGGATGACGGCGTCGAGGTTCCTCAGCGAATCAGGCGTGTATTCGTTCTGCTGCCGGGCGACGTCGCGTTTGCCTTGGAACAGGCCGCAGTCGAGCAGGACCTTCTTCCCGTGGATTTCGACAAGGTGAGACGATCCGGTGACGGTTCGCGCAGCGCCGAGAAAGCGGAGGTTCATGCGGGGAATGGTAACGATGCACCCATCTCAAACCCAAAAGACGACACAACCGGACGACGCAGCGGTGCAGCAGCGGTTAGAGGCGCACGAGCCCTTGCCAAATCACCCCAAATCCCGCACACTACTCGGCTCGCTATTTCGAAGGCGAGACGCGAAGTTCGCGGGCCCGTAGCTCAATTGGGAGAGCACTGCCTTTGCAAGGCAGGGGTTAGGAGTTCGAGCCTCCTCGGGTCCACTGTTCGATGGCTTGCCGGCCCACTTGGTGGTCGGGCGAAGTTCTGCTATCCTGCGGAACTCGCGTTTCGCCAGATTAGTCGATTGACAGAGCTTCCCGAGGTAGATGAATCATGTCGATGGATCGCAGCCTTCGTAGCGCCAGCGCCCTTTCCCGTCACCGCAACGTGCTGACCCGCGCCGAGCGCATCGAAAAGATGGCCGGCGAGGGCAAGTGGACGGACGGCAAGAGCGTCATGCACCTTCCGAAGTTCGGCCACCGCAAGCAGGCGCTCGCCAAGGCCGAGAAGAAGGCCGACGCCGGCGACGCCGCAGCAGCCCCCGCCGCCAAGGGCGCGAAGGGTGCCGCCGCCCCCGCCGCCAAGGGTGCTGCGCCGGCCGCCAAGGGTGCTCCCGCCGCGAAGGGCGCCGCTCCAGCGGCGAAGGGCGCGAAGAAGTAATCGGTCCGGCAACTAGTCCGACTCACAAAGAGAGCTGCACTGCGCGTCGCGTGGTGCAGCTCTTCTTCTGCGCGGAGGCACCGGAATCTGCCGGCGGACGACTCGATGCCGCGAGTCGTTTCGCACTGAATCGCAAAGCGCCAGCAGTTCTTCGCGACTCATTCGATGACGCGACCCGGAATAGACCGCCAAACGAAAGGGCCACTTGCCGCTCAGCGTGATTCACCACGCGAAGCAGCAAGCGGCCCTGACTAATCGACCTCAAGAATCAGCGACTATCGCACCCCGGCCGAGCCCGTCTCGATCTTTTCCGTCACGAATTCGCGCGGATCGGTGACGTAGCCCGTCAGCGCCGAAGCGGCAACCGTCAACGGCGACGCCAGGTACACGCCCGCGCGCTTGTCGCCCATCCGGCCGGGGAAGTTGCGGTTGGTGCTGCTGATGCACGTCATCGGGCTGTTGAGTCGCCCCATCGTGTCGGGCGGGCCGCCGAGGCACGCGCCGCAGCCGCTCGGGGCCATCGTGCAGCCTGCCTCGACGAGGACGTCTTCAATGCTCTTCTCGTTCGTGTCGCGTTCAACACCGCGGATGTTCAGGCGACGCATGTCTGCGTGCACCTCGGTGCTGCCGGGAACGACCCAGGTCTTAATCTTGACCTTGTTCCCCTTCAGGATGTTCGCGGCGAAGATCATGTCGGTGATTTTTCCGCCGGTGCAGCTGCCCAGGTACGCCTGATCGAGCTTCACGTCCTTGCAGTTGCGCGCGAGGTCCTTGTTGTCGGGCGAGTGGGGCTTCGCCACCATCGGCTCCATGGTGCTGAGGTCCCACTCGTACTCGCTGTGGTACTTCGCGTCGCAATCTTCGGTGACCACTTCCCAGCCGTCGTAGTTCGAACGCGCGCGGACATATTCGAGCGTCTTCTCGTCGACGTCGCAGACGCCGTTCTTACCGCCGGCCTCGATGGCCATGTTGGTGAGCGTCATGCGGTCTTCGAGCGTGAGGCTGCGGATGCCATCGCCGGCGAAGTACATGCTGCGGTACGTCGCGCCGTCGACGCCGATCTCGCCGATCACGGCGAGGATGAGGTCCTTCGCCGTGAGGTAAGGCGGGATCTCGCCGTGGAAGGTGAACTTCATCGTGGCGGGCACCTTGAGCCACGTCTTGCCGGTGCCGAGCGTGAACGCGGCGTCGGTGTTGCCCACGCCCGTCGCGAACTGTCCGAACGCGCCGGCCGTGCAGGTGTGGCTGTCCGTGCCGAGCAGAATTTCGCCCGGGCGGACGTGCCCTTCTTCGGGCAGCGCCTTGTGGCAGACGCCCTTGTAGCTGGTCTTGGTCGGATCCTTGTAAGGATTCGGGAAGCCGGGCTCGCCGGTGATGAAGTCAGGATCGTAGTAGTACTTCAGACCCTGTTCCTTCACGAAGTCGCGCAGCGTCTGCACGTTGCGATGACACTTCCCGTCGGCCGTGAAGATGTAGTGGTCGGGGATGACGACGACGCGGTCGCGGTCCCAGACCTTGGCGTTCTTCCCGAACTCCTGCTTGAAGATGCCGATCGTGCCCGGGCCGCAGACGTCGTGCGTCATGAGGATGTCGACGTTCACCCAGACGTTCTCGCCCGCGTCGACGCGCGAGCGGCCTGCGTGCTTCGCCAGAATCTTCTCGGTGATGGTCATGCCGGGCATCGGTTCAATTCTCCACGGAGTTCTCGGCCGCTCGCGGTCTGAACGGGCGGCTGCCCAATCGTAGGCGACCGCAACGGCCATGCCGGTTGTTAGGGCAATTCGGGGGTCAGTTCAATAGCAATTTCGAGCGGACCGCTTCTGAGGCGCGCCGCGGGGGCAATCCGCAACGCATTTCCTCCGATGAGATCGTTGCAGGCCGCCCATCCCGCGCGATGCGGCGGAAGGACCGAGAATCCTCGCCCCTTTCGCTCATCGCCGGAAAGCCGCAGTTTTGATGTCGATCCACCTGTTCACGCTCGCCCCCGAGTTCCTGGCGCTCGCCGCGCTGGTGATCGTCGCCTATGCGCTCCTGCTGGTAGCGTTGAAGCGAACGGGCGGACTGCACCGCGGCGTTGCGGCGATCGGCGCGCCGCTTCTGCTGATCCTGCTGGCGGGCGGTTCGCTTCTCGCGCAGCGCGCTGAGGATATGGAGCGAGCGCGCCTCGTCCGAATGATCGGCGGGCTCGCTCCCACGTACGCCCGCTTCATGGCCGATGCGGGACACGCTCAGGTGAGCTTTCAAACGGATGCCCACGATCCGACATATCTCGGGCTGATCGAACTGCAGAAGAAGCTTCTGGCCGCCAATCCCGGCGTGGCCGACATTTACACGCTGCGGCGCGACGCCGAGCATCGCTGGCGGTTCGTCGTCGATTCCGAAACCGACTACGACCACAACGGCAAATTCGAAGGCGAGCGAGAAGAGCGGACGCCGATCGGGACGCTGTACGACGCCGTCGATTCGTTCGACCGCGCCGAACTCGGCGAGAACTCGTTCGACCCCGAGCCGTACACCGACGACTGGGGCACTTGGGTCAGCGCCGCCGTGCCGATCCCGGGACCGAACGGCACCGTCGACGGCGTGCTCGGCGTGGACTTCCCGGCCGACGACTGGCTCGTCGCCCTCGCACAGGCCCGTCGCACGCCGCTCTGGATGACAGCGGCCGTGTGCAGCCTGACGCTCGCGGGCACGGCGGTCATCGCCACGATGTTCCGCGCGCTCCGCACGCGTCGAGCGCTCGAAGCGCAACTGCGAGAAGCCGCTCAGGCAGCGCAGGATGCAAGCCGCGCCAAGAGCGATTTCCTCGCCAACATGAGCCACGAGATCCGCACGCCGATGACCGCCATCCTCGGCTACGGCGAACTCCTCCGCGATCCCGAGCTTACACGGCAACAGTTCCTCGACCATGTCGAATCGCTGCAAAGCAACGGCAGACATCTGCTCGCGCTGATCAGCGACATCCTGGACTTCTCCAAGATCGAGGCTCGCGCGATGACGCTGGAACGCATCGACGTCGACCTCGACGCGCTGCTCGGCGAGGTGAAGTCGATCATCCTGCTCCGCGCCCAGCAGAAGCACGTGCGGTTCACGATCGAGATCGACGACGACGCCCCGACCACGATTCAGGGCGACCCAACTCGGCTGCGCCAAGTGCTCATCAACCTCGCCGGTAACGCGGTGAAGTTCACGCCGGCGGGCGGGCAGGTCACCGTTCTGGCGGCGTATCACCCCGCGTCGCACGGGCTCCGCATCACGGTGCGCGACACCGGCATTGGCATGTCGCGCGAGCAGATCGACAAGCTCTTCACCGCCTTCATGCAGGCCGACGCGTCCACGACACGCAAGTTTGGTGGCACTGGCTTGGGCCTGTCGATCAGCAAACGACTCGTCGAACTGATGAACGGCTCGCTCCAGGTGCGGAGCGAACCTGGTAAGGGGAGCGAGTTCATTGCGACGATTGAAGGGTGCGTGCCGCGCGATGCGGTGGTGGAGCACCGATCGCCCAGGCGCGAGGCGCTGCGGGCGCTGTCGATCGCCTCGACTTTGGAGCAGACGGCGTCCGCTCCACCGACCACGAAACCCGTCGAGTTGCCACCGGCGCCACCTCGGCCGCGCGGATTGCTGGCTGGCCTGCACGTGCTGATCGCCGACGACGGCGCGGACAACCGGGCGCTCGTGTCGTACCATCTGCGCAAGGCCGGTGCGACCGTCGCGTGCGCCGAAGACGGCCGGCAGGCCATCGATGCGATCGGCGAGTCGCTCGCCCATTTCCCCGACGAAGGCACGGCCACCACGCTCCCCTTCGACGCCGTCATCCTCGACATGCAGATGCCCGAACTGAGTGGCACCGACGTCGCGCGGCAAGCGAGAACGATCGGCTACACCGGGCCGATCGTCGCGTTGACCGCTGACGTGCTCGACTCCACCCGCAGCAGCGCCCTCGCCGCGGGATGCGATGCGTTCGCGACCAAGCCGATCGATTCGCCCGCCCTACTGGCGACCGTGGCCAACCTGACGCGGCCGGCAGCACGTCGAGCCGCCTAGCGTTACTTCACCACGCTCAGCGCCACGCCGCCCCGCTTGCTCTCGGCGATCTTCTCGTACCCGCTGCCGAGTTCGCCGATCGGGGCCGGCGGGATAATGTCGACCTTCTTCTCGCCGAGCTTTGCCTCGCCGCGCTCGACCTTCTCTTGGAACGCCCGGCACTCGGCAAGCAAGCGGTCCATGATCTCTTCCTCGGGCACGTTCGCGACCTTCTCGCCCTGTACGTAGATGATGCCGCGCCGGTCGCCGGCGAAGATCGCGACGTCGGCGCCTTCTGCCTCGCCAGGCCCGTTCACGATGCAGCCCATCACGGCCACCTTGATCGGGAGTCGAATTTCTTCCTTCAGTTTCTTCCGCACCTGCTGCGTGAGCGTGAAGAGGTCGACCTGGATTCGGCCGCACGTCGGACATGCGATCAACTCCGCGCCGATGCGCTCGCGCAGGCCGAGGCAGTAGAGCAGTTCGAGCGCATCTTCCACTTCGTAGATCGGATCGTTCGCGTAGCTGATGCGGACGGTGTCTCCGATGCCGTTGAGCAGCAGATGGCCGAGCGGGACGACGCTGCGGATGGTGCCCGTCTCCTTCGGGCCGGCGTGGGTGACGCCGAGGTGGAGCGGGTAATCGAACCGCTTGCTGATCTCCGTGTAGGCCGCGATGACGAACTGCGGGTCGATGCTCTTGCAGCTGATGGCGATGTCGTGGAAGTCTTCCTCGTGGAAGATGTCGAGGTATTCCTCGAGCTTCGCGATGCAGATCGCCAGCAGATGGCCGTACTTGTTGTCGCTGAAGACCTTGCCGAGTTCCTTCATGCGCAGCTGCTTGTCGCGGCGTTCGATGATCGAGCCTTCGTTGACGCCGATGCGGATCGGGAGCTTCTTCGCCTTGCAGGCTTGGATGACTTCCTTCACCTGCGCGCGGTCCTGAATGTTGCCGGGGTTCAGGCGAATCTTGTGCACGCCGGCATCGATTGCCTCGAGCGCCCGCTGGAAGTGAAAATGCACGTCGGCCACGATCGGCACGGTGACCTGAGGCAGGATCTCCTTCAGGGCGGCCGTGTCTTTCTTCTCAGGCACCGCGACGCGCACCACGTCCGCCCCCGCGGCGGCGAGCTTCTGGATTTCCGCTACGCACTTGGCGACGTCGTGCGTGTAGCCGCTGGTCATCGTCTGCACGCTGACCGGCGCATCGCCGCCCACTTTGACGTAACCGACGCGGGCGTCGCCCAAGGTGATCTGACGGGTCTTTCGGCGGACGATCATGTGCGGAAAACTCCGGTGGTAGCGAGTGTGACGGAAGCCTGCGATGGTACGGGTGAACGGACGGGCGTTCCACTGCTCTGGTTTAGCCGGGTCGCATGCGACCCGGATGCCCGCCTCGCATGCGAGGCGGCTAAGCTCCCCCTCCTTAACCGTGATTCACTCGCTCCGATGCGTTATTCTCGCACCTAACCATCGCCCGTTGCCGATGTCTATTCTGTAGCAGTGAACCGCTCCCCCGCCATCCTTCGACTCCTCGCCGCGACGTCGGCCGTGCTGTTCAGCGCGGGCTCGGCGTTCGCGGCGAACCCGTCTACCGCCGAAGCGATCGATGGTGTCCATGCGCAAGCCGATGCGCAAGTTGCAGAGGACCCAGTCGTCGCCGCGGCGCGAAATGATGCTTCCGCCCGGCTCGTGTCGCAGATCGTCGATGAGCCGCTCGATGCCGGCATGACGATCGGCGCATTTCTCGACGCCACACAGTCGCAGTCGCTGCTCGCAAGCGCAATCGATCGCGCCGAACAAGTGGGCGGACCGCGCGTCCTCTCTCGTCAGTTCGTACAAGTGCGTCTGCAATTGAGCGGCGAATCGGTCTGCGATGTCCTCCTCCGCGCCGCAGAGGCCAGTGGCGCGAAGAGCCCGATCAAGCCCGACCGCATCAAGGCCGTCACCAAGGTGCTGGCGTTCCGCACCTTCACCGCGACCGGCATGGCCGACGCGGCGGATGTGCTCGCCAACCCGGCAACGACGCAACCCGCCGAGAGCGGCATCGTCGGAGCCGCCCGTGCTGACGCGGCGCGAGCCCTCTTCACCCGCATCGAAGCCCGCGTCGCCAAAGACGACGCTCAGCTGGCCGAACAGCTTCGCGATCCGCGGACGCGTGATCGTCTGCTCGAATCGCTGAACCGCCGCGCGAAGCTCTCCAGCGTTGAACAAGGCCCGGACGAGGTCCGCGTGACGGCGATCGTCTCGATCGACGACGAACCGATCACGACCGAGCTGAACGCGATCTCGCCGAAGCTGGTCGCGGCCGTTCGAGCCGAAGGTGCCACGCCGACGATCGGGCGAGCGAAGATCGAGCAGTCGAAGCCCGCCGCGTTGCCCGGCGTGCCCGCCTGGGTGAACGAGCCGATCACGACAAGCGCATCCTCACCCGACGCGGGCGGCAAGCTCCGCACCGCTCGTGCGGCTGAGAAGGCAGCACGCGAATCGCTGCGAGAGAAGCTCCGCGCTCTCCCGCTTGGCGACAAGGAAACGCTCGGCACCGCGTCGCAGGTCGACCCGCACTTCGCCGACGCGATCGACGCCGCCGCGATCTCCGCCCGCGTCGTCGGCACCGACTACCGCGCCGATGGCAGCGTCGAGGTGCGCGTCAGCATCGACGGGCAATCCGTCTGGCAAGCCGTGCTGATGCGGTGAACCCTTCTCGCGCGAACGCCGCTCGGTATCATCCCGCGGCATGTCCAAGACCTCGCCGGCCGAACGGGTGGAACAGCTTCGCACTGAGCTCCGCGCGCACGATCACGCGTACTACGTCCTCGCGAAGCCGAGCGTTTCCGACCGGGCGTACGACGCGCTGATGCGCGAACTCGTCGACCTCGAACGCGCCCACCCCGACCTCCGCACGCTCGACAGCCCCACCCAGCGCGTGGGCGGCGATCCGATCGACCGCTTCCGCGCCGTCGAGCACGCGCTGCCGATGATGTCGGTCGACAACACGTACAACGAGGACGAATTCCGCGCCTTCGATGAGCGCGTGCGCAAGCTGCTCGACGTGACTGAGGTGACGTACAGCGCCGAACCGAAGATCGACGGCGTTGCATGCAATCTCCGCTATGAGAACGGCGTCCTCGTCCGCGCCGTCACAAGAGGCGACGGCCGACGCGGGGATGATATCACGGCGAATGTGAAGACGATTCGAAGCGTGCCGTTGGTGTTGCAGCAGGGTTCAGGCGTTAGGGGTCAGGGTTCAGGGAAGAAGAAGCCGGGCGAATCGGGCTCGCTCTTCTCCTCCCTGAACCCTGAACCCTCCTCCCTGAACCCTACAACGGTTCTCGAAATTCGCGGCGAGGTCTACATGGACAACGCCACGTTTCAGGCGATCAACCTCAAGCAGGTCGAGCTTGGCGAAGAGGTCTACGCCAACCCGCGCAACTTCACGGCCGGCACGCTCAAACAACTCGATCCGAAGGTCACCGCGCAGCGCAAGCTCCGGTTCGCCGCGCACGGGCTGGGCGAAATCGTCGGCGTCGACGTGCCGGACAGCTACGTCGACTTCATGCAGCTCGTCCGCGCGATGGGCGTGCCGATGCCGCAGCACCAGCAGAAGCTCGTCGGCGTCGATGCCGCGTGGAAGGCGATCGAGGCGTTCGCGGCCGTTCGAGGCAAGCTCGACTACGCCACCGATGGCATGGTCATTAAGGTCGACAGCTTCGCGCAGCGACGCCAACTCGGCGAGACCAGCAAGGCGCCCCGCTGGGCGATCGCGTTCAAGTACCCGGCCGAGCAGGTGAAGACGAAGCTGCTCGGCGTCACGTGGCAGGTCGGCAAGAACGGAACGCTGACGCCCGTCGCAGAACTCGCGCCGGTCTTCGTCGCCGGTACGACGGTTCGCCGGGCGAGCCTGCACAACATCGAGCAGATCGAACGCCTCGGCGTGCAAGTGAACGACACCGTCGTCGTCGAAAAGGCCGGCGAGATCATCCCGCAGGTCGTGCAGGCCGTCGTCGAAGATCGGCCGAAGGACGCGGCGCCCGTCACCGCGCCAAAGACTTGTCCGAGCTGCGGCGAGGCAGTCGAGAAGGAAGAGGGAACGCCATACACCCGCTGCTTCAACCCCGCATGCCCCGCCCAGTTCAAACAGCGCCTCGAGCACTTCGCCGGCCGCGACCAGATGTACATCGACGGGCTGGGCGAGAAGGTCGTCGATCAACTCGTCGACAAGGGGCTCGTGAAGACGTTCGCCGACATGTACACGCTCACGCGCGACGACTTCCTGAAGCTAGAGCGAATGGGCGAGAAGACGGCCGACAACTTGGTCGAGTCGATCAAGTCGACGAAGGGCCGGAACCTCGCACGCGTGCTCGCCGGCATCGGCGTGCATCACGTCGGCAACTCGGTCAGCGAACTGCTCGAACAACACTTCGGCAGCTTCGACGCGATCGCGGCCGCGACGGTCGAACAGATCGACGACATCCCCGGCATTGGCGAGGAGATCGCGAAGTCCGTACACGCGTTCTTCCACTCCGACACGGGCAAGCACATCCTCGAAGCGCTCCGCGCCGTCGGCATCGACCCGAAATCGGAGCTCAGCGCTCAAGCCCGCAACGCCGACGGTCCGCTCGCCGGCATGACGGTCGTCGTCACCGGTTCGCTCGAACACTTCGACCGCAGCGGCATCGAAGAGCGCATCAAACAACTCGGCGGAAAGGCGTCGGGCAGCGTCAGCAAGAAGACCAGCTTCCTCGTCGCCGGCGAGAAGGCCGGCAGCAAGCTCGACAAAGCGAAGGAACTCGGCGTGACGGTGATGAGCGAGGCGGAGTTCGTGGAGAAGTACGGGAAGGCGTGAGCAGCGCGCCGAGCGTGTTGGCCCCCTCTCCACGTACTCGGGGAGAGGGTTGGGGTGAGGGCCGTACTCTATAATCTCAAACGCGGAAGACCCTCACCCTAACCCTCTCCCGGCGTACCGGGAGAGGGGACCATTCGCGTCCCGACGCGTTTCACGCCCCGAACTCTTCTTTCCATTTCCGAATCAGATCGAGCGCCGCGCGCGGCGACAGTTCGTCCGGGTCGACCGCGTCGAGCGCCTTGGTCAGCCCGGTCGGCTCGTAGCCGAAGAGCATCAACTGCTGGTTCGGCGCCGCCCCGCGCGGCGGCGAGACGACCGGTTTCGATTCGCCAACATGATGCACCGCGAGTTGGCCGAGCAGTTCCTTCGAGCGGTCGAGCACGCTCTTCGGCACGCCTGCGAGGCGGGCGACGTGGATGCCGTAGCTGCGGTCGGTGCCGCCCTCGACGATGCGGTGGAGGAAGATGACCTGGTCCTCCCACTCGCGGACGGCCACGTTGAAGTTGCGGACGCCGCTGCCGTCCTGCTCGGCGAGTTGCGTCAGCTCGTGATAGTGCGTTGCGAAGAGCGTCCGCGCCTTCACGTCGAGCGCGAGGTGCTCGGCGATCGCCCACGCGAGCGAGAGGCCGTCGAGCGTGCTCGTGCCGCGGCCGATCTCGTCGAGGATCACCAGGCTGCGGTCCGTCGCGTTGTTCAGGATGTTGGCGGTCTCGGTCATCTCGACCATGAACGTGCTCTGGCCGGCGTGGATCTCGTCGCTCGCGCCGATACGCGTGAAGAGCCGATCGACGAGCCCGATCTGCGCGCTGGCCGCGGGGACGAACGAGCCGACGTGGGCGAGCAGCGCGATCAGCGCCGTCTGCCGGATGTACGTGCTCTTACCGGCCATGTTCGGGCCGGTGATGAGGACGACGGTGTGCTTCTCGTCGAAGTGCGTGTCGTTGGCGACGAACTGGGTGCCCGTGTTCAGCGAACCGCCGGGGCCGAGCTGTTGTTCGAGCACGGGGTGTCGCCCGTCGACGACGTGCATCACCCGCTCGGCGACCACTTCGGGACGGCAGTACCGTCGCTCGACCGCGAGCGTGGCGAGCCCCGCGACGACGTCCAATCGCGCGATACCAGCCGCGAGTTCCTGCAGCGTCGCCACGTGTGGCAGCAGTGCCTGCCTCACGCTCTCGAACAGCTGCGCCTCCAGCGCGATCGACCGCTCGCGCGCGGTGAGCGCTTCGTCTTCGAACTTCTTCAGCTCTGGCGTGATGTACCGCTCAGCGTTCTTCACCGTCTGCCGGCGAGTCCACTCTGGGGGCACCTTGGCACGGTTGGCGTCGGTGACCTCGATGTAGTAGCCAAACACCTTGTTGTAGGCGACCTTCAGGCTCGAGATGCCGCTCTGCGTCGCGAGCTGCTGTTGATACCCGGCGAGCCACTGCTGGCTGTTCTCGGCGAGCTGCCGAAGGCGATCGAGTTCGGCGTCGAAGCCGTCGGCGATCACGCCGCCCTCGCGCAGGTGCGGTGCGGGCTCTTCCTTAATCGCGCTCGTCAGGTACGTCGCACGGTCAACGCAGAACTCGCGCAGCTGAACCAGTTCCGGCGCGACGCGCTGCATCGACGCCAATGTAGCCAGTTCGTCGAGCAGCCTTGGGAGGCTTGTAAGACACTTGCCGAGTGCACACAGGTCGCGCGGCGACGCCCGCCCGACCGTGATCCGCGCGACGATGCGTTCGACGTCGCACACGTCGTCCAGCATGTCGACGATGCGCTGGCGCTGCGATCCGCTCTCGACAAGGGCCGCGACGGCGTGCTGGCGCGAGCGGATGTGTTCGACGTCGTACAGCGGGAAGCGCACCCACTGGCGGAGCAATCGCGCGCCCATGCCGGTACGCGTGCGATCGATGGCGTGGAGGAGCGAGCCTTCGTAGGTGTTGCCGCGGGTGGTGCGTTCGATCTCAAGCGAGCGATAGCTGGCCGGGTCGAGGGCGACGTGCTGGCCCTGCACGTGAAGCCGCGGCGACTTCAGGTGGGCGAGGCTCGCGCGCTGCGTCTCCTCCAGATAGCTCAGCAGCGCGCCGACGCTGATGACGCCCGGGTCGTCGTCGTCCTCAAACCCAAACCCGGCAGTCGAGCGGACATGCCACTGCTTCTTGATCGCCTCGTGCGCGTGGTGCGCGGTGTGCTGCCAGCCGGGCCGGGCGCTGACGGCTTTGATGTTCTGCTGCTTCACCTGCGCCGCGATCGGGTGGACCACGCCCGACGCCGTCTCGGGCACGAGCACCTCCGCCGCCTGAATGCGGCCGAGCTGGTCGAGCACCTCGGCCTCGTCGCCGCTCATCGCCCATACGCCGCCCGTGCTGAGTTCGGTCCACGCGAGTCCGCACCGCTGGCCGTGCTTCTTCGTCAGGCTGAAGCTGATCGCAGCGAGGTAGTTGTCGCTTCGGCCGTCGAGGAAGCTTTCGTCGGTTAGCGTGCCGGGCGTGATGAGCCGCGTCACGTCGCGCTTCACGACGCCCTTCGCGGTCTTCGGGTCCTCCATCTGCTCGGCGATCGCCACGCGATGGCCGGCCCGGATCATTCGGCGCAGGTAGCTCTCGACCGAATGGAACGGCACGCCCGCCATCGGCACCGGGCTCTCGCTGTTCTTGTCGCGGCTGGTGAGGGTGATGTTAAGAACCCGCGCGGCCGTCTTCGCGTCTTCCCAGAACAGTTCGTAGAAGTCCCCCATGCGAAAAAAGAGGACGTAGTCCGGGTAGAGCCGTTTGAAAGACGTATACTGCCGCATCGCCGGCGAGAGCTTGGCGTCGTCCGGATGGACCGGCGGCGATGGAGTTTTCTCGGCGACTGTCGACAAGGCCGGTCAACGTATTCCGGCCCGACGCGATCATCAACCCTGCGACTTCGATATGACACGACGACTTCGACTCGGCGCGGTGCTGTGCAGCTTGTTCGTCGGCGCTTGCGCCGTGGCCCAACCCGCCACCAACGATCAGCCCCAGGCGTCGAACGCGCAACCCGCCGCGGCCGCCGCTCCGGCACAGGTCCGCATCGTCACGTTCAACATCGAAAACTGGCGCAACCACTTCTTCGCCTTCAAGATGAACAAGCGAGCCTCCACGCAGCCCGCTTGGGACGACGACGTGAAGGAACTGATCCAGATCGCCCGTCAGGATGCCGACACCGAGAACTGGGCGGCCGCCCGGGCGATCCTCGATCCGTCGGTGAGGCCCGACATCATGGTGATGCAGGAAGGTTGCAGCCAGGAAGACCTGAACTTCTTCAACACGCAGTTCCTGAACGGCTACTTCGACACCGTCCACGTCTTCCCGAGCAACACCGAGCGCGGACAGAACATCGGCATCCTTATGCGGCCCGGCTTCAAGGTGCTGGAATACCGGCAGGACTACTACAAGGAGCCCGACACCGCCGGCGTGAACACGATCCAAACCGGCTTCCTCTTCGCGCGCGGCCCAGGCTTCGCCCACGTGCAGGCGCCGGACGGCAACACGTTCTGGGTGGGCACGAACCACCAGAAGAGCAAGAGCGGGAACAGCGTTGAAGTCACCAAGTGGCGCAACGCCGAGGCAAAGCGCACCCACGAGATCCTGCAGGACCTCCGCAAGAGCGACCCGGAAGTCATCTTCCTGGGAGACCTCAACGACGAACTCGGCTATCAAGAGTTCGAGCTCGAAGCGGGCGGCAGCGCGATCGACCTCCTCGTCGGCTCCGGCGACGACGCGCTCGTCCTCGCCACGAAACCACTCGTCGACAAGGGCGCGATCAGCTACCACGGCCGGATGCGCGGGCGGCACCGCAGCTTCATCGATCACGCGATCATCACGCCGGAGGCGGCGAAGCAGCTCAAAGACATCCATGTCGGCGTGTCGCCTCACGCGGAGTACGCGAGCGATCACTATCCTGTCGTATTGACGTTTGAGTTTACGAAGTGAGCGTAGAGGCTAGAGGTTGGAGGCTAGCTGAAACCGTCGTCCGCCGAACGCGCTGCTTCCGCCACAACCACCAACCGCCAACCTCAAGCCTCTCTTTGCGATTAATCCATGTCCCCAGCCGTCTCCCTCGCCCGTCGTGAACTCGTCCGCTTCCTGCGTCAGCGGTCGCGCGTGATCGGTGCGCTCGTCACGCCGATCGTGTTCTGGTTGCTCATCGGGTTCGGCGTGGGCAAGTCGTTCTCCGTCGGCACGGGCGGATACCAGGCGTACTTCTTCCCGGGGACGATTCTCATGATCGTCCTCTTCACGGCGATCTTCTCCACGATCAGCGTGATCGAAGATCGTCGCGAGGGTTTCCTGCAAGGCGTGCTGGTCGCGCCGGTGTCGCGGCTGAACATCGTCATGGGCAAAGTGCTCGGCGGCGCAGCGCTCGCGACGATGCAGGCCGTGCTCTTCCTGCTGGCGGCACCGCTCGTTGGCGTTTCGCTCACGCTGTCATCGATCGTCCTCACGCTCGCGGTGATCGTAGTGATGGCGCTCGGCATCACTGCGCTCGGCTTCCTGATCGCATGGCCGATGAGCACGACCCAGGGATTTCACGCGATCATGAACCTGCTGCTGATGCCGATGTGGTTCCTCAGCGGCGCGCTGTTCCCGCTGACGGATTCGACCCCGCTCGTGCTGCGCGGGCTCATCCTCGCGAACCCGATGACGTACTGCCTGAGCGCGCTGCGCCACGCCATGAACGTCCCCGCGGGCAACCTGCCGTCGATGTCGATCAGCGTTGCGGTGATGCTGCTGTTCACCCTCGCGATGATCGGCCTAGGAAGTGCCGTCGCGATGCGGCCGGGCAAAGTCGTGGCGGCGTGAGCGCCGCTCACTTCGCGTGAATCGCCGCCTCGAACTTCTTCGCCAGGTCGGCCACGCGTGAGCATGGCATCAGCGCCCACGGCTCGGTGATCTGCACGATCCGGCCGGACTTGGTCGCACTCAACTCCGGCATGGACTGCCAGAACGCTTTCGCCTGATCGAGCTGGGCAGGCGTGGCCGCGGGGAGCAGTTGGATGACGACATCGGGGTTAAACTTCAGGATCAGTTCGCGATCGACTTCCGAGTAGCCCGGCCGATCCTGCGGGACCGCATTCAGACCGCCGGCGTAGTCGAGGAGGTCGTTGAGGTATGTGTTTGGCCCTGCTACGCCCGTGCCCTCGCTGCTGGTAACGATCAGCGTCCGCACGCGCGGCTTGTCCGCGTTGTCGCGGCGAAGATCGTCCAACTCGCCGCGGAGCTTTTTCAGGAGCGCTTCGCCCTCCTTTGGCAGGCCGATCTGCTCGCCGATGAGCGTCGCCTCAGACATCACGTCTGCCACGGTTTCGATGCGGGCGACGTACAACGATGCGTCGAGTTGCTTCGCCCGCGTTCGCGTGGCGGCGGGGATGCGGTCCGGCGAGCCCTGCACGATCATTACGGTCGGGCGCAGTTCCGCGATCTTCTCCCAATTCGCATTCTCATAGTCGCCCACGCGCGGCAGCGACGAAACGCCCGGGTCGACGTCGAAGGTACTGATGCCGACGAGGCGGTCACCGCCGCCCATGGCGACGATCAAGTCGGTGACAGCGGGCGAAAGTGACACGACCCGCGGCCGGACGGCGGCCGGTTGCGTAGCGGTCTGCGTGGTCGGCCCCGTGCCGGAAGGCGTGGAATCGCCGCACCCGATGAGCAGAAATGCGAATGCGCTGACGAAAAACAAACGAAAAAGCTTCTTGGGGAACTGCACCGCGCGATGGTAAAACCGAGATCCGCACGGCTCAAGGACCGGCCGCACGCTCCAAGATCACTTCACGCGCATGTCGCAGAACGAACGAACGACGATGTCCCTCGGCCAATGGCTGTCCAAGCTCAACCCCGTGCAGCGGTCCGTCGACGAGGTTCCCGGCGTTGACAAGTCCGCCGCTCGCGAGGCGGAGTCGAACGAGCTGCGCGCGGCACTCGACCAACTCCGGTCGCGTCATGCCGATCTTTCGAAGCAGGTGGACCAGCTCCGAGCCGTCGCTGAGATTGCGACGCGGACGCCCGTTGAGTCGGTGCCGGATCCGCGGGTCGGCCAGCTTCATCAGCAAGTAGAAGGTCTGCGTCTGCAACATGACTCGCTGCTGGCGGGACTACACGAGGCGGCGTCGGCGGCTACAGCACACACCAGTCAGCTGTCGTCTCTCGTGGGCCGGGTCGAGGCGATCGAGCACGCGATTCGTTCGCTCGGCGATCCGTCCACGCTTCAGCAGCAACTCGGGGCAGCCCAATCGGGACGACTTGAGATCGACAACAAGTTCATCGAGATCCAGCACAACGTCCGCAAGCTCCAGACCACGATGACCAGCGTCATCCAGTCGTCTGAGGTCGCACGCGAAGCCTACCTGGCCCGCGACAATGCCCGCATCGCGGAGAGCAAGCGAGAGTCGACGGTCGTCAAGGCGCTCGTCGGCATCAGCCTGCTGCTCGGCGTCGTCGCGCTGCTCACGGCACTGAAGGCGCTCAGCAACTCAGGGAACTAGCGGCCGCGTTCGGCAGCGCGGGGATGTACTGGTATCCGGGGTCGACCTTCTGTCTCTGCAGAATTCGATAGATCTGCGCCCAAGTCGCGATGAGCCCGCGGGGGCTTTCCGGCATTTCATGGCGGATCGTCGCGTGAAGCCTGCCGAGGTTGTAGCACGGCACGCCGGCGTACATGTGGTGCTCGGTGTGGTAGTTCATGTGCCAGTACAGGAACCGCAGCACGGGGTTCAGGTGGATCGTGCGGCAACAGATCCGGAAGTCGGGCACGTTGTCCTGCAGGCCGATGTGCTGCGCCGCGTTGCAGAGGAAGTGCACCAGCCCGCCGTAGAAGCGGCCGAACGAGAGCGCGATGAACACGGGCCAGTACCCCGTCGCGATGCACGTCACGCCGATCGCAACGTGCCCGACGAGCAGGAGGCGGGCCCAGTTCGCGCGAGCGCGTCGCAGGTCCTGCCTGTCGGGTGGAAACAGATGCGTCATCCATTCGCCTTGAACTTGCCCCAGCGCTGTCTGAACCGTACCCCGCATCGTCCCGATCAGCCCTTGCACGTCGACGATGCCGATGCGGAGGAGGTTGTACCAGCGCACGTGTTGCGGAAGCACCACTTCGAGGTCGTCCGGCGGGTGCAGGGTGAACTTGTGGTGCTCGGTGTGGCTCGCCCAGAACTCGACGTGGTTCCACCAACCGAGGAAGCTGAAGATTCGCAGGAAGAATCCGTTCAGCCAACGCGTCTTGAAAACGGAATCGTGAACAAGCTCGTGAAAGCCGTTGATGATGAAACAGCAACACGCCCCGTGCAGATAGAACGCGGCGAATGTCACATACCACGGCCAGCAGAATGCGCTGTATACGGCGAGCGAGCCGGTCGCGAAAAGAGTGAGTAGAAAGCCGACCGTTTGGGCGAAGCCCTTGAGGTCGCTCTTGCGATTCAGGGCCGACATCGTCTCGCGCGGGATCTTCGGACGATACCACTTCACCGGCGTACCCGGCGTTCGGCCCGGAGCGTCGGGCGCGAGGTCACCGTGGTCGTGATCGTGGTCATGGTCGTGCGAGGACGCGATAGACATGCCGCTAACTCTGGCCAGCCTTCCGCGGATCGACGTTCACAAACAAACGCACGATGTGCATAATCGCACGACGCCCATGCGATTTGTGAAGCCGAAATCGATCATTGCTGGTTTTCATGCGGATCGTCCGTGTGACGCAGTGGCGGAGCTGGTCCACATCGGCGAGCAATGGGCACCGCGGGAGTATCCCATCCCGCGGCATGCGCATCCGGTGTGGGAGTTTTACCTGCAACTGGACGGCACAAGCGTCTGGCGCGACGCGACGGGCCGGTCGTATCGATGTCCGCCGGGGGCGTTCTTCGCACCGCCGCCGCGCATCGAACACTGGCTTGAGCGGACCACCGGGCCCAAGCATCACTTCTACTTCGCGGCGATCGACGTGGAACGCGCACTCTCCGCGCAGCCCAGCCTGCATCGGCTGGCCGGCGCGTGGCGACGGGTGCGCCACGCGCCGATCCACGTCGTGGGGGCGTTTCAGATCGAGCCGGCCTTTCGCACGTTGATACGCGAATGCTCCGTGGACCGGCCGTTCCGCGCGGAGGGTGTCCGCGCTGCGCTCGACGCGCTACTGGTGCACGCGACGCGATTGCTGACGGCCGGCCCTGATCGACCGATCGTGGCCGAGCATCCGGCGGTCGAAACGATCCGCCGCGTCCTGACCGAGCACCCGGGCGAGCCGTGGCGGCTTCGCGACCTCGGCCGGCTGACGTCGACCTCGCCGAACCATCTCGCATCGCTATTCACCAGGTCGGTCGGCGTTACCCCCGCGCGCTTCCTGCTTCGGCTGCGAATCGACCGCGCCACCGATCTGCTGGTTAACACCGATACGGCGATCACCGCGATTGCGCACGGCTTAGGATTCGGTTCGAGCCAGCACTTCGCCCGGGCCTACCGGGCCGCTACTGGCCGCACGCCGACGACCGTTCGACGTCGCCGGATCGCAAAAACGAGATCGGCCCGGTAAGCTGTGGGCCATGATGAACGGACGCATCATCGTTGCCCTGCTGGCGGTCGCCGCCAGCACGTCGGCGGCCGCGGCGCAGGACGCGCCGACCGCCGCCCCCACCACACGGAAAACCTGGGAACTCACGCCGGACAACCGGCTGCAGCCGGTCGCGCCGGCGCCCGGCGTCGTCGCGCGCAGCACTGAAGGCCGGCCCGACGGGCTCGACGACCTCAACGCCATCGCACCGCTCCTTGAACAGAAGCGCTACGACGCCGCGTTTGATCGGCTCGTCGCGTGGCTCAAGGCACACCCAGCCAGCAGCGTTCGCGACCGCGCGCTGCTGATGACCGCCGACGCCCTCTGGGGCCGAGGCGAGGGCATCAAGGCGTTCTATTACTGCGATGAGCTGATGGACCGCCATCCCGACAGCGCGTACTACCAGACCGCGTTGCAGAAACAGTACGACATCGCCGACGCATACCTGAACGGCAAGCGCGATCCGTGGCTCTTCATGCACATCGCCGATCGGAACGACGAAGCGCTGGAGATGCTTTTCCGCATCCAGAACCGCTCGCCCGGCAGCCCGACGTCGGAGAACGCGATGCTTCGCTCGGCCGACTTCTACTGGGCTCGCGGCGACTGGGACTTCGCGGCCGATGCGTACGGCGCGTATGCCCGAACCTATCCGCGTTCGCCGCGCGCGAAGCAGGCGCAGCTACGCGAGGCGTACAGCAACCTCGCCCAGGTGCGCGGCCCGAACTTCGATCCGACGCCCATCCTGAACGCCCGCGCCACGCTGAAGCAGCTTCAGTCGACCGATCCCGAGTTGTACAAGGCTGAAGCGCTCGACGAGAAGATCGTGCTCGCCGATCGGTTCCTCGCGCGGCGCGTCTACCTGTCGGGCGACTACTACAAGAAGATCGGCAAGCCCGACGCGGCCGCGCACTTGTATCAGCGCGTCGTCGAACTCTATCCCACCACGCCCGAGGCGGACGACGCGCGGGCAGCCCTTCGGAAACTTGGCAAGTGATCCTCATCATGAGATCAGCCGTCGTCACCGCATCGCTCCTCGCCTGCTCGCTTGTCGTTGCGGGCTGCAATTACGACAACGCGTCCAGCACGTCGTCCGGTAAGGGCTACACGTGGGGCTCCGTCTATCGCCAGGACGTGCAAACGGTGGCGGTGCCGGTCTTCGTCACGCGCAGCTTCTTCCGCGGGCAGGAGCAGCAGCTGACGCAGGCGCTAGTGAACCAGATTGAGTCGCGCACGCCCTACAAGGTGGCCGACCGCACACGGGCGGACACGATCATCGAAGGCGAGATCGTGAAGGTCGACATCACCACCGTGAGCCAGGACGCCGACAATGCCCTGCCGCAGGAGCAGCTGTACGCGGTCGTCGTCGACTTCACCTGGAAGGATCTACGCACGGGCAAGGTGCTCGTCGAGCGTCGCAACTTCGAGCAGACGGTGACGTATTATCCGCAGCTAGGCGACGGCCGATTCGTCGCGAGCCAGAGTGCGGCCGAGCAACTCGCGGCGGGGATCGTGGATGAGTTGCAGGGGAATTGGTGAGCGGTTCGTTTGACGTAGAGGCGCATTTGGGAGGGCGAGGCTCCTGCCGAGCCTGCGGATGCGCGACTTCAAGGCCCTCAATCGCGCATCCGCAAAGGCTCGGCGGGAGCCTCGCCCTCCCGGTGCGCGATTTAAATTCACACGCTCTTAGCCGACCAGCTGCCCATCCAGGTGATTCACCTGCTGCGCCACGTCACGGTCGATCTTCATCTGCTTGTCGATCGTGCGGACGCCGTGCAGCACGGTGGTGTGATCGCGGCCGCCGAAATAGCCGCCAATCTCTTCCAGGCTGAAGCGCGTGTGTCGCCGCGCCAGGAACATGCAGATCTGCCTCGGGAACGCGATCGACTGGTTCCGCTTCTTCCCCTGCAGGTCGCTCACCTTGATGCTGAAGTAGTTGGTGACGACGTCAAAGATGTCCTGCATACTGACGTGCTTCTCGCGCTGCTCGACGGCCTCGCCGAGCGCCTGCTTGGCGACGTCGAGGTTGATCGTGCCGCCGCTTAGCATGGCGAGGCCCTGAAACTTCGTGATTGCGCCTTCGAGTTCACGCGTGTTGTTCTCGATCCGCGCGGCGGCGTAGCAGATCACGTCGTCGGGCAGTTCGAGCCCACGCATGCGCGATTTCTTTCGGAGGATCGCCACGCGCGTCTCGTAGCATGGCTTATCAATCCGCGCGACGAGGCCCCAGTTGAAGCGGCTCACCAGCCGCTCCTCAAGCTCCGGAATTTCCGCCGGCGAGCAGTCGGCGCTCAGCACGATCTGCTTGTGCTGCTGGTGGAGCGTGTTGAACGTGTGGAAGAACTCCTCCTGCGTGCGCTGATGGCCGCGCAGGAAGTGGATGTCGTCGATCACGAGCATGTCGACGTTGCGATAGCGATTGCGGAAATCGTTCATCGTGCTGTTCGACACCGAGTTGATGAACTGGTTGACGAACGAATCGCACGAGAGATAGAGGATGCGCGCCTCGGGGTTGCGCTCGAGCACCTTCTGACTGATCGCCTGCAGGAGGTGCGTCTTGCCCAGGCCGACGCCGCCGTGAATGAAGAGCGGGTTGTACGCCTTGCCGGGCTGCTCGCTGACGGCCACCGATGCGGCATGCGCGAGGCGATTGCACGGCCCGGTCACGAACTGATCGAAGACGTAGTCCGGCGAGAGCGGCAGGAGTTGATCGGCTTCGTTGAAGACGCCGCCCGACTTCGGCAGGTGCTCGCAGTGGAAGTGGACGACCATCAGCCGCCCGGTGACGTCCATCGCGGCGGCCTTGAACGGCTCGGTCATCTGCTGCTGGCAGAAGTTGAGCTGAGCAGCCGTCTGCACGAGCACCTGAATGGTCATGTTGCCGACATAGCGGGCCGACAGGTCGTCGAACCAGGTGCGGTTCAACGTCGGATGCTGCTGACGGACGCGGCCGAGGATGTTCGCCCAAGTGGCCGGATCGACCGGCGAGGTCGCGTTCGCGCCGTCAGCGCCGTTACGCCGCGCCGCCGGGTTGGGAATGCTGAGGTGCAGCGCCCCGGTAGCCGGCGCGGCGAGCGAAGGCTCGCGCGCGGCAGTCGTCCCTGAAGTTGTCTTGACGGGCGGTCTCGCAAATCCGTGCGCGAGAGAGTTTGCTTGCGACATGGGTCACGGAGGTTGATGAGTGAAGGTTCGCGTAGTCCATTTCGCATCGAAGCACTTCGCCCGCGCCGTTGCGATGGGTATCGCGACAGCGCGTGCAGGGCTCGCGAAACGCACGACAGACGGGGTTCGTCTAGCCGAGCGGCCGAGTATCGCGGGCCATTCGATGAGTCGAGCAACAACCGTCGACGCCCTGCCGCAGTTCGTGCGACAAGCCATCTTCAGAAAACGAATCGGGCATCACTTACAAGGGAAAGTCGTCGACAAGTTCGACGGACGGATCGGACAGATGTGCCTCTTCGCCATTGCTCTCACGGGTCGCGAGAATAGCGACTTTCGCGCCGATGTCACTCACAGAAAAGCGTCTGATACACGTGCCTCGCGCCGCGCGCGCCACAACGAGCGAAGGAAGCGCGTCTTAGCCGAACCAAAATTTTCTCGTCGCTCTCACGTGCGAATCCGCGCGCGTCGAAGCGGTTCACTGCTCGTCGCGACACGCTTTCCACATCTCATCCACGCGCTGCCTTCAGGCCGAGTTCGTCCATCACCATCTGCAGATCGCTCCACACTGCCCGTCGTACCTGTTCAGTGTACGACCGCAAGACGTAGGACGGGTGGTAGGTGGGCATCAGCTTGATGCCGCGCCACGCGTGCCACGTGCCGCGCATGCGCGACATGCTGTTCTTCGTCTGCAGCATGTACTGCGTCGCGGGCAAACCGAGCGTGACGATCACGCGCGGGCGAATGATCTCGATCTGTCGTTCGAGGTAAGGCGTGCACGCCGCCACTTCTTCCGGCGCAGGCACGCGATTGTTCGGCGGACGACATTTCACGATGTTCGCGATGAACACTTTCTCGCGCGACAAGCCCATCGCGATGATCATCTTCTCCAGCAGCTGCCCCGCCTTGCCGACGAACGGCCGGCCGGTGAGGTCTTCGTTCTCGCCGGGGCCTTCGCCGATGAACATGAGCGGCGATCCGGGATCGCCCTCGCCGAAGACGGTGTTCGTACGCGTCTTCGCGAGCACGCACTTCGGACAGCCCTTCACTTCCTTCTCGTCCATCGCCTGTAGCAGTTCGATGCGCTTTGCGACAGGTGCGGGTTCGCCCTCGAAAGGGGGACGATCGGGGCCGAAGTTGATGAGCATGGGCGACGGGCCGGGCGTGACGGGAGTTGCAGTCACAGGCGCAACCGGAGAAGTCGTGGCCACTCGCGGTGTCCGGCTCCCTCCTCCGCTCGCGCGGGAGGGTTGGGGCGGGGGCTCAATGTCGCGCGAAAATGCTTCATCAACACGAGAAGCACTCGCCTCGACCCTCGGAGGCGCCGAGACGAAGCCGGCAGCGCCCATCGCGCGCTCGGCCTTCAACGCCAGCTTCGCGCGCGACTTCGCACGGACGCGATCATCGGGAGAACCGTCAGGCATCTCGGAATGGTAGTGGGAAAAGGCGTGTACGACGAGCGTGAGCGCTGTGCTTCGTTCGACGCTCACTCCGTTCGCGGCTAAGCGGGCTTCTTACTCTGCGCCGAGCTTCTGCCGGATGAACGTTGCCCGTTCGACGCGCCGGGCGTCGCTCTCGAGCTTCTTCCCGAGTCGGCGTTGCAGGTGGGCCTGCTGCGTCATCAGGAACAGCTCATTGACCGTGTTCAGGTCGACGCCCTTCACCCGGCCGAGGTTCACGCCCATGCGCAGGTGGCTCAGCAGGTACAGCACCTCTTCGCTGGCGAGCATGCGTGCGCTGCGGAGGATGCCAAGCGCTCGGAAAATCTTATCGTCGAGGGCGGCCGTGCGTTCGTTGAGCAGCGCGCGACGGGCCTGGTGTTCGTACTGCACGATCTGCGGGATGATCTCGGTCTTGAAGCTCGCGATGTAGTCCTCTTCGACCTTGCCGAGCGTGGTCTGGTTGCTGATCTGGTAGAAGTCGCCGGTGGCTTCGGTGCCTTCGCCGTAGAGGCCGCGCACGGCGAGTTTGAGTTCTTTCGCGGCGCGGAAGACCTTCTCGATCTCCCCGGTGAGCTTCAGTGCGGGCAGGTGCAGCATCACGCTGACGCGGATGCCCGTGCCGACATTCGTCGGGCAGGCAGTCAGGTAGCCGAAGCGGGGGTGGAAGGCGAACTCCAGCGCATCTTCGAGCTTGTCGTCGATGCTGTTGATCTGCTCCCAAGCTTCTTCAAGCTGCAGGCCGCTGCGGAGGACCTGGATGCGGAGGTGGTCTTCCTCCATCACCATGATGGAGACGGTCTCGTCTTCAGTGACGGCGACGCCGCGTGCGCCTTCTGCATTCGCGTGCGGCTTGCTGATGAGGTGGCGCTCGACGAGGAGCTGACGATCGATGTCGGTGAGCTGTTCAAGGTCGAGGTAGTGCACCTTGTTCGCGACCTGTGCGGTGATGATGCCGTCGCGAATCTTGCGCTCGACGGCGATGCGTTCCTTCTTGTCGCACCGGGAAACGAAATGCCGGCCGGCCAGGTTGCGGGCGAGGCGGATGCGCGACGAGATGACGACCTCGCTGAGCGGCCCCGCGCCGCGGAGCCATTCGCCTGCTCGATTGGTGAGTTCGGTGAGCTTCATCGTGTAGGGGAGTTGATCGCGGCGGAAGTTGATAGTTAATAGCGAAGAAGCCGACTTCATTTGCTATCAACTATCAACTCTCTTCAGCTATCAACTAACTCCCCCTCCTTCCGCCTTCTTGATCTCGTCCCGCAGCTTGGCGGCGAGTTCGTAGTCTTCCCGCTCGACCGCCTCAGCGAGTTGCTTTCGGAGCCGGCTCAGGTCGATTCGCTTCTTCGGGGCGGCCAGCGTACCCGCGCCGGCGCGTCTGGCGGGCACTTTGCCGGTGTGGTGCGTTGCGCCCTCATGGGCCCGCTGAATGATCGGCGTGAGTTCCTTCTCGAACAGTGCGTAATCGTTCTCGCAGCCAAGCAGGCCGGACTGTTTGAAGTCGGCCCAGGTGATGCCACAGCTTTCGCAGCCAGTCGATTGCTCCTTGCCGGCGCCCTGCTGCGCGAGAACGAAGTTCGTGAGCAGTTCGTTGATCGGCATGTGCGGCTTGGCCGCGATCTGTTCGCCCTGCAGCTTGGGGCAGTTCTCGCAGTAGTGCTTCTCGACCTTCTTCCCGCCCGAGATCTCGGTCAGGTGAATGGTCGCTTGCTTCTTGCAGCCTTCGCAGTCGCCTTTCATGGCTTCGCTCGATTCATCGACTTCGGGGTTTCGGAACGCTCTGAGTCTATGCGGATTCCTCCTGCGTTTCTATCGGCCCGATCGATCACGGAATCCAAGCAGCCTCGCAGCCGTCGGCCTCCGTCACTGCCGACCGCACCACGCGGACACCCGCGGGCAGCCGCAGATTCTCGGCCGCGGCCTGCGCGACACGTTCCGCACTCGGATTCCGCTGGCCGTTCGCGAACGGCTCGACGTCGTTCAGGTGACGGTTGTTCCACGTCTTCAGAAATGCATCGATCTGCGTTTCGACGTCGTGGAAGTCCATCACGCAGTCCATTGCGTCGAGCTTGTCCGCGCGCAGCGTGACGGTGAGCCGCCAGTTGTGGCCGTGCAACGGCTCAAGCGTGCCGTCGGGCAGCCGGAGTTGATGCGAGGCGCAGAAGACGCGGCGGACGGAGATCTCGAAGGGCATCGACTGGATTGTACGGATCAACGCCGGTTCTGCCGCTCCGGCGAAGCTTGTCAGAACGAAGTCACGAAGACTCGAAGTACAGCGAAGAGACCCTTCGTTGTACTTCGCAGCTTCGGGCCTTCGTTATGAAGGCCGCGACAACACCAGGTCCACCTCGCGAGCCGAGTCGATGTCTTTCGTGGTCACGCCGCCCGCGTCGTGCGTGATGAACTTCACCTCGACGCTGCTGTACCGCACGTGCATGTCCGGGTGGTGCTGCAACCGCTCCGCCACGTCGGCGACTCTCGTCACGAAGTTGATGACGGCGGAGTAGTCTTCGAAGCGGTATTGCCGCGCGATCGCGCCGTCGGACTGCATCGCCCACCCGGGCAGCGATTTCAGCTCGCGGTCGACTTCGTCTCGGGAAAGAGTCTTGATCATGGACACCCTCACTTTCGTAACGTGATCCTGTATTCTAGGCGAGGCGATCGTCTCTGTTATGCGTTGGGTCATCGGCGACATCCACGGCATGTTCGGCCCGCTCGAGGCCATGCTCGACGCGCTCACCGCGCTCGATCCGCAGCGCCGCTTCTATTTCGTCGGCGACTACGTCAACCGCGGCCCGGAGTCGAGCCGCGTGCTCGACCTGCTCACGAACCTGGCGCCCGATGAAGCCCGCTTCTGTCGCGGCAATCACGACGACGTCTTCGACCTCATCCTTCACGGCGAATGGCTCGGCGGCGAGCATGACGCCTACGAGCCGCTGGCCGCGTGCATCTGGTTCCTCAAGCACGGTCTGGCCGACACCGTCGCGAGCTACGCGATCGATGAAGAGGAACTCGATTTTCACCGCTATCACCCCACCGACAAACTGCTCGATCTCATCCGCGGCGCGGTGCCCGACTCGCACAAGACGTTCATCCGCAACCTGCCGATCTGCATCGACGAGGCCGACGCGTTCGTCGCGCACGCGTTCTGGCCGCCCGAAGAATCGATCGACATCCTGCATGTGGCCGAGCGACTCGAAGACGCGGCCATGCGGCACCGCGTGGTGTGGGAGCGGTACAAGGCCGGCCAGATCATCGCGAAGAAACCGTGGAAGCGCCCGGCGTTCTTCGGCCACACGCCGACGCAGAACTACTCGGGCCTCGACGGCGCCGACGAGTGCAGGCCGATCTTCGGCCCGCACATCACGCTGCTCGACACCGCCGTCGCGCTCGGCGCGGACGGTCGACTGACCGCGGTGTGCATCGAGGACGGCCGCGTGGTGCAGGTGGATCGGCGCGGGAAACTGGTCGCGGGATGACCGACCTCCCGCCGCACAAGTTCGAACTCGCGGTCCTTCAGCCGCAGATCGCGCCCAACGTCGGCAACATCGGCCGGCTCTGCGTGGCGACGGGGACTCCGCTGCATCTTGTCAGGCCGTTCGGGTTCATCCTGAGCGATCCGAAAGTGAAGCGCGCCGGCTTGGACTACTGGCCGCGGCTCAAGCTGACGATGCACGACGATGACTCGGCGTTCATGTCTGCGATGCACGGCCGCCGACTGTGGTTCTTCGACTCGGTCGGCACGACATCGCTTTTCGATGCGCCGTTCGCCGACGGCGACATCCTCGTCCTAGGGAGTGAGACGCGCGGCATCGATCCTTCCATTCTGGCGCGCGATCCCCTTCGAGTCGTACGGATTCCGCAAGTTCCCGGCGAACGCTGCCTCAACCTCAGCACTAGCGCCGGCATCGCGTTGTACGCCGCCCTGACGAAATCGAACACGTGACGCGGACGCCCGCGATCGTTGCCACGCGCGCCGACTCCCGCATAATCGCTCTCGCACATGAACCGCAGACCGGCCGTCTTCTTCGATCGCGATAACACGCTCGTCATCAACGACGGCTACCTCGGCGACCCCGCCGGCGTGAAGCTCATGCCCGGCGCAGCGGCGGCCGTCGCTCGCGCGAAGCGGCTGGGGTTCGTCGTCGTGGTCGTTTCAAATCAATCAGGCGTCGCACGCGGCATGTTCACCGAGGACGACGTCCGCGCCGTCAACGCGCGGATGGACGCGATGTTGATCGAAGAAGACGCCGACGCCGTCATCGATCGCCACGAATATTGCCCGACACATCCGAAGGGTGCGGTACCCGAGTACACGCGCGAGGACGACCGCCGCAAGCCCGGCAGCGGCATGCTGACCGATGCGGCGAAGGCGCTCGACCTCGACCTGAACCGCAGTTGGCTCGTCGGCGACGCCCCGCGCGACATCGAAGCGGGTCAACGGGCCGGCTGTCGAACCGTGCTCCTGCGCGATCCAGTGCTAGCGCAGATGGAGTCGGAGGCGACGAAGGAGCCGTTGAAGCAGGACGCCGACTACACCGCGTCGAGCCTGGCCGACGCGATGGACTTCATCGAGATGCACGCGGGGGAGTCGCTGAAAGTAGTGCCAGTCCACTCGATCGCGACGCCAGCAACGCATGATTCGCCACGGTCTGCGAAGTCCGACGAACAAGCCATCCTGCTCGAACGCATCCTCGACGAGATCAAGCGAGGCAACGACCCCGTTCAAGACTTCAGCGTCGCGAAGATGCTGGCGGGCGTGGTGCAAGGCCTCGCCCTGGCGGCCGCGTTTGCGGCGATCATCGCGAAGGATTCACCAGGCACGTTTCAGATTCTCATGCTCATCGCGATCTTCCTCCAGGCGATGACGACAAGCCTGCTCCTGATGGGGAGATGAGGCGTTCGCTGTTCGCGGTTTGCGGTTCGCAGAAACAGTGCGACGCGCCGAGTGATCTCGGCGCGTCGCTTGCATTCACCGCGAACTACGAACCACGAACCCCCTCACTCCTTGGGCTGCTTGATGCCGCAACCGTAGGCCTTCGTCTCAGGCTCGCTCACCGACTTGCCGGCGAGGACCTCGTCGAGCGCCTTGGCGACGTAGTTCTTCGCCGTGGCGATGTCGGCCGTGTCGGTGCTCTTCTCGCTGTCGATCGCGCCGGCGTAGACGAGCTTGCCGGTGCCGTCGACGATGTACATGTGCGGCGTCGTCTTCGCGCCGTACGCCTTCGCGACAGCGCCGTCCTGGTCGGACAGGATCGGACGATCGATCTTCCACTCGCCGGCGACTTGCTTGTTGTGGGCGACGTCGTGCGCACGCGTGCTGTTGATCGCGAGCCAGGTGACGCCCTTCTCCTTGTACGCCGCGGCCCACTTGTTCATGTGGCCTTCGCCGTAGAACTTCTTCACGTAGGGGCACTCGTTGTTGAACCACTCCAGCACGACGACCTTGCCCTGGAACTGGGCGAGGTTCACGTCGTTGCCGTCCTGATCCTTGAGCGTGAACGCCGGCGCGGCTTGGCCGACCGTGGCCTTCGCAGCGGCGGCGGCACGTGCTTGCGGCGCGTTGTCGGCGAACGAGTAGCTGGCGGCCGTTCCGAGCGCGGCGATGCCGGCGATCGCGAGGGCGAGAATCGTCTTCTTCATCGTGAAAACCTCCGAGGGGTGAGAAACTGATCTGAAATGAATCGACGTGACTGAACTACTTTGCGGGTGCCGTCGTCGGCGAGTCGGGCTCCGCGAGTGACTTCCACTTCTTGAACTGTTCTTCATTCGCCGGCGCGGCCGCCGTGCCGACCGGCAGTTCGAGTGACACGCTGCCGCGTTCGGGCAGGCATGTGTTCGCATCGCACGCAAGCCAGCGGACAACGCCGTCGAGCTTGACCGGCTTCGATGCGTCAAGCGACGCGGGCGGCGTGATCGTCACCAGGAGTGCGACCTCTTTGTGATAGACGTTGTCCGTGCCGAGCGACGTCTTGTACTGCTCCGCCGGCGGGAAGCGCAGCGGGCCTGCGGTGAAGCCCTCCGGCAGCGTCCACTTCACCCTTGGCGGCTCGCCAGAGTCGCCGGACTCGCGGTGGTAAAGGTGCCAGCCGTCCGCGATCTTGAAATGCAAGGCGACCGTAAACGGCTTCGCCGCGACCACGGCAGACGTGTCAGCGAACAACTGCACGGAAGCGTGGGCCTCCTCTTTCGGAGCAGCGCCGACCAGCGCAGCGGTCAGCCCCGTCGCGACGACCAGTCCTGCAAATCCGAGCGAGCGTTGCCGGTGCATCATGCTGAAATCACTTCCGTGCGATCGGGAACAGTACTGACGTGATCCGACCCGAGGATTGAACGCTAGGGAGCCCGACTTGTTGCGGCAAGCGGTTTACAAATCCGCCGCCATCTTCTAGCAAGTGGCCCGTCACCGGGTCGCCTCCTACGAACGGAACCCGCACAGATCGCTCCACTTCTGACTGGACGAACGGCGTAAGCCCGTTACACTCCTCTACGTATCGCGCGGACGCGACTTCGCAGGAAGGCAGCGGCTAGCACTCGCGATGTGGGCTTGCCGCCCAGACTGACGGGGTTTCGTTCGACGTGCTTTTGCGTCGACGATGGACATTCATCGGGACGCAGATCGCACGCTCGCTATCGGTGTCTACACAACTCGGCCGGTTTCTTTTACTTCGCGAGGTTCATCTTCGACCCGGAACGCACGCCACAGCGCAACACGTTCGAACGCAGCAGTCAGGAACGCACCATGTCGGTCAAGCACGACCCATTGCATCCCGCCCACGACCACCCCACCACGAGCCTGTCGGCCAACGTGTTGGTACTGAATCGCTTCTACCAGGCGATTCGCGTGGTCAACGTGCGCCGCGCGTTCAGCCTGCTCTGCCGCGAACTGGCCGAGGTGATCCACATCGAGCCCACGCCCGACGGCAGCAGCGCGTGGCAAAACCTGAACTTCGAAAGCTGGCAGGAGCTGAGCGAGCTGAAGGCCGAGTTCGAGCCGGACGGCTTCGACTGGATCCACACGGTCCGTGTGCCGATCGCGGTGCCGCGCATCATCCGGTTGCTGGGCTACGACAAGCTCCCGCGGCAGGACGTGAAGTTCAACCGCCGCAACATCTTCGCGCGCGACGGCAATCGCTGTCAGTACTGCGGGAAGAAGTTCGGGACGAGCGACCTCTCGCTCGACCACGTGATCCCGCGCTCCCAGAACGGCCGAAGCACGTGGGAAAACATCGTGTGCTGCTGCGTGAAGTGCAACGTCAAGAAGGGCGGCCGCACGCCCGAGCAGGCACACATGAAGCTGCTCAGCAAGCCGGTGAAGCCCAAGCGCAGCCCGGTCATCAACCTGCGACTCACCGACAAACGCTACGCGTCGTGGAAGCAGTTCCTCGATGAGGCGTATTGGACAGTGGAGCTGCGGTGATGCGGGATATCGATTCTTGGCTTCTGGAACTGAATGGCGCGGATCGAGCACGGATTCAATCCGTGCTCGACGCGTTTTCGGATGGTGTCAACGCGATGCCTGGCGATGAACGCGAGTGGCTTCGTCTCAATCCAGACAAGACATTCAGATTCATCGGTCACACCGACGAACTCCATGTGCTCGTACGGCTCGATTACGACTCATCATTCAAGTATCCGACCGGAAAGCGGAACGAGGCCATCGTTTGGGCGAACGTGATTGTGTCGAACACGTCTTTCCAGTGGCGAATGACACCAGACGCCGAACTCGTGCTTTGGAGGAGCGAGTATCCCAGCATGTTGGTCTGCCCGGCAGCCAGATACATCGAGGCAGAGGGCGCGATCGTTGGCCGACTCGATCCGATCTCGTTAATGACGCAGCGGTTCGTCTTCGATTGTCTTTGGTCGGACGATCTGCGCAAAGACATCGAGCCGATCGTGAGGGTGTTCGCGGACGACTTTGATGTAGAGCTTCTGAAGGAAGCGAGCATTCTCTTTGGACGGCACTTTCGCGGTGAGGGGTAACGATCGAAGGACGAACTCGCGTCGTTGGCGTCGTTGGCATCGTTACGCTGAAGCATCCCTATCGGCGCAGTGAAAGCGTTCGGCTGTAGATGTGCGGCGCTCAATCCAACCCCAAGTCGCCCGTCAGCTCTCGCCGATTTTCGGTCTAGATTTCGTCTCGAACACGTGCGCATACTGCGCGATGGTCTCGATGTGGCTCTTTGACAATCGACACTAGGAACGCGCGGGCGCGCGACGCACGTTACATCACGAAGAACGCCCCTCGGAATCACTTTCTTGCGTGCGAATTGGACAAAACTGGACAAAACTGAGCGCGCGGCCGTGTCGCGTGCGTCTCTGTAGGTCGTGGTGTCAGTTTTCGTCCGCTACGCCCCGCACGACAGCGAAGTCGCGATCGCGTCACTCAGCGCACTGATCTGCTCCGCTGAGTGCTCGCTGCTCACCGTGACGCGGAGCCGGCTCGTGCCGCGCGGCACGGTCGGCGGGCGGACGGCGACGACGAGGAAGCCTTGTTGTTCGAGCGAGCGAGCAGCGTCGAGCGCGGCACGTTCGTCGCCGAGCTCGATCGGGATGATCGGCGAGCGGTCACTCGATCGGACGCGCAGGCTGCGTGAGATGAGTGCGTCCCGGAGACGTCTCGCGTTGGCGAGCGCGCGAGCCCGTCGTTCGGGTTCATCGCGAGCGATCGCGATCGCCTCGCACGTCGCACGGGCGAGCGAGGGAGGCGTGGCGGTGCTGAACAGATACGCCCGGCCGGCGTTCACGACGCTCTCCACCACCGCACTGCTGCCGTACACCGCGCCGCCGCTGGCGCCGAGGGCTTTGCTCAGCGTCGCGATGCCGACGTCGACGTCCCGGCTCACGCCGAGTTCGGAAGCGAGCCCCGCCCCGCTTGGGCCGAACAGGCCGGTCGCGTGGGCTTCGTCGAGGACGAGCGTTGCGCGGTGCCGCCGTTTCAGTTCCGCGATCTCGCGGAGCAGCGCCTCGTCGCCGTCCATGCTGAAGACGGATTCGGTGACGATCACGTCGTGCTGGTCGGCATCTCGCTCGGCGAGCAGTCGATCGAGTTTCTCCAGATCGTTGTGCGGGAAGACGCGGAGCGAATCGCGCGATGACGACACGAGTCGCGCGGCGTCGATGAGCGAGGCGTGGGCGAGTTTGTCGAGCAGGAATCGCGGCCGACGTTCGGCCGCCTCGATCACGCCCGCCACGGCTTGAAGTGCGGCGACGTTTGCCTGGTAGCCGCTGGGAAGAAGGACCGCATCGTCGACGCCCTTCCAATCCGCGAGTGTCCGCTCAAGCTCGGCGTGAGCTGGCGAGCGACCGCTGATGAGCGGTGCGGCACCGGACCCGACGGCTGTCGAATCGCGCAGCGCCGCCGCGACGCGCGGATGCGAGGCGAGCCCGAGGTAGTCGTTCGTGCAGAACGCGATCAGCTTCCGCCCGGTCACAGCGTCGCGGACGTGCGTCGCATCGATCGGCTCGAAGTTCCGGCGCGAACGAAGGAGGTTCGACGAGCGACGCGCGTCGAGGTAGCGATCGGCGAGTTCATCGAACGGCAGCGCGGCGGACATGGGCATCGGTGTCGCGCGCGAGGGAGGTAGATGCAAGCGGGACGATCAGGTCATCGCGCCGTCATTGGACGCTGGCGCGGGAGCAGGCGTCGGTGCAGCAGCGGGCTTCCGCGCAGCAGCGGCTGCCGCGGCGACGGCGACAAGCTTCTGCTTCATCAGGCGGCCCACCTTGAACTTCACGGTGCGCTTGGGAGGCACGTCGACGCGGGCCATCGTCTTCGGGTTCTGCGCGCGGCGAGCCTTGCGGAGCTTGGTTTCGAAGACGCCGAAGTCGCGGAACTCCAGGCGATTGCCCTTGCCGAGTTCGCCGACGATTTCGTCGAGGAACATCTGCACGATTCGCTTCACATGGACTCGCTTGAATTGAGTCGCGTCGGCGATGCGATCGATCAGCTCTTTCTTCGTGATCGTGGCCATGATGTCCGCCTCGACAGTTTTGGATGGCGCGAGAGAAGTGGTAAACCGTCCGTGACAGAAGACTTACCACGAACCCGGCCCCGGCGAAAGCGTTTCTGTCGCGAACGACAGGCGAAATCGCGACGAATCCACGGGCCATTTGCTGTAAAGCGATTAAATGGAAGCGCTTGGAACGTGGGAAAGTACGCCCGAAGGCTACTTCAGCGTGCTTCGCTACCGGTGATTTCCCTATTGATTTCGTCGCTCGCGTCGCCTTTCGAGCGGGGACTGCGACGGGCCAACCCGGCCGAAGCGAACCGGGCGAGCCTTCGCCGGACCCGCACGATCTCGTCATCGCGATCGCCTCCGGTCGGCGCGGCGTGTCTCAGTCGACGCTGGCCGAACGGACACTCATCGACGAGTTGGCATTCGTCGCACTTCGGATTGCGCGGCCTGCACTTCTCCTTCGCGTGCTCGAACGTCAGCACGTGCAACGCGTAGTGACTGCCCCGCGCCATGACCGGACTCAGCACTCGCTCGGCTTCGAGGTCACGCGCCTTCGACCGCACGAGCCGCAGACGCTTCACGACGCGAAGGATGCCGTTGTCGACGGGGAGGATCGCCATGCCGAAGCCGAAGAGCATCACGAGCGCGGCAGTCTTCGGGCCGACGCCTCGGAAGCTCATCAGGTATTCGAAGGCGTGCTCGGGCGATTCGTCTGCGAGCCACTCGAGGTCGATCGCGCCGCCGCGCTCGTCGCGAATCCGTTTGAGCATCGCCTGCAATCGGTACGAGCGCACCCGAGCAAGGCCGCAGATGGCGATCTCGCGTTGCACCTCGCGCACCGGCGCGTCGGCCACCTGTTCCCACGTCGGGAACCTTCGGCGGAGCATGCGGTATCCGCGTTCGCTGTTCGAGCCGTTCGTGTTCTGCGAGAGCGTGGCGCGGACGAGCACATCCACACCGGAGCCGGCTCGCTCGTACGCCCGCGGGCCATACATGGCGATCAAGCCGCGGAGAATGCGGGCGATCCGCTTTCGTTTTTCGTCGACGCGGGACGGCATGGACCCAAGTGTATGCGCACCGAGACGCAACGCGCTGGGCAGTCGGCTACTCGTCGACTCACCTACTCACCCACTCAATTCACTCCGGCAGGTGCGTTTCCAACCAACGTGTGTACGACTCGGCGATCACCACTGCCGGGCAGCTGGCCGGCAGCAGAATGGTGTCGCCCTTTGCGAACGGTACGTCGTCCACGTCGTCGCGCGGATCGCGGAGGACACCTGTGCCTTCGAGCACCATCATCACGCGGCACCGCGCGTAGCAGGTCGGCGTGTCGCCCGGCTGAGCGTCGCGGCGAAGCAGCTTGAACTGCGGCGCGACGACGATGACGGCCTCGCCGTCGCCGGCGGGCGTCCAGCTCTTGCGGGCATCGGTTCGGAAGTCGATGCACTCGAGCGCCTCCGCGATGTGCAGCTTGCGAGGTTTGCCGGTCGCGGGCTCGATGCGGTTGAAGTCGAAGACACGGTACGTCGTATCGCTGGGCGTCTGCACCTCCGCGGCCACCATGCCGGCGCCGAGTGCGTGGACGGTGCCGCTCGGCAGGTAAAACGTATCGCCCTTCTGCACCTTCACGTTGTTCAAGAGCCCTTCAACCGCACCGGTCTCCAACGCCTGCTCGAACATCGATCGATCCGTTCCGCTCGTTGTGCCGAGCAGGATGCGGGCGTCGGGCGCGTGGTCGAGGATGTGCCAGCACTCGTTCTTCAAATGTGCGCCGGGGTGCGAGTCGGCGTAGCTCTGCGGCGGGTGGACTTGCACGCTGAGGTCCTGCTTCGCATCGAGGAACTTGATCAGCAGCGGAAACTGCGGGCCGAACTTGGTTGCGACTGGCTTTGCGTTTCCCAGCAGGTCGCGCTGGCGCAGCAGCATGATGTCGTGGACGGTCGTCCCCGCGAGGGGCCCGTTGCTGACGCGAGAACTCACCCACTGGCCGGGCACGTCTTCCGGTGCTGTGCCGTCGGCGCCGACGGCGCCGGGCGGAAAATCGAACAGTTCCCAGCTCTCGCCGATCGTCTTGCCTGGCGGGAGCGGCTTGTTGGCGACGCGTTCGAGCTCGCGCCCGCCCCACATTTTTTCCACAAATCGCGGGCGGAACTTGAGCGGATACAGCGATGTCTTAGAGTCCGGCATGACCGGCGTAGCGTCGCCGACGGGAACGGAGAATCAAGCACCGGACGCATTCGCATTCCTGCAGAGTAGGAGTGCTCAAGAGCGATCCGGAGAAAAGGCAGCGTCACGGATGACAGACCCGGGCAACATGAAGACGTTCGTGCTCGACACCAACGTCCTGCTCCACAACCCCAACGCGATCACTCTCCTGAAGGACAACGAGATCGTCATCCCGTTCGACGTCCTCGAAGAGCTCGATCAGTTCAAAACCAACTCCGACGACCTCGGCCGAAACGCGCGGGCGACGATCCGCACGCTCGATCAGCTCCGCGAGCGCGGCGACCTGACGAAGGGCATCACTGTCGAGCAAACGGGTGGCCGGGTGTACGTGCTGCTCGACAGCACCGTCGAAAGCTGCCCGCAACTGAGGGGCAACTCTCCTGACAACCGGATCATCTGCGTCGCGCTGAAGCTGAAGGAGACGGGTCGCCGCGTCACGTTCATCTCGAAGGACATCAACGCCCGCATCAAGGCCGACGCGCTCGGGCTCAACTCCGAAGACTTCGAAGCGCAGAAGGTCGACTTCGAGCACCTCTATACCGGCTATCGCGAGGCACTCGTCACCGGCGACGTGATCGACGAACTCTATCGCACGAAGGAGCTGCGCTTCACGCCGCCCGACAATCAGCCCCGCCTGATGGCGAACGAGTTCGTCATCTTCAAGGACGCCGGCAACGACGGTCACACCGCGCTCGGCCGCTACCGAGCCGACATCGATCGCGTCATCCCGCTCAAGACGCGCCGCGGCGCCGTGTTCGGTCTGCTGCCGCGAAACGTGCAGCAGACGATGGCGCTCGACCTGCTCCTCGACGACAACGTGAAGCTCGTCAGCCTGATCGGCAGCGCCGGCACGGGCAAAACGCTCCTCGCCCTCGCGGCCGGCATGAGCAAGACGCTCAACGACGACGTCTACACCAAGCTCCTGTGTGCGCGCCCGATCATGCCGCTGGGGCGCGACATCGGCTACCTGCCCGGCGACAAGGACGAGAAGCTCACCGCGTGGATGCAGCCGATCTTCGACAACATGGCGTACCTCCTCAGCAGCCGCGTCAACGAGGCGGCCGACGTGAAGCAGCACGCGCAGCACAGCACCGTCGAGCAGCGGATCGAGCAACTCATGCAGCAGGGCCGGGTCGTGCTCGAGCCGCTCACGTACATCCGCGGCCGAAGCATCCCGCACCAGTTCATGATCATCGATGAGGCGCAGAACCTGACGCCGCACGAGGTGAAGACCATCGCCAGCCGCGTCGGTGACGGCACGAAACTTGTTCTGACGGGCGACGCGACCCAGATCGACAACCCATACCTCGACAGCAGTTCGAACGGCTTGAGCTACCTCGTCGAACGTCTGAAGGGGAAGAACCTCGTCGGTCACATCACGCTCGCGAAGAGCGAACGAAGCGAACTCGCACGCCTTGTCACAAACGAACTCTGATCGCGCGCCGTTGGCGTGGCGACTTAAGTCGCCACCGGAAAGGCTTGCGTTTTCAGACGAATGATGCCTATATTGTGATACCGAACAAAGGACTAACTCCCATGAGCGACACCGCTCCCACACCTCCGCCCGCGCCCCTTCCGCCGACGCCTGCGCCCGCTCCCGACCCGACGATCCAGTACGACGATTTCGCGAAGGTGCAGCTCCGCGTCGCGACGATCCTCGAAGCGGCCGCACATCCGAACGCCGATAAGCTGCTCGTCCTTCAGGTCGACCTCGGCAACGGCGAGAAGCGGCAGATCTGTGCCGGCATCAAGGCGTGGTACGACCCGGCGACGCTCGTCGGGAAGCAGATCATCGTCGTGAAGAACCTCGCCCCGCGCACCCTGCGCGGCCAGGTGAGCCACGGCATGCTCCTCGCCGCCACCGACGCGGCAACGGGGAACGTGATCGTGTTGTCACCCAGCGCGCCAGTTGCGGCGGGTAGCGAAGTGAAGTGACTGGAGGAAGGCAAGAGGCAAGCGGCAAGAGGCAAGAGTGGATGCGGTGGACCCTCTTGCCCCTTGCCTCTTGCCCCTTGCCTGCACGAAGTGCTTCGAGAACTCCACATCTCCAACCTCGCCGTCATCGCCGACGCACGCGTGGAGTTCGTCGGCGGGCTCAACTGCTTCACCGGTGCGACCGGTGCGGGCAAGTCGCTCGTCATCGGCGCGATCGAGATGCTGCTCGGCCTGCGCAGCACGAGCGACATGCTCCGCTCGGGTGCCGATGAAGGCCGCGTCTCCGGCGTGTTCGAGGTGACGTCCGCCGAGCAGGCGAAGGCGATCCACGCGGTCACCGACGTCGACTGTTCGCGTGACGGCGGCGAAGCGCTGCTCGTCCGCAAGCTGTACGCGTCGGGCCGGTCGTCAGCGTCGCTCAACGGTCAGCCGATCACGCTGCAGATGCTCCGCCAGATCGGCGAGCTGCTCGTCGACGTGCACGGCCAGCACGATCAGCAATACCTGCTGAAGCCGTCAAACCAGCTCGAGGTGATCGACCGCTTTGCAGGTAACGACGCGCTCCGCGCGAGCTACCACGCCATCTGGACCGAGTTGCAGGAGGCAAAACGCCAATTGGCCGAGCTGAGCACGGGTGAGCGACTTCGGCTGCAGCAGCTCGACCTCCTCACCTTCCAGGCCGACGAGATCGACAAAGCGGAGCTGGACCCGGCCGAGTTTGCGGAACTTGAATCCCGAGCGGGCATCCTCAGCAACCTCGAGAAGCTTCGGAAGGAGTCGCAACAGGCGTACAACGCGCTGTACGACGCCGACGGGTCGATCATCGATCGCCTGAAGATGGTGCATGCGGTGGTGAGCGAACTGACGCTCGTCGACGGCTCGATCAAGGAGATCGCCGAGGGCGTGAAGTCGGGGCTGATCCAGTTGGAAGAGGCCGCGTTCGACCTCGGCCGATACACGCAGCGTCTCGACCTCGACCCGGCCGAGTTGGCCGAGGTGCACGAGCGGCTGAACGTCATCAACCGCGTCCTTCGCAAGTACGGCAGCACGGTTGAAGAAGTGCTGGCCTTCCGCGCCGACGTCGGCAGGCAGATCGCTGACCTCACCGGCGCGGGACAGAGTGCCGAAGACCTCGCCAAGAAGATCGCGCCACTTGAGAAGCAGCTTAGCGAGCTGTCGAAGAAGCTCTCCTCTGCCCGTGCGGCGTCGGCGAAGAAGCTGAGTCCGCTGGTCGCCTCACAACTCGCCGAACTTGGCATGGAGAAGGCGACCTTCGCCGCACAGGTGACGCCGCTCGCGGAGCCGTCGCCTAGCGGTGCAGACGCCGTCGAGTTCGTCGTCCGAACGAACCCCGGCCTGCCGGAACAGCCGCTCCGCAAGATCGCCAGCGGCGGCGAAATCGGGCGGATCATGCTCGCGATCAAGGGCGTCCTCGCGTCCGGCGAGCGGGGCTCGGCCGATAAGTCGCTGCCGAGCGCCAGCGTCCTCGTCTTCGACGAGATCGACTCCAACATCGGCGGCCGCCTCGGTTCGATCATTGGCTCAAAGCTGCGCGACCTCGCGTCGCACCACCAGGTGCTCTGCATCACCCACCTCCCACAGATCGCCGCATTCGCGGATCGTCATCTCACGGTGAGCAAAGTGCAGTCCGGCAGCGAGACCCGGACGAGCGTCCGCGAGGTGGCAGGCGACGACCGCGTGGCCGAAATCGCTGAGATGATCGGCGGCAAGCGGATCACCGATACCACCCGCGCCCAAGCTCGCGAACTCCTCGCCGAGGCCGGCGCGGCACGTGCCAGGCCGAAATCGTCCACCCGCCATGCGCCGAGCTCACGCTCAAGGACTGCGGCAAAATAGTGCTTGCAAAGACGGCAGGCTGCCGAGTATCCTTTGCCGGCAATAGGGAACCCCGTTTTCAGGAGAATTTGCTAATGCCCCGACTTTCCTTGCCGATTGCAGCTGCTGTTTCGCTTTGCGCTGTCGCCCTTACCTCGTCGAACGCCTCGGCGCAACTGCTATACGACACCGGCAATCCGACCGGCTTCTTCACTCCGTTCAATAGCAGCAGCCCCGCAGGCGTCAAGTACGGCGATAGCGGTTGGTTCGGCAGTGGTAGCTCGGCACCCGCAACCGTACGTGAGATCACGCTGTTGCTGGTCACCTCCAGCACGACGCCGGTCGCGGCTGGCACGACCGACATCAAGTTTACGTTCAACAACGGCGACCCAAGCGGACTGATCTTCGGGCCTGGCACGGCGCTTTACTCGACCACCATCCCCAACGTTTCGCTTCCCGCCGCCGACGGCTCCAACCCGAGCTACTTCACGCTCACGATCCCCATCCCCGCCGTCACCACGGCCGGCGGCTTCAACAACATCGGCTGGAGCGTCGGCGTCCAGAACTTCAGTTACGCGGGCAGCTTCGGCTTCGGCAACCGCGGCAACTTCAACAATCTCGGCTTCTACACCAACAACGCCTCCTACTTCAACGGCACCTCGTGGAGCCTGTTCGCGTTCGGCCCGAATGACCCGGCCGACATCGCGAACTTCGTCGTCACCCTCGCGGTGCCCGAGCCGACAAGCATGTTCGCCATCGCCGGCGTCGGCTTGACGATGCTGCGTCGCCGCAAGCGAATCTGACAAGACCATCTCGTCCCCCGTCATCAGACGCCTCAGGTGCTACCACGCGTGGCCCTGAGGCGTCTTCGTTCTCGGACGTCATGGACGTTACGGACATCACGGACGTCTCGTGCGTCCTCTGAAGTGCGTGTCATCTTGCGCCTCCGCACTTCAGCCCCGTGTCGGCGTGGTCGATCTAGCACTAGGACGGACCGCCCATCGATGCCGCGCAACGGATGCGCTTCTCCGCCCTCACGTCACCCGTGCGACTCGCCGCGCTCGCCATCCTCGTTGCCGTGCTCATCGCGTATGCGAACCACATGGTCCGCGTCGGGATCGCCTCGCGTCGCGAGGCAGCCCGATTCCTTCCTGACGCATCGAGGCCCATTCGGCTCGCCGATTCGGAGAAGGACCAAATCCCACCGCTGCCGCCCTTCATGCAGGGCCGCGTTATGGCCACCTCTATAGGCGCTGTCCACTCGATGTACGTCGATTGGGCCTTCGATGACGACGACGACGCGTCCTCGTCGGCCAAACGCGCGTCCGGTCGTCCCGCTCTCCCAACGCTGCCCGGTGTCGCCGATACCGCCGACGGCCGCTGATCCCCCTTTGTGCCGATCGCGGCTTCAATCCCCGATCGGCTGCTTGCTCGTCCCGACCTGCGTCGCACCGTGACCCACCGCGGGCACCTCGTGCGCGGGCTGTGTGGCACTCCACTCGGTGTGGATGAACGTTCCTGGGTTCTCCACGCGCTCATACGTGTGCGCGCCGAAGTAGTCGCGCTGCGCCTGGATGAGGTTGCCCGGAAGCCTCGCCCGACGATACGAGTCGTAGTACGCAAGCGACGCGCTGAACGCCGGCAGCCCGATGCCGTTGTCGATGCCCAGCTTCACCACGCGACGCCACGCGTCCTGCCGCTGCGCGATCATGCCCGCGAACTTCGAGTCGATCAGCAGGTTCGTCAGCGACGGGTTCTTCTTGAACGCCTGGGTGATCTCTTCGAGGAACACCGCGCGGATGATGCAGCCGGCACGCCAGATCATGGGCAGGTCGTCCAGCTTCATCTTGTAGTCGAAACCGCCCTGCTCCTTCGGCCGATTCGCCGCTGCGAGCAGCGCCATGCCCTGCGCGTAAGAACAGATCTTCGAGCAGTAGAGCGCCGCCTTGATGTCGTCGATCAACTGCTTCGACGCGGGCTGCGCCTTCGGGCTCGGACCGGTTAGCAGCTTGCTCGCGGCGACGCGCTGGTCCTTCAGCATGCTGATCTCGCGCATGTCCACCGCGGCCGCCATCGTCGGGAGCGGCACGAGCGTGTCCAGGCCCGCCTTGATCGTCCACGTGCCGGTGCCCTTCATGCCGACAACATCGAGGATCTGCTCAGCCAGTGCGCCCTTGCCCTGCGGGTCAGCGAAGTTGATCACCTTCTGCGTGATCTCGATCAGGAAGCTTTGCAGCTCCGACTTGTTCCAGTCGCCGAACACTTCTTCCAGCTGAGCGTTGTTCAGCCCGGCCACATTCTTCAGCAGGTCGTACGCCTCGGCGATGAGCTGCATGTCGCCGTACTCGATGCCGTTGTGCACCATCTTTACGAAGTGGCCGGCCGACCGCTCGCCGCAGTACGTCACGCAGGGTACGCCGTCGCTCGGCGCCTTCGCGGCGATCTTCTCCAGGATCGGGCGTAGATAGTTGTACGATTCCTTGTCGCCGCCCGGCATGATGCTCGGGCCGTGCCGCGCGCCTTCTTCACCGCCGCTCACGCCCATCCCGAAAAACTTGATGCCCGTCGGCCGGAGCGTGTTCTCGCGGCGTTCCGTGTCGGTGTAGAGCGCGTTCCCGCCGTCGATGAGGATGTCGCCCGGCTCAAGATACGGCTGCAGCGACGCGATCGTCGCATCGGTGGCCGAGCCCGCCTTCACCATCATCAGGATCTTTCGCGGCCGCTCGAGGAGCGCGACGAACGCCTGAGGCGTCGCGCCCATCTTCGCGTTCTTCCCCGCCGCGTAAGTCTTGATGAACTCCTCGGCCTTGCTCGTCGTGCGGTTGTAGACCGCGATCGGGAAGCCCTTCTCTTCAATATTGAGCGCGATGTTGCGCCCCATGACTTCCAGTCCGACGATGCCGAACGATTGGGTGCTCATGAACGGTACGTTTAGACGAAAGATCGGACGGCGTCCACCGGGGCCGACCTTCCCTAACCTGCCCGTGACCGCTCGATCGCGTGTCAGTGCCTCTCCTGTCATCACCCCGTCTGCCGAGCGGGAATCCCACTCGCCTGACAGCCTCCTTTCAGTTTCCCTCGGCCCTGCCGAGCGTGTCCGAAATCAAATCGACGTGACATTTCCTGACAAGACCCATCCACCACCCGTGGCCCGCGCGCGTGTAGGGCCTCTACCCTTACCCTCGGCGCTGCGCGTTCTGGCTCGCGCTGCGCAGCGCGTGCCGGATTTCTTGCACTCCACGATCGGAATCATCAACGCCGAACGCGTGCGGTACGATCCCGCCGATGACGACTTCGACCCTCGCCGCCGCCGTCGTGCTTTCGCTCGCTGCCTTCGCGTTCGCGCAGCCGACCACCACAGCGAACGCGTTCCCCGTCTCCGTCGAAGTCGACGCCTCCAAACCGCTCGGCCCCGTCAAGCCCATCTACCGATTTTTCGGCTGCGACGAGCCGAACTACGCCTACTCACCCGCGGGCAAACGGCTGCTGCGCGAACTCGGAAAGCTGGGCACGCCCGAGCACCCCGTCTACTTCCGGACGCACAACCTCCTCTGCACGGGCGACGGCACGCCGGGCTTGAAGTGGGGAAGCACCAACATCTACACCGAAGACGCGGACGGCCGTCCGATCTACGACTACACCATCGTCGATCGCATCATTGATGCGTACGTCGAAGCGGGCGTGAAGCCTTACCTGCAGATCGGCTTCATGCCCAAGGCGCTCTCGACCAAGCCCGAGCCGTACGAGCACCACTGGACGCCCGCGATGAAGTACGACGCTATCTTCACCGGCTGGGCGTACCCGCCGAAGAACTACGCGAAGTGGGAGGAGCTCGTCTACCAGTGGACGAAGCACTGCGTCGATCGTTACGGCCAGACCGAAGTGGAGAAGTGGTACTTCCAGACGTGGAACGAGCCGAACTACTACTTCAAGGCCCCACAGGCCGAGTTCAACAAGCTGAACGACTTCGCGATGCGGGCCGTGAAGCGCGCGCTGCCGACCGCCCGCGTGGGCGGCCCCGACACCGCCGGTGACGGCGGGAAGTACATGGACGACTTCCTCGCCCACTGCCTCGACGGCACGAACTTCGCCACGGGCGAGAAAGGCACGCCGCTCGAGTTCCTGTCGTTCCACGCGAAGGGTTCGCCGATCGTCCTCGACGGGCACGTCCGCATGGGCATCTCTGCACAGCTGAAGACGCTCGACAAGGGCTTCGAACGCTTCGCGCGCGACGCGCGCACGAAGAAGCTGCCCGTCGTCATTGGCGAATCCGATCCCGAGGGATGTGCCGCGTGTCAGGGCCCGCAGCTCGCCTATCGCAACGGCACGGTGTACAGCAGCTACACCGCGGCCGCGTACCTCCGACACCTGCAACTCGCCGATCGGCACGGCGTCGACCTCGAAGGCATGCTCACCTGGGCATTCCTCTTCGACGGCGAGCCGATTTTTGCCGGCTTCCGCGTCCTCGCGAGTGGCGAGGTCGATCACCCGGTGCTCAACGTCTTCCGAATGCTCGCGATGATGACGGGCAGCCGAATCGAAGCGAACAGCTCGGCCGAGGTGCCGCTCGACGACATCGTCGCCAACGGCGTCCGCGCCAATCCCGATGTGGCCGCGCTCGCGAGCGACAACGGCAAGTCGGTCGCCGTGATGCTCTGGCACTACCACGACGACGACAAGCCCGGCCCCGACGCCGCGACGACGATCACGCTGCGAGGCCTCGGCACATCAACCTCGGCCACAGTGACCGAGTACCGAATCGACGCAACGCACAGCAACTCGTTCACCGCCTGGCAACGAATGGGCTCGCCGAAAGAACCGACGAAGGAACAGCTGGGCGAACTTCAAACCGCTGGGCTGCTGCAATCGACCGGCGAGGCGCGCAAGATCGATCTCGCCAACGGGACGGCATCGATCACCGTGACTCTCCCGCGTCAGGCTGTCGTGCTGTTCACAATCGAGCGGAAGTGATCGCCCGCGTTAACAGCATCACTTCACTGCCGTGGTGCACAGGCTGCTTCTGACCAGAACTGCACGTGCTGCGGATCGACGCTGACGCTGACCGAATCGCCGGCCAGGACGGCGAGCGATCGCGGCGCCAGCGCGCGGACGTGGTGGCCCAGCCAATCAACGACGACGAGCAGCGTCGGGCCGGCGTTTTCGACGAGGACCACGCGGGCGTTGGGCTTCGCAGTCGGATCGATGCGGACGTGCTCGGGCCGGATGCCGATTGTCCCGGCGATTCGATCGATGCCGGGTAGAGACGTCCGCTTCGCGTCTAGCAGGTTGATCATCGGTTGCCCGAGCAGCCGGGCGACCTCGGGCGAAACAGGGCGGTTGTAGACCTCGCTCGGACTCCCCTGCTGCAGCACCCTGCCGCCGCTCAGCACGACGATCCGGTCGGCCATGCTCATCGCCTCGGCCTGGTCGTGTGTGACGTACACCATCGGCGTCTTCAGTTCGCGCCGCAGCACGGCCAACTCGACGCGCAGCGCCTCGCGCAGCTTCGCGTCGAGATTCGTCAGCGGTTCGTCCATCAGGAACAGGCGCGGCCGACGGACGATCGCCCGCCCGATTGCGACGCGCTGCATCTGACCCCCGGAGAGGCGATCGCTGCGCCGATCGAGCAGCGGCGTGATGCGGAGCATCTCCGCGGCCCATGTGACCCGCTGGGTGATTTCGTCGCGCGAGAGATTCCGCCCCGGTGCGCGGAGCGGGAACTCGAGGTTCTGGCGGACGGTCTTGTCCGGATAGATCGAGAAGTTCTGGAAGACGAGCGCGACGTCGCGCCGGGCGGGGTCAAACGCGGTGACATCGTCGCCGGCCATGTGGACGCATCCCGAGTCCGGCCGTTCGAGTCCGGCGATCGTGCGGAGCAGCGTCGTCTTCCCCGCGCCGGTCGGGCCGAGCACGACGACGAGTTCGTCGACGCCGACATCGAGGGAGACGTCGTGCAGTGCTTCTACTTTGCTGAAGCGTTTGGTGATCGCAGAGAGTTGGAGGAACGTCGCCATGGGCTTCGCGAGTCTTCGTATCAGGGGCGTCCCGCCCCTGCTGCATGGGCGGGACGCCCATGCTACGAAATCAGACGCGCCTCCCGTCTCTGTCGAAGAGGTTGATCGATCGTTGGTCGATCGCGACACGGACGTTGTCGCCTACGCGCGAGGAAAGGTTGCCCTCGCATCGAACGCACAATCTGCCGTCAGGCGTATCGATGTACGCGAGGACGTGCGAGCCGAGGTATTCGACGAGAGCGACGGTCCCTGCGAGTGGACCTGCTGCATTGATGGAGAGAGCTTCGGGTCGCACGCCCAGTGTTGCTCGAGTCGTGCTCCGCGACGACGCAAGCGGGACGGCCGCCCCGCTGGGGGTTTTGAAGGTGGCGCCGTCGATTTCGCCTTCGATGAAGTTCATGCCGGGACTGCCGACGAACTGGGCGACGAAGCGATCTGCGGGCGCATCGTAGACCTGTGCGGGCGGCGCTGCTTGTCTGATCTGTCCCTCGCTCATCACGACGACCACGTCGGCGAGGCTCATCGCCTCTTCCTGATCGTGCGTGACGTAGACCGTCGTCACCTTCTGCTCGAGCTGTCGCTCGCGGATGAAGTCGCGCATCTCGGCCCGCACGTCGGCATCGAGCGTGCCGAGCGGTTCGTCCATCAGCCACACCTTCGGCTGCCGGACCATCGCGCGCGCGAGGGAGACGCGCTGCTGATCGCCGCCCGAGAGTTGTCGTGGATGCTTCGAGAGCAGTGACGTGATGCCCAGCCGGTCGGCCACTTCGTTCACCTTCCGGGCGACCTCAGCCGAAGCCGTGCCGACGCTAACAAGCGGGAACGCGATGTTGTCGCGCACCTTCAGGTGCGGGTAGAGCGCGTAGAACTGGAAGACGAATCCGACGTCCCGATCGCGCGGCCGGCGCTGCGTGACGTCTTCGCCATCCAGCATCACCGCCCCGCCGGTGGCGATCTCGAGTCCGGCGATCATGCGGAGCGTCGTTGTCTTCCCGCACCCGCTCGGGCCGAGCAGGACGACGAACTGGCCGCGCTCGATCGATAGATCGATCCCTCGGACGGCGGTCGTGCCGTCGGGGTAGGTCTTGGTGAGGTTGGCGAGGGTGAGGAAGGACACGCGGAAGAGTTGCCAGCTGTTAGTTGTCAGTTGCCAGTGAGCCGAGGTGCGAGACCACGATGTGCGCCGCAGTCGACGCCAACAGCATGAAGAATCCGACGCGGAATCCCTCTGTCCACCAGGGCTGAAGCATGACGCCGATCGAGCCAGCCATCGCGACGACAACGAGAGTTTGAATGAGTCGCACCGGCATGTTCAGTTCAGTTCTCCACTGGCAACTGGCAACTAACAACTGGCAACTATTGTTTGACAGTCCCAAACGTCACCCCGCGCAGCAGGTGCTTTCTCACCAGCACCGTGAACAGGATGATCGGCGCGACGAACACGATCGCTCCCGCGGCGATCTGCGGCCAGGGGATGCCGCGGATCTGGCCTTGCAGGCTGGCGAAGTAGACGGGCACGGTGCGGTTGTTGAAGCCGTTGAGCGTCATCGCGAAGCCGTACTCGTTCCACGCGCTGATGAGGCAGAAGACCGCCGTCACTGCGATGCCCGTCCGCGCCTGCGGCAGCACGATGCGGAAGAACGCGTCGAGGCGACTATACCCGTCGACCAGCGCCGCCTCTTCGAACGCCTTCGGGATCTCGTCGATGAAGCCCTTCATCAGCCACACCGCGAGCGAGAGGTTGAACGCCGTGTACAGGATGATCAGCCCCGCGTGCGTGTTCTGCAGTTGGAACTGGCCCCACATGAGATAGATCGGCACGACCACCGCGAGCGGCGGAAGGAAGCGCGTGCTGAGGATGAAGAAGAGCCAGTCCTTCGCCCCCGCGATGCGGAACCGCGAGAAGCCGTACGCGCAGCTCGTCCCGAGCGCCACCGCGGCGACCGTCGATCCGACGCCGATGATCGTGCTGTTGAGCAGGTATCGCCAGAAGTTCTGCGACGGATTCGCCCGCCCGCCCGGCTCGACCGCCCTGCCGTCCAACCCGCGATAGCCGTCGAGCGTGGCGGCGAAGAACGGGGCCGTCGTCGTCCCGCCCGGCACGAACAGCGCGCGAGTGCTCACAGCGTCCGGCCGCGTCTTGAAGCTCGTCACGACGAGCCATGCCAGCGGCAGCATCGAGAGGATGAGGTAGATGGCGATGACCACAAGGCGAAGTCGACTCATGCGCGCCCTCCAGTGTGCTCGTCGATGCTCATGACCGCCTCCCCTGCTTCGCTTGCAACCATTCGAGGTACGACGTGAACAACGTCGCCACCGCGATCACCACCACGAGGATGACGCACGCGTACGCCGCTCCCAATCCGATCTGGCTGCTCTTCAAACTCTCCTGATAGATCAGCACGCTCAGCGTCTGGGTCCTCGGCTCGTACGGGCCGTGCAGGCTCATCACCAGGTCGAACTGCTTCAAGGCATCCGTCGATCGCAGCAGCACCACCAGCCCGAGCAGCGGCGCGCACAGCGGCAGCGTGATTCGGCGGAAGACGGTCCACGCGCTCGCGCGGTCCACCTCGGCCGCCTCGTACAGGTGTTGCGGGATCGCGTTCAATCCCGCGAGTGCCACGAGCAGGCAGAACGGCGTCCACATCCACACGTCGATCATCACGATCACGGGAAACTTCAGCCGCGGGTTGTTCAGCCAGCTCAGGTTGCTCGTATCGACGCCGACGGCGCGGAGAGTGTGGTTCAGCAGGCCGTACGAGCCGTCGAGGATCTGCTGCCAGTACACCCCCATCACGGCCGGCGGGAGCATCATCGGGATCAGCAGCAGCATGAGCACGACCGGCTTCCCGCGAAACGCCTTGTGCAGACACAGCGCGAGGACGAACCCTAGTACCAGCTCGATCGCAACCGAGCACGCCACGAACGCCGCCGTCGTCCGCAGCGCCTGCCCGAACCGCGGGTCGGAGAAGACGGTCGCATAGTTGGCCGTCCCCACCCACGCCCACTCCGGCGCCGCGAGGCGTGCGTCGGTGAAGCTCAGGTAGATGTTGAACAGCAACGGGAAGACGTTCAACGCCAGCAGGAAGAGCAGCGTGGGCGCGACGAACGAAGTCTTGAGCCACCGATCCCGCGACATCCGCGCTGCCTCCTTCTCGGGCGGCGATGGTACGGATCAACGAGCGAAATGAAATTGCCGCGCAGGGGCGGTCTGGGCCGCCGCCACGGCAGATCGAATCGACACCCAACTGGACGCCCACCAACGACGAGATAGGCCGCTCCTACCCCGGACCGAAACGCAGTCCGATCACGCGTCACCGCTCTGGATTTGACGAGCCGGGCCTGCCAAAAGAGCCGGCGCTAAGGACCAGGCCGCAACTGGCGATCGAGTTGAATAGGTGGACGCTCGATACGGGAGTCTCGCCCGCCTTCGTACTTGGGGACTTGGTATACGGCTACGACTGCTGACTCGAGCAATTCTCCCAGTCACGCGGGCAAGCGCCCGTCGCCGCGGACTCGGGCAACAAGCAGGTGCGGGTGGGCGTCGAATTGCGATGCATAGACCAACTCGCGGCCGATGCGCCGGCCGACTTCTGGTTCCGCTCAAGCGTCGCCCAAGGGAGCTAAGCCACGCCCAGCTACGACTGTATTTCGCCATTGTTCGGCGACCAGCCCGATCCCGAGTACCAACGCTGCATGCTTGTTCGACATCACCTTTATTGGGGTAACTGGGCGTGCTGTCCGGGCTGCGCGGAGCCTGAGGCGAATCGTGTGATTCACAGTCGGCTTTCAGTCGAACGAGCAATGAAATCATCCACCCCGATGCCCGCGCCGCTTCAACACGCTGCCCGCGGGGAAACTCACGAGTTGCGTTGCGACTGCCAACCCGACGACGAGCAGAAGCGGCATCGTTCGGCCGGTGAGTACGATCATCACCAGCGTCATCGCTACTCCGGCCGCACAGCAGAGATGAAGCGTCACCGTGCCGTGGACGTAGCTCCGCAGGCCGACGGCGCCATCGTGGTTCGGGGCGAAGAACCAACGCCGCGCGAGCAGCCCGGCGAAGAGCACGACGGTCATGCTCGCCGCCCCGAGGATGAAGACCGTCGCGCCTGCCTTACGGCCGCTCACGTCGGCGATCCATGCATGCTCCGCCGTCAGCGAGGCGACGCCCGACAGAAGCAACTCTGTCGCGATGAGCAGCGTCCACGCGCATCGGAGTCGGAACAGGACAAGGCTAGTCGCCGCGTGCACGATCCGTGCGCGCCTGGAGGCGTCGTCGTCATCGGCACGCGAAGTCGCGGCAATGTCTGCGGAGGTTGCGTCCATGTGGTTCCGCCTGACAGCACGTCACGGCTCAGCGCTGCGAAGAGATCAACGGACCGGCACGCCCAGTTCCGAGCCGCACAGTACGCAGAAGCGATCGTCGGCCTCAGGGTAGCCGCCGCAGCTGGGGCATCGGCGGACCTGCGAGACGAGCTGCACGCCGCAGTGGATGCAGAACTGGTCCTTGTCACCAACGCCGCCGCGACAGCTCGGGCAACGCCCTTTCACGCGCGGGCCGACCGGGTTCAAGAGCGGCGGCGGCGTGGGCACGTTCGGCACCGGCACGCCGAGCACCTTCTTCGGCATGAGCGGCGGCGGTTCGGGTCGCGGCTCGTTCAACGCCTTGAGGAACTCGTCCGCATTCGCGAAGCGCTTCTCAAGTCGCGTGTACGCCTTGCGGAACACGTCGTCCAGCCACTTCGGCGAACTCGGATTCAACTCGCTCGGCACATCCGTCCCCGCGGGCTTCGTGCCGGTGAGCATCTCGAAGAGAATCACGCCGCACGCGTACAGATCAGCCCGGCCGTCGAGCTTGTCGCCGGCGCGCTGCTCGGGCGGCATGTACTCAAGCGTGCCGGCGATCTCCTTCGCCTCGGGCGAATCCATCCGCTGGCTGAACACGATGCTGTCCGCGCTCACCTTCCGGCTCTGACTCCCGAGCCCGAAGTCGCTGAGCTTGATCGTCGCGGGCGTGCTGAAGCCTTCCTTCAACGCCCGCTCATGCACGAGCACGTTCTCCGGCTTCACGTCACGATGCACGAAGCCCACGCTGTGCGCGTGCTTCAATGCCTCAAGAAGCTGCCTCATCACCGCGACCGCGTCGGCCGGCGAAAGCTTCTTCTGTTCGATCAACGGCCGCAGCGACGTGCCCGGCACGTATTCCATCGCGAGGTAAGGTGTTTGTGCGTATGGATCAAAGCCGATCGCCTTGACGATGTTCGGATGGCCCAGTTGTGGCGCAAAGGCGCCCTCGCGCTGAAGATCACGCAAGTAGTTCGGATCCGTCGGGATTTTGACCGCGACGAGCTGATCCACCCAAACGTGGTGTCGCGCCCGCCAGACCTGGCCAAACCCGCCCTTGCCGATGAGCTGGTCGAGGACGTACTCGCCGACGCGTTGTCCGGAAGAGACTGCCATGGTGAAGGATTGTAGTCGATTGAGCTTGCGGGGGAATGGGAATGATCGAGTGGAAGAGACGAAGTGACGAAGTGAAGTAGCAGATTTGCCAAGCTGCGACGAAGTCGCTGGTGATTGTCGGAGAGTCCGCGCGAGCTTGTTACACTGACACGCGTGCGTCGACTCGCGTCCGTTCTCATCCCCCTGCTCTTCGCAGCAGCGCTCTTCTTTCCCGGGATCGATTGGGGCTTGCCGTCGCGCGAGACGGACAAGTATCTCTTCGCGACGAGCCAGCCGTGGACGGGCGCGCAGATTCTCTCGCTCCTCGACACTCGTCCCTCGTCCCTCGTCCCTCCGATCGGTGCCGACGTCGACGCGACGCCGATCCTCGACCGCTCCAAGCCCATCGTGCTGAACGACACCGACGCCAAGCGCGCCGCGATCGTGCAGCGGTATCGCCTCATGTCGGGTCAGCCGGACGAGTTCATCCAGTTCAAAGCCCTCGCCGAGATGGCCACCCGCCCCGGCATCCACAAGCTCGACCCGCGCCTCTACCAATACGGCGGCCTGTGGATCTACCCCGTCGGCGGGCTGCTCTACACGTGCGACAAGGTCGGCCTCGTCAAGCTGAAGTCCGACCGCGCCTACTACCTCGATCACCCCGAACAGTTCGGCAAGTTCTACGTCGTCGCGAGGTGCTACAGCGCGACGTGGGGGCTCGTCGCGGTGTTCGCGGTCGGATGGATCGCACAGCGAGTGACTCGACACCGCGCCGTGGCGGCGCTGGCCGCTTGTGCCTTCGCGCTGCTTCCCGTCGTCATGACCGCAGCACAGGAAGCGAAACCGCACCTCGCTGGATGCGCGCTCGTTCTGCTCACCGTGATCGCAGCGACGCGATTCGTCGAGACCGGAAAGCACCGCTGGATGCTCCTAGCGACCGTGCTCGCCGGCGCTGCGCCGGCGATGGTGCTCAGCATGGTGTGGGCGGTGGCGGTGCTGCCCGTGATGGTGTTTCTGTGGCACGGGTTTCCAACCCGTGATCGCGCCACCACGGGTTGGAAACCCGTGCCACGTTTGTTCTTCTGCCTCACGATCGCGTTCCTCGCTTACGCCGTCACCAACCCCTTCGTCCTCTACAACGCCCTCTTCGCGAGAGAGGCGATCGCGAGCAACCTCGGCAACTCCACCGCGATGTACGGCATCCGCGACCTGCCGCGCGCGGTGATCGACGCGACCAGAATCTTCACGCTCGGCGCGACGCCGGTGGTGGTGATCGGCGCGGTCGCGGGCGGCGTGGTCCTTGTTCGAATCGCCCTTAGCCGTAAACGGGAGGGCGAGGCTCCCGCCGAGCCTATGCGGATGAGCAATTCAGACGCTTCCAATCGCGCATCCGCAGGCTCGGCGGGAGCCTCGCCCTCCCAGCACTTCTCGCCCTCCCAACAAGCCTCGCTCCCCGACGATCCGTCGTCGCTTCGTCGAACCGCACTCGTCCTCCTCGCCGCTCCGACGCTGTTCGCCCTGATGACTTTCATCGCCCTCGCCGCCGGCAAGCCGGCGGAGTACGCCCGCTTCAGCCTGCTTGTGGCGGCGATGGCGGTGGTGGTGGTGGCGGGCGCAGCGAGCCTTCTACCGAGACGAGGGGGAGCTGTCGCGCTAGTCGTAGCGACGCTTGTTGTTGCGGGCACGAATCTACTCCAACTTCATTCGCAGACGATGCAGCGAGTCTATTGGCGAAGCGTCGCGCGCTATGAAGGATTCGAGTCGCTCGGCTGGCTTCGCCAAACAGCGCGAGAGCAATTTGGCCCGCTCCACGTGTACTACGAACCCGCAACTTGGTCCCTGCCACCGGTCGACCTGTTCTCCCGCCCCATCATCCTGTGGCCGAGAGAGCAGCATCCGGACGACGGCCGACCTGCGTTCGTGCCGGCGAATCTAGCGTCACAGGTGGGGATGGACTGGATCGACGGCTCGGTGAGTTGGCGAAACTCCTACATCGTCGATGCGACGAAGAAGCCGGAGCGCTGACATTTTTTGTGGCACGGGCGTCTCGCCCGTGTTTGCTTCGTTTCGCTCAGTCGCGGCCGCTTCGCTCACGTTGGATCGGCTGCGCCGATGCTCGCTGCGCTCGTCCACGGGCGGGACGCCCGTGCCACGAAAAGCGCGAGCGTCCCTGCCAGTGAACCTCACGCCTTCGGCTGATCGAGCCTCGGGAAGAGCGGCTCGCCCTCGCCGAGCTGATGGCCGACCGGCAGCGACGCTTGGAGCAGTTCGCAAAGCGTCTTGCCCGCGGCAGGCACGGCGTTGAGTTGGGCCAAGCCCTTCGGAGCCTTCTCGATCAGCACCGGCAGCAGGCCGACCAAGGCGGCGTGCGCAGCGCACACGGACAGGTTCAGCACCGTGTCCAATCGCGCCGCCTGCGCGGGGTCTTTCGCCAGGCTGAACGGCTTCGTCTGATCGATGTACACGTTGGCCGCCCGCGCGAGTTCGACTGGGAGCTGCACGCAGCGCTGCAGTTCGAGCGCGTCGTACGCGCGCGTCAGATCGAGCCCGAACGTGTCGAGCAGCTTCGTCAGCGCCTCATCTTCCGGCCCCGCTGCGCCGATCGCGGACAGTTTGCCGTCGCGGTACTTGCCGACCATCTTCAGGCATCGATTGAGCAGGTTGCCGACGACGTTCGCGAGTTCGGTGTGCGCGTTGTTCAGCTCCGCCTCGTTGAAGTCGAGGTCGTTCCCGAACGGCGCGGCCCGCAGCAGGTAGAACCGCAGCGTGTCCTGGCCGAACTTCGTCGACAGCTCGCGCAGCTTCGCTAGGTCGACGAAGTTGCCCATCGACTTGCTCATCTTCTTCCCGTCGCTTGTCCACCAGCCGTGCGCGAAGAGCGTCTTCGGCAGCGGCTGCCCGAGGCTGAGCAGCATGGCGGGCCAGTAGAAGGCGTGGAACCAGAGGATCTCCTTGCCGATCAGGTGCACGTCGGCGGGCCAGAAATCTGCATACAGAGACGAAGAGACGGAGTGACGAAGAGACGCAGTATCTGCTTCCACTCCGTCTCTCGGTCTCTTCGTCTCTTCGTCTCTCTGTCCTCCCGGCCACCCCAACGCCGTCACATAATTCGACAGCGCATCAATCCACACGTACACCACGTGCTTCGGGTCGTTCGGCAGCGGGATGCCCCACGTCAGGCTCGCCCGGCTGATGCTCAGGTCCTGATCCCACCCCTTCAGCTTGCTCAGGATTTCGTTCTTCCGGATAGCCGGCCGCACCTTGATTTGGTCGGACTCGATCAGCGCGTAGACCTGCTGCGCGTACTTCGCGAGCTTGAAGAAGTACGTCGGCTCCTTGTACCGCACGAGCGGTCGGCCGCTGATCTTGCTCTTGTACTCGGCGTCCTTCGCCTCGGTCTCGGTGATGAACTCCTCCTGCCCCTCGTCGTACCAGCCCTCGTAGTGGCCGAGGTAGATGTCGCCGCTTTCGACCATCCGCCGCACGATTTCCGTGACCGCGCGCTTGTGACGGTCCTCGCTCGTGCGGATGAAATCGTCATTCGTGATGTTGAACTCGCGGAACGCCTCGCGGAAGACAGCGCTGTTCTTCGTCGCCAGTTCGAGCGGCGTGGTCTTCTCCTGCTCAGCCGTCTTCACCATCTTAATGCCGTGCTCGTCGGTGCCCGTCAGGAAGTGCGTGCGGTGTCCCGCGAGCCGGTGGTACCGCGCGACCACGTCGGCGCAGATCGTCGTATAGACGTGCCCAAGGTGCGGCTCGCCGTTGGGGTAGTAGATCGGGGTGGTGATGTAGAATTTGTCGGACATGGGTTGGCTCTGGATACGAAGGGACCGTCGTTCGATTCGAAGGGGAACGCCACACGCGATGCGAGATCAGCCGTCTGCCGATGACGCGTCGAGTTGACGCGCCGCCGGGACGGCTATCGCATGCGGGACATTCGAATCGGACGACGGTCCATGCAGGAAGTATCGGCTGTAGCGACGCGCGGATCAAGCCGCGTGCCGCGCCGGCGCGACGCGCGGATCGGCTCCAGGATTTGCCTTGCACTCCGATCGCTGGATTGGAAGAATTCTACGTTATTCCGCGTAACGCCATCGCCAGCCGTAGCGTCAGACGTGCAAGGGATGGTCATTTCACCTCAAGCGGCGGCTCGGGTGCCGTCGCCGGATCATACCCCGGGTCAAGTCAAAGGGAGTCGTCGTCATGCGTCAAAATGTAGATCGTCTTGAGTCTCGGACGCTGCTTGCAGCTACGGCATCTGACTTAGGCGCGCACGTCACGTCAAAGGGCACGCTCGTCGTGTCAGGGACGGACGCGGCAGAAGAGATCACCATCAGTCAAGGACGACGAAAGGGGCCAATTCAGATCGTCTACCAGAGTTCCGGCCAGCTGACCGTCACCAGCCAGCAGGATGTCCCGGGTCGATCGGTCAAGCGCATCCTCGTCGAGGCCCGCGGCGGCAACGACAAGGTGACGCTCAGGGGCAACCTCGCTCCCGCCACCGTGCTCGGCGGCGGCGGCAACGACAAGATCGACGCGTACAGTAACCAAGTGACGCTCAACGGCGGCGCCGGACGCGATCGCATCCGGCACCTCGTCGACCCGATCAGTTCCCAAGCCTTCTCGTACTTGAGGCGCACCTACGTCACCTCCATCGGCCACAATGGCTCTGGAACGACCATCGCCGACCTCGCCAAGGCGGCCGACGACGGCACGCCCGGCCCGCGCGGGATCGTGTTCCAGGACGACGCCACTGGCGGCACCCAGACATTCACTCTCGACGACACCGCAGAGGCCGACGTGCGGGTCGTGACGGTCGCCTACTCCGCGTCGTCCCTCATCATCGGCGGCGACGGTGACGACTCGCTCGTGACCGAGTACGACTCCGATCAACTCGATGGCGGACGCGGCGTCGATGCCGCATACTTCTCCGGTAGTGGCAGCGCAACGTTCATCAACGGCCAGCGCCCGACCACGCTCAGGTATACCTGGGGCACGTTGGACAATTCGTTCACGAGCAACGTGTACGTGCAGAACACCGAGTCGTCCCGCGAGATCGACTGAGTTACAGTCGGCCGCCGAATGCCCGACTTCGTCAGCCGCGCCGGCGACAAACTCAACCACGCCCTCGACGCGTTTGCCATGCCCGTCGAGGGCTTTTCTTGCGCCGACCTCGGCTGCAACGCCGGCGGCTTCACCGACTGCCTCTTGCAGCGTGGCGCGATCCGCGTCTATGCCATCGACACCGGCTACGGCATGCTCGACTACAAGTTGAGGAAGGACCCGCGCGTCATCGTGATGGAGCGCACCAACGCGATGCACGCCACGCTGCCCGAGGCGGTCGACCTCGTCGCGATCGACGTCGCATGGACGAAGCAGCGCCACATCTTGCCGGCAGCACGGCGAGTACTGAAGTCCAGCGGCAGCGTCGTCACGCTGGTGAAGCCACACTATGAGGCGGATGCCGGCCAACTCGTCCATGGCAAGCTGCCGGAGGAGTCGCTCGATGCCGTGCTTCGCGCGGTCGAATCCGATATCGTCGCGGCCCGCTTCGCGATCGTCGCGAGCACGCGCAGTCCGATCGTGGGTGGGAAGCGCGAGAACGCCGAGTTCCTCTATCAACTGAAGCCGCAGCCGTGAACGAACGCCGAATCAGAGTCGCCATCGCGGGCGTGGGGAACTGCGCGAGTTCGCTCGTGCAGGGCGTTAGCTACTATCGCGCGACTCCCGCTGCGCCGGGCGTGATGCATGAGTTGCTCGGCGAGTACCGCGCAGGCGACATCGAGGTGGTCTGCGCGTTCGACGTCGATGCGCGGAAGGTTGGCCAACCGCTCTCGCGAGCGATCTTCGCGTCGCCGAACAACACGAAGGTCTTTCACGTGCCGACGCTCGACGTCGACCCGATCGTGCTGATGGGTCCGGTGCTCGACGGCATCGCCGAGCACACGGCCGACTTTTCGGAGCGGGAGCGTGTGGTCGTGTCCGAGAAGCCGCCGGTCGACGTCGTCCGCGCGCTGCGCGAGAGTGGCGCCACGGCGCTCGTGAACTACATGCCCGTCGGCGCGCAGCGAGCCACTGAGTTCTACGCCGATGCGTGCCTGCAGGCGGGCATCGCGATGGTGAATTGCGTGCCCTGCTTCATCGCTTCCGACGCGGCGTGGGCGAAGCGATTCGCCGAAGCGAAGCTTCCCATCGTCGGCGACGACATCAAAGCTCAGCTCGGCGCGACGATCACACACCGCACGCTCGCACGGCTCTTCGCCGATCGCGGCGTGACGATCGACGGCACCTACCAGCTCAACACCGGCGGCAACACCGACTTCCTGAATATGCTCGAGCGGAGCCGACTCGGCTCGAAGAAGCTCAGCAAGACGCAGGCCGTCCAGAGCCAGTTCGACGTGCCGCTGGACGACGACCGCATCCACGTCGGCCCGAGCGATTACGTGCCGTGGCTGAAGGACAACAAGGTCTGCTTCCTGCGCATCGAGGGCCGGGGCTTTGGCGGCGTGCCGCTGAATCTGGAGCTGCGTCTCAGCGTGGAAGATTCACCCAACTCGGCCGGCGTAGTGGTCGACGCGATCCGTGCGGCCCAGATCGCGCTCGATCGCGGCGAGGCTGGCCCGGTGGAGTACGCGAGCAGTTGGTGCATGAAGCATCCGCCGAGGCAGATGCGCGACGACGACGCCCGGCGGGCCTTCTCCGCGTGGGCGAACGGCGCGTGATCGATCACGATTTCATCGCGGCACGAATCGCGCGGTCGATCGCTTCCTGCGTTCGCATCCCGACCACGAGGTTGTAGATCAGCCCGGCCAGCCCGAGCAGCGCGAAGATCATCGCCATGTAGACGATGAAGGCGATCAACGCCGTGCCGGAATCGAACAGCCAGCGGTAGGTCTGCGCGACGACGCCGACCGCGACCGCGCCGCTCGCGACCAGCGCGACGCAGTGCATCGCGATGGCGGGCCGGACCCGTTTCGCCCGGCCGTGCCAGAGCGCCTCGACGGCGAACAGCGCCGACACGGCCGTGATGCCGAGCACGCCCACGAATGCCATGTTCGCCAGCAGCGACTCAAGCCCGAGCACGTTGATCTGGCCCATCCAGAAACCCCGCGCCCGGCCCCACACGAAAGAAGCTGCAGGCAACGCGAGCAGACCTGCACCCATCATCGCGATCTTCGCCGAGAGCGCGACGACCTCTTCGGCGTCCTCCATCTCGTCGCGCGTCATCCGTCCGTCGGCATCTGGCATCGTGCTGTGTTCCCGCAAAAGAAATCACTCGTACTTCGGCGCGACGGCGTGCCCCGCCGCCGCCGACCGCATGGCGAGGTCGATGATGTGGATGCACCGCCGCGCCCACTGCGGCGTAATGACGAGCGGCTCGCCGCGCGTGAGGTGGGCGAACACGTTCTCGTACAACTTGTAGCCCTGGCTTTCGTAGTGCTTGCCGCTCTGCACAGTCGTGACCCCGCCCTCCTGCTTCCACAGTTCCCAGCCGGCCCAGTTAATTGCGTAGACGCCCTCGGTGCCGACCACTTCGATCATGTTCGGCGCGTTTCGATCGAGGCTGCTGATCGTCAGCTCGACCCAAGTGCCCGTGTCGAACCGCGCGACAAATCGGCCCTCGTCTTCGATCGGATTCTTCGTCCACGCCTGCTCTGGTGGCGCCTTCGATGCCCAGTAGCCGCGTCGCGCGAAACCCGTCACCTCGGTGAGCTTCGCGCCGGGAAGAAGCTGCAGCGCGTATTCCAGAAGATGCACGCCCCAGTCGTACATCACGCCGCCCGACTTGCCGAAGTCGCTGCGCCACCAGTCGCGCGGCTGCCCGCGGCTGCCGGAGCTCAGGCGAATCTTGTAGACGTCACCGATCACCTTCTCCGGGCCCAAGATCTTCTCCACCGCGCGCAGGATCCATCCGTCCCAGTGGCGGTTGTGATACGTGGTGACGATCGCGCCGGTCGCCGTCGCCGCGTCGATGACGAGATCGCACGCGTCGGTGCCGATCGCGAAAGGCTTCTCGCAGATGACGTGTCGACCTGCCTTGAGGCATTGGATCGCGAGCGGTGCGTGCGTGTCGTGCGGCGTGATAATCGCCAGCACCTGCGCGTCCGACTCGGCCAGCATTGCGTCGACCGTGCTGAAGGTCGCGATACCCGGGAAGTCGACCTTTGCGACATCGAGTCGGGCCGCATCGATTTCGCACACCGCGACGGGCGTCATGCCGGCCCGCTTCATCTCGTTGAGATGCTGCCTGCCCATGTTGAACGCGCCGCCGTAGCCGATGACGCCGCAGCGGACCGTCGGGGTTTCAGGTGTGGAGGACATGATGCGGTTCGCTCACGCGTTGGACTGATTCTCGGCCGCCCATTGGTCGAACTTCACGAGTTGATCCTTGTTCACGCTCGGGCGGTTCTCGCGGATGACGCCTTCGAGCACGTTGGCGCTGATGACCACGTCTTCCGGCGTGGTGTCGCCGATCGCTTCGAGGAACTGCAGCGTCGCGGCGCGATCGCACAGAAACTTGATGTCGGCACCGCTGTAGCCTTCGGTTTGGTCGGCGAGCGTCTGCAGGCTCACGTCTTCGGCGAGCGGGCGCTTCTTCAGGTAGATCTCAAACATCTTCAGCCGGGCCGGGCGGTCGGGCAGCGGGATGTAGATCTTCTGATCGAATCGGCCCGGGCGGAGCATCGCGGGATCGAGCTGCCACGGCACGTTCGTCGCGCCCAGCAGCATGATGACGTTGTCCTTGCGTTCAACGAAGCCCTGCACGCTCTGCAAAATCTGCGGCACGACGCGCTGCATGACGCCTGAGCCGTCGTTGCCGCGCGCGGGAATCAGCGCTTCGATCTCGTCGATGAAGATGACGCTCGTCTTCTCCTTCGCGGCCGCGTCGAAGAGCGCTTTGATGTTCTGTTCTGCTTCGCCGACCCACTTGGACATGATCTGCGCCGGCTGCACGACGAAGAATGCCGCGTCGAGTTCGCCCGCGGTGGCCTTCGCGAGCATGGTCTTGCCGGTGCCGGGCGGGCCGTAGAAGAGAATGCCGCCGCCGGGGTTGATGCCGAACTTCTTCGCCAGCTCTGGATGCTGGAACGGATAGAGCATCTTCAGCTTGATGTCGCGCTTGACATCGTCGAGGCCGGCGACGTTCTCGAACTTGATGTTGGGCTTCTCCTGGATGAGCCAGTCCTGGCCGTCCTTCTTATCGGGGTCGTCCTTCGCGGCGGCGGGTCCCTTGCCGCTGCCACCGCCTCCGCCGCTGCTGGATTCCTTCGGTGCGTTGCGGCCCTCGTTCTTGGCGGCCTCGCAGTCCTTGGCGAGTTCAAGCATCTTCGCTGCCATCGCCTTACGGCCCTCGATGAGCGAGTCGGTCTTGGCGGCCTTGCTCAACTCGAGCATGACGCGCGCGGCTTCGAGCAGGTAGACTCGGGCCGAGTCCCACTGCCCCGCCTTCCGCGCGGCCAGACCTCGTTCCTTGTATCGCTCGAAGATGTCGGTGTTAGAGCCGGTCATGGAGAAGGTTCGAAGTTCGCGGTTCGCAGTTCGCAGTTGACAGCTGCAGAGTGTAACTCGCTCGAAGCTGCCGCGAACTGCGAACTCCGAACTGCAATACCCTCACCTCATTGAGCCGAAATTCTCATCGGATCGACTGCTCCACCACGCGGTGAGGCACATGTAGCCGATCATGAAGAGGACGATCGCGAGAGCGATCCGCCACGGCACGGAGAACTGCATGAACATCGCCGTCAGCAAGCCGGCGACGGTTGCGAAGACAAAGAGGTAGCCGATCCAGCCGGTGATGCGCCGCGCGAGCGACGGGCCGCCGATCTCCATCGCGCGGATCGGCGCAGGCCGGGCCTGCGGCGTGACATCGTCGGCGTAATCGATGGTGGGCTTGGCGGACACGTCGCGGCAAGTCTAGCAGGACGGGTTCGCGAGGCGAAGCCGAATGTAGAGCCGTCAGATCATCCAGTCCTCGTCTGCAGGCTCCGGGCGCAGGCGGTTCTCCTTGTGCAGCGATCGGATGGCGAGGGCCGCCTCCGGGTCGAACAGCTTGCCGGCATGGTCCTGCACGTAGTCGATGGCTCGCTCGACGGGCCACGCCTGTTTGTACGGGCGTTCGCTCGCGAGCGCATCGAACGCGTCGGCCACGCGGACGATCCGCGCGGGCAGCGGGATGTCGCCTTTCGCAAGGCGATCGGGGTAGCCGGTGCCGTCGTAGTTCTCGTGATGGCTGCGCGCGATGAGGCGGGCCGTCGCGAAGTACGGTCGCTGCGAGATGATCTTCGCGCCGACGAGCGTGTGCGTCTGCATGAGCGAGCGTTCGTCGTCGTCGAGCGGGCCGGGCTTTTGCAGGATCGCTTCGGGGACGTGCAGCTTGCCGACGTCGTGCAGCACGCTGGCTCTGCCGATGTCGCGGGCGGTCGTCTCATCGTGCCCAAGCGCGAGGGCGAGTCGCCAGGTCAGCCACTCGACGCGCCGCAGGTGATCGGCCGAGTCAGAATCGCGCGCCTCGGCGGCCGTTGCGAGCATGTACATCGCGTCGAGGTTGGCCCGCTCCAGCTCCGCGGTCCGTTTCAGCACGCGCCGCTCGAGCAGGTCGCGTTCCCGCTTGATCAACTCGGCCTGCTGCATCACGGTGTTGTTGAGCTCGACCACAAGCTCGTACAGCGCACGGTAGTCCGGGTCATCGGGATGCTTCGGTGCGGACGGGTCGGGCACGAGCGATGCTTTGGTCGAATCGATCGAGGAGTCGCCCGCGTTGGTGGAAATGTCGGTGCCTTCCGCGCTCATTCGCAGCCATCTTAGGCACGACGAGCCCGGCGTCGCGAGAGGACGAGCCCTGAGGCGACTACCGCAGCGACAGCTGACGTCGGCTCGGGCACGGATGCGAGCGCCAGCGCCCAGTCGCCCTGCAGCCCGCCAAGCGAGCCGGTGTTGTAGTTGGCGGCGAGCACGAGCAGGTCGTTGAAGTTGACGGTGCCGTCGTGGTTGAAGTCGCCCTTGATCCAGCCGTTGGCGATCGGCTGATTGTAGTTGGCCGCGAGGATGAGCAGATCGTTAAAGTTCACCCGGCCGTCGAGGTTTGCGTCGCCCGACGGTCCTGCGACGGCGAGCGTGAGGGCCGTATCGCTGAAGTACCACACCCACTGCCTGCCTGGCGCTGCGCCGAGGCCGTTCGTGAGATTCAGGTTCGTCAGACCGGCGTAGAACGCGCCGTAGCGGACGAGTTCGAGCTTCGTGCCGATGTTGCCGACGAAGCCGCTCGTCGGGATGACGTACTGCGCGTCAGGCCCGAAGTAGACGAAGCCGGCCGCGTCGATCGCGTCGTAAGCCGTGCCGCGCGCGGTGCCCGTGACCTGGAACGTGGTCGTTCCGCCGAAGAAGCCGATGCCGTCCGTGCTGTGGAAGACGCCGATGCCATTGCCCGCGTTCTGCCCGGGTGTGAACTGACCGCCGGAGATCTGCGCGCCGGTGACGTAACCGGTGCCTGCGAGCTTTCCCTCGAACAGAATGATCGTGCCGTCCTGACCGGTCGCGCGGTTGCCGAAGTTGCCGTTCACTTCAAACGTCACGCCCGCGCGCGGCCAGATCGACATATCGCCGCTGCCGGTCGGAAGGACGGTGGTGATGTAGCGAACGACGGAGTTGTTGCCGGAGAGGAAGTACGGGCCGTTGCCCTCCCACACGTTGTTCGCGTCGAAGTTGAAGCCGTCCTTGACCTTCAGGTCCTTCAGAAAGCTTCCGCCGCTCAGGGCGGTCTTGAAGCCAGTGTCGAAGATGAGTCGATTTGGAATCTGCCCGCCGTTGTAGTCGATGGTCAGGTTGGCTTCGACGAGGCGAATCGGGCTCGTCGAAGGCACCGCGTTCACGTTGCCGAGAATCAGGCCGCCCGCGTTGATTGTGACGGGCCCGGAGATGAAGTTCTGGTTGTTGAGCCGCAGCGTGCCGTAACCTCCCTTGGTCAGGCCGTTGTTGGCCTGGATCTTCGCGTCGATGGTGGCGGTGTCGTAATAAACGTGGATGAACGCTTCGCGGCCGTTGATGAAGTTGAGCAGCCCTGCATTGCCGGCGATGCGCGTGTCTCCGCGCGTGAGGATCGCGCCGCTGCCGATCCGCAGGCTGGAGAAGTCGCCTATGGTGAACGTGCAGTGGTCGAACGTGAACGAGCGCACCTCTTCGTCGAAGCCGTTCGCGAGCGACCAGTCCTGATCGATGAGCGCGTGCGAGCTCGCGTTCGAGACCTGCCACGCCGTCTGCGGGACAGCGGTAGCGCCGACGTCGTCGGACGTGGCGGGCGACAGGTCCGGGCCGTAATCGAAGTAGCATAGTGCGCCGCCGACCATTGCGTACGGCGCGAAGTGCTGGGTGACGTCGTAGAGCACCTCGCCCTGTGGAGCCGCGATTACGCTGCCCTCGTTGGCGATCTGCACGGTGGGCCTGAGCGTTGTGGAACGCTTCAGCGTGTCGCCGCCGGGGAAGGTGACGCGGAGCTGCGCGTCCGGGTCGACGACGACGTCGCTTTGCCCGCCGGCCAGTTCGATCGTGCCGACGCGTTCAACGAGGTTCGCGATCTGCGGTGAGTTGTGCAGCACGAACGACGCGTTACGCAGCGACAGGTTGGCGTTGTTAGGGATTCGGTCGTCGGAGCCGACGGGGTCGTTGATGAGTTCGAGCTGCGCGTTGACGACGCGGACATCGGTCGAGTTGAAGATGCGGCCACCGCCGCCGGAGAGGCGCATGTCCCAGACGGTCTGAACGGTGCCGTTCGCGAAGATGCCCTGCGTGTAGAGGCCGCGTAGGTAGACATCATTTCGCACGAAGCCGGATGCGTTGACGATCGGCGAGTTGACGGTGAGCGGTTCGACGTTCTGCGATCCGGCGATCTCGAGGACGGCGCGGTCGAGATCGCCAAGGTAAGAGACCGGCACGATCGAGCCGATCTGTAACGTGTTCTGCCCCTGCTCGGCGGTGATCTGGGCGGCTTCCAACTGCGTGCCGGTGACGGTGAAGCCCGTCCCGGTGAAGGCTAACTCGCGCACGGTGACGCCGGTGCCGAGGTTGACCGTGCCGGCCGCGCCGCGGAGTTCGGCGCGATCGTCCACGCCAGGCACACCGACGGGCGACCAATTACCCGGCGTCGCCCACGCGCCGGAGCCGCCGTTCCAGAAGTAGTCCTCGGCGAGCGCATGACTCGCCTGCACAGATGACACGATCGTTGCGATCAACAGAGCGGTTCGGCGGATGCGTGATGTGGACATTGACGGGTCTCCCAAACCCAATGCGCAGCGGCCGTTGGTTCGGGGACAGGAAATCTCCGTCGCGAAACAAAGATTGTCGGTTTCAGTCACGCCGGGACCTGCCGACCCGGCGTGGAGGTTGCAGAAATGCAGAACCCCGGACGAGATCGTCCGGGGTTCGTCTGGTTCTCGTTAGCGCCGGCTGCGTCGCTCAGATCTTCTTGAACAGCAGGCTCGCGTTGTGGCCGCCGAAGCCGAAGCTGTTGCTCATCGCGTACGTGACCTTCAAGTCGCGGGCCTTGTGGGGGACGAAATCGAGGTCGCACTCTTCGTCCGGCTCATCGAGGTTGATCGTCGGCGGGATGATGTTCCGCTGCACGGCAAGCGCGCTGATGACCGCTTCGACGCCGCCCGATGCGCCGAGCAGGTGGCCTATATGGCTCTTGGTGGAGCTGATGGCGACCTTCTTGGCGACGTCGCCGAACGTGCTCTTGATCGCGCGGACCTCGGCGACGTCGCCCAGTTGGGTGCTCGTGCCGTGGGCGTTGATGTAGTCAATCTGCTCACAGCTGATGCCGGCGTCCTTCAGCGCGAACTTCATCGCGTGGCTCGCGCCGGTGCCCTCTTCGACCGGGGCCGTGATGTGGTGCGCGTCGGCCGACATGCCGTATCCAGCCAGTTCGGCGTAGATGCGGGCACCGCGGGCCTTCGCGTGCTCGTACTCTTCGAGGACCATCACGCCGGCCCCTTCGCCCATGACGAAGCCGTCGCGGTTCTTGTCCCAGGGGCGCGACGCCTTCGTCGGGTCGTCGTTGCGCTGCGAGAGCGCGCGGGCGGCGATGAAGCTGGCCAGGCCGAGCCGGGACAGAGCGGCCTCGGATCCGCCGGCGATCATGACGTCGGCGTAGTCGTGCTGGATGAGGCGGGCGGCGTCGCCGATGGCGTTCGCACCGGTCGCACAGGCGGTGGCGACGGCCGTGTTCGGGCCCTTCAGGCCGAACAGGATGCTGACGTTACCGCTGGCGGCGTTGGCCATCATGCGCGGGACGGTGAACGGCGTGAGCCGGCTGTAGCCGCGCGTGGTGAGGATGTTGCACTGCTCTTCGATCGTCTCGATGCCGCCGATGCCGGTGCCGATGAGGACGCCGCAGCGATAGCCGTCTTCCTTGGTGTAGTCGATCCCCGAGTCCTTAACCGCCGAGATCGCAGCGGCCAGGCCGAATTGGGCGAAGCGGTCGAGGCGCTTGGCCTCGCGGACGTCGACGCCGTACTTGGAGACGTCGAAATCGGTGCATTCGCCACCGAAGCGGACGGGGAAATCGTCCACCTTCATGCGGGAGAGCGTTTTGATGCCGGACTTGCCAGCGATGACGCCCTCCCAAAGGAGATCGGGCGTCTCGCCAAGCGAGGTGATGGCGCCAAGACCGGTGATGACGACTCGTCGACGTGCCATGGAATAGTTCAGACTAGGGCGAAGTTAGGATCGCGTCAAAGGGGAAGCGGGGGTTGGCCGCAGATGGACGCTGATGAAACGCAGATAAGGAGAATGTTTTGGGTTGATCCGATCCAGATCGCTTCGATTCGGCGAAGTCAGACTGGGTGCTTCACGTCTTCATCTGCGTCGCATCCGCGTTTATCTGCGGCCAACTCATCCGGGCCAGAGCTGGCCCGAAAACGCGAGCGCGTCGAACCGGGCAACGGCCCGATTCGACGCGCGTTATCTCGCGAGGGTCGACGGACGCGCGCAACATGGCGTGCGTGCCGCCGTTGAACGGGGACGGACAGCTCAGGCCGACTTGCCGCGGTGTTCGCGGATGTAGTCGATGGCTTGGCCGACGGTCTGGATCTTCTCGGCCTCCTCGTCGGGGATGCTGAGCTCGAACTCGTCCTCGAACTCCATCACCAGCTCGACGGTGTCGAGCGAGTCGGCGTTCAGATCGTTGATGAAATGCGTTTCGCGGGTGATCTGCGCCTTGTCGACGCCCATCTGCTCGCTCACGATTTCGATGACCTTCGTTTCAATCTCGTCCATGGGATTTTCCTGCCCTGATCAGTACTGGCCTGGGCTAGACCGCGACGCCGAACGCACGGCCTCGCAACAGATCACGTTTCGGTCCGCGAATATAGGTTTGCTGGTGAAGAATGCAAAGGCGCGGGGCCTGCGGGCACAAGCACTGCAGCCGACTCACCGCTTCATCAGTGCCTTCACCGCCTCATCCTGCAACTGCTCGTAAGGCTTCACCCGGCCGGGGATGTCGTTGTAGATGATACTGAAGATGAGCCACTTGCCCGAATCGGTCTTCACATAGCCGGAATAGCTCCGCACGCCGCCGATGTAGCCCGTCTTGGCGAAGACGCGGTTCGGCGTGTCCTTGAAGCGCGACGCACCCGTGCCGTCCACGCCAGCGATGCTCAGGCTGTTCCGGAAGACCTCGGCGTGCTCGCCCTTGTGCATCGCGAGCAGCAGGTCGCTGAGCAGGCGCGTCGTCACGCGATTCTTTCGGCTCAGGCCGGACCCGTCGTCCATGACGAACTTGCTCGCGTCGATGCCGTGCTTCTCGAAGAATGCCTTCGCGGCATCCGAGCCGAGCTTCCAACTGCCGGGCATGTCTTTCCCCTGCCGCTTCGCGAACTCGCGCCCGCCGAGCTTGCACAAGCCCTCGGCCAGCAGGTTCTGACTGTTCTTGTTCACTCGCGCGAGCACGTCCTTCATCTCGCTCTTGATGGGCGCGAACTCACGATCGAATTTATCCGGCAGCTTCGGCGCACGCTCGATCGGACCCGTGACAGTGATGCCCGCCTTCGCAAGCCGCGTTCGCAGCACCTCGGCGAAGAAGCGACCGGGGTCATTCACCGGGACGCTCTCGTCACGCGACTTGCGGATCTTGCCCTTGATCCAGAAGACGTTCTTCGCGCTGTATCGGCCGGCGTCCCAGTCTTCATCGCCTTCCGTGATCGTCGTGGTGTCGTTGATGATCTCGTACGGCTGGTCCAGCACGGGCTCGACCTCGAACACGGCCGGCTCGCCCGACTTGGCGGCGGGCTTGGCGGTGATGTCGATGCAGTTGTCGTGGAAGTTCAGCCCGCCGATCGGGGCGGCGTACCAGAACATCAGGTCGTCGAGGTCCCACTCGTAGCACAGCTGCATGTCGTCGAACGCGCCCTCGTAGAACTTCAGCGAGCCGTCGATCTTCGTGATGCCGGCCGCTTTCAGTTCAGCGGCCCATGCGTCGACGAGGTCGGTCGGGCGCTTGCCGTACTTCTTCAATATCTGCGGGTCGCCCGTCGCGGGGTCGCCGGTGCCGATAAGCCAGAGGTCTTTGCCCGCGATCGCGAGGCGCGTCTCGAACGCGTGATCGGGACCGAACAGTTCGAGAGCAGTCGCACTGCTGACGAGCTTCAGATTGCTGGCGGGGATGCGAGGCAGATCGGGCTCGCGCGCGTAAAGCTCGGCGCCCGTCTCGGGATCGATCACGCGGGCGCTGACCGTCGCACCGGTGTCCTTCAGCTTGTAAAGAATTGAGTCGAGTTCAGCCTCAAGCGACTGCGTGGTCGCGGGGGCAGTCGAGGGCGAACTGGTCGGCGACTCACCATGAACGAGCGCCGCACACGAGAACGCGAGAGCGCCAATCAGAAGCGTGCGAAGAATCATGCGATGGATCCGCGTGTAGGGTGCATCTTCGATGCACCGATCTCACTCTGCTAGTCGACTTACGTGTCTCGCGAACGCACGACGGTGCATCGGAGATGCACCCTACTGCACTCGGCCGGCCTGCAGTTCCTTGAGCCGTGCGTTGACGGCCGGCAGGAAGTAGTCCCAGTCGAACGCCGGGCCGGGGTCCTGCTTCTCGGACTGCACGTGGTAGTGGCCGAGGATGCCTTTGAACTTGGCCCACTCTTCATCGGAGAGGACGTGGTTCGTCACCTTGCCATCGGGGCCGCGCGGTGCGTCGGGCTTCATCTCGGGGAAGATGTCGCAAAGCGCCGCCGCCAGCTTGATCAGCGAGTCGTATTGCTGAGGCGTGAGGTCGTACTGCTGGTACTTCGTCTTCTGAATGACGCCGGTGATCGGCTCATTCCGGCGTGAGAAGAACGGCCCCTGCCCGCGGACGCCGCCGCCCTTGTAGCGTTCGGGGATCGTCAGCATCGCCCGGCCGTCGGGCGTCTTCTCGTACCACTCGACGAGCGGTGCGGGCGAGCTGTTCACGCCGTACGCACCCATGTTCGCGATCTCGATGCCCACGCTGCGGTCGTTGCTCCGCGTGGCGTGCCAGGCACGCTCCTTCAGGTCGAGCGTCTGATAGATCGTGCCGTCGATGTCGAGCATGAACTGCACGCTGAGGCCGCGCATGTCGTGCAGCACCTTGAAGCAGACCTGGCTCGTGCCGGCCACGTCGTAGTGAAGGACGAACTGATCGACGTTCTTCTGGAGCAATTCGAGCGGCCAGCCGCCGCCGCGGATCGTAGCGAGTTCGTCGGTGCTGAACCGCGTCGTCGCCGTGCGGGCGTACCGCATGCTGTACCGCGTCGGGGCGAACTGCTGATTCGACGACACCCAATCGACCTTGCCGGCCGCCATGGCTTGCGTGGTGGGCTCCCAGCCAGACTGCTCGTACGGAACGAATCGCCGTTCGACGCGATACGCATCGTAGCCGCCCGGATCGGTCCAGAGGACGACCGGCGCACCGATGCGGTAGTAGCGGCCGGCCACGACGATCTCATCGCCGTGCCGCGGCTGGAAGCCGAGATCCTTGGCGGGCGCGTCCACGATTGGCTTCGAACCGTCAGCGGCATGATGCGCCTGCGGCTTCGCGCAGCCGTACGCCACAACACCACACGCGACGACGACGAGCAGACGGATGAGGTTCTTCACGGCGGCGCAGACTAACGAGAGATTATGAAACAACCAACATCATTCGATTCCCTCAACGCGCAGCGCGAGTTGCGCCGATGCAATCCGCAGAAATGAGTCGCCCGCGCGCCGCAAGTTCCGCCAAGAAGGTCCGCCCCGCCCGACCGGTCCGTCCGCTCCGCCCGACGGTGTCGAAGCGACCTGCGGGCAAGGCGTCGACAGCAAAGCCAAAACAGAGTTCGCTAAGCCCTGCCGTCCACCGTGCGGCGATGCTTTTCTCGCTGGCGACGACGCTCGCGGTCGGGTCGTTGGTGCTCATAGCGGTTGCCCCGCAACCGCTTCGCGGGCCGAGTCCCGCTCCGCTGTCGGCCTCGACACGCGAGCCTGATCGGGGACGATCGCCCGCTGACCAGACCGATTCCGGCGCTGACGCGAAGTTGTCTTCGGCCGCGCTGTCGGCGGAACGATAGTCGCCTTGAATCATCTCTGGGTTTCACCTACCGTTACATTCACGTCAAGACTCCCACGTTGACGCCGCGCGATTCATCGTCGCGCGGACGAAGCCTGGGCGGGTTGTCGTTCGCCTCCGATCGCACATCGCGTCGGCGGCGAGAAGAGAACCCGACGTATTGGCGTTGCGTGACCCGACCCGTTATTGGTCGTCGATCGCACCCGAGCGAAAGTGCCGTCTGACGGGCCCGTATTCATCTGCATCCGCGTTCATCGGCCCGCAATCAGACTCCGAACCGTGCGGTACCACCGGCCGCGCAGGTTGACCCGATCCCGCGGTGGGACATCTGAATGCCCGAACGTCTCCTCCATTACGACCTCCTGGAGCGCATCGGTGAAGGTGCGCGCAGCGTGATCTGGCGCGCCGCCGACACGCGCACCGGACGAATCGTCGCTATCAAGCACGTCGTCCGGAAGGAAGACAAGGACATCCGCTTCATCGAACAGATGGAGGCGGAGTACGCGATCGCGCGCAATTTCACCCACCCGAACCTGCGCCGCTGCCTCGATCTGAAGGTGAACAAGACGCTCATCTTCAAGGTGGTCGATGCGGTGATGGTGATGGAGTACATCGACGCCACCCCGCTCGACACGCAGCCCCCGCCAGACATCTACAGCACGCTCGACACCTTCGTAAAGGCCGCCGACGGACTGAAGGCCATGCACACCATGGGCTTCGTCCATTGCGACATCAAGCCGAACAACATCCTGCGGAATAGCAAGGGCGAAGTGAAGGTCATCGACTACGGCCAGAGCTGCCAGGCCGGCACGGTGAAGGAACGCATCCAGGGCACGCCCGACTACATCGCCCCGGAGCAGGTCGACCGTCGGCCGGTCACGGTGCAGACCGACGTCTTCAACCTCGGCGCGACGCTCTACTGGGCCCTTACCGGCCGGCACATCCCGACGCTGTACACGGTGAACAAAAAGGGTGGCAACAGCCTCCTGTCCGACGCACTCTTCGAAGCCCCGATCCAGTTGAACCCCCTCGTCCCCGCCCCGGTGAGCGAACTGGTCATGCAGTGCGTCGCCACCAACCCCAAGAAGCGGCCCGAAGATATGGACGTGCTCATCCACAAGCTCGAGATCGGCAAACACCTCGTCGAGAAGGCCCGCAACCCCAACGCCGTTAAGTCCAGCACAATCGACCTGCACGATTCGACGACGACATAAGGTCGAGAGAAACATGGAGCAACGACAAAGGAGCAAGCGAAGACAGTCTTCGCTTGCTCCTTTCTCGTTTGACCTTTTTCCTGCTTCAGCGGTCTACCACGTTCACCGTGCCTGCCTTCTTCGCGGCGTCGATCGCGTAGCCCGCGCCGGCGTTCAGCGTGAGCGTGGCCTGCTCGCTGGACTCGGCAGCGTTGTCGTTCAGGGCCGTCACGAGCACGCTCACGCTGCTCACGCCCGCGCCGAACGTGATCGAGAGCGTCTTCGTTGCGGCGTTCACGCTCCATGCCTGCGCGCCGAGCACCTTCAGGCCGTAGTCGCTGCTCAGCGTGGCGTTGCCGCTGATGGCAAGCGTGACGGTGAGCGACGCCGCCGTCGATCCGGACCGCGAAACGCGGATCATGCCGCTACTGGGGTCGCCCCACTGGTTCTCGGCCGCGTACGGGTCGACGGCCAGTACGCTCACCGTCGCACCGTTCGCCGTGACCGTGCCGCCATTGCCCTTGATGGCGAAGTTGTAGGGGTTTTCGTCCGCGTCCGAGTTGGCGAAGCTCACCGTCGCGTTGCGGACACCCGCCGCGCTGGGGTCGAACTTCACGTTGAACGTCGCGCTCGCGCCGGGCGCGAGCGACGCCACGCCCGGCTGTTTCGTGACAACGAAGTCGCTCGCATTCGCACCGCCGATCGTCACCGTGCCGAGCGTTAGCGCCGCGAGGCCCGTGTTGCGGATGGTAAACGTTCGAGTGACCGACGCGCCGCTCACCGCGACGCTGCCGAAGTCGGTGTGATCGGCCGCGCTCGGCGTGGAGTCGCCGTCGGCGATGACGACGTTGTTCCCGCGCACCTCCACCTCGGGCCGCGCCGCTTCGGCGAAGAAGCTCGATCCGTTCACGCCGGTCACCTTCGCGTCCAGCGTGCTGAGCAGCGTGCCCGCGCCCGTGCTGAGGTTGAGTTTGAAGATCTCGCGGGTGCGGTTCGAGAGGCCATACATCACGCCGTCCGGGCCGTACGCCATGCCGAAGACGTCCTTGAATTTCGTGTCGCCGACTGGCGTGAACGTCCCCGTGCCGACGTCGATCCGGTTGAGGAAGCCGTTCGTCGTCGACAGGAACAGCCGGCCCGCGCCGTCGAAGGCGAGGTCGCCCGCGCTGCTGCGGCCGTCGAGGTCCGCGATGTCGGTCCGCGCCGCCGTCGTCGTGTTGATCGAGAAAAAGCTGTTCTGCCCCGCCGCGTATAGCGTGCCGGTCGGCGAGAAGACGAGCGAGTTGGCGAACTTCCCGAAATTGCCGACGCGCGTCGTGGCGGCCGTCGACTTGTTCACCTTGTACAGGTTCGACGACGAGTCGATACCCCAGAGCTGACCCGACTTGTCGAACGCAATGTCGTAGAGCAACTGCGGCATCCGGCCCATCACCTTCGTAACGCCCGTCGACACGTCGACCGTATATAGATTGCGATTCGGATCGTGTGCCCACAGCACCGGCCCCGCAGCGAGCAACTGACGCGACTCGAGCGACTGAAGAAGCACGGACGAACGACCAGTGGCGGAGCGAACCGACATGACGCGAACTCCTTTGAAGTTGGCCGCCGCGATGGGTGCGCACCGAGAGCGAGCCACGACAAAGCCGTCGTGAGCGGCGAACTCGATTGCACGGGCGGTGAGGTTAGAAACGACTGTCAGACGTGTGCTGACGGTAAGGACACGCCCGCCCAGGTGTGGTTGGCGGATTCCGCTAACCTGATTCGGAAGAGACGCTTACGTCCATTTCATAGACCGGTCACCAAACTTCAGCTCCCCCCGCTACACCCTCAACTCCGGCTGCCCCAGCTCTGCTGGGGCACGCTACCCCCACCGTCACACCCCTATTTCCGCAACGCGCGTTGCACCACTCGAAGCGCAGCGCGCTCCTCGTCCTTCAAGCCTCGCAGCGTCGCTCCGCTCTGCGCCTTCCGGGCGATCGACTTCGCCAGCGACCCATCAACGTAGCGCGTCACGATCGCCGGATGCACGTAGCACTTCCGGCAGACCGCCTTCGTGTTGCCGAGGCGCTTCGCGACGAACTCGATCGCCGCGACGACGTTCTTCCTCCGCGCCGACTCCGAGTCGCACGACTCGCAAGCGCGCAAGGCGGTGGCTGCCAGCACCGTGCCGGCCCAAGTGCGAAAATCCTTCGCGGTGAAGTCCTGACCTGTCACCTCGCGCAGGTAGGCGTTGACGTCGTCGCTCTTCACGTCGCGGCGATGGCCTGAATCGTCGACGTACTCGAACAACTGTTGTTCCGGGAGTTCCTGACACTTCCGGACCACTCGCGCGAGCGGCCCGGAGCGGACAGACAGTTCGTGCTGCACGCCGTGCTTGCCGACGAATCGGAAGACGACCTCGCTCCCCTTCACGCGGGCGTGGCGGTTCTCGATCGTCGTCAGGCCGAAGCTCTTGTTCGACTTCGCGTACTCGTCGTTGCCCACGCGGGCGAGCGTTTTCTCTATGAGCGCGACGACGGTCGCCAGCACTTTCTCACGCGGCAGGCCGGGCTTCTTCAGGTCGCGCTGGACTCGTTTGCGGAGCGACGGCAACGCCTTGGCGAAGTCGATCACGCGGTCGTACTTCGCCTCGTCTCGCGCTGCGCGAAAGTCGGGGTGATAGCGCGACTGCTTTCGCCCGCGTTCGTCTCTGCCGGTTGCTTGCAGGTGGCCGCGGGCGTCGGGGCAGATCCACACGTCGGTCCACGCGGGCGGGATGACGAGCGACTTGATCCGCGCGAGCGTCTTCGCGTCGCGCACCGGCTTGCCGCGCGCGTCGAAATAGCGAAACGACTTCGCGCCGACCCGTTTCCGTGTCAGACCCGGTGTAGCGTCGTTGACGTATCGGAGCCCGTGCCGCTTCGCGGTCGACTTCGCCTGGACCACCAAACGCGACGCGATCGGCGTAACCTGCCTGAGCATGACCTCAGACGATCAGCTGAACGCACGCTACTGAAAATCGGGATCGGCCCGACCAGCGCAAACCAAAGCCCGGGATGTATATCCCGGGCTCGGAGTGCTCTGAATAGCTACGCGCCAACGCAGGCTGCGCGGGCCCGGCATCTGCATGCCGGGCTCTGATAGCGCCGAATCACCGTCCGCCGAAGCCGCGGCCGGTGAGGGCGCGGGCGATCGTGTTCGGGCTGTTCGGCACCGAGTTCGGCTGACCACGCTCGACGATCTCGGCGCTCAGGCGCCGGCTTGCCTCGACGGGCTCCTTGCCGATCACCTTGGCGATCTCGTTCACCTCGTCGCGCTTGATCGCGAGCTTCTGTTCCAGATCGATGATCTGGTTTTCGAGGCTCTGGTACTCGCCCAGCGCGGCGTTGTAGAGGGCTTCGCCTTCGTTCAGCCAATCCTTGAAGCTCTTGCTCACGTTGACGACTCCTGGTGCCGTGGGGGACGCGGTCGCGACCAAACGAAAACTCCCGGTGAGTGTATACCCGAGCTATCGGCCACTCCACGCAATCACTTTTGCGCGTCAACGTTCGATAACGCGCGCGAGCACGTCACTTGCTCTGCTCGCCTGCGTCGATCGACACGTCCATTTGCTGCCCGACGTACACCGGCGACCCGTTCGCCTTCGCAAACTCGCTCGCACTGAAGCGATACAGCACCTGCAGCACGCGCGTGTCGACGCGCTCGCTGCTCTCGCCCGTCAGGCTTCGCTTCGGCACGACGAACGGCTCGATACGGTGGAACTTCAACTGCGTCTTGAGAGCCGAATTACCGCGGATGAACGCGGTCGCAGTCGCGCCGGGCTTCACGCGCCAGGCATCGTTCTCGTCCACATCGACGCGGATCTGTAATGTGTCGATGTCGCCGACGAGCATGAGCGGCGTCTGCATCGGGCCCGTCGGTGCGTACTCGCCCACGCGGACCTTCACCTGCATCACCGAGCCGTCGATCGGGCTGCGGACCGTGTGGCGATCGATCTCCGTCTTCACCTGCTCGATGGAGGCGCGAGCCGCCTCGACTTCAGCTTCCGCGGCGGCGACGGCTTGCGTCCAGGCGCTCACGTTCACCTGTTCCTGCGCGACGCGTGCCTTGGCCGCGTCGACCTCGGCGATCGCGAGCTTCTCCTGCCACTGCGCGCTCTCCAGTTCGTCGCGGCTCGCACTCTGGCCGATGCCTTGCAGGCGGCGGAGTTCGCGCTGGCGATTGGCGAGCGTTGCCTCGGTGCCGGCGACCTGTGCCTGCAGCGGGCCGAGGTTGGTCTCACGCGGCTGCGCCTTGAGCAACTCAAGGTTCCGCTGCTTCACGAGCAGGTTCGCCTCGGCCACCTTCAGCTGCGCCTGCAGTTCGCGATCGTCAACGACGAAGAGCACGTCGCCCTTCTTGACGGCGTCGCCCGCCTGCTTGTTCACCTGCGTGACGACGCCCGGCACGACCGCGCCGACGGCGATGTTTTCCGTGCTCGCCTCGACGAGGCCCGCACCGGCGACCTGCGACGCGTAAGGCGCCTCGGCCGGCGCGGCGACGGGTGGCGCGGGGGTCTGCGCGCCGGAACTGTTGCGAACGGTCCACGCGGCGAACACCACGCCCAGCACTGCGAGAATCGGAAGAATGAATTTGCGAATCATGGTTAGATCCCTTCGGAGTCGGTGCCAGTCCGGTTCAGTTCCACGCTGACGATGTGCCCATCGTCCATCTTCGCGACGCGATCGCCGAACCCGAAGATGCGTGCGTCGTGCGTCACCACGACCAGGCTTCGGCCGCCCTCGAGCGCGAGTTCGCGGAGCATCTTCATCACGTTTTCGCCGGTCGCGTGGTCGAGCGCACTCGTCGGCTCGTCGCAGACGAGCAACTTCGGCTCGTGCACGAGCGCCCGCGCGATCGCGACGCGCTGCTGCTGGCCGCCCGAGAGCTGGCTCGGCAGCGAGTTCACCTTTTCGCCGAGCCCGACGCGTTCGAGCATCGCCTTCGCGCGCTTCATCGCGACCGATCGATTCGTCTTGTTGATGAGCAACGGCACGCTGACGTTCTCCGCGGCCGACAGCGTCGGGAGCAGGTTGAACTGCTGAAAGACGAACCCGACGTTCTCGCCGCGGTAGCGCGTCTTCTGCCCGCCGGGCATGGCGCTGAAGTCGTTTCCGAAGACGGTGCACTCGCCGCCGTCGCGATCGAGGATGCCGGCGATGACGCTGATGAGCGTCGTCTTCCCGCACCCGCTCGGGCCGACCAACATGAGCAGTTCGCCCGCGTGGACGTCGAGATCGACGCCGCGCAGCGCGTGCGTGACCTGCGTGCCGGTCTTGTACGTCTTGGTGACGTTGCGACAGCGCACCGTAACCGGCTGCTGGTTCGCGACGGCGTCGTAGGAAGATTCTGCGGTTGCAACGCTCATCAATGCGTCCCTCACGTTCAACGGAACACCACGCCCGGCTCCAACTTCAAGACGCGGACGATGCTCATCAGCCCGGCCAGCAGGCAGCACACGAGAATCGAGCCGAAGCCGACCAACACGATCGGCCAGGTCATCAGGAACGCCAGGCCGACGTTCTTGAACGCCAATCCGGTCGTAGCGGCCCCGCCCGCGCCGAGGCCGAAGCCGACGGCGGCCACGACGAGCACCTGCACCGCGATCATGCCGAGGATGCGCCAGTTGCCGACGCCCATCGCCTTCAGCGCGCCGAAGTTCCGGAGGTTGTCGAGGATGAACGTGTAGAACGTCTGTCCCGCGACGAGCAATCCGATCACTAGCCCAAGCCCGATCGTGATGCCGAAGTTGATGAGGATTCCCGTCTTCATCAGGATCCACCACATCGTCTCGTTCTCGAACTCGCGGCTCGTGAGCGCCTTCAGTCCGGTCGCCTCGTTGATCCGCTTCTGCACCTCGACCACGCTCTGGCCGGGCGTGACGCGGACGAGCACGTACTGCAGGTGCTTCCGGTTCTCCTTGTAGACGAACTGGGCGCGGGAGTAAGTCGTGTAGAAGACGGGCTCCCAGAAGAACTCGCGCGAGGCGCGGTAGGTGCCGACGACGACGGCCTCGTTGTCGTGCAGGCTGACGCTGTCGCCTACGCGAAGTGGGCGCTGCGGCTTGGCCTGCTTGAGAATGAGGTCGTCGGTCGCCTCGGCGTTGATGAAAATCGCCTTGTCCTTGCGGAGGTCGCTCGCGACGCCCTGCACCATTTCGGGCGGACCGCCGATCAGCGTGGTGTCGTCCAGGCCGATGAGCCGGACGTTTCGCTGCGTGCCGTCGGGCAGCTGCGCGGTGACGTACCCCTTGAACATCGGGACGGCCCACTCGACGCCATCGATGCCGCGGACGCGGTTCAGCATCGTGTTCTGGATCGGCTTCGCGTCGTCGGCGAACTCCACCTGCGGATCCATCACCCACAGGTCGGCCACGTCGGTGTCGCGGATCCACGCGCCGGTCTGCAGCGCGTAGCCCGTGAAGATCGACGCCTGTTGCGTGATGAGGAGCGACGCGAACGCCACGCCCAGCACGAGCGCGAAGTACTTCATCCGATCGCCGACGAGCATTTTGATTGCGATCAGGTTCATCGCTTGCCCGCCTTTCGCGTCATCTCTTTCGGTAGCCGCTCCGGACGCACGATGCCGCGAAGGACGGAATCGGTCATGAGCGTCGCGCGGGCCTCGATGCTGCTCCACTCCATCCACGGATCGCAGCCCATGACGATCTGCAGGCTCACCACGCCGTGACAGCCCGCCCAGAGCGTCTGCGCGACGAGTTCGACCTCTTTGTGCTGCGGCAGGAACGCCCCGCTCTCCATCGCCTCGGCGATCGCGCTCTTCAGTAGCCCGTAGGCGTCATGCGTCGGGTCGTCCTTCCGGGCGAGGTCCTCGGCCTGCGGCTCGACGTCGACGGGCGTCATAAACATGAGCCGGTAGTGATTCGGATGCTGCAGCCCGAACTGGATGTACGCGAGGCCGAGTTGGCGAATCCGCTCGACCGGGTCGGCGATCTGCTGCAGCTTGAGAAACGCGCCAGCTAGTCGATCGAAGTCCTCACGGCAGATGGCGCGGAAGAGCGCATCCTTGTCCGGGAAGTGCAGATAGATCGCAGTGGGCGAATACTCGATCGCCTCGGCGATGCGGCGCATCGAGACGCGATCGAACCCTTCCTTTACGAAGAGTTCGCGGGCGGCGTCGACAATGGTCTGACGCAGCTCCAGGCGATCGCGTTCTCGGCGTTCTTTGACACCCATGACAGCGGTATAATAGTTAACACCGTTCAGTTAGTCAACTGCGGTCATTTTATGTCGACCGATCACATTGTAATTCGCGTTCCGTTCGTTGGTTACCCCTTGAACACAATCGCCGGCTCCAGCCGGAGGACTTTGCTCAGGCTGAGCGCAGCAGACATCAGCATGATGAGCGTCGTCGCGATCGCGGTCAGGACAAGCAGTTGCGGTGTCATCGTGAACGCCAGTTCGGCCTTGCCGTTCCCCATCCGCCAGCCGAACAGTGCGGCCAGCCCCACGCCGAGGCCGTAACCTTTAAGGCCCACGACAAGTGCCTGCAGGAGGATCATGCCGAGCAGCTTGAAGTTGGTTGCTCCCATCGCCTTCAGCGCGCCGAAGTGTTTCAGATTGTCGGCCGTAAACTGATAGAACGTCTGGCCGCAGATCGCCGCGCCGACGATGAAGCCGAGCAGCACGCTAATGCCGAAGTTGATCGGGATGCCGGTGTTCTTCATCCAGAACGTGAGCGTCTTGTTCTCGAACTCCGAGCGGGTGTAGGCGGCACGATTCGTGGCGGTGGTGATCCGCTTGCACAGATCATCGAGCGGCTGGCCGGGTTTTGCTTTGACGAGGACGAAGCTGAGCGCGTTCCGCTCGCTCGGCGCGTACTGCACCGCCCTGCTGTAGGTCGTGAAAATGACCGGCTGACTCTGAAACGTCCGCGTGACCCGGCAAATGCCGACGACGAGCGCGCGGCGGTCGTTCAGTTCCAACGTATCGCCGACCTTGATCGGCGTCTTCGTCTTGCCGTCGTCGCTCACCTTCGCGAGCAGGCCTTGCGCGCCGTTGATGTCGACGATCACCGCATCGGTGCGGCGAAGGTCTTCGAGCTTCCCCTCGAGCATCTCCGGCGGGCCGCCAATCATGGTGGCGTCGTCCAGGCCGACGAGGTTGCAGCTTTGAAAAGTCTGCCCCGTCACGCGTGCCTGCACCAGCGACTTGAACATCGGCACCGCCCACTCCACGCCCTCGATGCCGCGAACGCGAAGGACGTCTACGCTGCGGAGCGGCTTGCGGTCGTCGACGTGCTGCACCTGCTTGTCCATCACCCACACGTCGAAGCTGCCGGCGTCTTCGATGAAGCCGTACGTGCGGCTCATGAGTCCCCAGAAGATCGCCCCCTGCTGTGTCATCAGCAGTGCCGCAAAGGAGACGCCGAAGATCATGCCGAGGTACTTGCCGGTGTCGCCGACGAGCATCTTGAGGGCGAGGAGGAACATGCTGGCTTCCGAGAGACGAAGAGACGGAGAGACTGAATGACGCAGAGACGAAGAGACGAAGTGAAAACGAAATCAGCCTGCCGGGTCGCGATGGCCGTGGCGCCGCGCGGCGACGTCGTTCGCGAGTTGCTGCAGGCCGGCATAGCTGAAGTTGGCGATGTGCGTCGCAATCGATTCGATGTCCATCGGGTCGCGAACGTGCGCAGAGAAGCAACGCTCCAGCACGGGCTGACAGTTCTTGTAGAACACGCACTGGCTGATGACGCTCAGCACGCAGCGGTCGATCTCGGCGTCGGAGAGATGCTTGCACGCGTCGTCGAGCGCAGCGCAGACGATCTCGCGAAGCAGTTTCGAGACGGGTTCAATGACGCGCGAGACGATCTGATCGAGCGCGCCCGTCGGCTCGACCATTTCCCGCGCAGCAAGCTTGCCGTGCCAGGCCGGCTTGCCGGGGCCGAGCATGCGGAAGAGCATCGCGCGGATGAACGCGTGCAGGCGACGCCGGGGCGAATCCATCGCCGACGAGACAATCGCCTCGAATGGATACTGCTCGGCCGCGGCGTGGAACCAGTGCTCGAGCGCGGCGTGATACAGCTGCTGCTTGCCGCCGAAGTGGTAGTTCACTGCGGCGACGTTCGCCTCGGCCCGCTGGCAGATGTCGCGAACGGTGGCGCGCTCGAACCCGTGCTCGGCAAACACCTCGCCGGCGGCGTCGAGGAGCCGCAGCCGCGTCTGCTCCGCGTCGGCGCGGTGGTGCGTTGGAAGGCGCTCTACCTCAACCGCGCGACGCGTCACTTGCTGCTCTCGCGACAGGCGCGTACGTCGCTTTGAAGACTTTCGATTCACTGCTCGGGCCACGGCGCGATCGTAGATGCCTTTGCCGCGAAGTCAAACACATGTTTGAAATCGCGAATGTACGGATGCTGCCCGTCGCGACGGATCGACGCGCGTCGCATCGTTTGCGTTCGCTGCGTCCCACGATAGGTTGTTAAACCGGTTCAAGCGGAAGGAAACCCAATCATGGCGAACGTATCTGCGGCTCTCCCTGTCACGTCCAAGTCCCCGGCGAAGTCGAAGGGCCAGTCCATCGCGTCGCGCATCCGCGCGATTGCGATGAACCTCTGGTGGTCCTGGAATGCCGAAGCGCAGCGCCTCTTCGCCAGCCTCGATCCGCAACTGTGGGCGGCCACGCGGAACAACCCGCTGAAGACGCTGAAGCAACTCTCGCCCGAGCGCTCGACGCTGATCGAATCCGACCCGGCGTTCGAGGCACACGTCACCAAGGTCGAAAAACTCCTTGCCGAGTACATGGGCGCATCGCCCTGGTTTGCGAAGAAGGTGAAGACGGGCGCGGGCAAGACCGTCGCGTACTTCTGCGCAGAGTACGCCGTGCATGAGTCGATGCAGCAGTACTCCGGCGGGCTCGGCGTGCTCGCGGGCGACCACCTCAAGAGCGCGAGCGACCTCGGCCTGCCGCTCGTCGGCGTCGGCTTGCTCTATCGCTGCGGCTACTACACGCAGGAGTTCGACGCGAAGGACGGCTCGACCCGCGTCATTTACCCCACGCTCGACTTCGCCGACCTCCCCATCATCGACACCGGTAAGACCGGCATCGTCCGCATTGGCGAGCGCGACGTCACGTTCAAGATCTGGAAGCAGCAGGTGGGCCGAGTGGCGCTCTACCTGATGGACACGGACGTCGAGGCGAACACGCCCGACGACCGCGCGCTGACGCGCCACCTCTACGGCGGCGATCGCGAATACCGCATTCGCCAGGAAATGCTGCTCGGCGTGGGCGGACTCATCATGCTCGACAAGCTCGGCATCAAGCCCGACGTGTGCCACCTGAACGAAGGTCACGCGGCGTTCTGCGCGCTCGAGCGCGTCGTTCGAGCCGAGAAGTCTGGCCACAGCGCGACGGACGCGATCAAGGCGGTTCGTCACAGCACCGTGTTCACCACGCACACGCCCGTGCCCGCGGGCAATGACCGGTTCAGCCCCGAGCTGACGATGAAGTACCTCGCCCGCTACGCGAAGGCGCTGAAGGTGCCGGCCGATCAGCTGCTCGCGCTTGGTCGCGAGGACGAGCACGACGATAAGGAAGAGTTCTGCATGACGGTGCTCGCGCTGAAGCTGGCCGAGCACTGCAACGGCGTCGCCGCGCTGCACGGCGACACGTCGCGAAAGATGTGGACGAAGGTGTACGGCGGCATCGACGACAAGCACGTCCCGATCGGCCACGTCACCAACGGCATCCACCCGCCGACGTGGCTCGCGCCGGAGATGCAGCCGCTCTACGCGAAGTACCTCAAGCCCAACTTCGTTACGCCCGAGCCGGGCCAGAACCCGTGGGCTGCAGCGAGCAAGATCCCCGACGCCGAGCTGTGGCACTACCGCAACCTGATGCGCGCGAAGTTGATCCACTTCGTGCGGCAGCGATTGCTCGAACAGATCGCCCGCGGCCACGGGCCGATCGAGGAGTACCAGCGCGCCTACGAGACGTTCGACGCGCACACGCTCACGATCGGCTTCGCGCGTCGCTTCGCGACGTACAAGCGCGCCCCGCTTGTGTTCCACGACGCCAAGCGACTCGCGAAGATCCTCGGACACAAGGATCGCCCCGTGCAGATCGTCTTCGCGGGCAAGGCACACCCCGCCGACAAGGGCGGCCAAGATTTCGCGGCGAAGATCTTCAAGCACGCGAAGGAAGCGGCGTTCACTGGACGAGTCGTGATCCTCGAAGACTACGACATGGCGATGGGCCGGGCGCTCACGAGCGGCGCGGACGTGTGGCTCAACAACCCGCTTCGCCCGCAGGAGGCGAGCGGCACGAGCGGTATGAAGCCCCCGCTGCACGGCGGCTTGAACTGCAGCATCCTCGACGGCTGGTGGCCCGAAGCCTGGGACGGCGACAACGGCTGGGCCATCGGCGGCAAGGAGTTCGCCGACCAGAAGAAGCAGGACGCATTCGACGCGAACAGCATCTACACGCTCATCGAGAAGCAGATCGCCCCCGCCTTTTACAAGCAGGACAAGGCCGGCGTTCCCAAGGCGTGGGTGAAGATGATGAAGTCGAGCCTGACCAGCGTGTGCGCCCAGTTCAGCACCACCCGCATGGTGGCCGAGTACTGGACGAAGTACTACAGCAAGGCGGCAGGGCTCTGACGCCTTGCCGATCGGACGACTCTGACACATCCAACGACTCGCGCTCAGCAGCGACAGCACGACTCTGTACGCAGTTGTGCTCTCGTCGGGTCGGTTCCCCTACTTCCCCGCGTCCGGATTCACGATCGCCAGGGCGAGTCGACGCGAGCTGCCCTCCATCAGGATGAGCGGCACAACCGGCCCGTTACTCGGGAGCTGGCCGACCACTTCGCCGGCGGCGAGGCGGATCGGGCGGACCGTGCCAGCGGCGGCATCGACGAGCGTGTTGCCGTAGAGCAGGATCGTCGAGTCGCTCACCCACACGGCCGGCGGGTAGCGATCCTCCCACCGCGCGGGCTTCAGGTCGGCGACGCCGATGAGCGGCACCTCGCGCGGGCCGGTGCCTTGCGCCGCGTTGCGGTCGTAGATCTGCAGCAGAAGGTCGGTCGATCCTTCGAGCGTGAACAGCACGGCCACCTTCGACGCCGTCGCGTCGATCGCCATGCCGGCGGGCTTCACGTTAAATCCGGAGTCGACGGGCATCGTCCACCGCTTGACGGGGACGTCGCTGCCCCACGCCCACAGACCCAGCACGGCATCGCCGCCGCTCGACGGGTCACGCCCTGCCGCCACGATTCCCGAGCGGTCGGGCAGCAGTTGCACCGCGTTCGTCGCGTCCGGCGCGATCTGCAGCGCGGCGCTCTCGGACGCGCGGAGCGCCAGCGTCGCCGCGCGGCGCGGGGACGTCCCGCTGACGGCGTCGAGACTGATGACCTCATACGCCAACTCGCCCGGCGATGCGCTGGACGTCCGGCGGATCACCAGCCGGTTCGGATCGACGAAGCCCACGAGAACGGGGTCGCCCGTCGGGTCGAGGTCGATCAGCTTCTTCGCGGTCGGCGCATCGCGGTCGGTGACGACGATCTGCAACCGCGTGAGTCGCTTCACCTCGGCCGTGCGGGACGCATCGGGCGAGATGACCACGCCGCCGAACGCGTTCGAGCCCCAGCCGGTGAAGCTCTTGGCGGGGAGCCAGCTCTTCATCGACGTCAGATCAAGCCGATCGCCACGCACGACGCCCAGCGCCGGCCCGCCGCTGCTCGGCCGCACGATCGAATCAAAGCCGGGATCGACCGGTGCGGCCACCAGCATCCGCAGCGCCAGGTCGGCCGCGTTCACGTTCGGGGGCGGCGTGGTGCGAATCACCGGAAACGTATCGGCGAGGTCGGGCGTGCCCGCTCCGGTAAGGTCGAGCTTGGCGATCAGCGCCCGCAGCGCCGGGTCGGCCCCGCCGGTATTCACTGGCGGCTTCGGCGTGGTGTTGGTCGGCGTCTTCGCCACCACTGTGGGCGTGGTCGGCTCAGGCTCCGTCGCAGGCTTGGTGACCTCCCACGGCATGCCGTGCGCCACGGGGGACTCCGTCAGCGACGCCTGCAGCCCCGCGTTGTTCACGATGCTCAGCACGACCAGGTTCACGACGAACAGCACCGCGATCGACAGCGCCGTCCCCGCGAGCAATCCGGTCAGCGCGAACAGCCCCGTCAGGGGCAGCTCGTTCGGGAACAAGCGAAAGAGCAGCCACACGACCGCCATGCTCAGCACGCCGCCCACACCCAAGCCGAGCGCGAAGCTGCCGAAGTCGCCGCCGCCGCTCTTCCAGATGACGAGCGTGAGGATCAGCGCCGGCACGAACGACGCGAACGACCGCAACAACGGCTGCTTCGGCAGTTCGTAGCCGACGTTCTGGCCCGCGAACCGCATCGCCGCCGTCACGCACGGGCCGATCGCCAGGAAGTAGCACAGCAGCAGCAGCACGCCCTGCGAGACGCCGATGCCCGGCGCGTGGTTCGCCCAGTTCACCATGAACAGCGGCGTGAAGATCACGCCCGCCAGCAACAGCACGTACGGAAGGTACTGGTCGATCTCCTTCGCGCCATTGAACCGGAACCGCAGGTTCGGCCGCATCGCGACGGACGCGCCGGCGAGGTCCATCTCCTGCACGCCCGGATCGCGCGCGATCGTCTTCTCGGCCGCCTTCCGCCACGAACCGCTCGCCGCGGCCGGCAGACCGGCAGGTGAATCGACGATGCCCGAGCTGAACGACTCGTCGATCCCCGACAAATCCGGCGGCTCGTCCGGCAGCATCTCCGGCGGCTCGATCAGGAACGTCTGCCCGCAGTCCTTGCATCGGACGCGCTTCCCCGCCAGCGCATCGGGCGCCTGGTAACTCTTCCCGCAATTAGAACATGTGGCCGTGATCGGCATAGGCCCCCTTTTATCATCAGCCTACGGCGATTCGCCACTGCCCCGCCCCGCGATTTTGCTCCCGACGCTCGCCCGGTAACGCAATCGTCCCACCTCTCGGGTCGGCCGAACGGAAACAAATCGATCGAAGAACACTTCCGACCCGTTCTCTCTCCGTTCACCGACGGTTTCCCGAGGTCGACACAGCGCACCCACGGGCCCAACTTCAGGCCCACACACCGCTTCGGCCACGCTGTCGCAACCTTGGGGCGCGCCCTCCCCGTGGATGTTGCATTCCGTTGCATCTTGCATCCTGACTCGCCGATGTCTCCGAAGCACGCGACCCCGTTCCCCGCCGACTTCGATCGTGAAAGCTCGACTCGATGAACGGGTTCGCCGCAGCGTGTTCGATCGACCTCCCGGCCGAGTGTCCAGTTTCGTCCAGTTCTGATCGATTCCCGCGCAAGAATCTGACGCCGTCGCGTGGGCAGCGCACGTGGCCTTCGCTCGTCCTGACTGTCAAAGAACTCGATTACGATCACCGTGAAGTATGGGCGCGCGATCGAGATGAAATCCAGCCCGAAAATCGAGGGGGAGTGACAGTGTGTCGTCACCGAGCGAAACGTCGGGCAATCAGTGATCACCGCATGAGAGACACGTCCCCGCGGCTTCTCTGACGTCGCCACCTCCGGACCAGGAAGGACACCAAACAGAAAGACAAAATTAGCTACGGCCCCGTTTCACTCCCCTCCCCGTTTCACTCCCGGCGGGAACGCCGGAGCAGCAGCGCCCCGGCCGCGAGACTCAGGGCTGTCGCTGGCTCTGGCATCACCACGATGTTGACGAATCCGATCGCGAAGCCGTTTGTCAGGTTGCCGTCGGAGGCGTCTAGCGAGACACCATAGCCACCCAAGGTCGACGGGCCGAGATTTCTTCCGCGAACTTCAAACACCGCGGGATTTCCCGGTACATAGCTGAAGGTGAACGGAGTGCCGAACAGGTACGCTTGCATCGTCACCACGTCCCCCGGATCAGGATCGACCACTGTCCGCGTCAAGACATAGTCGTTGCCGCCCAGTTTCGTGAAGTCGGCAATCTGTTGCCCATACGGATACCCCACGAACACGGGCGGAGAATTGAACGGCCCGCTCGCAATCGCGGGCGACGCCAAGCCTGCAACGCCCACCGCGCACAGGATACCAATCAAGACTCGTGCGAGCTTCGCTCTCACCCGTCCCGCCTTTCCGTTGCCCGGCAAGATATCATAGCCACTCGATCCTGCCACGCGAAATCGCGGCGCGGGGGCGTGGCGTGGCTGCGGATTTTCGCTTGCGTGTGCAAGCCGGTTCGGAACCAGTTTCGATATAGAGAGTTAGGCCTTGCCGTGCGTGTCACCCGTCGAAAAAATCTTGCTGCAATCGATCACGCTGTCGCTTAGGATGCGGGTATAGCGTGGTCGTTTCGCGGAGAGACGGGATTCATCGAAGGCTGTCGTGGGACGCGACTCACGGTCCATCGAGAACGGAGAGACACTAGCCATGCATCGGACGACGATTTTGATGGCGGCGTTGAGCGGGACGTTGTGCGGTGCGCGCGCCGACGCGGCGTTTACGGTGACCGCTGTGCCCGCAACAGTCCCCGGCTTGCCCGTGGGGCAGGTGGCATACGACATCTTCGCCAAAGGTGATTCGACAGGTACCGGAGACGACGCTCGGCTGCTTGGATACCAACTGAAGTTCTATAGCCAGGGAACCGGCGCCAAGTTTTTCGTTCGCGATACTGACGATGGCAGAGGAACAGGCCCCGACGGCACGCCAGATACAGTCGACATCTACAACAATCCCGGCGATCCCGCGAAGAGCAGCATTCGCCCAATATCAACCCTGACCAATGGCGGTGCCTATTCAGAGCCATTGCCGAGCAATCTCGCCTACCAAGAGCTCTGGCCGACCGCGACATTCGCCCAACCGAGCCCGTGGCACAGTGTACGATCGTTTACTTCGGCGGTGGTGGTGTTGCGAGGTGCGCCACTTTCCAATTACCCATTGACGACTGCCGGTCGCGGGACCCGGCTGGCGCGCATCGTGGTCGAACAGTCAGAGTCGTTTTGGGTGTCTGGCACGGTAGCTGACGCAGCACTTAGAAAGAACGCGTATTTTGTCGGTGTAGGCGACGGATACGACGTTCCGCCGTCATTTGGCGCCGGTGTCCTGCTTTCTGCGGCTGATGTGCGCCAAACACTCACAACTTCGGGCGACAATCCCACAATCTATTCGCTAAGTGTGGACTTTGCGTCGTCCACAGCCCCGCCGGCACTCTTCTCGATTGATACGAATCTGACACAAGGATTCATCAAAATGGAGAATCCCGGCTGGACTCCAGTAGTGCCGGTCAATCCAACAGGGGGCACCGTCATAACGGGTAAAGTCAACACATGGGAGACGGGTGTGTTTGACATCAAGCTGACCGGGATGGGTGCTGGTACAGATTCGGCGATCCTGCGAGTCACCTCACGAATTGTGGTGCCCGAACCGGCCGCGGGGTTCGTTGCTGTCGCTCTGATAACAGCAACGACGCGTCGGCCTCGACGCGGTCGCTTGACTTCACGCCATCGATGAACGAGGACGTCCGCCTGCAGTGGCGCGCGTCGTTCACTCCAAGTACGTGTACCCTTCCAACCCCTGCTCGTAGAAACGCAGCAGCGTGCGGCTCTCGTCGATGTTGATCTTCAGCTCGCGGAGGGCCTTGTCGACCGTCTTGCGCATCTGGCGGAGCAGTTCCTCGCTGTTGAACTGCACGTAGCTGAGGACTTCCTTCACGCTGTCGCCCTCGACGACTTCGTCGACGCAGACCTGGCCGTTCTCATCGAGGCTGACGTGGACGGCGTTGGTGTCGCCGAGCAGGTTGTGGAGGTCGCCCAGGATCTCCTGGTACGCGCCGACGAGGAACGCGCCGATCAGGTAGTCATCGTGCTTGTAGGGGTGCAGCTCGAGCACGGGCTTCACGTCGCGGCGATCGATGAAGCGGTCGATCTTGCCGTCGGAGTCGCACGTGATGTCGGCGATCACGCCGCGGCAGTTGGGCTCCTCGTCGAGGCGATGGATCGGCATCATCGGGAAGAGCTGATCGATCGCCCAGCTGTCGGGCATGGACTGGAAGATGCTCAGGTTGCAGAAGTACGTGTCGGAGAGCATCGACTCGAGGTTTTCGAACTCCTCGGGGATGTAAGGCAGCTTGCGGACGATCTGCAGGATCTTGAAGCACGTGCCGTAGAAGAGTTCCTCGGCCAGCGAGCGGTGTTCGAGCGAGCAATAGCCGAGGCTGAAGAGGTTCAGCACGGCGTCCTTCGCCACCTGCGCGTCGTGGTAGCACTCGGTGAAGTTGGTCTCGCCGACCTCTTTGTAGTTGTCCCACAGCGTGACGACGGGCTGGGGCATCTTGGAGCGCTGGTCGTCGCTGAGCGATTCGGGCAGGTTGAAGCGCGTGAAGCCGCTCCAGCCGATCACGTTGAAGACGAGGACGGAGTGGTACGCGACCATCGCGCGGCCGGATTCGCTGATGATCGTCGGGTGCGGGACCTTCGCCTGGTCGCACACTTCCTTGATGTGGAAGACGATGTCGTTGGCGTACTCCTGCAGGCCGTAGTTGATGGACGATTCGAAGTTGGTCTTCGAGCCGTCGTAGTCGACGCCGAGACCGCCGCCGACGTCGATGTATTCGAGGCCCGCGCCGAGGCGCTGCAGTTCGGTGTAGACGCGGCCGAGCTCGATGATGGCGGCCTTGATGTTGCGTATGTTGTTGACCTGGCTGCCGATGTGGAAGTGCAGCATCGACAGGCAATCGCCCATGCCTTCGGAGCGCAGGTATTCGAGCGCCTTGAGGATTTCGGAGACGAAGAGGCCGAACTTCGAGCGGGCGCCGCCCGAGCTTTCCCAGCGGCCCGCGCCCTTGCTGCTGAGCTTCACGCGGACGCCGATCTTCGGCTTCACGTTGTGCAGCTTGGCGTACTTCACCAGCGCTTCGAGCTCGGTGAACTTCTCGACGACCGGGATAACGTTGCGCCCGATCTTCGCGGTGAGGATGACGGCTTCGATGAACTCGTCGTCCTTGAAGCCGTTGCAGATGATGGGCGTGTCGTCGGAGTCGACGATCGCCATGACGGCCATCAGCTCGGGCTTGCTGCCCGCTTCGAGACCGAAGCCGTACTTCTTGCCGATGTTGTGGATCTCTTCGACGACGTGCTTCTGCTGGTTGACCTTGATGGGGTAAACGCAGCGGTAGCGGCCGTTGTAGTTCATCTCGCGGATGGCGTTCTGGAAGCTGTCGTACAGCTTGCCGACGCGGTGCGCGAGGATGTCGGAGAAGCGGATGAGGATCGGCACCTGCACGTCGCGGCCGCGAAGGTCGTCCACGAGCTGCTTGAGGTCGATCCCCTTGCTCGGGTCGGCCGTCGGGAAGACGACGACGTTGCCCTTCTCGTTCGTGCCGAAGTAGCCCTGGCCCCAGTCGCGGATGCCGTAGAGGCGGGCGGAGTCGTCGACGCTCCACGGGCGATTGAGGGAAGGCGCGTGGCCGTTGCCGTTCCCGTTGGTTCCCGGGATGTGGCGGTGCCCGGGCGATTGAGCCGGGACCTCTTTGGCGACGGGCGGGGTGGAAGGGCCGACGGGATCGGCGAGTTGGGACATTTCTTTCTTCGTGCCTCCCTCGTCCGAGGGGCGGTTCCTCGTCGAGCGCGGTGTGCAGGCCGGACCGCGACCCGAAGTGGGGCCGCGAACGGTCAAATATCTTCGGCGGAATCGTATCAACCCTGCACAAATGTCAACGGCGAAGCGCCCTCCACATGTCATCGGGGCGAGATTTTTTCGTGGAAGCGTTCGCCTTGCCAGCCGACACGTGTCTGACAGGTGGAGTTGCACTGGCGAAGTCGCCGCTCGACGCGCCTAATATCTGGCAGACTCGGTCGTCCAAGCTAGGTCCACGCAAAGAGGAGTTTTCACGCCATGAAGCGAATGATCCGCACCCTCGCCGTCGCCGCAGTTGCCGGTTTTGCGCTTTTCGGCGCCTCGCGCCTCATCGCCGGCACCAGCCCCGCCCCGGACATGCCCGGCGACTGGTTCTGGCACGACTCGGCCGAGCAGGCAAAGCCCCACGCCGAGCTGATCGGCAAGCCTGCCCCGAAGATCGAGGTCAGCAAGTGGTTCCAGAACGAGGTGAAGGTCGACGCCGACGCGCTGAAGGACAAGATCGTCATCCTCGACATCTGGGCGACGTGGTGCGGCCCCTGCAAGGCGGCCATGCCCGAGACCAGCAAGCTCGCCGAGAAGTACAAGGACAAGGGCGTCGTCATCGTCGCCATCTGCTCCAGCGGCGACGAAGAGCAGGTGCTGCCCTTCGCGAAGGACAAGGGCATCACCCTGCCGATGGCCTGGGACAAGATGGACGGCGACGAGGGCGTCACCGCCAAGGCGTTCCGCTCGCAGTGGTTCCCCACCTACGTCGCGATCGACCGCAAGGGCATCGTCCGCGCGATCGGCTTCACGTCGTCGAGCAAGGAAGACGTGATCAAGAAGCTGTTGGACGAGAAGTGAGGGGGAAGGCAAGAGGCAAGGGGCAAGAGGCAAGAGTGAAGCGGAGAGGATGTTTTCATCTGCCCCTCTTGCCTCTTGCCCCTTGCCTGCCCCCCGTCACTCGCTCTTCAGCTCCCGCGTCATCAGGTCGCTCAGCGCCCGCATGACGTCCTTTCCTTCGAACAGGATCTGATACACCTGCTCGCAGATCGGCATCTCCACGCCCTGCCGCCGGGCGAGCGAGTGGACCGCGCGGGCGGTCGGGACGCCCTCGGCCACGCTCTGCATGCTGGCCATCACCTCGTCGAGCTTCTTTCCTCGGCCGATCTGCTCGCCGACGCTGCGGTTACGGCCCTCGGGTGAGACGCACGTCGTGATCAGGTCGCCCAATCCGGCGAGCCCCTGGAACGTGCTCGGCTGCGCGCCGAGCGAGGCGCCGAGGCGCGCGATCTCGACGATGCCGCGCGTCACCAGCGTCGACTTCGCGTTGTTCCCCGCGCGCATCCCGTCCAGCATGCCCGCGGCCAGCGCGATGATGTTCTTCGTCGCGCCCGCCAGCTCCACGCCGACGACGTCGTTGTTCGTGTACAGGCGAAACCACTGCGTCGCCAGCGCCACCTGCACGCGCTCTGCGATGGCCGGGTCGGCGTGCGCGACGACCGCGCTGCCGGGCTGATACCGAGCCAGCTCGGCAGCGATGTTCGGCCCGCTTAGCACGGCAACGGGGTTCGACTTCCCGAAGTCCTTCAGCACCTCCGTGATGATCTGGCTCGGCCGGCGCAGCGAGTCGACCTCGATCCCCTTCGCCGTGCTGACGATCGGCACGCCCGGCTTCAGGTGCGGCGCGAGCCTCGCCCACGTCGCCCGCAGGTACTGCGTGGGGATCGCGCTGACGACGAGCGATGCATCTTCGAGCGCGTCGCGCTCGAGGCTGGTGATCTTCACTCCGTCCGGGATGCGAGCGCCGGGCAACAGGCGCGTGTTCTCGCGATTCTGAATGAGGCGTTCGACGGACTGCTCGAACGCACCCCACAGCGTGGTCGGATGCCCGCCCGCGACGGAGAGGATCGAACAGACGGTGCCCATGGCTCCGTCGCCGAGGATGGTGATGCGGGGTTCGGGCATGTTGGGGACGAGTTGCCAGTTGTTAGTTGCCAGTTGCCAGTCAGGAAGACGCGATCTTAGTTCTCGCTTGCCCGTCTGCCACTGGCAACTGACAACTGGTAACTGGCAACTCTTCTCCCACTGACAACTCCCGTTCCCTCCGCTAAAACCTCCCCCATGTCCACCCCGCTCGGCATCGCACTTCTCGGCAGCGGCATCGTCGGTTCCGGCGTGCTCGAATTGCTTCACGGCCACCGCGCGCAGACGCTCCGCGACCGCGCGGGCGTCTCGTTCGACGTGCGTCACGTCGTCGTCCGCGACCCGTCCAAGCCGCGCGACGTGCCCGTCGGAACGCATCTCTCTACTAACGCCGAAGCGGCCGTCGACGATCCGACGGTGCAGATCGTCGTCGAACTGATGGGCGGCGTGGACCGGGCCGGCGCGCTCGTCGAACGCGCGCTGAAGCAAGGCAAACCCGTGGTCACCGCGAACAAGAGCCTGCTGGCCGCGCGCGGCGCGGAGCTGTTCGCGCTCGCCCGCGCCCACAAGACGTGCATCGCCTTCGAAGCCAGCTGCGGCGGCGGCATTCCGATCGTCGACGCACTGCATCGCGGCCTGTCGGCGAACCGCATCGATGCACTCGTCGGCATCGTGAACGGCACGTGTAACTTCATCCTCACGCAGATGACCCGCGACGGCACGAGCTACGCCCAAGCACTGAAGGGCGCACAGGACGTCGGCTTCGCGGAAGCGGACCCCACGCTCGACGTCTCCGGCCGGGATGCCGCACAGAAGCTCGCCATCCTGGCTGGCCTCGCGTTCGGACGGCGCGTGCTGGAGAAAGACCTCATCGTCGAGGGCATCGACACGCTCGACGCACGCGACATCGCCTTCGCACGCGAACTGGGCTACGTGATCAAGCTGCTCGCCGTCGCCGAGCGTCAGCCCGACGGCGAACGCGTCGCGCTGCGCGTCGCGCCGACGCTCGTCCACACGCGAAACGTGCTGGCCGAGGTGAGCGGCGGGTTCAACGCGATCAGCGTCTACGGCGACGCGCTCGGCCACGCCCTCTTCTACGGCCGCGGCGCGGGACGACTGCCGACCGCGAGCGCCGTCGTCGCCGACCTCGTCTCGGTCGCGACGGGCGCTCAGCAGAAGATCTTCGACGAGTTCCTTTACGCCCCCGACCGCGCAAAACCAGTCAGCGTGATGCCGGCCGATCAGGTCGCGTCGCGACACTACCTGCGTCTCAGCGTTCGCGACGTCCCCGGCACCCTCGCCCGCGTGACCGACGCCCTCGGCAAGGCGGGCATCAGCCTCAGCGCCGTCCTCCAACACGAAGACGCCGGCAGCAAGCACGTGCCCGTCGTCATCATGACGCACCGCTGCACGAGCGGTGCCGTCAAGCTCGCGATCCAGCAGATCGATGCACTCGACGTCGTCGGCGCGCCGACGGTGTGCCTTCGCGTGCTCGATGAGCCGAAAGAGTTCGCAGGCTCGTGAGTCGCACCGCACCGCAATGCCGACACTCCGCTTCGACGTTGCGCGCGTGCGCGTTCAACTCACACGATCCGCAACGGTTCAGCACCTAGCCGATCAGTCGCACCATCAGCTTCTCTGGAATCGTTCCGAGTTTCGCGTGTGAGCGAATCGTCGACGCCGCAAGCTCAGAAATCGGTTGCCCGCCGGCGAGCAGGCATCGGCCGCTCGTGTCGACGACGTCCTCGACGAGGATCATTCCCGGCCGAACGAGGGCCGCCTTGATCTCTTGCGGCTCGTCGACGGGTGACTGATTGGCGCTGGATCCGTCCGCGTCCCTCAACGCATTCAGGAGCCGCGGGTCATGACCTTCCTTGTGGAGCAGCAGTGCGACGGCGCTCGCGCGGGAGCCCAGCGTTCGCTGCGCTAGCGCGAGGTCCACGACGTACCGCAGCACGCGGGCCCCGATCGTCAGCGACTCGACTTTGTCTGTCGTCTGCAGGTTCTCCGGAAGCGCGCCCGGCTCGCGCTGTCGGCCGAGCATGATGCTCACGTTCTCCATGCGCGGGATGTTGCACACCAGCTTGCTCGAGATGGCGGCGGCTTCGCGAAGGTGCTCTTCGGTGATGGTTCCGCTCGCGTCGCGCGCGACGCCGACAAGCCCGATCAGGCAGACGGAACCCGCCACGATCATCGACCAGTCGCACTGAACGCCAAGCGCACGGCAGATATCGGGGACCGCCTGTTTCGCCAGCGATTGGACGACGCCCAGCCGCGGGTCGGTGAGCGCGAGCGCTTCCACCATGAGCTTCACGCTGCCGGTGAGCGTCTCGCGGAGCAGCACTCGCTCCGCGGTGACGAGGTCGTACTGGGCACACGCGGCGCGGACGGCATCGGCGACCGCCTCGGGCGGGCACGGCTTGCACAGAAATCGAAAGATGCGGCCCTGGTTGATCGCATCGACGGCCGTCTGCTGATCGGCGTTGCCCGACAGCATCATGAAGACTGTTGATCCGCCACGCTTCCTCGCCGCGGCGATGAAGTCGAGCCCCGTCATGAACGGCATGCGCATGTCCGTCAGTGCAACGGCGAATGGCTCGGTCGCCTTCTCGATCACCGAAAGTGCGGCCGGTCCGCCCTCGGCGGTCGTCACGTCGAACGTGCGGCCGAGGTGTCGGGTCAACGCGGCGAGCACGTGCGGCTCGTCGTCGACCAGAAGAATCTTGTGTGAGTTCCGAACGCTCATGCGGCCTCCTGACGCTGAGTGTCGTCGAGCCACGATAGATCGAAGGGCCAGGCCGGATCGCGCGCGGGCTTCTCGTCGATCAGACCGGCAAGAGGTGTCCACATGCGCCGGGCGAGGTAGACGAACACGCCCGGATGAACGGCCTCGCTTGGCGGGAGCGCCGAAGGCTGCGACTGATGCGCCGCGGCGGCGATCAGATCGTCGGCCAATCCCCAGATGCCGAGCGCGTACGCCGTTAGATCGTCTTGCGTAGCACCGAAGACGGCGCGCTCGGAGTCGAGCAGTCCGCCGTCGCGTCGCTCGGCGCGGTTGAACGCCTGGTTGAACTGCTCAGGCACGGAAGTGATCAACACGGCACGGCCGAGCAGCGACAGCGTGCCCGCGAGTCTTGCCCGCTGCGGCACCGGCGACGGCGCGGCGGCCTGTCGTGCCAGCGACTCGGCGCGCTCGCCCACCGCGACGCTGGCTCGCCAGAGCTTGTCGACGGCCGGGTCGGGGAACTGCGACTTCACGAAGTCGAACAGCCGCACCGCCGTGGCGAGCGTGCGGATCGTCTGCACGCCGAGCAAGACGACGGCGTCGCGCACGCGATCGATGCGACGCGGGATTCCGAAGAAAGCCGAACTGACCAGTTGCAGCACCTTGGCGGTCAGCGCCGGATCGCGCTCGATGACCTGCGCGACCTCGGCGGGCGTGGATTCCTCGCGCGACAGCACGTTCATCAGCTCGCGATGGCTCGAATCGGCCGGCGGGAGCGCGACGAGCTTCGACACGGCGCAGCGCAGCACCGGTGAGCGCACGCTCTGTGCAAGTCGCCACGTGCGCTCGACGGCGCTAGTCAGCGCGGCCGGGTCGCAGGGCTTTTGGAGGTATTGGTGGATGCACGTGATGTCGCGCATCAGTTCCACCTGCTCGGTCTGCCCGCTCAGGATGATGCGCGTCGTCTGCGGGTAGAGCCGGTGCACGTGCCTGAGCAGCGTGCCGCCGTCCATGCCGGGCATGCGCATGTCGGTCACCACGACCGAGGCGGGGCGCGATTCAAGCATGCGCAGCGCTTCGTCGCCCGAGGTGGCAAAGCGCATGTTCCAGTTCCCGCGCCGGCCGTGTAGCTGACGGCGCAGGCCGTCGACGATGCGCGGCTCGTCGTCTACGAAAAGCACTTCAAAGCGTTCCTGTTCGGCAGCACTCATGCGGCCTCCCGTTCGGAAAGGGCCGGCACGGTGTCGTCTACGACCGGCCGCTTGAGCGGCAATCGGATGACGAAGCTCGTGCCCTGGCCTTCGGTGGTCTCGAAGAACATCTCGCCCCCGTGCTTCTGGACGACGACGTTTCGACTCAGCGCCAAGCCCTGGCCGGTCCCCTTGCCGATCGGCTTGGTGGTGAAGAACGGATCGAAGACGCGCGAACGAATGGCGGCGGGGATTCCCGTGCCGTTGTCGATGACGCGGATCTCGACCAGCTCTGGGCTCAGCATGAGCGTGCGAACTCGGACCAGCCCGTCGATCGGCCCGCGCTCCGCGAAGCGCGAGCTGACGGCGTCGCTTGCGTTGACGACGAGATTCAGGATCACCTGATTCATCTCGTCGACGCGGCAAGGAACGTCGAGCAGCGCCTCGTCGAGTTCGAGTTCGAGGCGGGTCGATTCCTTCCAGCGGTTGCGACAGACCTCGACCGTCGAGCGAATCGCGCGGTTCAGGTCGGCCGGCTCGTGGAGGTCGGAGCCGGGGTGGCTGAAGTCGCGCATCGCGCGGACGATCGTGGTGACGCGCTCGACGCCTTCCAGTGACTGCGTGAGCGCCAACGGCACCTCGCGGCGCAGGAAGTCGTAGTCCGCAGCCTCGAGCGCCTGGGCAGCATCCTGAAGCCGCTGCTCCCACGAGAGCGGCTTGTCGCGATCCTCCAGTCCCTGCCGAAGCCGATCGACGAACTGCATCAGCACGTCGAACTGCCCTTCGATGAAGCGCAGGTTATCGCCGACGTACTGCGTGGGCGTATTGATCTCATGCGCGATGCCGGCCGCGAGTTGGCCGATCGATTCGAGCCGTTGCGACTGCAGGAGCTGCTGTTCGAGAACGCGGCGCTCGGTGACGTCTTCGAAGATGACCAGGATACCGACGACCTGTCCCGAGGAATCGCGCAACGGGACCTTGCTGGTGCGCAGCAGTCGATCGAAGCCGTCACTGCGACGGAGCGTCTCGTCGATGTGGAGCTTCGGCTTGCCACTCTCGATGACGGTCAGATCGTCGGCGCGGTACGCGTCAGCCTGTTCGCGCGGGATGCCGACCTCGTGATCGAACTTGCCGATCAGTTGCTCGGGCGAGCCCGCGCCGATCATCTCTGCGAACGCCTGGTTGCACCCGAGGAATCGCCCCTCGCGGTCCTTCCAGAAGACGTGGTACGGAATGTTGGAAAGCACGGCGGAGATGAGCCCGTGCTCGCGCTTGATCTGAAGTTCGGCTTCCCGCTGCGCCGTGACGTCGGACTCGATGCCCATGAAGCCGTAATGCTTGCCGTCGAGGTCGTAAAGCGGTTCGATCTCGATGCGCACGATGTAGGTGCGCCCGTCGCGGTGATAGTTCACGAGTTCGCCGACGACGCTCTCGCGATTGCGGATGGCCTCGCCGAGGCGGGCGGCTTCTGCGCGGTCGGTGAGCGGGCCCTGCAAGACATCGCCGGGCCGGCGCCCGAGAATCGATTCCAGCGGGTAGCCCGACATCTGGAGGAACGCTTCGTTGGCCCAGGTGATGGCACCGCTCGTGTCGCAGACGACGACGCCGTTGCTGGTTCGGCGGGCCATCTGTGCGAGCCGTTCGGTGCCGGTGAGCGTCTCCTCGAGGACGCGCTGCGCCCGCTTGAGCCGGGCGATCAGCGCGATCACAGTGACGCAGAGCGCCCCGGCCGCCAGCCCGCCAGCCCAGCCGGTGTCGCGGCGCACGCGCGCGACGGCCGACGCGAACTCGGACTTCACGACTTGCTCGAACTGCTGCGACGCCTCGGCATAGAGCCGCTTGTCGCGCGCGTACGAGTCCGAGTTGAGCGTCGCCTGTGCCTCCTGCGCCCGGCCGGCTGCGACGAGTTCGAATGCACGCGTCTCGGCGACGACGAGGCGATCGTTCGCCTGGCTGTTGGCTTGCAGGTAAGTCTTGCCCCGGGCAGCGCTGGCGGCGTCGGTTTGAGCGAGCACGTCGATCAGCGATTCGATTCGCTTCAGGGTCTCCGTCAGCTGGGCATCGCTGGTCCGGTATGCATCGCGATAGGTCGAGCTGCCCGAGTACGAAGCCAGCAGAGCCGCCGAGGTCAGCTTCACGTCGAGGACTCGCACCTGTTCGATTTCGATGTCGAACTTCCGGTGCTGTTCGTGGAGTTCGCTGAGCCGCTGCAGGTTCGCCCACGTGAGCCAGATGAGCCCGAGCGAGCAGAACATCGCCAGCGCGGCGATGACCCACGTTCGATGCTCAACGCTTCGGCGCGAGGCGAGGCGGCCAAATTCATTGAATGGGATCTGGGTCATGATCGATAGGCTCCGTGAGCAAGCAGACCGTGACGATTGCACCTCAGGCTGCTTGCCGCTCCTCTCGCGATTGCGCTGAAACCGGCAGTTGGATCACGAACGTCGTGCCGACTCCCTCTTCGGTTTCGAAGTGAATCCTGCCAGCGTGCCTGTCGACGACCACGCGCCGACTGAACGCCAGACCCTGGCCGGTTCCTCGACCGACCGGTTTGGTTGTGAAGAACTGTTCAAAGATGTGCGATTGAACCGCTTTCGGGATGCCGCCGCCGTCATCGCTGACGCGGATCTCGACGTGTTGCGCATCCGCGCGTCGCGTGCTGATGCGGATGCGCCCCCGTGCGTCGGGCGAGCCCACAAGCTTCTCGCCGATCGCATCGGCGGCGTTGACCACGAGGTTCAGGATGACCTGGTTGAAGTCGGCGATGAGGCACTCGACCTGCGGAAGCTTCTCGTCAAGGTCCAGTTCGACGTCGGCGACGTACTTCCAACGGGCACGGCAGACTTCGACCGTCGAGCGGATCGAGCGGTTCAGATCGGTCGCCTCTTTCTGATCCGATCCGGGATGCGAGAAGTCCTTCATCGCGCGCACGATCGTCGAGACGCGATCGAGCCCCTCAAGCGACTGGCCGATCGCGAGCGGGATCTCGCGGCGCAGGAAGTCGTAGTCGAGCTGTTCGAGCAGCGCAGCCGTCTGAGCCTTTCGCTCATCCCACGGCAAGGCGAGCCCTTCGAGCGTCTTGGCATAGTGATCCACGACGCGCAGCAAGTGTTCGAAGTGCGACTGCAGGAAGACGACGTTGTCGCTCACGTACTGCGTCGGCGTGTTGATCTCGTGCGCAATGCCGGCCGCAAGTTGCCCGATCGATTCGAGCCGCTGCGCCTGCACCTGCTGGGCCTCGATCGCCTTCCGATCGGCGATGTTGGTGAAGACGACCACTGCGCCGGAGATGCTGCCCGCTTCGTCGAACACGGGCGTCGAGGCGTATTCGACGGCGAACGGCGTCCCGTCCTTGCGCCAGAACACTTCGTTGTCGAGCCGGCGAGGCGTGCCGTCGCGCAGCATGGCGTAGACCGGGCACGCCGCCACGGGGTAGGCCGATCCGTCCACGTGCGTGTGATGCATCAGCGCGTGTGCGGACTTGCCGATCATCTCCGCAGGCGTCCAGCCGAGAAGCGTGGCCGCTGCAGGATTGGCGAAGCGAATCTTCCCTTCGACGTCGATCCAATAGATGCCTTCGCCGATCGTGTTGAGGATCGTCTCCTGCGTGTGCATCAGCGTCTTGACGCTCCGCTCGGCCGCCTCGCGCTGCCCGATCTGACGAGCGAGTTCGACGGCGTTGCGTTCCACCTCCGCAACCTGCCTGCGGATCCCGCGGTTGATGAGCCAGGCGAGCCAGACGAACAGCACGCCGCACAGCGTCGCCACGCCCGTGCTTAGCCACCAGCCGTGTGTGAGGCTTGCCTCGGCTTCAAGCACCAGCGAGTTGTTCAGTTCTTCCGACGCGACGGTGAACGCAGCGGCATGTTCGTCGAGGCGCTCCGTCAGCGTGTCGCGCAGCGACTGCAGCAACGCCAACTCTCGCTGCAACTCGAGAGATTCGCGGCGAAGCGGCAACAGCCCACCGCTGCCGGGACTCAGCGTCTTGTAGAGCGGGTGGGTGACGTAGCCGGCTCCGAAGATGGCGTCGCCGATCGCGTGAACGGACGCCGGGTGAAGTTCGCCTGCCGTTGCATGTTGGTCGACGAGCCGGTCGACGGTGTGTTCGATGTTGCGCAGCGTGGGAAGGAGATCGTTGTTGACGAGTTCGTCAAGTCGGTCCAGCGAGGGCTCGCCGTTCAGGACCTCGACGAGCCGTGCCAGTTCCGTCAGGTCGGCTGACAGGCCGTCGAGTTCCTGATTCTGCAGCATCGCGTCGAACAGGGACGGTCGTGCATCGGCGTCGTGGATTCGCGACTGCGGCGATTCCGCCCAGCGGATCGCACGGGCGGTCGTCGCGAGTCGGTTGCGACTGGCGATGCCCTGCACTTCGCGACGAAGCAGTTGAATGCGATCGCGCGCCGCGCCCGCGGAGCGCTGATTTTGCTCGTCGTCCACCACGGAACGCCAACGCGTCTGCCAGGCCGCGCCGCGCTTCAGCAGATCGGAGAGCGCAGCGGCATCCGACAGGATGGGCACCAGCGCGCCCTGGATGCCACGCTCGTGCCCGCTGGAGAGTTCGCTGTCGACCAACACCTTCAGATCGTCCGCGGCCGCCGGCACTTGCTGATCGGACTGGAGCTGAAACTGGCTCGCCTCGCGAATGCGTGCAGCGAGCTTGAGCAGCGCATCGGAACGCTCACGCAGATGCTTGTGCGACAGGGCGGCCTCGGTGCGTTCTCGCTTCATCGTTTGGAGCACGCTGCCCACCGTTGCAAACGTCGTCACGCCTGCCGCGAGAGCGACGACTACCAGTGCCGCGACCAGCCGCGAGATGTGTCGATCTCGACTCATCGGCGACCGCCTTTCGTAAGAATCTCGTCCACGACGCCGACGTGTTCGGATGCATCACACGGGCCGATGGCGGCGATGCAGAAGGGCTTGGCGTCAGCGCGGTCGGCCAGACCGACAGCGATGACTTCGCCACGATGACGAGTGCGGTCGGGAATCGCGATGGCTGTGACTGGCCCCGCGTGCTGAGCACGGGCGGCAATCATCGGAGCATGACCCGCTGGCACCGACGACGTCTCATGGTCGACGCCAGCATCTTGAGCCGTCTCGCCTTGAGGCGCAGCGGACGCACCCGCGCAGAGGCCGACGGCGAGCATGAGGGTAAGCAGCGTTTGACAAGTCATCGGGCGTCCTAGCGGTCCATTCCCTGCCCGATGAATTCATCGAATAAGAACCGCCAACGGGTAAGTACGCACGCCAAGAAAAATACGGCAACCCGTTTTTAATCCGACAAATCCGGTGATACCGGCATACCAACAACGAAATGCACGACAAGGTGTGCCCGATAACGACGTCGCCCAACAAGCGTGCCAGGCCGCACCACAGATTTGCTTCACCCGTGCCACCAGCCCCGATAAGCCAACCATAAGGTCGATGTTGGGCTACATACGAGAAGGATGGCGGGCAGCATTCATCGCGATCTTCGGCGGGCCAGTAGAACGGCTTCGGAGTTCGCTTGCCGTCCTTGCCGTGTTGGTAGCCGATACGGATGCGCCACCGTTTATGATCAGCCGTCTTCTGCGGCACGCCGTATTGACGACGAGAGTCCGAAGGTGCAGGCATGGTCAAGCCTTGTTCCATGCACCCGCGTTGTGGCCGGTAGATTCACTCGTCCAGTGGGACGATCTGATCCACTCTTGATCCACTCTCAGGTGCGGTTTGATCCACTTCGGGCAGGTTGGCCGACCTGAGGCCAAAGAAAAACCGCCGTTCTCGCTCGGAAAACGGCGGTTCTTCAGTGGAGCGACGGGGAATCGAACCCCGATTTGCTGAATGCGATTCAGCCGTCATCCCGTTAGACCATCGCCCCAACGGGAGAGGAGATCATAGCCGGTGCGAGTCGATGTCGCAAGGCGTGGTGTTACGGCGCAAAAGCTGAGCGTGCGCCCTCAAGCATCCCTGAAGTCGTTGTGCGTCGTGCCGAACCGTCGTCAGATCCCCCCTGCATGTCGTTGCGTAGTCCATAAGCCAACGAAACGAAGATCGCCCGGCGGATCCGGGCGATGTTGCGAGTGCAGACCATTGACCGACTCCCTCCCGGAGGAAGGGCCGAAATGCGTCATGTAGGACTTGAACCTACAACCCGCTGATTAAGAGTCATTGGGGGCGGGATGAACGGGGATTTACGAGCATGAACAGAATGCGGATAAATCAGGCTTTTTCGGCACCTTCGGACTAACCGACATGGACCGACATGAATGGCCGTAGTAGCATGACGGTAGCAATGGAAGACCTACCAAAGCGACGGACGGAATCGCCGCGATTCACCTTCACAGAGAAGCGGGTTGCCAGCGTTGAATCGCCGGATGTGGGCACCGTGACGGTACGCGACGAACGCGAGCCGGGGCTCGTGCTGCTCGTGACGGCAGGCGACGCCCGAACCTACTACGCCTACTACAAGTTTGACGGCAGGCCGTTCCGCTACAAGCTGGGCGACGCCCGCACGCTGCCCGTCGACACGGCTCGCCAGATGTGCAAGGCCGCGATGGTGAAGGTGGCGCAGGGCGTGAACCCTCACGCGGAGCGACGCGCCCACGCGGCCGGGCAGACGCTCGGGGAGTTCTTCAAGTTCTTCGAGAAGACGGCGGGAGCGAAGAAACGCAGCATCGGACAGGACCGCGATCGGTTCGACAGGCATTTCGGCAAACTGGCCAACCGCCGCATGGCGATGCTCACGACGGCCGACGTGCAATCACTTCACGCGACGATCGGTGCGAAGCACAAGGTAGAGGCTAACCGATGCCTGGCACTGCTACGGACGCTCTGCCGGTACGCGATGACGGTTCGCGTCATTCCGTCCGATCCGACGTACGGCGTGAAGATGTTTGACGAAGTGGTCCGCACGCGATTCCTGCAGGATGACGAACTGCCGAAGTTCATGGACGCCGTCGAGAAGACGCCCGACCCGACCATGCGCGACCTGTTCAAGATGTTCCTCTACACCGGCCAGCGACGCGGGAACGTCTGCGCGATGCGTTGGGACCGGATCGACTTCGCCCGATCGTGCTGGACGATCGACGCGCACACCGCGAAGGGCAAAAAGGCCGTCGTGGTCCCGCTGTCGGCCGACGCCGTCAAGCTACTACGCGAGCGGCAGAAGACCGCCGATTCCGACTTCGTCTTTTCGAGCTACGGCCGCACGGGGCACATCGTTGAGCCGAAAGCGGCTTGGAAGGCGATGCTAAAGCGGGCCGGGCTCTCGGGCGTGGTGATTCACGACGTGCGGCGCACGATCGGCAGTCACGCCACGATCGGCGGCGCGTCTACGCTTCAGATCGCTGCGGCACTCGGGCAATCGAATCAGGCCAGCACACGCGCCTATGCCCACCTTCGCAATCAGGACGCACAGGCGACGCTTGCGAAGACGCTCGCCAAGATCAAAGCGAAGGCGAAGGCGAAGGAATGAAAAAGCCCACCGGCATACACCGATGGGCAGTTCGCGGGGGCACGCCAGCCCGGCCGCTGGTCGTGCGGGAAGAGTAGCATTGTTCGCTCGCGCGCCGCAAGCGTTTCCGCGCTCACTTCCAAGAGTTCCGCGCCATGTCCCGTAGGGCAACGCAGGCCGTACTAAGGCCGTGGGCGACAATCCCACCAACCGCGATGTAGAACGCGACGAGAAGCCAACCCACGAACACGCCCCACAGGGCGGCGGGGGGCGGGTTAAAGGGGCTCGGGCTGCCTTCCTGCATCCAAGTGGGGGCAGGGTTCGCGCGTGCGTAAATCGCATACCCCGCCACCCCCAACGCGGCGACATATTGCAGCACGGCCGCGACCATGAGCATCGACGAGCAGAGGGACAGGCCCGCATACTGCGGAGCGCTCGCGATCCCGGCGCGTGCGGTCGATCGCATGTAGTCGATTAGTTTGTCGGCGGTGTCGGCTGGACGCGGAGCGGCACCCGTTGACGTTGCACTCATGCCCGAATGATACCTTGTCGCCGGGCTTCGGAAAGAGCTATTTCGCCTTCCGCTTCGCTGGCGTGAGCAGATCGCACGGCGACACCTTTAATGCCTCCGCGACGCTTTCAAGCGTGGTGATTGTCAGATTGTCCCGCCTGCCGTTCTCCACGTCGCTCCACATCTGCGACGAAACGCCCGCGGCGTCGGCGGCTTCACGCTGGGTGAGCTTCGCGGCGACGCGATGGGAGCGGACTTTTTCACCGTCTAAGGGCACTACGGAAAATGTACCATCAAAAGAGTTGACACGTCAAGGGCATCGTGTACACTTGTAAGGGTAGTCGGTTGATCGGCAACCGACACAAACAGTTGTCCCCGCGGCGCGCCAACGCCCGGGGACTTGGCAACACAGCTAGGAGCAGTGTCGCATGGACAGTGTAACCCCTGTCACGTCGGGCAGCTATGCCCACGAAACGTCCTTCCCTATCGAACGGCTCTATCCTCCGGCCGTTCCCGGCTTCTCGTACTACGAAGCCCCGCCCGAGCCCAACGACGGCATGTTCGACGAAGCGGACCGCGAGCAGCAGATTCCCGAGAATGAGGGCGGCATCATCGAGTGCATCGTCCTGAAGGAAGACGCCACCGGCTTGCACGTCGTCGCCGCGCACCGTCGCGTGCGCATGATCTTCGCGAACGGCAGCTATCAGGTTCGCGGCACCGGCGATTTCATCTATCGCGCCGACATGCCCGACGGCCGCACGATGCACTATCAAACCAAATTCGTGCGCCTGCTGTCGACCTGGCTCTTTAGCCGCGCCGCTGAACAGCTTGGCGTTTGCTGATCCCTTCCAACCCGTCAACCCGTGAAGCGCCGCGAGATGTGCGGCGGCGCTTTCCCCTTACCCCTACAGACCCGAGAGGAACGCTATGAGCACTGAAAACACCATCCTGAACGCAGACAAGAACGGCACCCCGATCGAAGTGGGCGACATCGTCACGACTGACGCGCACTATGCCGACAACGCGGGCGGCGTCGTCGTCGCGGTCCACGGGCAGGCCGTGACCTACCGCAAGTTGTCCGGCAAGTTCGAGGCGTGGGACGCGCCCGAGTTGCACGTCGTCGCGAAGGGCGCGACGTTGAAGGCGGAGGCGGAGCAACTGGAAGCGGACAAGGCGAAAATCGTCGAGATGATCGACGGCCTCGCGGAGCAGCGAGTTGCCGCGATCGCACCGAAGACGGCCCGCACGACGGCCGAAATCGCCCGCGACATGGACGGCTCGCCGATCCGGGCTGGCGACTTCATCGACACCGACAGCGGACTCGCGGGAGTCGTCACGTACGCCAACGACAACGCTGTCGCGTTCCGCGTCGTCATTGACCCCGACAACCTGCTCAAGACCGAAGAGCAGTACGAAACGACGACGATGCCCGACCAGTGCCGCGTGGTGCTGCTCCCCGGCCACGTGTCGCACCAAACCGAACACCAACAACTCGCCAGCCTGCTCGGGCTTCATCCGTCCGCGTACACCGCCGAGTACCCCAACCCCTACGAAGGCAAGACGCCGAGGGCCGTCACGCCGACGCAGCATCGCACCGCCATTGCTCGCATCGTGGACGCCCGGCAACTCATCGACCGGGCCGTTAGCCTCATCACCGAATGCGACGACATCCGCCGCGACGACTTGACGGACGGATGGGGCTGGACCGACGAGATGGGCAAGCGATGGTTCACGACACTGGCCGAGGCTGCCGTGAAGCGCCTCGACGGGTTGCTCACGATGGCGCAGACGGCCGCGAGCGGTAAAGACACTGTCCCGCCGCTGCTCTCCGATGCGATGATGAACCCGCCGCCGGTGGCGGAAGCCGTGAAGCCGATCATCGACGCTATCAACAACGCCGATGCGTTCTGGACCATCGAAGCCGAGGAAACCGTCGACCCGGTCCTAGTCCGCGAGGCTCACGTGTTCGCCCGCAACCTGCGCGACGGACTCATCGACGTGTACCGCAACGCCATGACCGAGCAGGCCAACGAAAAGGCCAACGCGATCGGCCGCGACACGCCGAAGAATGCCGCTTGACCTGCTCCGGCGGCTGGCGGGGCTAACGCTCCGTCGGCCGCTTTGTGGTTGCCTCAAGAAATTCGTTGAGGCTACGAGTTAACTCCTTCGCGTTTCAACCCTCGCGCGCTATAGGTGTCTTAGTAAGTAGGAAATGGGTAGGCGACTGATCCTCGCCGAACGGTAGCCGGGCACGTTGACGCTCCACCTCGTCACGTGCTCGGCACCGGCCCGCAACACAAGGTGGACCATGTCACGGAATCGACTTTCGTCGGCGCACGACTACAGATTGAGGATTGCCCAACGCGACGGGCTGGACGACCGTTTCGCCCCCATCGCGGCAGCACTTTCGGCAGGCATCGAAGAGGCGGCACTACACATTGACCGCGCATGCCTGCTCTATCCTTCGCTGAAGGGCGGCGCGCCGTTGCCGCTCAAGACAAACGAGCGGATTCGCTGGCAGAATGAACTAGAACAACTCAACGCACTCCGCCTGCTCGCTACTGAGGGTATCCGCCAGCACGGATTATCCGTTGTCTTCGCGCGTGTCTCTGCTGGCCAGATAGAACCCGTGGGCAACCACAAATCGGCGACGGAAGAAGCGCAAGCACTTCTGTGCGATGCCGTCGACCTGCTCTATCGCTACTTCGATTGGGTTAGCGGCGTTCAGTTCGATCCCGATGGCAGCGTCGTTGAAGTTTTCGGCGATCGGCACAAAGGCAGCGAGTGGCCCAACATCTACAAGCGCGCACGGGAGCTACACGGACGCCTACGAGAATGGGACGGGGCGGCGATGGTTCTTGAACTGCGGGCGGCGTCGCTGCGCAAAGCCGAGGGCGGTTCCGACTTCATCGGCAAGACATGGCCCGAGCGCGTTCGCCTGCTGCTCGACGTGGTCGAGCGCGATCGGTATCAGCGACTCGTTTCGGCCGTCAAAAAGCGAAGCGACGACGCGAAGGCGCGGCAGGCGTTCTATGACGCATACAACGACGAGGATATCGCTACTCGATGCGGCGGGACTTGGCGGAACGGTGACAACGTGCGAAAGACGCCCGCTTTTAGGGACGACGTCCGCCCCTACTTTCCGTCGACGAAAGGGGGCAAGCGTTGATTAAGTGCCGATCATGCAATTGGCTCCTTCCGTCCTACTACCTCAACAGCAAAGAAGAATGCTTCGATTGCGAGCCCGTCGTCGGCCGATGGATGCAACCGCCCGTTGTGCGGGCAACCCTGATGATGGAGGGCGACGCAACCGTCTACGCAGACTCGGAATCTGATGCAGCCTCGCGAACGCTTGCCCGAGATGGTCCCCGCGTCGCTCGCAACGATGGCAAACACCGCGCCGCGATGCTGACCGGCATTGTCTTGGTGAAAGACACAGCCGAACCGCACGACAAGAGCGTGGCGATTGAAGAGCGCGACCACTTCAACAATCACGCCGACTTGAATGGCGGCATTGTGATTTCGGGGAAGGATAAAAAGGGCAATCCTCGCATCGTCGGCCCGTCGTCGGCCATTCATCCGCGAGCGACTCGAAAGCGCGACAAGTATCGGAACGTCTTCGCAGGCGCAGCAAAACGCGACGCGCAGCAGGGCACCAACGAAAGCAGCGACGACGAGCGGCTTGCGATCGACTCTGGCGACGCCCGCGAATGGGCAAAGGACACGTCACCCCGCAGGCAACCGCCGACGGTGCTGGACGAACTCGCCGCGAAGCCAGAAACGGTGCTGCCATGCTGTGAGCGAGCGGCCCGTGCGATCGCGTGGTATCTCGGCCGAGATGAACGGCGACGACAACGGGCCGCTCATCCGGCGGGTTTCGATCGGTCCATCGTGTTTCACCGCCCCGCAGTTGCCCGAACGGTTCACTGGCGAACGTAGGGAACGACATCGGAAGATTCCGGGAATCGTTCCGCAGATTCCTAAACGCTCGGCAGCACCGAGCGAATCTAACGGAATGCCCCGGGATCGTTCCGCCACACATATAGAGGGGAACGATAGATCGGGCACCTAGCCCGGTGCGTTCCTCAAATCGAGCACGACACAGACGACCCGTCGAGCGTTCGGTCGCTCCGGGCCGCTCTGTTTTGCGACTCACAATGAACAGAGGGCCGTTGCGATGAATGAACAGCATCTAATCACCGTTCCGAAGTATGTCGACTCCCGCACGTTCGCGCAGATGTACAATTTGAACGTCGAAACGCCCGCGCACTGGCGAGCCCGCAAGGTGGGCCCGCGCTACGTTCGCATCGGCCGCGTTGTGCGGTACGCCGTCACCGACCTTGCGGAATGGGCACAGCGCAACGCTGTCGAGCCGAAGAACGGTACGCCTGCCGCCTGCTGATCTCGCCCCGTCTCACTTCTCACCTGACCCCTACTACAACCCGAGGTATCCATTATGCACGGATCGACCTACCGTCGCTCACGCTCTCGCACTCGCTCGTTTCCCTATCACCGTCCGCTATCCGCTTCCGCGATCCACATCGTCAACGTGCTGGCCGACCGCGACGCCACGCTCGACGACGCGAACACGCTCCGCGCCTTTTGCGATCCGACCGAACTGGATAGAGCGTCGGAGGCACTTCGCACCGCCCGACGAATGGCAGGAAGAGCGGTGATTTCGTGAACGATCAACCGTTTGTCTTCCAGTGGCTCCGCGCCTTCGTGTACGGGGGGCACGTCGGCACGCTCACGCCGAACGCGCTCCGCGTGTTGTGGGTGCTCTATCAGCACGCCGACGCGGCGGGGCTCTGCTGGCCCGGCGCAAAGCGCATCAGCGACCAGACGGGCATCCGAGACTTAGGCCGCGTTCGCCGTGCTCGCCGTGAACTCATCGAATCCGGTCTAGCCGAAGCCGTCGACAATGAGCAAGGCGGCAGGCGGTGGGAAGGCCTTCGCATTCGCCTGATTCTACCCCGTGCGAATGTCGACACGGGTCAGAATCCGACCCCGGTCGAAACTCGCACCCCACCCCGTGCGAAAAGTGACCGGGGGGGAGGGGCGGATTTCGCACCCCCACCCCGTGCGAAAAGTGATAGGGCAACTAGCCCAAGTAACGGACCAGACAAAAGCCTACACCAACAACCAACGGATGGTGGTGGTGCGGGGTTTTCTTTTTCAGAGGGAGAAGAAGAAGACCTGCGCGAGATGAACGCTGACGTGTACACGTTTCTCTCTTCGCGGCATGTGGGCATATCTCCGAAGAAGGCCCGCGAACTCGCCCGACTCGACGGCATAAGCCTAGATGCCATGAAAGAGCTGTGGGACGAGTGCGCGTACGGCGACAACCCGCAAGGGCTTCTCATCTCCAAGATAGAGGGCTTCGTCGAAGACGACTGTTTCATCTGGCCAGCGGACATCGAGAAGCTAGAAAGGGAACAGCGAGAGGCGGAAGAGCGGGAGGAACGCGAGCGGCGAATGCGCGCCGCACGAGAGCAACGGGAACGCGCTCGCATCGAAGAGGCGTCTCGCACGCTCTCTGAAATGGGCTTCGGTGGAGAAGACGCGCAACGTCTCGCCAGTCTTCCCGGCGTTACCCCGTTCGCGATCAAGCTTGCAGAGATGCACACCTGCACGGCGAAGGGCTTCAAAGCCAAGACCGCTCTAAAGGCAATGGCGAAGCTGATCGAGCAGAACGACTACGGAGAACCGCTCGAATCAAGTCGAGACATCAGCCGCGATTTGATGGCGCTGCTCGTCTGGACCGGACAAGTGCAGTCAACGGCCAGCGCTCGGGCGGCGTCCGTCGTGCCGCTGTGGCAACTTGAACGCAACGGCGACTTTGCCTTCAAGCTTCGCCTAGAAGACAGGCCGAAGGCATTGGGCAAGTTCTTCAACGGAGAACTAGGCGTGTACTTCTGCCGTCGTGCAGATCATGCGCCCGTGTTCACCTACCCGCACTTCCGCGTCGTCAAACACAACATACCCGACCCGTGGCCGAGCGAAGCCTTCGACGGCATGAGTGCCGCCCAGCTAGCGATGAAGATCGCGGCCGAACTCGACAAGTGGGTAAAGCCTCGCAAGGTTGAACCCGCCCCGGCCGCGACCTACACGCCCGCCGCGTCGGAGGAGATTCCTTACTAACGCACATGCAACCTCAACACCTCACACCAACACAGCGGCGGGAATGGACCGCCCACGTCTCGCGCGTGCTATCCCTGTCCAACAACGTCCGGCCAGCCGGAACTAGCCTCGCGGCAGTCTTGGCATCGGCTGGCATCAAACCCTTGAAGCGAAGGCGGCGGCGAAAACTTCGTCCCGCCTGCTGATCCCCAACAACAACCCGAGGGGCGCGACCACGACGGCATCCGTCGCGGCGGCTCTCTCATGCACGAAAGGCCCGAACATGCAGACCGCAGAACCGCGAGCCAGGACTAACGCGACGCGGCACCAAATCAGCGATTGCCTTCGCGATCGCGCGACGTTCTCCGACTTGTGCCGACAGTGCCGACGCTCGCCGATCGACATGGAGCAGAAGTTAGAAGCGGCAGACGTTCCGAAGCCAGTCGCCCGCACGTACTACGGCGAACGGCTTTGGACGACCGCCGACGCGCGATCGATCGTCGCACGCTTCCGACGCGAAGGGGGCGAGCAATGAAAACCGACCTTGAACGATCACGCGGCGCGACGCTCACGGGCACGGCGTGCCGGTGCAACACGTGCCTGCTCACGTTTGCCACCGAAGAGGCGTACGAGCGGCACCGCGTCGGCGCGTTCGGCTTCACCCCGAGCCGTCGTCGCTGCCTCACCGTCGATGAACTCACCCGCGCCGGATACGTGCTGAACGAAGCCGGGCGGATCACTCACGAACGGAAGCTTAAACGCCCGTCCCGACTGGCGGGGTTGGCGAAACAGGCGTCCGCGACCCCTCAACCCACCAAAAGGACACCCCCAACATGAACGACGCAGAAACCGCACCTGCGGGGCTTAACGGCCCCGAGAGGGGCAAGAATGGCCAGTTCCTACCCGGCAACCGGGCAGGCAAAGGCAACCCCTTGAACCGGCGCGCGCAGCAGATTCGCCGTGAACTGCTCATGCGTCCCACCGACGCCGATATCGGCGAAATCGTTGACGCGCTTATCCGGCTCGCGAAGTCGAGCGACCTGCCCGCGATCCGCGAATACTTGGATCGCACGATCGGACGGCCGAGCCAATCGGAGCTTGTCGACCGCGTCGAGAAGCTGGAGGCGATCCTGACAGAGAAGCTCGGGGCAGTGCTCCCCGACGACGACGAAAGCGAGGACGCCGATGAACCTCGCTAACCGCATCGCCGCGCTGGAAGCGGCCGTAGAGGCGAGGCGAGCCGCGCAGGGCGACCCGGACACCGTCGCGTGGTTGTCGATGCTGGCCGACTTCCGCCGAACGGACCCGGACGCGGCGCGCATCATCGCGAATCTCGTCTTCCGTGGCATCGTCCGGCGGGAGATTCCAGCAACCGCGATCTTCTGCGCGTCGTCGCCCTACGCCGAGGACGCCGCACTGCTCGACGACCTCTTGCGGCGGTTCTCCCGCTACTGCGTTGCACGCGGCACGCTTCCCCCTGGCACGCGGGTTATCCGAATGCCTGCGATGCCCGGACCGGGTAGCCGACTGGTTCGCAATGCCAGCCGGGACGCGCTGCTCTTCATCCAACAGCAGGAGGATCGCCATGCGGAACCGGCTTGACGCATTGGAGCGCATCGCGGCGAACCGTCTCGACGCGATCGCACGCGCCGACCAGCGGCGACACCACCGGCGGCTAGTCGCTTTCCTGCGCAGCGATGCCGAGGCGTGCATCGAACTCGACCGCCTGCTCACCGCGTGCGAACGGCGAACCCCGCCGGGCGTGAAGCGTGACGGCAACATCAACCCCGAACTACTCGACGCGGGAGAGTTGGCCACGTTGGCCAGCATCACGCGCCGGTTTGAAGCATCAACCAAAGGACCAACATGATTAAGACACCCCCCGTTCCCGCAGACCTAGAACCGCACAAGAAGCGGAACTACCCCGACCTTGAATTGCAGGCCGACGACATCGCCCGCATCAAAAGGCAACTCGGCTACTCGGATCAAGCTTTTGTGCCGACGCCGCGACTGTTGAACGAGCTTGCCGATTTGGCGAGCGCGACGCTGAATCGCGGCGGCATGACGCAGGCGCACGCGCCCGCAGATGCTGCGAACAAGATCGGGCTTCCCGAGTCGACGCCCCCGACGAAGGTGATTCAACAGTGTGAATCGCTCGTCGAGTCGGCGCGGCTGAAGACGCTTGTCCGCATCGCCGGGCGAACGCTCCCGACCGCGTGGCAACCCACCTATAGCGCCAATGCCCCGCGAAGCTGGACGCATTCCGGCTACCGCGTCTTTGACGAACTGGACGACAAGCGGGCGATTGCTCTTCGGCAGGCCGCAGGCGTGCGCGCTGACGACAAGGTGAGCAACGGCGAGCTTGTCTACGACGTCGTCCAGCGCCTGCGCACGCGACGGCCGATTCAAGGCGTCGTGACGACGATCCTTGAGGACATCGGCGACGTGCTCCGCGAGGTGCTGCTCATCAGCACGAAGCCGGACGAACTCGTCGACAAGCTTCTCAACGTCTACCGGCAAGCCGGTTCCCCTCAGCTTCATTAAACAACCCCACACCCCCACACCGGCAACCGCCGGAAGGAAATCGAATGAACCCCAATGACTCACTCGTCGACCGTCTCGCCGCAGTCGCGGCACAGCAGCAGGCCGAAGACTCCGAAGCCTACTTCAACCTGATCCAGAACCCCGACGGCGCTGATCTACAGGCCGCGCATGGTTTGCTCTCCCGTCTCGGACTCACTGCGGGCGACCTCGCCGCAGACATCCAAGCGTGGAAGGACCGCAAGACGATCGACGACAATCGCGTCACTCAGGCCGAGCTTGACGAACTCATGGAAGGCATCGGGCAAGCAAACAAGGCGCTCGACGACCACAACAGGGAAGCCGTCGAGAAGCGTCAGAAGCTTGAATGTGTGCTGTTCGAGGTATCCGGCAGGCTCGGCGTCAGATCGTCCGAGATGGAACAGCAGAAACTGCGTCTGAAGAAGCTGCGCGACCTGCGCCCGCGCGCCTTCCGCGATATCGAGCTTCGCGAGCAGGCCGAACGCGACGCCGCAGACGCTAAGGCGAAAGCCGATGCTGAAGCGGCACGCGCGAAAGCTGCCGAGGATGCCGCGAAGAGTGGCCCCACGCCGATCCGCATGGAAGGCACCGCAACGGTGTACGACGGCAGCGACCCGAAGCTCTTCGCGTTGTCCATGCAACCGCTCTCCCGTTGATTGTTGTTGGTCCGGGCACGTTGCCCGGTTGCTCATGCGCTCCGGCGCGGCTTAGCGGTCGCGTCGGAGTTTGAACCCCTCACACGCTGCGCATCGCAACACTCGCCCCGTTGGGCGGGCGGTTGTCCTGCGCGAAGGAAACCCACCATGTCAGAACGATCGGCCACCATTTCAATGAACGTCGTTTTGCGCGCCGACGAACTGCGCGCCGACTTTGCCCGGATTCGGCAGGAGATCGCACAGAACCCCTTTGAAGTCGGCTTCAAGACCGCCGGACAGAACGGCGAACCCGTCACGTTTGGCGGCTCGCGCAGCGGCGGCGCGTACATCGCACCCCTGAACGCGCAGGCAGCACAACCGGCGGCGATGATCCAGCCGACCGCGCTTACCACGCAGATCATCCGCCAGCACGCCCGACAGGTTGACTATGCGCTCGGCGGCGCGGGCAGGGCAGACGCGGCGTCGGGCATCCTGCCTCCGCTCGTGCCTGGCTCTCGTGCCACCTCGCCGAACAGCGTCTTCAGCGGCGGGATGACGAACTGGCTTTCGCAGGCCACGTTCACGCCCCGAGCCAACGGGACCACGTCGGCGCGTCGCGCTGGCTTCAGTTCTGCACGCGAAGAGGCGATTCGCACGCTCGAAACGATGGCGTTCACGGCGTTCGACAAGAAAGACCTTCCCGAACTCGCCCGCGTGAATGACATGCTCGACCGCCAGCACGAAAGCCCGAGCGTGCTCCCGGAACTCGTGAAGGACCGGCAGGCGGCGCGCATCAGCGGGAAGATTGCCCGCGAACCGGCGGCGCTCACGATGGCCGATTTCAATCGAGGCGAGGCAAGCGGACGGCGACCCCCGGCAGGGGATGGCTACGGCGCGTTTCGCCTCGCGGCGGGCGCGTACACCGCTCTGAGCGTGACGCAGGGCGCGCTAGATGCGTCCAATGCTTACCGATCCGACACGATGCTCGCGGGCACCGATTCGGCGGCGCAACTCCGCGCGCAGATCGCCAATCGTGACCGCGTGGCGAGCATCGTCCCCGTCGTGGGCGGGCTCGGCGCGTCGATCCGTGAATACTTCACGCGCGAGAAGGCCGACGCCACGTTTGACCTACAGCAGATCGGCTTGCGTGAGCAGACCGGCGCGAGCCTTCAGGCGGCGCGGATCGGCGCACAGCAGGCGACGGCAGGCGCACAGGCGGCGCAGATCGGCTTGTCCGGCCGGTATGCCGGGCAGATGGCGAACATCAACACGCGCGAGCAGGCCGATTTGACCGCGAATGCGATGGATTACCTGTCGCGTTCCGAGCCGTTCGTCGCGCGTCGGCAGCAGCTGGACACGGAAGCGCAGCGGATGCGTCAAAGCCTTGTCGACCGGGGCGGATCGTTCGGCCAGAACGACATCTTCGCCGGTCCCGCGTCTCTGTTCGACGACTTGAAGCGTTACCGCGAACTCCAAAAGGAAGCGGCGGGCGCTGCGGAGTCGCTTCAGAAGCTGAAGAACGCCAGCGACAAACAGGCCGAGGCGATCGGCAAGACCGCGTCCGTCTCGCGGTTTGAAGTTTCGCGCGAAGCTGCATTCTCGCTCGACGACACGCGATCACGCGCGGCGTCTGCTCGTCTGTCCGGGCAGGGCTTGGACATGGCGGCGGCGAACGCTGTCTTCAACTCACGGCGACGCATTGCCGAGGACCGTCTAGCGGCGGCGCAGGCCGGTGGCGACGTGACGCAGATTCGGCTTGCCGAGGCCGATCTCGACCTCGTGAAAGCCGAGCGTGAGCAGTACGTCGGCAGGACGAATACCGCGATCCGAACGCAGACGCAGGCCACGGACTTGCGGACGCGGGGCGCGATGTTCATGCGCACCGGCGGCACGCTTGCGGGCGAGCTGACAAACATCGACGCGGACAGGATTACCGCGCTCGTCGGCATGAGCGGCGGGGCGGAATACCTGCGCAATCCTAACTCGACGAAGATCAACCCGGACGAACTCGCGGCGATCCGGGCGGCGGAAGCCAATTTCGAAGAGCAGCGGAACGCAGCGCGCAACCGCGAAGAGCGGCGGCGACTCAGTGCCGCCGCGTACATCGACACGTCCCGATTCGCGCGATCCGGCGCAACGCTTGAAGCCCGGGTTCGGCAGATCGAAGGCGAGTTTGCCACGTCCACCGTGGACTACGCGCCGGGATCGGCCGACTACAAGCGCGAGCGGGCCGTTGCGGATGAACGCATTGCAGCGGCTCGGCAGGAGTCGGCATTCGACACTGGCCAGACGTTCATCGGCTTGCGCGGGCAGGCGATGGCCAATGTGCGGCTGGCCGGGCGTGACCCTGTCGGCGCTCGCGCCTTCACGACGGCGGCGCAATCCGCGATGGAGATTCGCAACCTGCTCCAGAACGGTCCCGGATCGAAGGAAGAGAATGAGGCGCTCGCCAAGCTTGCCCAACAGAACGGCTTGGAGTCGCTGAAGATTCAACGCCAGGACTACCTGCTCGGCTTCAGGGCGCAGCAGTTCAACCCCTTCGAAATGACCCCCTTCAACCCGAGGGACACGCAGGACCCGCAGTCTGTGCAGGGCGCTTTCGGCGAGGCGTCGCAGCAGATCAAAGATGCGACGAAGGGGAACGGCGACGCGCCGACGATGAAGTTCCCGCCTGATGCGATGCGTGAACTCGCGCGAGAGATCGGGCAGGAGTTTGAGTCGAAGTTGCGGAACGTAGTCGTCAACAACTGACCCCACGTGCCGGACGGGTGAACAACTCGCCCGGCGCTTTCCTCTTACCCAAAGGATGCCATGAGCAACGAAGACGAGAACGACGACACGCGCGAATGGATCGACCTAAAGCCCAACCGCACCGAAGGATTCGGCGGCGAGTTCCGCCTACCGATTCTCACGGCGCGAGAGCTAGGCGAGGCACGTCGGCAGATGCGGCCGATACTGGCCGAGTTCGCGCGCGACCACCGAGGCGGCGAGACGGTGAACGAAGAAGACCGGGCGGCGGCGCAGCACTTCTCCGAGATGCCGCAGTTGTGGACGTTCCGGTATTCGGTGGCGCTGCTCATCGAATTCGCCGCGCTGCTCGCGCGCAACACGCTGCTCGGGATGCGGGGCTATCACGAGTGGTTTAACGACGCCCCGGCAGAAGAGCGGCAGGACGTCGCCCGGCGTCTCTGTCACGTCGAATCGCAGCATTGGCCACCGGCCAGCGAATGAGCGTGAGTGCGGGATTGTCCCGCGGGTTTCCCTTGCCCCCGTCCGGTCGAAAGGCCGGGCGCGGGGTTTGCATTTTCAGCCGCGACGACTAGCCTCGCTTCGGGGTGACTGCGCCAGCCGACCCAAGCTCAACCTTGCCACGGTCCATGATTTTCATGGACGGCACCAACTTTGATCGTCGGGTTTTCGAGGCTTACGGCGTAAAGCAAATCGACCACGCAATGCTTTGGTCGTTGCTCACGAACGGAACTCACTTAGACGTGGTGCACTACTGCTACGCTTACTTGATCCGGCAGAGAGAACAAGAACGTTACTCGATGCAACGAAGGCAGCTTGAGTCAATCAAGAAGATGCCAAACGTTCGGTGTCATGAGGGCCAGCACCGATCAAGAGGCGTAAAGTGCGGAGTCTGCCGCAAGGAATACGACATCTACGTCGAAAAGGGTACCGACGTTAACCTCAGTAGTCGCTTGGTTCACGCGGCGTGTCACAAGGCTGCGAACCGGATGTACGTGATAACGAGCGACAACGATTTTGTCCCAGCCATGCAGATTGCTGTGTCTGAAGGCGTGGATGTGCGTTGCTGCTCGGTAATTGACCCTAGTGCATCACATGCAGTGCAATTGGCTAGGCTCGGCTCGCTTGCGGCAGCGTGCAGAGCCCCGATCATTCCGATAACTTCGGACATCCTGGGGAAGTGCTTCCAGAAGTAGCCGATTTCCCTTGACTCAGTGGTGGGCATTGTCGATAATTCCGGCAGTCAGAACCACACTCGTCCCCCGCGGACCTCTGTGGTAGCCCTTACCCGCCCCGCCTCGTGCTATGCACCTCGCGGGGTTCTTTTTTGCCCCGTCTAGCCCTCACCGGCTAGGCGGGGCTTTTTTCGTTTGGCGGCGAGAGTAGTTTGGCACCGACATTCGGAACCAGCAGGAACGCCCCGTTTTCATGCTTCGTTGTCCGCCAAACCACGCTGGTGACCCGGCAGGCTGAACCGCCCGGCAATTCGATGAACTCTCCAACGGACGGGATGCCCGGCGTGGCCACGAGAAACGCCAGCGGAGCGTTTGACTCGTCTGCCGAGTCAACCAGCACGTTGACGATCCGAAACCCGAGACGATCCGCAGCATCGAACGTGGGAGCGTCTAGAGATGGCGCTTTTGAAGGATCGCGGCTGATAGACATGTGAAACCCCTTTCGGTTCGCCGCACTTCACCGCGCGACGTCGCTCGACGCAAGCGCCGATCCGTCTTCTATCCGCCCGAGTAGGAAGTCGATGGCGTTCGTCGCGTCGGCCGTCGCCTTCGTCGATTGCCTGAACGGATCGTCGGGCGGGAATCGCAATTGATCCATCCGGGCGAGAAGCTTGCCGAGGTAGCGACTGTGCCGCGTGATGATGGCGCGGATGCGCTTCGCCTGCTCGGGGGTTAGTTGCTGGTACGTCACGCCCCGATCCTTCACGCCGACGACCTGCTCGACAACCGGCACCGCGTCGGGTTTGTTGAAGGCTCAACAGACGCGCAGGCGACCCAAAAAAGAACCCCCGGTAGCATCGCGGTAGCAATGTCCGGGGGCATCGTTCGTAAGTAATGCGTCATGTAGGACTTGAACCTACAACCCGCTGATTAAGAGTCAGCTGCTCTGCCAATTGAGCTAATGACGCGTCCGTGAAACGGATTGAGGAGGATAGTCGGTTCGAGCGAGATGTCAAGGAAGCTCGACTACTTGGAGCAAGTGTCAACTCGGCACCGACAGCGTACTTCGGCTCCGCTGATGCAGCGTGAAATGGGTGTTCGACCGCATGGCAGATCAGAAGATCATCCGGTTTGCTATCTCTTTGGCTGAATTCAGTGCTTACGATTGGCGACTCGGTAATGCCGATCACTGCGGTGCGCGCGTGCCTCCGGACTGGCCGAACCGATTCGCACAACGACTCGGCCGGCCGTCGCCATTGATGTCGCTGAACGCCGCCTCGAACGCGTTGCCCAGTGCGCCGTCCGCGATCGACCTACGGCCCGGTCGAAGGCACTGTCGCGGCTTGAGTGGCGGGCGGTGGGATGAGCAGTGATCGCCACCGCGCGAGTTCGTCCGGCTTCTGCCCCCACTTCTCGTACAGCTTCACCATCGTGTTCACCGCGTTCTGCGTGCGGTAGTGCTTCGGGCCGAACTGCT
>JAESFG010000260.1_pt1 | contig 120324 bp, 104 predicted proteins | sample 9269371 | NCBI WGS metagenome assembly JAESFG01 (sample SAMN14506227, study PRJNA617093) | algae metagenome | isolation source: Aetokthonos hydrillicola CCALA 1050 (B3-Florida) and co-occurring... | place: USA: South Carolina | collected 2013-01-01
AGAATGGATGTCAGTTCTGCTTTTTCTGAGGCTGACAAAATTACTTTTTTAGCGATTCGTGCCATGACAATAAACTAATTTATTTCCAATATTAATCATTAAAATTAAATTGTTAAAACACTAGTTGGAAATCAAACTTCGCTCAATGTTACGCTGGCAGAAGATACCAAAGCTCTTGATGAGGTAGTTGTAACTGCTTTGGGAATCAAAAAAGAAGCCAGAGCCATCGGCTATACCACTCAAGAGGTAAAAGGTGAAGAACTAGTAAAAGCCCGAGAACCAAATCCTATCAACTCCTTAACTGGTAAAGTTGCCGGTTTGACCGTAGGACCATCTGCTGAACTTTTAGGAAGACCAGCTTTAGTACTAAGAGGAAGAAGTGATTTGCTTTTTGTAGTGGATGGGGTACCGGTAAACTCGGACACCTGGAATGTAAGTGCCGATGACATCGAATCTTATACTATATTGAAAGGAGCCAATGCTGCTGCTTTGTACGGTTTCCGCGGACAAAACGGAGCTATTTTGATTACTACTAAAAGAGGGTCTAAAGACAAAAGAGGATTTGCGGTTGAGTTTAATTCTAGCACTATGCTTGATAAAACATTCCTGACTTTACCACAAAATCAATCAGAATATGGTGCTGGTTCTAATTATAAATACCGATTCGGTAATGGAGCCTATGACGAAGATGGAACAGATAAACGTCCAAATGTATGGGGACCTCGCTTTGAAGGACAAGGGGTAGCTCAATATAATAGCCCAGTTGATCCAGCTACTGGCATCAGAACATTAACACCTTGGACAGCCAGAGGCGATGATAACTATCGAAAATTTATGGAAACTGGTATTCTCTCTACCAATAACATTTCAATTTCTTCCAGTAGTGATAAGGCGGATTTGAGGATTTCTCTTTCACATTCTTATCAAAAAGGCATAGCCCCTAACACAAGACTACAAATCACCAACTTTAATATTTCTGCTGGTTACAATTTTTCTCCTAAAATTAGACTAGAAGGGAATATTAACTTCAACAGGCAATATACACCTAATATTCCTGATGTAAATTATGGACCCAACAGCTATACCTATATGTTTAAGGTATATGGCTCGCAACATTGGGATATCGAAGACATGAAAGATTACTGGAAAAGCCCAGGAAAACCGGGTATTCAGCAGTATTGGTTTGAATATGGTAGAAACAATAATCCCTATTTCATGTCTTATGAGTGGTTGCGTGGGCATTATAAAACAGATGTATATGGCTATGCGAAGCTAAATTATAAGGTGACAGACTTCTTGGATATCAGCTTCAGAACGCAGGTTTCTACCTGGAATTCACTTAGAAATGAAAAGTTACCCTACTCTGCCATTATCTATGGAAGAGATTTCAGACAGGGTGATTATAGAGAAGATAAACGAACTTTATTCGAAAATAATAGTGATGTACTTGTAAAATTTGATAAAAAAATTACTCCTGATTTACAAATTACTGCAATTGCAGGAGGAAATCTACGCTCATTCCAATATAACTCAACTTGGGAAAGCACAGATTACCTGATTGTGCCTGGTGTTTATAACTTAGGAAATTCCAAAAATCCGAAATTAGCTTATAACTTCAAATCAGATATGCTTGTTTATAGTGCTTATGCAAGCGTTGATTTATCTTATAAAAACTTTGTTACTTTATCAGCAACCGGACGTGAAGATAAACTTTCAACCTTGCCTAAAGGTAATAAAGCTTATTTCTACCCGTCTGTTTCACTTAGCACGGTAGTAAGTGATTATATAAAACTGCCTGAAGTTATATCTTTCTTAAAAGTAAGAGGTTCTTATGCAAACGTAAAAGGTGGTCTAACTCGCTCTACAATAGGACCTGCTTGGTCTGCTGTCGGACAACCTAATCCATTGCAATACGGTACTGATTATTATACTTCTTATGATGGTCCCACTTACGAAAACCAAAATTCTTATGTAACCAAGAATTTGTACAATAATACTCCTTCAGCCGACTTTTCAAGCTCAATTGCTAATCCTGATTTGAAACGTTTTACTACAAGTTCTTATGAAACAGGACTTGATATGAAGTTTTTACAAAATCGACTGGGATTAGACCTTACTTACTTTACAATGGAAGATGGTCCACGGATTATAGGCGTTTCCGTTCCTTCTTCGACTGGTTACAGAAGCCGATTGGTTAATGACTTAATCACAGAAAGAAAAGGCTGGGAAATAGCTATTTCTGGTTCTCCTTTGAAAAATCCTGACGGTTTAAACTGGGAAGTATTGGCAAACTGGTCAACCTACAAAGAGACTGTAAAAAAGATTGACGACCCTTCTGGTTTTATATATGGAGTTTTTGGAGATCATAACTACAAAGTTGGAGAAAGAGTAGATGGAGTGTATGATTATAAATTCTATCGTACTGAATCAGGAGAAGTAATTCACAGGTCTGGCTTACCATTGTTCAATGCAGGAGGCACAAATGCCAAAAAACTATTAGGCTATTCTAATCCTGACTGGGTATGGGCATTAAACAATCGGTTTTCTTATAAAGGCTTCACTTTCAGTTTTCAATTTGATGGACGTTTAGGTGGGCTTATTTATAATGAAATCAGAGGCGATCAATACCAAAGCGGTACCAGTAAAGAACTGGTTGAAGGTGAGTATGGAGCAGCCCGAAGAGCAGAGTGGGAAAGCTTTAAAGCTACTGGAACAATTACACCTTCATATATAGGTCAAGGTCAGAGCATTGTAAGTGGTACACCTAAATTTGATTCAGAAGGAAACCTGACAAACCTGAGTGAACTGACACTTGCACCTAATACTACCCCGGTAAGATTACAAAGTTATGTTCAGTTTCTGCAAGGCAAAGAACCACTCTATACCAGTCGTACTTATGCTAAATTGAGAGAAATTGTTATCGGTTACAAACTTCCTGCTTCTTTATTAGGAAAATCGGTTATCAAACAAGCATCGATTTCTATCGTAGGTCGTAACTTACTTTACTTCTCTAAATTCAAATCATTCGACCTTGACCAATTTGCTTCTGGTGGAACCGTAGGACCTCCGTTGCAAACAGGAACCTTGCGTAGATTTGGGGTAAACATTAATCTGACCTTCTGAGATTTCAGCCCCTCCTGAAATCTGGAGCTGAAATATTTTTATAAAAACAACTTTACTCATAATCAAAAAACTCTTTTAAGAGATTAAATCTTATGAAACGAATCTTATTTTTTATAGCAGGCTTGTTGCTAATAGCTACAAGTTGCCAGAATTTTGACGATTTGGAAGCCAATCCGAATTTAGCCAGTGAAGCTTCTGTGGTACCCCCTTCTTATTTATTAGGCAGAATTACTTATGAACTTTACCAGGGTGGCGGTGTAACAGATGGCATCTCTGGCAGAGTATTCGAAGGACCTTTTGACCAAATTCATCGCTGGAATCAGTTTATAGTTTCAAACGATTCTTATTACGGAGGTGACAATGCTTATAGTTGGTCTAATACGGCTACTGCTTATAATTTATTAAAGCTAGTAAATAAAATGGAACTTCAGGCAGCTAAATCACTGAATCCTGATTTAAACGCATACAAAGCTTTAGGTAAATTCTTTAGGGCTTATACATATATATGGCTTTCACAAAGAGTGGGAGATATTCCAACAGAAGAAGCTGGAAAAGGCTTAAATAATCTTTCACCTAAATATACCCTCCAAAAAGATGTGTATGCACAAGCTTTGCAGCTGTTGGAAGATGCAAATACTGACATTGCTTCACTTATCCCTACTATTACAACTGCCACCAATATTGGAGGTGATATTTACTATAACAATGATTTAAAGAAATGGCAAAAGCTGGTCAATACCTACAAATTACGAGTTTTAATTAGTTTAAGTAAACGGGCTGATGACACTCCTGATTTAGGGATTAAACAAAAATTTGCTGACATTATCAACAATCCGGCTAAATATCCAATTATGACAGGCAATAGTGATAACCTGCAATTTGTATTTAATGCAGCATATAACCCTTATCCTCTGGGACCAACTTCTTATTATAACAGAAATCAGAATGTAGGTTTAGCTTTTATAAACTTACTTAAAAAGAACACTGACCCACGACTATTTGTTCTTACTACCCCTGCTCCAGGTCTGGTAAAAGCAGGCAAATCACCACTTGATACTTCAGCATATGCTGGTTCAAGTATAGCTAAAACACTGAGTCAGTTGGCTGCTGACAAAGCCAGTGATGTGGTAAACAGTCCTTATTCTTTTATTAATTACTCAAGGTATTTTCAATCATTCACCGGACCAGAAGCTGCTATTCTAATAGGTTATCCTGAAATGTGTTTTAATATAGCAGAAGCTGCTAATCGTGGCTGGATTTCTGCTGATGCTACCCTTCATTACACAAACGGCATTAAAGCATCTTTGAGCTTTTATGATATAACAGAAGGTAAAAAAGTGAGTATTAGCGATCCTGATAAAAATGCTACCAATCCTGCTATTGCTACACTGGCTGTTAATACATTCTTAGGCAGTACAGCTTATAAAGGCAACAACAATGATGGATTGCAACAGATTTTGGAACAAAAATATATTGCATTTTGGAATAACTCTGGTTGGGAAGCCTATTATAACTGGAGACGAACTGGATTTCCGAGTGCATTTGTAAGCACAGGTGTTGGAATTAATGGAGTGGGTAAAGTACCTATGCGTTGGCAGTATCCCGTTGATGAAACCACTTTCAATGCTGCCAATGCCTCTGATGCAATTCAAAGACAATTTGGAGGTACTGATGATTTATATAAAATGATGTGGCTGATTAAATAAAAATATCTGCTGAACCTTGATTGACAAAACAGGGATTTTCTTGACTAAAAGTCTGAAAATCCCTGTCTCAGTTCTGTCAAGGTTCTCACTTTTTAACCCTATTTCCTATATGAAAAAAATATTAATACTCAGTCTTGTAGTCATCTCATTAGAAACATGTCTGGCTCAGTCTTCCAAAGTGGTCAGAGGTCCTTATCTTCAAAATCTTACGCCTACTTCTGTCACCGTTCGCTGGAGAACCGATAAAGCCACCGAAAGCAAAGTGATATTTGGAACACAAGCCGAAAAACTCAATGAGAAAGAAACCGATAAAAAATTAACTACCGAACACGAAGTTGTGTTGAAAGGCTTAGATCCGAAAACCAAGTATTTTTATACATTCGGTTCGGAAAAAGAAATGATGAAAGCCGATACCGAACAATATTTTGTAACAGCACCGAAAGCCGGTTCTGCCGAACCGATTCGAATTTGGGCTTTGGGGGATTTCGGATGCAGTTCTAAAAATCAGTTTCAGGTGAGAGATGCTATTCTTAAAAATACCGCAGACCGTCGCCCAGATGTATGGTTGTGGCTGGGAGATAATGCTTACGGAATCGGAACGGATGAAGAATTTCAAAAACACGTTTTTGGCGTATATCAGGAGGGTTTTTTCAAAAATATGCCTTTCTGGGCAACCCCCGGCAACCACGATTATGCCGGAAAACACAATCCGGCTCTGCCGCCGTATTTCAAGATATTTTCTATGCCTCAGCTCGGTGAAGCTGGAGGAGTACCTTCCGGTTCGGAATCTTATTTTTCATTTGATTACGGTAATATCCATTTTGTTTCATTGGATTGCGAAGGAAAATTGGATGCAAACCCTAATGAATACGGTGATGAAGGAAAATTTCTCTGGGACACCACCGGAAAGCAAGTCGAATGGTTAAAAAAAGATTTAACCGCCAATAAACAGCCGTGGACTATCGTTTTCTGGCACCGTCCGCCTTACTCCAAAGGTTCACATGACTCGGATACGGAAGAAGAAATGGTTAAAATCCGGGAAAACCTGCTGCCGATTTTAGAAAGATATAACGTGGACATTGTTTTCAGTGGTCACAGCCACGTGTACGAAAGAACACATCCCCTAGTAGGACATTACGGGTTGGATGACACCTTCGACCCAAAAAAACACATCGTTGCCGAAACAACATCTGCTGATAATTATGTCGTAAAAGGCAAAAAACAAGGGATTATCTACATAGTGAACGGTTCCGGCGGACAGTTGGGCGGAAAAGAACCCGGCTATCCCTTAAACAGTGCTGTTTATTCCAATAATACCGAAGGCGGTTCTATGATTCTGGATGTGAAAGGTAACAAATTAGAAGCCCAGTGGATATGTGGCGACGGCGTAGTAAGAGATAAATTTTCTATTACTAAGTAAAAGAGCTGATTTTTAAACTTTTACAACTTTTGCTCAGATAAAAACCCTGCAAAATTTAATGACTTGATTTTAAGATAGTTATAAAACTCTTGTGGGGTTGGCTTGATTTCTTTAAAACATGCTTCAAGCAAAAGCCCTGATTTTATTAAACCTGACAAGAATCCTAAATATCCTGCAACTCCTGACTCAGACATGAAAAAAATTTTCTTACTTCTCGTAATACTTGCTGTTGTGCCGGCTTTTGCCCAGAAAGATGCTAAAACCAAACATCCTAAAAACATCATCCTGATGATTGGCGACGGGATGGGAACGGCTCAGATTTATGCCGGACTGACTGCTAACAAAGGTTCTCTCAACTTAGAACGTTGCCAGTTTGTCGGTTTTCATAAAAACCAGCCTACCAATGAATATGTAACCGATTCGGGAGCAGGAGCTACGGCTTTTTCCATCGGTAAAAAAACCTATAACGGAGCGATAGGCGTAGATGCCACCCGCCGTATTCAACCGACTATTCTGGAAATTGCCGAGAAAAACGGGCTGGCTTCCGGTTTGGTGGCTACTTGCTCCATTACGCATGCTACACCAGCTTCGTTTATTGCTCACCAGCCTCAAAGAAGCATGGTGGAAGCCATTGCAGCCGATTTCCTGAAAACGGATATTGATGTGTTTATCGGTGGAGGCAGAAAACATTTTACCCAAAGAGAAGACGGTAAAAACCTGACAGACAGCCTGAAAGCCAAAAACTATCAGGTTGCCAACTCCATAGAAGAAGTCGAAAAAGTTACATCGGGCAAATTAGCCGGATTTCTGGCAGAGGTGGAACAGCCCAAATTTTCAGAAGGCAGGGGTGACCAACTGCCAAGGTCTGTAAAAACAGCTCTCAACCTCTTGAATCAGCACAAGAAAGGCTTTTTTATGATGATAGAAGGCTCTCAGATTGACTGGGGCGGTCATGCCGACGATACCCAATACATCGTGGATGAGATGCTGGATTTTGACAAAGCCATCGGATTGGTGCTGGATTTTGCCGAAAAAGACGGCAATACGTTGGTTATCATTACCGCCGACCACGAAACGGGTGGCTTTGCTCTGGTGGATGGGGACATGAAAACCGGAAAAGTTGAAGGCAAATTTGTTTCCAAAGACCATACCGGCGTGATGATTCCTGTCTTTGCCTACGGACCGGGGGCGGAGGCTTTTGCCGGAATTTATGATAATAACCTAATTTTCAATAAAATGCTAAATGCCTTTGGCTTTAAAAAGCCATAGAAGACACCAACGTATGTTACTCCGAATTATAGCCATCTGTATTATTTTGACGGGATTTTGTATCCGAAAAAGTTTGGGACAAGAGAAACCCGCCTATCCGAAGGTAACGGGTTATCTCAGCGTCATTCACCCGCTTTTTACCTCATATCCTGATGAGATCATCCCTAATTTCAGAGACAGTTATGTGGTAGGTTTTCCTTCGGGCATCAATATTCTCAAAAGCGATAAAATCGGCTTTAGTTTTGAAATAACGCCTTTTGTACGCGATATCAACGGTAAAAGCAAAGTTACAACGTTTCTGTTTCATCCCGGCGTTCTTTTCAGGTTCAAACACGGCTTTACCATAGCCGAAAGATTGGCTTTTGAGACCTCCGGACGTTACGGCTTTACGACTATTTTCAGTAAAATCATAGTCAAAGGTAAAAATGCCAACCTGTTTCTGGCAAGCCCCATACCGGTACGTTTTGGCAACGATACGGATAATTCAATAGGCATGGGCTTGCAAGTAGGAGTAAGTTTTTAACTCCTGCCTTCTTATTTTTTTATAGTTATTCACTTTAAATTCTATAATCTTATGAAATCATCTAAAATCATTCTCATATTCACTCTTTCAGCCTTCATGTTGCTGAATTTGCAAGCCCAAAGCCTGAAAGTAGAGCAAGTCAAGGATACTTTGTATCAAATATCATTAAAACCCGGTAAATGGTCAAAGATGGAATGGTCAGAAACGCCTGATACATGGGAAAGAGCCAGAGCCATCTCAAGGAATGGAACATTAGAACAAAAAGTAGTTTTAAATTCATATCACCCGATTGTAAGAATATATTCTGTAAGTCCTAAACCCCTTTACGCTGCTCCGAGAGCCATTATGTTACAAGGTGCCGTAAATTTTCGGGATTTAGGTGGTTATATGACCAAAGACGGCAAACAAGTAAAATGGGGCAAAATCTACCGTTCTGCCGACATCAGCAAGCTCACCGAAGCCGACCTGAAAGTGGTTCAGAGCCTGAATATTAAAATGGTATGTGACTTGCGGGGCGAAAAAGAAGCCGAAGCAGCCCCTGACAAACTTGTTGCCGGAACCGACAGAATTTTGTTGCCCGCCGGTAGTGAAAACGTAACCGGCAAACCCACCGACTGGATGAAGTACATGAAAAATCCCGAAAGTGCCGACTCCATGATGGCTTCTTTTTATACCCGTACCGACCACTTGAAAGCCAAATACAAACCGATGTTTGACCAATTGTTGGCTCTGGAAGACGACAAAGCCCTTATGTTTCACTGCACAGCAGGGAAAGACCGAACCGGCGTGGGGGCAGCCTTGATTTTATCGGCTTTGGGTGTGGACGAGACAACTGTGTTACAAGACTACGAACTCACCAACGAATACCGCAAAAGCTCCAACGAACAGTATATCAAAATGATGACGGCTCAGGGTTTGCCTGAAAATGCTGCCAAAAGCATGATGGCAGCCAATCCCAAATACCTGAAAGCTGCTTTGGATGCTATTACCCAAAAATACGGGTCTATGGATGCGTTTTTAGAAAAAGAGATGGAACTCACTCCCGAAAAACGTAATTTGCTGAAAAAGAAGTTTTTATATTAACATTACACGTCCCTATAGCAAAGCTGGATTAGTTAATCCAGCTTAATTTTTTTTGAAAAGGTGAAGTAATTCTCTATTTCGGATGAACACAATCAAATTTAATTGGAGGTTGCTGCTTTTTTAATGAAATACTTCTTAATTTCAGATTTTATTAAATCTGATTATGAAATATACTACCGTATTTCTTTTGTTTATTTTACTATGTTTTTCTTACTTCAGAGCCACTGCCCAAGAAACGACTGTTAGTGAGATTTATCCTTATATGATTCAATATCAGGCTGACTTGTCCAGCTTCAACAAAAGTTTTACAATTCATGTTGCTGAAGAGAGATTAACCAACCTGAAAATTTTTTACAAAGAAAGAATTACCAGTCTGGAAAGTCTTGATTTTAAAAAGTTGAGCCAAAACGGTAAAGTAGATTATTTGCTTTTTCGCAGAAACTTAGAACAAAAGCTTGCTGAAACTGAGCAAAATAATCAGGAATTAATAGCTCTTTATCCATTAATACCTTTTAAGGATAAAATTATTCAGCTTGAGACTTCCCGTCGTCAGGGTATTTATCAAAAGCCACAGGAAACTGCCAATCTTGTAAATGAACTAAAAAAACAGATTGCAACTGCCCAGAAAGATGCCGAAAAAAGTCCCAAACTTTCTGCATCTCAGGCAAAATTGGCATCTGCCTCCATCAAAAATCTTCAGAAGAACTTTCAGATTTGGTTTGATTTTTACGAGACATACGACCCATTGTTTACCTGGTGGGTAAGCAAACCTTACGAAGAAGCCGATTCGCTCTTATCAGAGTATGCCAAGTTTTTGTCTGCTTATATCAACCCCGACACCCGTCTCAAAGACGATGGCAGTGGCATTATTGGTAATCCTATTGGCAGAGAAAAACTAATACAACAACTCAAATACGAAATGATTCCTTATACTCCGGAAGAACTGATTGAGATTGCCAATCGTGAATTTGCCTGGTGTGAGGTAGAAATGAAAAAGGCTTCGGCTACTCTTGGTTTTGGGGATAACTGGAAAAATGCTCTCGAAAAAGTAAAAACTTTGTATGTAGAACCCGGTAAACAACCCGAACTTATTCGCAAACTGGCAGACGAAGCCATAGATTTTCTGGAAAAAAATCAACTGGTTACTGTGCCAGCTCTTGCGAAAACCGACTGGAATATGTCGATGATGACACCCGAAAGGCAACTGGTAGCTCCATTCTTTTTAGGTGGCGAAGACATCATCATCTCCTATCCTACTTCTACCATGTCACATGATGCCAAAATGATGAGTTTGAGAGGTAATAACATTCATTTTTCGAGGGCTGTTGTACATCACGAACTGATACCGGGTCATCATCTTCAGTATTATATGCTCGACCGTTACAAAACCTATCGGGAGTCGTTTAATACTCCTTTCTGGATAGAGGGCTGGGCTTTGTATTGGGAAATGCTGCTGTGGGACAAAAAATTCCCTCAAACTCCTGAAGACCGGGTTGGAATGCTTTTCTGGCGTATGCACCGTTGTGCCAGAATTATTTTTTCACTCGGCTTTCATACAGGCAAAATGACGCCAAAACAATGCATTGATTTTCTGGTTGAAAAAGTCGGTCATGAAAGAGCCAATGCCGAAGGTGAAGTTCGTCGTTCATTTACAGGGGGTTACGGACCTTTGTATCAGATTGCCTACATGATTGGAGGTTTGCAGTTCAGGGCTTTGCATAAAGAACTCGTTGACTCTGGAAAAATGACTGACAAAGCTTTTCATGATCGTATCTTACAGGAATATGCCATGCCGGTTGAAATGGTAAGAGCACTTCTCACCAATCAGCCTTTAACTGCTAATTTCTCAACCAAATGGCGTTTTGCTGATTAAAAATGTCATCAATTTTTCAACTTTCTCGCTTTTTGCCATGTCCAGTCAGCCGGATTTGACTGATTTTTGAGTTCAGTTTTTAGGTTCGCCGGAAGTGATGGAAAGAAATCAAGTCCGGTCATTTTTTCTACTTCGGCAATACTTACCACAAAAGATTTGAGTGGCTGGGTGGTGCCGGAGTTAGGAATAATAAAGGCAATGGCTTTGGGCTTGGGTTGATGTAAATCCAGAATAATTTTAAAATAACGTTCAGGAACAGCTATTCTGTGTTTTTTACCGATAGTTTTTAGTCCGGCTTTCAACTCCGGTCCTGAGACCACATAAACTGACTTGTATTTTTTTGCCCAGGCTCTGGTTTGCTCTTCACAGATACGCCAGATTTCACGGTTACAATCAGGAGCTTGCGGGCTCATGTTGCTCATTACAAATGTATCATTCATGGCATCATCCGAGTATTTAAAATCGGCAGCAGGGGCAAGATGTCCTCTGTCGTAGCCCGTGCCCAAGTATTCATCCGGTGTAACACGACTGGTTTCTACTTTACTATCAGGATGAAAAGTATCATTGTCACGGTCGGCACTTCCCTGTGTCATGGCAGATGTTAATTTATATGCAACAAAAACAGGTTGTTTATATTTATCCGAATAATACAAGGTATAACCCTTGTGCCGGATAAGCTGACCGGGAATTTTATAGTGAGGCAATACAAAATCAGTCTTTTTTTCAGCATCAATCCCGTTTACATCTTCTGTGGTGTTTTCGGTCTCAGTAGTTTCATCATTTGTGTCAGTAGTAGTATTGTTCGTGGTGGTGTGGGTATCAGTATCGGGTTTATGGGTAAATTTTTTAAAATATTCAAAACCGGGAATTTTACGGATAACTTCAGCAATGGGGTCTGGTGTAAGATCAGGATTTTGGGTAAAAAACCAAAAAGCTACTCCACCAATAGCAGCTATCATCAGAATAAAGCCTATGAAATCCTGCATCATTCTGGAACGGGTAAATATGCTGGCAATACTCCGAAAAATGCCAAAAAACATTTTAAAAATAAACATTGTATAAACTAAATTAAACGTGATTTATGCCTTTTGTGGCTCGTTTGTAAAAGTACAGGAAAATCTATTTCATTTCCAAAATCACCCTACATTCATACTTAACATTTTTTTAATCACAAAACTAGCCCGATGTAGAAAATCAAAAAGCCATTAGTTGTACATTTGTATAACTTTACACAAGATTTCAATTATTTTATTTTATGTTTTGCCGTTATATTGTAGTCAGTCTCCTTACAATCTTTTCTTTTGTTTATTCAGCATTTAGCCAGCAGCTTACTACGGTTCCCCGAAAAGGGAAAATGTATTTTCAGTGGGGGTATAGCCGTGATAAATACTCTAAAAGCGACATACACTTTCGGGGACCGGGTTATGATTTTACGGCAAGCCAGGTAATATCTCACGACGAACCCGAAAAATTTTCATTTGACAGTTATTTAAACCCTGTAAAATGGACTATTCCACAGTTTGACATGCGAATTGGTTATTTTCTGTCAGATAAATACAGCCTGTCTGTGGGCTGGGACCACATCAAATATGTGGTTTGGGACAATCAGAATGTAAAATTTAACGGGTATATCAGCAAAGAAATGTATCCTTCGTATGGAGCTACTTTTAATGATACCACCGTCAATTTTGGCTCTTATTCTCATTATGAACTTACTGATGGAGCCAATTTTGTAAGAGTTAACTTAGATCGGTATTTTACGGTCTGGCAAAGTTCAAACGGCAAATTTTATTTAGACCTGATTGCAGGAGCCGGCACAGGCATTCTGGTTCCAAACCCAACTGTCAGAATTCTAACCAAACGTCTGCCTAATAAATTTATGTGGGGTGGTTTTGGAGTGGCTGCCAATGCTGCCATCCGGTTTAATTTTTTACGACATTTTTATCTTCAGGCTGAAGTCAAAGGTGGTTATTTAGACTTTCTCAGGGTCAGAACCAACATCAACGACAAAGCCGACAAAGCCAAACAGACTTTCTGGTATGGTCAATCCAGTGTGCAGGCAGGCGGATATTTCAGAATTGGGAAAAAGAAATAATTTCTTAAACAATAATACCTTCCTGTTTGAGAATGGCTTCGGCTCTCATTTCACCTTTTTTCATCCAGCTTTGCATAAGGGCTTTATCAAATCGTAAGCCTGTAGGATTTTCAGGGTCTAAATCTGAATCGGGTTCTATTCGGATAACTTTTTTTCCGGTACGGCTGGCATAGGCAGCCAGAACGGCAATATCATTTTCACGAACATCTTGTATAAAAATAGACATCGAGCGAATCAATACATCCAGAATTCCTTTGTACTCTTTGTTTTGCTGCTGAAAAGTGGCAGGATTGTTACTAATTACATAAATAATATCCGGTAAAGTATTAACAGCCACCTGTGAAGGGATAACCTCCCGGTTTCCGCCATCTACATATTGTTCATTATCAATTTTTACGGAAGGCAAAAATACCGGTTGACTGCTGCTTGCCAACAGGGCATCTCTCAGTAATTGTAAGGTTTTCACCTCTCTTACTTTGTAAAAAGGAGTTTCGGGCAAATGCTTGTTTGTAAAAACAGTAGGCATGCCGGTTTGCAAACTTACAGCCGTCAGACAAAGTAAAGTATTAGCCTGCAAAATGTTTGTAAACCGGGTATTATCAACATGTTTGGCAATCATATCACGAAGAGGCTCAGTATCAAAAATGTAAGATTTCCCCTGTGTAATTTGCTGAACCAGGTTTCCTGTTTTCAGAATATCTGTGTCTTTTACGGTTGAATAAACATCTCTCAGCAATTTGATATTGGCATCAGGATTAGTTGTGTCCGCCATGATGGCAGCAATCAATGAGCCGGTACTTGTACCACTGATTACATCAAATGTTTTGATATTTTTTTTATTAAGGAAAGACAAAGCTCCTACGGTAAAAGCTCCTTTAGCTCCTCCACCACTTGTAATTAATGCTGTTTTCATAATTTAATACGATAAAAAATGCCTGTCTGAATCAGATAACTGTTTTTACTGCCATACTCTGCCATCAGATGCAAGCCAAATTGCCTTGCCACTTCAAGAGCAATACCAGCTCCCCCAATAAAGTATTTGTCATTGACATTTGCCTGACCTATTAATTTAAGATTGGCAATACTGCCATAAGGAGTTGCTATGTCTTTCAGACGATACTCGATTCTTGGATTTGCCATCAACAAAGCATTTTGATGCCAGTAATAAAATGACGGACCTATCAGCAGCCTTATTCTCCCTCCGCAATCCTGCCGGGCAAAAGTATAAGATAGCAAAAGCCTTCCGGAAAAAAGATACGATTCGGAAGAACGAAACCAGTCACTTCCACCCTGCCCTATATCCAGATGCAAATCCCAGCCTTTACAAAATTCAACAGACCTGGTAGCTGATTGTGTATTTTTTCTTACTATAAATGTAAACCAGTCCAGTGCAAATTCATCTTCTTCGTGAAAAGCATCAAGAAAGCAGGCTCCTTTCGACTTTGGAATTGTTGTGGTATCGTTTGTCCAGTTTTTATATTGTGTTACAATATCTATCAGTTCTTTATATTTTATGGGGTTATTTCTTCGAAAAGTATCAAGCTTTGCATTGTTTGTGCTGTCACTGCCGGTCTTTCCCCAGCTTTTCAGTAATGCTATTACTTTACCGGCACTGGCACTGGTTGCTGCCTTACAATTTGGGTCATCGCAACAATTTTGGGCTGTGATAGAAGTATATAAGCTGGTAAAAAGCAGAAAAAATAAAACTTTTTTCATCGGTTTAATGGTTTAATAAAACATTACAAATCACATACCCATTCGTAACAGGTTGCTGGTAAATAAGAGTAAGTTACTTAAAAATAAGCAACTTAACAAGGACATTTTATATATTTTCGAAAAAATTCAAAGCAAATTATAACAATTAAAAAAGTAAAATATTTAGGAAGATTTATCAAATCTTGTAAAAAATCTCAATTGATAATCCCTATCCCAGTATCTGGTAAGCCCAAAATATTAATAAAAATTTTAAGTAAATAGTGTCTTAAAAAAACTGCTTTTTGAGATATTATTTCAAATAACCACCTCAATTTCTTCACCTAATCCTTTTTTCTTACCTTTGCCGAACTTTATTTGGGAAAATCGGTTTTTACCGGTACATCTTGTTTTTACACACTAAAATTTTTCATTTGTCATGAAAGTTGCCGTTGTCGGAGCCACCGGACTCGTGGGTGGCGAAATGCTCAAAGTGCTGGCGGAAAGAAATTTCCCCGTTTCTGAACTTATCCCTGTTGCATCTGAGAAGTCAGTAGGAAAAGAAATTGAATTTAAAGGTAAACCTTATAAGGTAGTAAGTGTAGAAGATGCTATTGCCAAACAACCTGATATTGCTATTTTTTCGGCAGGTGGAAGCACTTCACTTTCACTGGCTCCTAAGTTTGCTGAAGTAGGTACAGTCGTAATTGATAATTCTTCTGCCTGGCGAATGGACCCTACCAAAAAGCTGGTTGTACCGGAAGTAAATGCCCATGTGCTGACAGCCGAAGATAAGATTATTGCCAACCCCAATTGCTCTACCATACAGATGGTGGTGGCACTCAATCCGTTACACTTAAAATACAAGATAAATCGTATTGTGGTTTCTACTTATCAGTCTGTAACCGGAACCGGCAAAAATGCCGTTGACCAGCTTTTTGCAGAAAGAGATGGAAAAACTGAAGTTAAAAAAGTATATCCTTATCAGATTGATTTGAATGTTATACCACAGATTGATGTTTTCTTAGACAATGGTTACACCAAAGAAGAAATGAAAATGGTGAACGAAACCAAGAAAATCATGGGTGATGACAGTATCAAAGTTACTGCAACTACTGTCAGAATTCCGGTAATTGGTGGTCACTCAGAGTCTGTAAACATTGAATTTGAAAATGAGTTTGACGTAAAAGAAGTAATGGAGTTGCTTAAAAATGCTCCGGGTGTAGTTGTAACTGACGATATTGCCAATCTGCAATACCCGATGCCAAAAGATGCTCACGGCAGAGATGAGGTTTTTGTAGGTCGTATCCGTCGTGACGAAACCCAACCTAAAACCCTGAATATGTGGATAGTAGCTGACAACCTTCGTAAAGGAGCTGCCACCAATGCCGTTCAGATTGCTGAGTATTTACTTGAAAATGTTTTGAAAACAGAAACTGTTTAAGAAATATATATCTAAAAAAGCCCCACTGTTTCGTCTTGAGATTGTGGGGCTTTTGCTTTATTTTGTAAATCAGAATTATACAATTTCCCTTATGCTCAGCTCCCAAAAAGACAAATTTAATGTGCCGGAAGGTATTACGTATCTTAATCTTGCTACCAAAGCCCTGATGCTTAAAACCGTAGAGCTAGCTGGTATTCACTCCATTCACAAAATGGCTACCAGCGTCCATCAGATGAAACCTGATGATTTTTTTTCGGGTTCGTGGAAAGTCAGAGAGCTGTTTTCTGCAATCATTGGCAATACTGACCCTCAACGTATTGCCATAGTTCCGGCAGTATCTTATCCGATGGCAGTAGTTGCCCGAAACCTGCATCGCAAACCTGGCATTCGTAAAGGTCAGCATATTTTATTGGTAGGGGGTGAATTTCCGAGCGATGTATATGCCTGGCAGAGAGTAGCCACAGAATTGCAGCTCACTATCAAAACGGTTCCCATGCCCGAAACGTCACTAGTGGGTGAACTCTGGAATCAGCGAATACTGGAAGCGATTGATAAAGATACTGCTTTGGTAGTGATGGCAAATATACACTGGATGTATGGCATTCGGTTTGATCTGGAGAAAATCGGAGAACAGGCACGGTCGGTTGGGGCTTTGCTGGCAATCGACGGAACACAATCGGTGGGTGCTTTGCCGATAGATATTCAGAAAATCAAGCCGGACATGCTGGTAGCTGTCAGCTATAAATGGCTGTTGGGTGTATATTCGCTAGGAATGGCTTATTTTGGCGAGTTTTTTGATGAGGGAATTCCTTTAGAAGAAACCTGGATGGCAAGAAAAGACAGCAATCAGTTTAGCAAACTCACCGACTATCAATACGATTATCAGCCCAAAGCCTATCGTTATAACGTCGGACAACACAGCAGTTTTATTACCATGCCCATGCTGGAAGCCTCCCTCCGGCAGATTACAGAATGGGGTGTGGCTAATATTCAGGATTATTGTAAAAACCTCGTTTCAGAACCAATAGAAAGACTAAAACAGATTGGATTTGCAGTGGAGGACGAAAAATATCGCAGCAATCATCTTTTCAGTATCCGTTTTCCGGCAGGGGTTGATGTCTTGAAAGTACAACAGGTACTGGCAGAAAGACAGATTCATGTATCGGCACGGGGCACAGGTATTCGTATTTCTTCTCACCTCTTCAACGAATCAGCTGATTTTGAAAAGTTGATTGAGGCTTTAAATACTGTCCGTTTTTAAATAATATCACCAATATGACCAATTACTATGAAATATTTTTAATTCCATAGTAAAAAACGTGAATTTGGGATAAAAATTGGGTAGGGATGCAACGGCAGCGTGGACAAGCCCAAAAGAATTGAAAATAAGACAAGAGACTTAGGAGTTTAGGGCTTGTCTTTGCTCGTCCTATCACAAGGCTGACTCAAAAGCTATCGCTTTTGCCCTGCTGCCTTTTTTTGCTTACTTTTTTGGGCAATCAAAAAAGCAAGAAGATCTCTAAATGAAATAAATTTGGGAAGTAGCTAAATACAAATCCATTAAGTTTTGACAGACAACAACTTAAGTGTAAATCTAATCCCGCGTTCACTTTAAAAAGTATTATTTCTATTTTTTGCCTTTTCCAAGCCACAGTAAGCCATTGATAATGAGTTGATTCTGGCTTTCGCTGGTAAACGTAAACGAAAGCTCTTTGTTGGTTTTATTTTCGTAGTCTATGTCATTATGTCCCATGTTGATGTAAAGCATTTTGTACTTTTTATTTGTCCAGACTACCGGATAATAACCACTATGCCAGATTTCGTGTGGCTTGGGACCCGTTCCTAACGGAAAACTGGTTGAATCTATGGATAACAATATCTGAATATCAGCATTTTTACGCAGGTCATGTTCCCATCTGTACCACTCATTGGGAGAAGTACGAAAAGTATTCGGGAGATTTTGAGTAGCCGGATGTTTATGGGTTTCAACTTTTAAAATGGCGGAAGTGGGTCGCCAGGTATTGCTGGCATATTGGCCCGAGCCCAAAAATTCATTATGATACCAGTTCCAGTCTTGTGGATATTGGGAGGGAGTAAGGGCAAAAGCAGCAAAATGAAATCCCATCCATGCCCCACCATTTTGCATATATTGCTCAAATGCCTGTCTTTGGGCTGGTTCCTCAGGGCGGGTATCCAGAAAGATAACCACCTGGTATTTTTTCAGAAAACCGGCATTGAGTTTTGACCAGTCGGATGTGCTGTCATACACAAAATGATGCTTTTTTGCCATTTCCGGAAACCAGCGATTGGCTTCATGCACAAAACTGATATGGGCAGCATCATTTTTAGCTGTATAAAAAGCAATTACATTAAAAGCAGGTGTTTCTGAATTAAATGAACTGCCTGAAAATAAACATAAAAAACAGAGAAGCGTAATATACAAAACCTTGTTAGTCATGGCTTTATTTATGAAACTTTTAAAGTAAAATCATTCATTCTGATTTTATTTCCTGATGCTCACAACGATTTTTTATTACTTCTAAAATTGTTTCATTAAAATCATTTAGAATAAAATCAGTCCAGAATTTGCCATAAAAATTAAGATTGGTCGTGATTCTGTAAGTACAGGTCAGTGTTACCAAACTTTTGGAAGAAGAAAGACTATCTATTTTATAACCTCCTTCAATTACATCAAAGTATCTGCCTCCTATCATTACATGTTCATCAAGAGTTGTGGGAGGAATTGATTCAGGATCCACATTTATATCGTAGGTAAATTCTTTACCATCACTCCACGTTTTAATAATTTCCTGAAATTTTATTCCCTTTTCCCATGTGATGCTCCTTATTCCTCCAATTGCTTCTTTATCAAGCTCTCCATTTAAAGGCTTAGGAATACCTATCAGATGTACAAAGTGTGGCTTAAGCTCTGTTGATTGAATATTTCTTACATTTTTAATATTGTGCCATACTTTCGACTGGTCAGCATTGATTTCTATGGCTGTTTTTACAGTATAATACTGGTCGGTTGCCTGAAAGTTTTGCTCAAACACAAGGAATAAAAACGGTAGCAATAAAGTTGAATATAAAGGGGTTTGGTTATTTTGCTTTCTTAATTTTATGAGTCGGATTAAAAATGAACCCAAAGAACCTAATACTAAAAATGGCCCGACGATGATGACGAGACAAATCATCCCCTCTGCCCCACTGATAAAAGATAGCACAAAAAATGTAATCGTGATACCCCACGGCAATAACAAGTATTCCAGATAAGAATTTAATTGTTCTTTGGTTGAGAATAAAACCGGAATTGCCCCAAGCGTAACAGGTACAAGAAAAATATATGTTACAGATACAACTGTATGGAGTCTGGTTACAATAAACATGGCAAGAAAAGCATACGCCACTCCTGCTGCAATGCCTATCAATAATGTTCTGAGTCTGGATGGTTTCAAAGGAAAATTAATCAGGTACTAAATATAAGCATGATAACAATTTTAACATAATTTCCTCATTATTCAATACTTCCCAACTACAAATCAGTAATAATCAAATTATTAGGCATAGAATTCAGGTTAAAAGTTATAGTTTCATTCTGAAAATTGTAATTTGGCATTTCTCTTTTATTACTTCAAATCAACCATCATGTATATCAAAATAGACGACTCTCTCCACGAGGATATTCGAAATACCAACTATACAGACAACAAAGGCAAGCTTGAACACTTTGGACCAATAAGCAAACTTAATATTCTGGTTGGGGCTAACAGCTCTGGAAAAAGTAGGTTTATGCGAGGATTGATTAAATCGAAAGTTCTTCGAAACATTAATACCACAGAAATTTCAGAAATATTATCTGAACTAAAAATGAAAGTTGAGGAGATTATCCAACAAGCGACATTTGATGATTATAACCCTTTCTCTTTTAGTATAGGAGTTCATTATAATTCTGATCATAATAATACTATAAATAATTCTCACAAATATTTTCTAACTAAAAAAGAACCCATTACTGTTACACTTACAAATCAATATTTTAGAACATTTATCGATGAGCTAGTTAATGACTGGAACAAAGGAAATGCAGTCATTTTTTCCGAAAAACTAAACCTATACTATCATTCTTTTAATTTAGCAAAAAACATAATCAACAATCCAGTATCTGCAAACACTTCAAGAAATTATGGTTTAATTGATTATAGTTATGAGCAATATTTACATACACAACATCGAGAAGCAGTTAGTAAAATAAATGAATTACTGCACAAATTAAGGATAGAAATAGATATAAAAATTAATGATTATAATATCCCCCAGAAAATCTATATCCCCATTCTCAGAAGTGCTAATAGTTTGTATGTCCCCCATGATGCAAAAAAATACTCCAAATACAATGAAAATATTTTTGAAAGTACAGTAAAACAAAATTATGATTTACAAGAAACTGAAAATCTAGAAATAATAACAGGGCTTGATTTATACAAGAAAATACGGCGAATTAGAAACAGCAGAAAGAGTGAAAGAGAGGACTTTTATAAGTTTGAACAGTTTATGAAAACCTATTTCTTTCAAGGGCAGGATGTAGATATTGTAGCGATGGATACAGATGAATCAGCAGAGGAACATATCACTATTCATTTTAGTATAGAATCAGGAAAAGATCGGGAAATACATAATCTGGGAGATGGTATTCAACAAATCATTATCATGATGTATCCGATTTTTACGGCACCGAAGGGGGCATGGATATTTATTGAAGAACCTGAGATTAATCTTCACCCTGGTTTACAAAGAATTTTTATAGAGCAACTGCTTAATAATGAAGACCTCAAAGAGAAAGACCTCACCATTTTCATAACTACCCACTCTAATCATTTACTTGATTTAAGTCTGGAAATGAAAGAGAATGTTTCAATTTTCACCTTTGAAAAATCTGTAACAAAAAATACTTCCAGCATTAAAGTAAAAAATGTAATAAATTCAGATACTGACATCCTCAAATTGTTGGGTGTAAACAACTCTTCTGTTTTCATGGCAAATTGCAGCATCTGGGTAGAAGGTATTTCTGACCGAATTTACCTTAGAGCATATCTGAAGGCATTTAATGATTATTACTCAGATAAAACACGTTACAAAGAAGACTTACACTATGCTTTTTTTGAATATGCTGGCTCTAATGTGAGTCATTATTTATTTCTTTCCCCGAATGAATTAGAAGATTTAGATATTTCAGAGGAAATGTTTTTACAAATTAAAGCTCAGTTCCTGAGCAATAAGATCTTTTTGATGGCAGATCAAGATTCTGAGAAAGAAGCAAAGCATGATTCATTAGCCAAGCAAGAAAATAAAAATTTTGAATATTATCCACTTCCGGTTCGAGAAATAGAAAATTTATTAAGCCCTGCTCAAATAGGTCAGTTTTTAACTGGAATTAAGTTTCAGAAAAAAATAACTATAGAAGAGGTTAATAGAAAAAGTATCGAATTCGAAAAATACAAAAATGTATACTTAGGTAAATACTTAGTAACTAAATTCAGTAATCTTCCTAAAACTTTTAAAGCAGAAAGTGGTACAATTGAAACTGTTTTTAAAACAAAAATCGCAAAATTTATAGCAGAAAACATCAAATGGGAAGACATGAGTAAAGAAGCCCAACTACTTACAGAAAAACTCTATGAGTTTATAAAAACGAGTAATTCACAATAAATTCTATACTTTTTATGCTTCTCTCGGATAATACACACTGGAAAATGGATTGCTACAAGGGAAAGTATAGGGACTATAAAGTTTCAGGTAATTGATTTTGCGGGTTTCGTCCATTCGGTTTAGAAAAAAATCTGTAGAAAGCAAAAATTTACTTACTACCTCTGCCCGATACTGGCGGTATTTGTACTGATATGGCAAAGGCAGCCCCGTAAGAACGGAGTAATAACGAATCATCTCTTTTTTGGGGCGGGTATGTAAAAAGTAGTTGGTTTGTACAGCTTCATTTACAAATTTTTCGATGTCTTTTTTGTCAATCTTCAGAAAAGCCAAGTCATTTTGTATAAGATTGATAAGTGTTTTTGCATACGATGGCACAAGCCAGTAGCTGCCTCCGGCAGCAAGCGTAAAACTACCCAATCCCCAAAACAAGCTTTTCAAAAAAGTACGTCTTCTGAGCATGATTTCTAAAAACTTTTATCGGCAACCCTGAGTGATAATGCCGAAAGTGTAAGACTTGGATTAGAGGCACTTATAGAAGGAAAAGCACTACTTCCCAAAACAAAAAGATTGCGGTATTTATGATGAATCAGGTTTTTGTCAACTACACTGTCGTTCAGGTCTTTTCCCATCCTTACTGTAGAAAGTATATGAAATTCCGTTCCCTGAAAGTAGCTGTCAGCTTCAACCGATTCTATCACCAAAGGTTTTAAAATCCCTGAGATTCGGCTTATTACTTCTTTTCTGGCTTTTTCGGTATAATCTGAGTGATTTTTATAAGCAAGTACCGGCTTAAAAGGGTCGTTTGATTTCAAAACACGGTTATTATTGTCAGGAATATCTTCAAAAATAAATTTAAACTTGGCAATATGTCTCCATTTTCCTTTTTCAGTTCTCACCAAAGGTCCATTATGACTTTCTATCAGGCAAGAGGCTCTTTCTTTTCTAAATAAACCATCATACAACATATACCCTAAAGCCGAAACCGCCGACCCTCCACCCACATTATTCAGGTTATCCAGATAAATGGTGGTATAAAATCCCCGCTGTTCACACAAGCCGGCTCCGGTAAGAGGACTGCTGTCATCAGAGTTTAATAAGATATTGGCATTAAAAATGGCATTTGTACCAAGTGCTATTACTTCTCCCTCAGCTTCATATTCTTTCCCATCCTTTACATAAACTACTGATTTTACCATTCCCGAAACAGTTTTCAGGTTTTTAACTTTTGCCTGATACAGCAATGTCACTCTTTCGTCTTTGTATAAATAACCCAGCGTATTTTCTATGGTAAACTTGGCATTGACAGGGCATACATAACAACTGTAGTTAGAGCAACAGGCATTCCGGTTTTCATGTGGACGACTGGCACGGGCATTGGGCTGGCTGATGTATAGATTCCCATATTCTTTTTGCAAAGTCTTGTCCACAGTACTCAGTGCATGAGGTGGCAACGGGTAAGGGTTATTTCTTGGAAATGGAGTCACATCGGGTCCTGAAACGCCAATAATTCTCTCACTCTCTTCATAATAGTTTTCCAAATCGTCATAAGACAGCAACCAGTCTGCCCCTACTCCATACAAAGTTTTGAGTTTAAAATCGTTGGGTAAAAATCGAAGAGAAGCTCCCCACCAGCAATTTGAACTTCCGCCAAAGTTGAGGTCAAAAGCCCATTCTTTATTTTTATTAGGGTTTGTATAACTATCAAGATGAGATTCTATCAGTTGTTTGTATGCAGGCGGATTCCCTTTTTCAGTAGCCAGACGGTCTTCGTACGGATACAATCTTCCTCTTTCCAGCACCAGAATTTTGCGGGCTTTTGTATTTTTTTCAAGATATTTTTTCAAAAAAAAACTGGAAGCAAATCCGGTTCCTGCCACAATCAAATCATATTTTTCAGCCATAATGGTTATTTCGTTTTTGCAGATATGTATTTAGCCGAAAATGAAGTTTTTAAAGATACTATGTGGCTTTTACACTGCACAAAATTCAAAATTTCCCGGTTAATAATGTCAGGTTGCTCATAATTGGCAATATGCCCGGCACTGTCAATCTCCACATATTTTAAATCCGGAATGGCTTGTTTATAGTACTGACTAATCTTACAATCCACAAGTGGGTCATATTTTCCCCAGAGCAGTAATGTATTGGTATGTTGTTTCCCTACTTTTACAATTTCATTTTCCATATTCACATTCAAAGTAAACATTCGGGTTGACTTTACAGCTTTTTTAAATCCTTTGTATTTCATCTGAGGAGCACATTTATCAGCATACTCCTTTACTTTAGCAGGATTATAAAATTCATGCATTTGCTTGTCTATCATTTTGGGATAATAATAGCCGGCTATGTACAAATCTGACAGCAGAGGCATCCTAAGCAATGGCATTATATGGGTAGAATTTAAAGCTGCCGGGTCTATCAGTATAAGATTAGCCACTTTTTCAGGATGTTTTAAGGTAAAATCAATGGCAATCATGGCTCCCATAGAACTACCTACCATAGTAATTTCCTTTTCCAGATGCAAAGTGTCAAGAAGAGCAGAAAGCTGGCTGTGAAACAGATTCAAATCATACTGTGTATCAGGTCTGTCGGAGTACCCTCTTCCATATAGGTCATACCGAAGTATTTTAAAGCCATTTTTGACCAAGTAAGGAACATTTTTGTCCCAGATAAATGAGGCATTGCCTCCCCCGTGTATCAAAACCATCACCTTACCTGTATCAGAACCTGTTATTTCATAGTGCGTTACTCCCTGAGGAAGTTTTATAAAACTCCCGGACAGTTTTTTTCTGGTCTCACTATTCAGTTCCAGAGTTTCCTGAGAAGATTCGAGAAATACATTTAAGAAGAACAGTGCTAGAAATATGATAAGAAAAAAACTAGCAAAAAATTTAAAAAATTTCATGTCTTTACGTGGATTTCAAAATCAGAGCGATTGAGCTGATTACTTTAAATACCATCAGCCTCTCTTATAAATACAAACAATTCCAGGTTCAATAAACTGTTAGAGTCTAAATCCAGGAGAAAAAATTATTAAAGATAAGGTTTGGGATAAGAGATACTCAGTGAAGAGTTTCACACACTAGGAAAACTTTTCTACAAAATTGAGAAAATATATGAAATAATTTATAACTTTTTGAAGATTTTTTTTTCTTTATTTGATAAATCCTGATTTTAAAATTTTTTGAAGGAAAGGACATAAAAAAACTGGTGAGGAATAAAACCACACCAGTTTATGTAGCAAAACTCTTATTTTAATGTGGACTTAGGATTATTAAAACAAGAAAAGCGGGTGGGGATGCAACAGCAGCGTGAACTAACCCGAAATCCTTACAAAAAAGATGGGAGAGCTAGAAATTTAGGGTTAGTTTTTGCTGTGGCTGCCCTTTTTTGCTTACTTTTTTGGGCAAACAAAAAAGTAAGAAGCATATTTCCTGTTGGCAAGTCGGTTTCTATAGATAAAATTCACGAAATAAATATTTGATAATCAACATTTTATAGATATACTATAATCCATAGTTCACGTTATTTTAACATAAGTTTGGGATTAGACTTATTAGCAAGCTACTGTTTGTCAAATGTTTAAAAGTATCATACTCAAGTAACTATCAACTTTCAGTCATTTGACTACCTTCTTACTTTTAGCAATCAAAAAGTAAGAAAAAAGCAGTGATTAAGTATAAGAGATGAACCCTAAGTTATGAGATGATTTTTACTTATCCAATTCATAGTTCATGCCTCATCGTTTATAGTTGATGTGACATCCCTACCCACTCTTTTTTAGAGATTGGCAATTCCAGGTTCATATTATTTTACTTCAAAATCTATCATTTTTTTATCTTGGATAAAGCCTTCAAGTCTGTCACCTATTTTTACAGGACCTACACCTTTGGGTGTACCTGTAAATATCAAATCGCCCTTTTTCAGCGTAAAAAACTGAGATACATACGCAATGATTACTGAGAAATTATAGAGCATCATTTTAGTATTTCCCTGCTGACGAAGTTCTCCATTGATTTTCAGAGAAAAATCTATGTCATTCAGGTCTGTAAAATGGCTTACCGGCAAAAACTCCCCAACTGGAGCCGACCCGTTAAAAGCTTTGGCAATTTCCCAAGGCAATCCTTTTTCTTTTTGCTTACTCTGTAAGTCACGGGCAGTAAAATCTATCCCCAACCCAATTTCATCAAAATATTTGTAGGCAAATTTTTCCTGAATATTTTTCCCTTCTTTACAAACTTTCAGCACCAGTTCGGCTTCATGGTGAATGTCTTTTGAAAAATCGGGATAATAAAAAGGAGCATTATTTTTAAGAAGAGCTGTGTCAGGTTTCATAAAAACCACCGGTGCATCCGGTCTTTCATTCTGTAATTCAGCAATGTGTTCGGCATAGTTTCTGCCAATGGCAAATATTTTCATAACAAAGAAAATTGTATATTTTTATGGCGTAAAGTTGTAGCAGATAAATGCTACAAGTTATTAAAAAGTCAAATTTCAAGTTTCAAATCTCAATATTCAAATTATTACGGCACAAATCTTGATATATTTCTTATTGAACTTGTTTTTAATAGAATATTTTACCTTTAATCAAACCTGAAAAAACATGATAAAGAAAATTTTTGCTATCACTTTGTTTGCACTTGCAGTGGTTGCCTGTCAAAAAGTACCCGTTACGGGCAGAAGTCAGCTCAGTATTTTGCCGGCAAGCCAGGTAAATCAAATGGCTCTGCAATCTTACAACCAGTTTCTTGATGAGAACAAAACCAACGTTTTGCCTCAAACCAATTCGGCTTCTGTAAAAGTAAAAACCATAGGCGAAAAAATAAGAGATGCCGTGATTACACACGCCAGACAAGAAAACTACTATGACCGGATTAAGGACTTCCAGTGGGAATTTCATACTGTGGAAGACAAAACGGTGAATGCCTGGTGCATGCCTGGCGGGAAAGTAGTTGTTTATACTGGTATTCTGCCGGTTACGGTTAACGACGATGCTCTGGCAATTGTAATGGGACACGAAATTGCACATGCTGTTGCCGGACATGGTGGCGAACGCATGAGTCAGACTCTGGCAGTACAAATGGGTTTGTCGCTGGCACAAATTGGAAGTACAATGTCAAGCAAACCAAGTGTGATAAGAGATGTTGCTTTGCAGGCGGCTGGAACAGGCTCTCAGATTGGCTTACTGGCATTTTCACGCCAACATGAGTCTGAAGCTGATAAAATCGGGCTGATTTATGCAACTATGGCAGGTTATAATCCTGAAGAAGCAGTACCTTTCTGGCAAAGAATGGCTGCCCTGAATACCGGGCAGAAACCACCTGAAATTCTTTCTACTCACCCTTCAGACGAACGACGGATTGCTGATTTACAAAGAATTATTCCCGAAGTAAAAGCCAAATATGGTAAAAAATAAAAATCTCAGAGAATCTGATTCTTTTAAAAAAGTTCTTTCATCTCAAGAAAGAACTTTTTTTATGATAAACCTATCGAGAAAAATATAAAAAATTAAAAATCAACTCCTTACAAAAACAACTTCCAAAGAAACCAAAGTATCAAAAAGCAACTTATATCTGAAAACATCCAGCATTTATTATCTGTTATCAAGATAAGCCCCTTTTAAAACTAAAACTTGAAATCCCGTATTCGATTTATTCCAAAATTAAATTTTGATTTCTTAAAATATGACAAATAAAATTTTTAAATATGTTCTCAGGAGTTTTTCTAAAAAAATAGTAACTAGCTACTAATATTTTCCAGAAAAATTCAATAAGTCCTATGTCTGAATTTCCCTTACAAAACTGGGTTTTTGATAACATTTCTCAGCCAATCTGTCAGATTGACCCTCAGGGAGCGGTTGTATTTACAAATCAAGCCTTTACAAGCACTTTCAACAGATGCTTATCTATTCACGAAATCACTCTTTATCGTTCTGATAATACCATTCTCAACTGGAATACATTTCTGCCCTCAGTCTCTGATGCAACAATCAGCATTCGATACCATGATGGCAAACACAACCAGTATTTTATATTAAAATGTAAAAAAGAGATACTATCTGATAGCGAATTGTATTATCTTATTTTTGAAGAGTTTACGGCAAAACTTCGTTACAAACGCCTGAAAGCCAAAAGAAATCTCATTCTAAGGCAAGCCATTGACAATTATCCCATCATGCTTTTTGGTCTTGATGCAGTCGGAAAGATACAGATATGGAATAAAAGAGCAGAAATACTCAGTGGTTTTCAGGCAGTTGAAGCCATTAATAAACCTATAAATGATTTTTTTCCTGATTATACAACTCAAATCTTTGAGAAGATTTTTGCTGATATGAAGGATAAACAGCTCGAAAATCTGGAGCAAAGGGAGATAAAATTTATTTGTAAAGACAATAGTATCAAACACCTGCTTTGTATGCTCCGGTTTGATGCCCAGTTTGTACAAGGAGTATATTTTTTCGGAATTTTATTTGACATAACAGAGCAAATCAAAGCACGGGAAGCTTTATACAAGAGCGAACAACGCTATTATACTATTTCAAAAGCCACTAATGATGCCATTTGGGACTGGAATGTTCATGAAGATACCATTTTCTGGAATGAAGGTATTACTGACATTTTTGGATATAGTCCCGATGAAGTTGAAAGTACTTTTAAATGGTGGGAACAAAGAATACACGAAGAAGACCGTCAGCGTGTAACAGAAAAAATTAAAAATTGTGTTGAAATAGAGACCGACAATTGGTTTGATGACTACCGTTTTATGCGAAAAGATGGCTCGTTTGCATTTGTGTATGATAAAGGGCACATACTCAAAGATAAAAATGGCAAACCAATTCGTATGATAGGTGGTATGGTTGACATTACAGAAAGAAAAATATTTGAGCAAAACTTATTGTTAAAAAACCGTCAGCTTTCTGAATTTGCGTTTTTTAACTCACATAAGCTGCGTTCCCCGCTAGCCCGGCTGATGGGCATCGTTCATTTACTTCGCTCCGAAGATTCACTATCGCCCAAAGAAACCCATGAATTACTTGAAAGACTGATACATTCGGCAGAAGAGCTGGATAAAATGATCAGAGATATGTCTAACCTGCTTATTTAAAACAAAAAACCTCCTGATAACAAGAGGTTTTACCACACAAAAATATTAAAAAAATATCAAAAAATAAGTAAGAAAAACGCAGTTTGATAAGCTGATATAACTTATCTGAGATTGTGTCTTAATAATTATTTTGTGTGTATGTTTACATGCAAAGTTACACTTTCAGGAAAAATATAAAATTTTTGTTTAATTTTTTAGACATTTAACCCATTATTTTAGACAATAAGTTAAACAAAAGTAACAAATTACTCTCTTTGGAAAACAGGGTAATTTGACAGAAATTTGCATTTTTATTCACTTAATTATTTTAAATACCCAAAATGTCTCTTGCCGAAATCAAATTTTCTATAGAATTAGATAAACAAAACATCCCTGACAAAATTTTCTGGGAAGCCACTAACAATCCTAATGAAGGATTAGAGCAAACCAAAGCTATTTCTATTGCTGTTTGGGATACTTTTAACAAAGGGGTACTCACCACCCGGCTTTGGACAAAAGATATGGAGGTTTTTGATATGAAACGTTTTGCTATTGAAAATATAGGAAGTATGGCAGAAATGCTGCTCAATGCTACAGGCGATCAAAAAATGGCAGAGGAAATAGACAATCTATGTAAAAAACTGACTCAGCATGTGCAGGAAGAGATAAAAAAACAAAATTCGCAGAGTTAATAACTACTTTTATGTCAAAGCTGACGGAAGAAAAAGTGCGTGAAATACGTGAAGAAAGAACAGAAGAACGTTATTCTCTGAGAGCTATTCTTACCGATTTTTTCTACAATCTGATTCATATCAACAGAAAGTCATTTTTTTTTACGGCTTGGCAGCTTACTGTTCATCCGGGTATCTCTATTCGCAAAGTAATACAAGGATATCGCAAATACTTATTTGAGCCACTCGAGTATCTGGTTTTTATGGGAGCAGTAATTATCATCTTGACCACCCGCTATCATTTTTACAGTAACGATTTATCCGCCACATTTTCACAGCTTGTTTTTTTGAGTGGACACAAAAAATTTCTTAAAGATTTTTTTGATTATGCCGAACAATATGCCACACTCATCAATGTTATCAGTATTCCTGTTTTCACATTAGTTTGCAGAATATTCTATAACAATTCTGTTTTCAATACGGGTGAGATGCTTGTAATGAACACGTACATTACTGCCCAACAGATGTTTTACTTGCTGGCAATGGCTCCTTTGTTTGAATTTTTTCCGGGCTTCAAAGATTTTATACTGCCTTTTTACAGTATTATAGCCATGCTTTATAATGGCTGGGTATATGTGCTTTTTTTTGAAGAAAAAGGATTGGGGGCTTATCTGAAAGCTTTTTTTGTGGTACTCGTCAGTTATTTAATTCAGTTTCCGGTCAATTTGATTGCTTACTTTGGAGAACCCGTTCTTAAATACATAAATTTTTAAATACCGACGCAACCCTTTTTTTATATCTCTTGTCTTAGCCTTCTGAAATATTTTTCCGAAGGTTTTTTTATTGTCTAAACTATATACTATATGAAAAATGTCATTTTTATAGTTTCGCTTTTGTTGATTGTTCTCTGTAATGCTTGCGATATTTTACAAAAAGACAAGGAAGAGGAGCCCAAGCTAACCACCGTTGGATTTCAAGGGACTCTGCCAGATAATCTATCTCTCAAGACTGCTTCGCAGGTAACAAATGGCACTACAGCTTTATCAAGTACACAAGATGGATCTTTTGTCTGGCATGTATTAAGTATTTATGATACTAGTTCTAAAGTGAGAATAGAAGTTGAACTCCCCTGGATAAAATTCAGCAACAATTATGTAAAAATGGATACAATTACTTCTCAACAACTTGCTAAAAAATATTATCCATATTCTCTGGTTAGAGAAAAACTCAACAATGGAGAGAAACTTATCACTTCTGATAAAAACACAAATGCAACACAAACTTTTCGGGTGGGAGTATATGACCAAAAAAACTGGAAAGGTTATACATCTGAACAAACCTTAAATCAAACCGATAGTTACATCAAAGTGATTGATATACAAGAAGGTGTATCAACTGATGCTGTATTAGGCAACGTAAAAACAATAGAAGTTACGTTTGACCTTAATGTAAAACTCTACAAGTTCGATACTTCTGTGGCTTATGCCGGAAACATAAAAGGACAAGTAAAACTCCGGTATAAAGAAAAAATCTAATAAAATAATACAAAGTAAACTAACCTGATTTTAGTAAGTCCTTTCAATCTTTAATCTCTCTTAACTATGAAATTATGTAAATTACTTTTACTTATCCCATTTTTATTTTTCTGTAATGCTTGTGATATTTTGGAAAAAGATACATCCGAGCAGCCTCAAAGTACCATTACAGCCATTGGCTTTGAAGGAATCCTGCCTAATGGGATTACCTTTAACAAAGAAAACATAGAAACAAGCAATGGACTGGAGGCTTTTTCCAGTTCTAATGAGGGCTCTTTCATTACACATGTTTTAACCCTGTCAGAACCCAGTTGTGTTAGCATCAGCATAGAATTACCATCTGTTAAATTTAGTAACGACTTTATGAAAATTAACGATTCTCTGATGAATGTAGCAGCAGAAAAGTATTACAAATTTTCTAAAGTAAAAGAAGCCCTGACACCAGGTGACAAAGAAATAATCTCTCAGCAGACAACGGGTGTTTGGGAAGCCTTCAGGATAGGTGTTTTTAATCAAAAAACCTATGAGGGATATGTTGCCGAACAAGGACTTGACCAGTCAGGCAGTTATATTAGAGTAGTGAGTACGGAAGAAGGTATTGCTACCGATGCAAAACTGGGAAATGTACAAACACTTGAGGTTGTATTTGATGTAAACATCAAACTTTACAGCTATTATCCTAATACAAAATATGCAGGACGGATGAAAGGTTTGCTGAAAGTCAGATACAAAGAAAAGATATAACTGTTTTAACAGAAATCTGAAATATCTATATTTCATAAAACATACAACGATTACTCCTAACAGTCAGTTTCACGATAGCAGTGTTTCTGTCAGACAGATGCAAATAACCTCCGACCTAATCCGGGCTTGTCAGCAAAGTGATACCAAATCTCAAACGACTTTTTATAACATCTATAAAAGTCGTTTGCTTGGTATCTGTCGGAGGTATGCCCAATGCAAAGAGGAAGCAGAAGATATGTTTCAGGAAGCATTTGTCAGAATTTTTCAAAACATAGGTAAACTTGAAAAACCCGGAGCTATAGATAGCTGGGTAAAGCAGATAACTATCAATACAGCCATCAATTATTATAAAAAACAACTCAGATTTAATCTCAATGCTGACAGTCAGTTTTATGCTGATATACTTTATAATGATGACCACCTGCGAATCATTGATGAGCTGTCTACTGAGGAATTGTTGCAGTTAATTAATGAATTACCTGATGGATATCGATTGGTATTTAACCTTTATGTAATTGATGGATATACCCATCCTGAAATCAGTGAAATGTTGGGAATTTCGGAAAACACCTCAAAATCACAGCTTTTCAGAGCAAAAGAGCAACTACGTCTGAAATTAAAAAAAAATGGCGTAATAAGTTATGAAAAATACGCAAGATGAGTTTGAAAAAAAATTCAGGGAAAGATTTTCTGGTTTTGAAGAAGAACCAGATAAGCCATACTTTGCTGCCATACGCCAGCAAATTGATACTTCACGAATACCTGTTAAATTTCTGGTTGTAGCAAGTCTCACAGGAATACTAGTGGCGGTTATATTTACCATGCTGGTGTGGTATTACCAAAATACTTCAGTCACAGAAAACAAAGTGACTCAGAAGACAAGTATCAAAGAAAATACCTTTAAAAAAGGCAATATGAATACGAATTCTAATACAGCACAAAATAATACACCAAAGAACACCAAAAATATTGCTTCAAACAATCAAACTTTATTTTACAATTCCATATTAACTCATAAAATTCAGAAAACAGAAGAAACAGGCAACCAGAAAACCGCTGAGTCTGATAAGAATAACTTCCACGAGAATATCAAAACTGATGTTTCAAAAAAATATACCAAACCTTATTTTCTACAGGTAATTTTATCTAAACAAAATCTTCCCAAACCAACTACTTTTGCTTTAAAACAACCCCATAAACTCCGTCTAAATTTTACAGGGAAACCTGATAAATCACAACCTGACAGACATTTTTTTTATTTTAGTGTAAATCCAGTAATGAGTTATTACCATGTCAGCCCAGACAAAAACGATAATATTTTTATCAGTAATGTGAGTGCCGGAAAAGTAATATCATCTGAAAGATCGGGTATAAAACTACAAACAGGTTTTGTATTTCCAGTTCAGGAAAAAATTCATTTAAGATTGGGTATTTTATATTCCCGTTTTCAGGAAAACTGGCATTTTAGTGCCCATCAGTCAAATGACACCCTAAGCCAGCAATATACTTTCACTCAGACAAATTTTCAGATAGGTGGTAAAATTGATGGTATATATCAATTTCAAAGCTCCCTGCGATGGCGTGCTTATGTACTGACTGGTATTGAATTACAGAAGAGAATCACCCAGGAAATAAATACATTCAAAATCATGAGTTACTGGCATGCAGGTACAGGTTTGGGATATAAAATAACACCGGATATAACATTTTTTGCAGAGCCAGACTTAGCTATTTCTTTCAACAGGCAAAAAGATGAAAAAGGATACCTCAAAGTAAGACCCTATCACTTAGGTATCAATACTGGTGTAGTTTTTAGAATACCCTAAAAAATTAATTTAAAACGCCGAATCAGTAACGTATGCCAATTTTTTTATAGATGAAATGAAGCAACCATGCTGGTCCTACCATTAAAAACTGAATATCTTTGAAAAAAGACGGCTTTTTGCCTTCTATTTTATGCCCGATAAACTGACCAATCCAGGCAATTACGAAAATAATGAGCGAAGTTTGCCATAAGGGCAAAGACACATGCTGCATCAGCCATACATTACCAATAATACAAAAAGCAGCAAACAAAAGCATACCCAATGCTAACATTAAAGATAATCGCAGGTAATAAATGAGTGTAATGAGCAAAAAAACTGTGGCAAAATTGACATAAGGACGAATATGGTCAGGAAAGAGTTGCTGTATAAATCCGGCAGGAACTGAGGCAAGCAAACCCATCAGACTGAAAACTATAGCGGGAATGCAAATCCAATGAAAGAGTTTATTGATTTTATTTTGATGGCTTTCACCATATTCTGAAAATAAATGGTCGGCAGTTTTCATAAAAGCAGATTTTATTTTCAGGCAATATAATTATTTTCTTATAAATATTCTCAAATAAATACAAAAAACCGGAGTAATTCGAAAACAGAAATAAGCTAAGTTTTTCATCACCCATAAAACTTAACTTTATCTCTGTATCCGAAATCTCCGGCTAAAACTTACTGAAGCGTTAGTTGTCGTCTGTTTTAGTTACGGCTGGATTAAAACCCCAGAAATCATCATATCTGCCACCAGAACCAGAACCTGTACCATAATATCCTTTGCTACCTATAGCAAAACTGACTGCCAGTTGTCTGGCAGAACCTTCAAAAGAAGTTTTTTGTGTCCAGGCATCTGTTACCGGATTATATTCCCAGCAATCACTCATCACAGTACCTGAGCTATTTGAGCCACCTACTACATAACCTTTGCCATTAACTACAAAAGTTGAGGCATTAATACGAGGATGATCAGTAAGGTCAGTTTTTTCTTCCCACAAATCAGTATTGGGGTTATAGGCATACAAATCTTGCTTGGCTACTCCATTAGCTGAACCCATCCCTACATAAGCTATACCATCTATAACAAAAGCCAAAGCTCCTCTACGTTTGCCACCTAAAAAGCTGGTCTTTTGAGTCCATTTATCACTGGCAGGGTCATATTCCCAAAGATCCTGACGATAGTTATCATCAAATCCTCCCAAAATATAACCTTTGTTACCTATCGTAAAAGCTACAGCTTCAGCTCTCGCTGTGCCGCCAAAATCTGCTTTCTGGGTCCATTCTCCACTACTGATATCAAATTCGTAAAAGTCTTTACGATAAGCATCATCATAACCTAATCCTACATATACTTTATTGCCAATAGAAAATGATATTGCATTATTACGGGCAGTACCTGGAAAATCTTTCTTCTGAATCCATGATCTTTTCAGTGTATCATATTCCCAGAAATCTTTGAGACGATTTGACTGATTGTCAAAACCCAGTCCGACATATCCCTTGCCATTAGCAGCAGATACTCCTACAGATGCATTACGGGCAACTCCCTCAAAACCCACCACATAAGTTTTATTATACCAATCGCCTAACTTTTCAGGATCTTCTGAACTTGAACAGGCATTAACAATCAAGACACTTGCAAAAAGAAAAAGGTAATTGAAAATTTTAGATAATTTAATCATTGTTTTTTTAATTTAAGTGATGAATCAGGGTTTTGTATAAAACAGTTTGAGTTTAATTTTATCGGTTATGTGTTTATTACTACCAGCCACTAAACGACTAACACTCAGGCTGGAAGAGGGAATACTTACTAACAATCCCTCCTGAGTATCGCTCTGTTCTGTAAGCTTTTCATAAATGTGTTGTGTAATAAAAAAGATATAGTATCGGTTGTTCAGGGTTACATCTTCTGCCTGATATCCAATTGCCTCTGACGTATTTGAAAGACTGCCTATTGATTTATTACCTCCACTGATTTTGGATAGATACAAACTGGAGGGCAAAGCAAAAGTTTTGTTCTTCAGAGAAGCATCAACCGGGTCAATGATGAGCTGAGCTGCATTCAGATATATTTTCTGACTCAGATTTAGATTTTTAAGGTATGGAAAATCAAGTCTTACATAAACATTGGAGCCGGATTGCATAAAAACCTCTTCATTGGTTTGTGATGCTGGCAAGGATTTATAACGTTTTAGTCCCTGAAATGCAGTATTTGCCGTATTGGTTTTAATCTGATTGAAATAAGTACTGATACTAAAATTGGTAACCGATGCCGTTTTAGAAGCCAGGTCCTGGGTATGATAATACAATTTTACAGCAGCACTGTCACCCGTCACCTGAAAGCCAAGTACGGCTGCCTCATCACTTGCACCCGGCACTAAAGCAAAACCTCTGAAATAATCTGTTATTTCTTGTGAAGTACCAAACTCTCCAGCTTTTGCCTTAGCAAGAATTTCAGCCCCCCACGAATCATTAAGTCTGATAATCAGTGGTTTGCCAGAAACGGGTCGAGCTTTAAAAGTAGATTTTCCGACTGGATTGGCTTCATAAGTAGCTGATGAGGTATTATAATAAGTTGTTGCTACATCAAGTTTAGTCTGAAGACGATGTACATTTATCGTCTGGGTCTGATTGGTATCTGCATAAGAATAATTGTATTTGAGTGTCAGGGTCAGAGAATCAAAAACAGCTTTAGAATCTGGTTTAAAACTGCTACCTTCTACATTAAAGTAACTATATGTCTCCATCAATCCTGTGTAAGAATCTCTGTATCTTCCTACTAAAAGTTTTCCTGAACTGCCTGTAGAAAAAGTGTCTGATTGTACCGTTGATGCAACTACTGTTATTGTATCTGTAAAATAGATTTCGTTGCCGGAATTATCTGTCAGATCTAAACCTATGGTTTCAGAGCCTTTGGAACAGGATAAAAAACTAAAAAAAAGACTTAAAAAGAGTAAAGCAGAAAGTAATCTGTACATGATTTTTGTATAAGTAAATAAACAATCCGACTTCATGAAACTACCGGTAAAGTCATTGAAGCACTATTTTACAGATGCAGAAAGGCAGCAGAAAGGTTGGGCGTGTGGATAAAAAAGATATTTAAAAGTCAAAACCTGCGACAAAATTGCCTTTTTCAGGGATTAACATCATGTAAAATGCACTTTTACTACGAGATTTTTGTAGTGAAAGATGTTACATCTATATAATTTAAAAATAAAAAAACTCAAAGAGCTTTGATTTGGGTGCAACACCATCTCCTTAGCAGAAATACCATTTAGTCAATTGCAGTCGTAAATCATGAGGTAATTTTTTACTATTTTAATTTTAAAATCAAGAATAAAACAATGAAGCAAGGTTATATTGATACACATTCCGCCAGACATTATTTCTGGGGTGAAAATTGTGAAGCCTGGATATTTGTTGAAACAGAAACATTATCTGTAAAACAGGAAAGTATGCCACCAGACAGTCGTGAAAACCTGCATTTTCATAATGAAGCCCGACAATTTTTTTATGTATTACAAGGCAGGGCTACCTTTTATCTGGAGAGTGAAAAAATTGAAGTCAACCAGCATCAGGGGTTGGAGATTACACCAAAATTTAAACATTATATAGCCAATGAAACCTCCGAAAGACTTGATTTCCTTCTAATTTCACAACCCAATACAAAAAACGACCGAATTAATATTTGAAATGATAAACTACAACGATAAACGTTTTTGCCCAATCAGTAATACGGAAAATGGAGAAACATCTTCTGAAACCACTTTTCATTACAGACAGGTAGGAAATATACTTACCTCAGAGTATGCAGGCGGTAAAATAATAAAAGGACACCTGATTGGTCTGGTAGATAATCAGGGAAATATAGATATGAGGTATCATCAGATAAATGAAAAGGGAGAACTGATGACAGGTATATGTAAATCTGTCCCTGAAATATTGTCTAATGGAAAAATCAGACTTCATGAAACATGGGAATGGACATCTGGTGATAAATCCAAAGGAAAATCGATAATTGAAGAACTATAAATCAAGAAAATATGGAAATTCAGAAAGGAGAGTATTTGATTTCTACAGATTTTGAAAAATTAGATTTGGTTAAAATTCATGGCTTTTTATCAAAGGAAGCATACTGGAGTCTAAATATACCTTTTGAAACTGTAAAAAAAGCTGCCGAAAACTCTCTCAACTTTGGAGTTTATTATACAGATAAGCAAATAGGCTATGCCAGAGTTATCTCTGATTTCTCAACCATTGCCTATTTGGGAGACGTATTTATCTTACCCGAATATAGGGGAAGAGGTCTTTCACAGTGGCTTATGGAAACCATTACCCATTATCCTGAATTACAAGGTTTGAGAAGATGGATACTGCTGACCAGTGATGCTCATGGTTTGTATAGAAAGTATGGCTGGAAAGATATTGCTAATCCTGTAAATTGGATGGAAAAACACAATAAAGATGTTTACAAAAAATAAATTAACACAAACTTGAAAAAAAAGTGTACAGGCATGCAACAGCAGCGTAGATTAATCCCCAAAAAACCATAAACGATGGGATATGCACTATGAATTGAGTAAGTAAAAGCATCTCATCGTTTATATCTCATACTTAAAAAAATCTATTAAATATCTGACAAACAATGACTTAATACCGATTTCAAGTTATTTTAGTACTTCTAAAGAGTATTACTACTTTGCATTTTCATCTACTTCAAAAATTCCAAAAGTGTTATAATCCGGATCAATAAAGTATCCCTGCCAGCATCTGCCTGGAACAGCAAATTTAGACATGGCAATCTGTCCGCCGCTTTTCAGAATAATCTCACTGGTTTTATCAAAATTCTCTACCTGTATAGAACAAACATAGGCATTGGTACCAGTTTGAGAGGGAGGTACTTTAGCAGGTCTTTTTAGTAATCCTCCATTAATACTATGGGTTTCTATCCGGTAATATTCTACAGGAAGCGTTGTGTCTTTTACAAATTTCCAGCCAAAAACAAGCGAATAAAACAGGATATCCCTTGCAGGCTCAGACGATTGTATTTCAAAATATCCTATTGTGTTCACAGTATGAGATATCAATTGTTAACCTTTTTATACTTTTCTATAATAATACGGTTAATTCCCAATTTTTCGAGCTTTTCCACACCTTTCTGGGTAAGAGTATCATTCTCCATTTTTACAACAAATTCAAACTTGTTGTTTTCCCATTGCCGGTCAATGTAATAGTCAAGATGTTCGGTATATATGCTGTCTTTGAGTGTATAAGTACCTCCACCAGCAGTATAGGAGGCTGTAGCAGAGTCTTTACCACTACTTAAATCATGACTTAAAAATGCAAAATGAGTGGGATTGATAATTTTTATCATCCTGAGCTTTGGATTAAAAGTAGAAAAGGTAGAATCTTTTTCGGTAGAGGTAGCTGATACCAATTCCCACGTACCAACGATTGGCAATTCAGCAGATTTTTGAGTGTTTTGACATGAGGGGAGAAACCAGAGAGCCAGAAGCAGTACAGCAATTTTTTGCATAAAGGAATAGTATTAAAAAGTCGAAATTAGGATAAAATCGCGAAAAATAAAGATTATTTCCAGATTTGTAAAGTAAAAGCTTTAGCTAAATATCTAACCTTTTTCTCAAATTTACCTATACACAAATTTTAATACATATACTACTCCGCTTTTTTACTGATATTCCAGACAAAATGATACACATAAAAAACAAACTTTTCAAAAAAAATAAACCATTGAAAATCAACATATTAACAACAAACCCATGTATAGATTTGGCACTTTTTACTCTTGGCGTAGCTGTTAAATTGTGTTAAGTATTTTAGACCTACCAAGTCTTGAGATAAATTTTACAAATTGAGATTCTTTCGCAAGACCTGGCAAGTCTTTTTACTCATTTTATTTTTTAAATTAATACAAGAGGCATTTACTTTAAATTTGAATGATGATTTATTCAACTTCTACATCGGCAAGCAGATTTATGTTCCTGTTTTTAAATTCTCTCAGAGATTTATAATATGCAGAATGATCTGAAATGGCTATTGTATTATTGCGAAGGTTAAACCATTTGAGTGTCTTAATTTCTAAAACTTCCTTGGGAAAAACTGTAAGTCTGTTTTCCGACATATCTAGCTCTTCCAGATTAGGTAATGCCAATATACAAGCAGGAAAAGCCTTAAAACGATTGCCACTGAGAAACAAAAACTTTAGATTTTGAAGTTTACCAAGCTTGTCAGGAAGTTGTGACATGCTGTTATTTCGCAGATATAGCTCTGTGAGATTTGTCATTTTATCAATATCATCCGGCAAAGTTCCTATATTGTTAAATGACAAAGCCAGCGTTTTAAGCCAAGGCATTTGCAGAAAAACTGATGGAAAATATTCTAACTTATTGTAATACAAATCAATCTGAGAAAGTTTGGAAAGATTTATTAAATCTGGCGAAATTGTTACAATCTCATTATGATACAAATTCAGCACTTCCAGATTTTTGATTTTCCTGATGTTTCCAGATACTGTTTTGATTTTATTATTTGCCAGTATTAAATCTTTGAGATGTGTGTTTTTATATAATTTTTCAGGAATTTGTGTCAGTTCACAATTCATCAGGTTAATTACTTCCAGAGATTTGTTTTTCCGGAATACCATTTTTCTGACAGGGTTACCGGCAAGGTTAATAATTTTCAGGTGATGCAAGCGGGTAAGCCAGCGTGGCACTGTCTGTATAGCATTCTTATCCACCCTGATTTCTTCCAGATTTTTAAATCTTTTAATATCCTTCGGCAGCTTTTTTAGTTTTTTGTCTGCAGCAATATCTACTCCTTTTGTATATCCTCTTAATACCTGTTTTTTTGTTACACTGTCAATTGTTACCTCTGAATAAGTTTCGTATTTCCAAACTTCTTTATGACTTAAAATCAATACTTTTACAGTATCAGGACGGGTGGTTTTTCGGGCTTCTTCCAGCCCGGTCATGGTGCTGTCTTTCCGTTTATCATCAGATTGTGCCTGTGCAAAAATGCCTGCAAACAATAATACGATTATAGAACTCCATAGTATTTTGGTTTTCATAAAAACAGTTGTTTATCTTTCAGACAAAGATAGAAAAATATTTTTTCACAACTAAATCTTTAGTTGATATTTATCTTCTTATGAAAATTTTCGATAAAAATTTTGGTTTTACTCTGTATTTATTTGTGCTGGCGATGCAATCTTGTGTCGATAAATCAAACCATGCTTCAAAAATCTTTTCAGAAAATGGCAACAGTATCAAACTCACTCTTGCTGAGGTAGTTTCTACTTTAAAAATAGAGGGCAAAACTACAACCTCTCATACTTTGTTATCAACTGTGCGTTTGAATGATGGAGAAGAACTGGAAGTTAGTCGTGCTGATATGGAGAAAGAAATGGATTTAAATCATCAACTTAAAAATATTTCGATACAGGTTAGTAAAAACGGGAAATATTTTGCCCTGAGCAATGAGCCTGAGTTATTTCTGATGCTTGATAAAAAATACCTTGTCCGGATAAAAGATAAAACACTTAGACACTCTAATCTGGATAATTTACCTGTTCCGGATTCTTTATTGTTACAAATTTTCAGACAAGATGCCGAAAAACTACATCTTAAGGTAAAAGCAGATATATTGATACCTGAAATTTTACTCACTACCAATGACATTACTCATGAGCCGGGTTTTATAAATTCTATATTGGCTTATACCAGTCATTGTGAGGCTCCATGTAACATTGATTTTATTCTTTTGGAAGCTGGCTATCTGGGTGGGCTGGATTTATTATATACTGATGCCGAAAGAATAGACAAATGCCTCAAAAATCAGATTTTTTACCAGAAATTTAAAACAAAATTTGAGCAAAGCAGTAAAAATCTGGAAAATAAATCGTATTTTGAAACAGTTTTGAAGTATTCAGACTCTAAGGAATTTAAATAAAGAAAAGCAGCTATTTGTAGTAAAACATGAAATTTATTTTAGCAACATACACATTCTTCTTTCTACTTATCTATCAGGCAAATGGTCAAACGGTTTGTCAGATTGCTCAAAAACCGATTAAGTATATTGATTATATTACTCAAAACCCTAAGTTAATCTTCAATAGCAGTTCAAATCCAAGTTGTGTGTTAGCTTTAGTGGATAGTTTATCAGATCACTATATTAAAACGGGTAATCCTGAGTCTCTGATAGCTTTAGAAAGCATTGGTAAAATCAGTGATGGTTATTTATCAGAATTTTATGATGAGACAAGTCAAAATATACTCTTCGGTCGGTTTGATGGTTTCTTACATTACCTTTATCAGCAAAAATATATTTATAAAAAATCCTCTTGTTTTGAATTTTACTTAGAAGTATCTTTTGCTCTCGATATATTAGAGAAGAGATACACATTATCTGATTTAAAAAACAAAATTCAGAAAATGGCAGTAAAGAATAATGTGTCGGATGAGGAAAAAAAATATATCATTGAATTTGTTAACAACATTAATGCACAGAAATATAAATAGTGCTATAACTTAAACGTATCAATTTTAATTCTATCTACCATGCTTTTTGATTATAAATTTCACGGAAGTACCTCAATTACCAGTAATGCTAATTCTACAGATATGTCGTTTTCACCGGACATATCCCGTGACCCAACTTACTTTTCGGGGATTCTGGCAAAAAACATTTCGTTCCGTGAAGCCATTTCTGCCTTACATGATGTAGTTGTTTCAGATTTGCGTTTTAAGCCAAAAGACAAAACTGCCTATAAAGAATGGGCTGCCCAGCAGGAAATGCTTTGGCTGGGTGAGTTTACCGCCCACAAGCCACAAGTTGAAGCCCGTATTAAAGATATAAGAACAGAACTGACAGAAATTGGCAAAACCCGTCACTCTGTAATGTCGCCTTTCTATAATGCCCGGCAAAAATATTACAACTATCTCTACGAAAAAGAACGGGATACCTGGTTTGTGCTTGACCCTGTGATTACAGTACATCCTGACGAAATTTTCTTTGAATGTTTCAGTCAGGATGAAGCCACTTACGGCAAATTGGGTTGCAATTATGAGGTTTTTAAAAATATCAAAGAGTTTGAATGTGGAACAACCAATATTGATTATTCGGCAAGTTTGTACAACGAGTTTCAGAAAATAAGAGATTATAAAGACACTCATTTTAAAGTAGAACCAGCTGGCTTTCAGGTAAAAACCACCAATGAAGATGAATATACAGAAGTAAAAATAGACTTACCTGATTCGTGGGTTCGTGGTTTTTTGCAGGTTAGCTCTGCCATGACTTTACCAGCCAAAACCTTTGACCTGCACCCAATGGATGTTCACAACATTTGTCATATTTTGAGAAGACAAAAAGAAAAAATCGGTCCCCGTTCAATTCGATTTATCCTGCGTCCGGGTCAGCCTGTCGTGTTATTGTTTGAACCCTGGAATCATCAGCTGGTTTGCCATCGTTCGGTTTATACAGGCAGCGATTATGAAGAAATCCGACTGTGGGGCAGACGCAGACTTTTAATTCTGGAAAGACTGATTGCTGTCACCAAAAAATTTACAGTTCATTTGTTGGGAAGTGGTATGCCTTCATTTTTTGTGGCTGACCTTGGGCACATGAATTTTACGCTGGGTTTATCAGGCTGGACTTCCAACGACTGGTCTCGTGCCGGAAATTTTGACTTGATGGCTCCCCGTGCTGAAGTCGATAACTTTACCAAAGATTTGATTTTTAAAGCTTTACGTGAAAACTGGCGGGAAACTTCTGATTCACTCGCAAGTCGGCTGAATTTGCAGAAAAAGACTGTAGAAGGAGCTTTGTCGGCTTATACACAGGCAGGTAGGGTAATTTATGACCTCAATCAGAAAGTATATCGTCTGCGTGAACTCAGCCGTGACCCACTACCCATGGATAAACTCCGTTTTGATAACCCTCGGGAAGAGCTAGCAAATGAATTTGTCAATAAAAACCTGGTTTCGGTAACTGCCCAAAATTTACCTGAAGGCGGACTTGAACTTTCGGGAACGGTAAAAGACAAAACTCAAACTTATAAACCTACTCTTACCATTGACAAAGACGAAAGAATGACACAGGCAACCTGTACCTGTTATTTTTATAATCAGAATAAACTCTTCAAAGGTCCTTGTGAGCATATTCTTGCTTTAAGAATAGCCCACAACAAGAAAAACTGGTGGAGCAAGTGGATTTTGAATTAAAAATATGGTAAATCTCTCTGGTAAATCCAAAAGGTTCTCTTAGTTTAATTATTAAAGACCGTGAGATGAGATACTGTACAAGAAGTATAAAAAAGTCTTGTATACTTAGGAAGTATCCTTAATCTTCATGAAAAAGTCATCACAGTCAGCAAGTGTTAAAACGTTGAGTGATATTTCTCCAAAATACTACTTAACAAAAGTCATTATTTTTGGAAATGCTAACTATTCAAAACAAATTATTATCTAATTACACCTTCATAGATCTGTTTGCAGGTATTGGTGGATTTCACTTGGCAATGTCCTCTTTTGGAGCTACCTGCATTTTTGCTTCTGAGTGGGACAAATACGCAGCTGAAACATATCAGCAAAATTTCAATATAAAGCCACACGGAGATATTACAAAAATTAATGAAAATGACATTCCAGAGCACGATATCTTGTGTGGTGGATTTCCTTGTCAGGCATTTTCAATTTCTGGAAAACAAAAAGGATTTGATGATATAAGAGGAACTCTTTTTTTTGACATTGCAAGAATTATAAACCGACACAATCCCAAAGTTATCTTCTTAGAAAATGTAAAAAATCTTACCAAACATGATGGAGGTAAAACATTTGACATTATTTATAAGAAGCTAGAAAGCTTGAATTACAATGTCTATACAAAAGTTTTAAATGCAAGCAATTATGGATTACCACAAAACAGAGAAAGGATTTATATTATTGCGTTCAGAAAAGATATAACCGCCACAGATTTTAATTTCCCGGTTGCTACAAATGAACCAATCTGTTTAGAGAAAGTATTAGAAACTAACCCAACAAATGTAAAGATTGTAGAGCGTTTAGACATTTATAAAAATCATAACCTTATAAACTCATTGAATAGTGAAAAATTACTAAATAAACCTATTCAAATTGGAAAAGTTAATAAAGGTGGGCAGGGAGAAAGAATTTATCATACTCTTGGACACGCCATAACCTTATCAGCTTATGGAGGAGGTATTGGTTCAAAAACCGGATTATATTTAGTTGATGGAAAAATTAGAAAACTTTCACCAAGAGAGTGTGCAAGAGTGCAAGGCTTTCCGGAAGGTTTTATTTTAAATTCGAGTGATACCCAATCATACAAGCAATTCGGGAATAGTGTTTCTGTAAATGTATTACAGCATATTTTATTTGAGATATCTAAAGTATTAAAAGAGCATGAAAAAACAAGTGCCCAATTAAAAGAACTGGAATATGAATATTGAACAATTATTAGGCTCTCAAACTGCAAAAAATGGATTTAAAAATGAAGATGATATAGTAGCAAAATTCAATAACTGGCAATTAGATGAAGATGCCCAAAAGTGGCTTATTATTATGCAGTATGATATCTCTAAGATTGACTATGTAAAAGCATTAAAGTTAAGTGGTTATAAAACCGATGTCCAACTTCAAATTACCATAAAATTAACTGATGTTATTGATGTTCAAAACTTACAGGTAAAGTTAGTTAGCAATCTTAAAGGTTTTAACCAAATAGATAAACGCTGGATTGATAAATATGTGGAAATGTGGGACATTCCAGAGAGTGTTGTTTCTATTCTAAAAAGATATACAGGCGAGAACAAGCCAACTATTTCAAATCCACAAGACAACCGTAGAATGTTTGCTAACGAGTTTTCAGAGGACGAACAAGCTCAAATTTTAAAGTGGCTTAACGAAAATAAGACTTTAATCATTTCTGATATTTTAAAAGGCAGAGGACAATTTGCAGCAGAGTGGACACTTGTAGTACAAAAACTAAAAGACACTTCAAGATGGATTTTAAAACCCATGAACTATTGTTTAAACTACTTTGGTAATGGAAATATTGAAATTACCCCAAGAGGAAATTTTAAAATAGCAAGAATAACAATGCAGAGAAAAGGTGGTGATGGAGGAAGAGATACAGCAAATATGTTGCAGTTTAAAATCAATCCAGCAGAGTTGTTTGAATAAGTATAGGAAATCACCTCAAAACAAGGTCTTGCTTACACTAGTTCGATTGGACACACTAACATATATTACATTGTCTTCTAAACTTAACTATCAATATTCTATACTTCCCTATCATAGATATTGCTAAGGTGTTTCAGATTTTAGAGCACAGGTAATTTTTCAAGTCAATTGGTTTACAATTACATATCAAAAATCCTTATCAGGCTTTAAGAATCTAAGTAAAGTTTACTTTTTTAGTCTTTTTCGTACCATTTCAAATGCTTCCCCATAAAAATAAAACCATTGCCTGAATACATTTCCCAAACTTACATTTGCCTCTCTTCTCAAAAAAAGATATTGTATGCATGTTCCCACTATACAAGTAAACAACGTACCATACGAAGCTCCTATGATGCCAAACTGTTTGATAAAAATATAATTAGCAACCAAGTTAATACAAGCACTCATTAAAACCAGCCTTGAATTAAGTTTTTGTTTGCCTGTCGCATCCAGTAATGTTCCTCCCTGTCTTCCAAAAGGCATTAACATGGTATAAAGAGCCGTTACCTGTAAAATAGAGGCAGATTCTATAAACTTCTCTTTAGCAATGATAAGTATAATAAACTGTGGAAATAACCAGATAAACAACATAGCTGGCACAATAAGGGCAAGCAAAATCCCTACAGCTTTTTCATACAAATACTTTACGCCTTCCCTACCCTGCGTTTCAATACGTCGGGCACTCTGTGGAAAAACAATATCTGCCATGGCATTGGTGGGTACTTCTGCCATGTTTGTAATCCGTAAGGCAACATTCTGAATAGCGACAGCTCTTGTACCTATCATTGTGCCAAGCATAAATGAATCAATACTGCCAAGAATAGTAGTACTCAGGTTAGTTACCAGTCCAAATCTGCCATAATCAAATAATCTTTGAAACCATACTTTATCAATTTTTACAGAAAACTTCAAAAACTTTCGGGCAAAAAACCATGAAGTTAATGTACCGGCAAGTGCTGCCATAGTTTGTAAATTGACCAAATTAACCAGTGAAATGCTTTTTTTTTGAAGTGAAAAAACCAGTATCACCATGAAAAAAAATCCCTGCCGGATAAAATTCCCCCAAAAAATACCTTTAAAATCAAGGTTAGCCTGCTGAATACTCTGAAACTGAATATAAGGAATTAAAATCAGGGAAGTAGGAATATAAAAAAATAACATCAGGGCAAGAGATGGTGTATGCAGCCAATGTTCTAACCAGAGACCTGTAAAGAGCAACAGCAATATTACTACTCCCGTAAAGATAAAATTTATAAGAAGGGAAGCTGTATTAATATATGAATGATCTGCCTGATGTGAAACCGAAAGATAACGTACTAAACCATTCTGAATAAGTCCGGCACGACTCAGTTCGATGAAGTTTGTACCGATTGTCATAAACAACGCCCACACCCCATTTTCTTCTGGTGTAAACATGCCGAGAATCAGGTAAAAACTGCCGAAATTGAAAAGAAGCACAGAAAATCTCTGGAATAAGGTATAGAATCCTGAAACAAGCCAGTAACGTTTTTCTGTCATATAAAAGTCTGAATCCTAAAAATCATCGATAAAAATAGTTGCTCATTAATAATACCGTTCTACAAAGTCTTTTAAGTCTTCCTCTGTTTTAGCATGAAGGATGGTAGCTCCTGATAATTTGGGAAAAATGGTATGAAAGCAGCCAAAAGTGTGTTCAAGTCCTTTTTTAGAAAGAATGATATTGGTACCGCCAAAATAACTGGCAAAGGTACCAGTGCCTCCATGAACTGAAATAAATTTATCAGCATTGGCATATACCTTCAGTTGCAGGTGATTGAAACTATGCAGATTATCTTTATCTCTTTCATATAAATCTTCCATCATCACTACTTCAGGATAAGTTGTTCTGAGCCATTCATTTTCATTAAGTTCATATATTTCACTGTTATCCATCACAATTCGGCTTTTGCCCGGACGGTTATAGATAATCTGATACTTATCTTTTAGTTTTTTGATAAGATAATCTAATGTAGGGATATCAATAAAACTAACAGGAGGTCCGTCCCATTCCATATTAAACCGATTGGCAATAATAAGAATAGGCTTATCATACAGGTAAACATTATTTTTAAAATGCTCTTTGTATGGAACAGGCTCGAATTTGTCAAAATTATACCAAAGGTTATAATGAGTATGTGGTAAGCCCCAATGAAAAGATGCCTGCCAGATACGTTCTTTAAATTTTTCCTGATGGTTTTCAGAGAAAAAATACAAATCTTTTGAATTGGTATCAGAAACAGTCTTTAACAAAGTTCCATTTTTATAATGCCAGTAAGCAAAGGGCAGTGCAAACAAAAGCTCCCCTCCAAACTCTCCCTGATAAGAAATTACCTTGTATTTCTTTTTAAAAACATGGTCTCGAAAAAAATAAAGCTTCTGACGGAGTTGCAGATAGATATTATCTCTCACAAAATAGCGTAGTTCTATTGGAAGCTTACTATAAAATAAATGAACATAAAGACTTAAGAATTTATTTATGAAAGCATGTAGCTTGCCAATCTTTACATGATAGTCTGGAAGTGATTGATGAAACATAGCTAAAAAATAATAGAGAAGTATTTATGAAGAGGTTAATGCAAATGTAATTTTTTTTCAATATGATTAAAAAAATTACAGCTTTCTATGGAATTTAGTATTACTCCATAAAAAGCTGTAAATCTATCACTTAAATTGATATTACTGTCTTGCTACTTCCAGTTTTACTGTTTTGCCTTTGATTGTATTGTTTTCCATGCCTTCCAGCACTTTATTAACATCCCTTTTTACAACCTCTACAAATGAAAACTTATCATAAATATCAATTTGACCAATATTGCCATAAGCAATACCTGTTTCACCGGTTAAAGCTCCTACAATATCATTAGGTTTAATACGGTCAAGTTTGCCTACATTTACAAACAAGCGTACCATATCGGGGTTAGAATTACGATTTTGAGGCTTACCATTTCTGGAAAATTTGTCTTCACGTTTTCCGCTGCGGTTTCGGTCAAAACTACCTCTTTCACGATCTTTTTCCTCTCTGTTGCCCTGTTTACGATTTTCAACCAAATCCATATCAGCAAATTCAGATTTCTGTACACCCATAGATATTTTAAGCAAAGCTTTAATGATATCTTCATTGGAATAACCAGCATGATTAAGGGCAGGAATCATATCAGCAAATAATTCCAAATCGCCCTCTTCAATAGATTGCGAAAGTGTTTCGATAAATTTGGCTTTCTTTTTACCTACTACATCAGCAAAAGATGGCACAACTCCTCTATCTATCTTCTTTTTGGTATATTCCTGAATTTCACGCAGGCGGATAAATTCCCGACCTACCACAAATGTAAATGCTTTTCCGGAAGCACCGGCACGACCTGTTCTGCCTATTCTGTGTACATAATATTCAGGATCAAGAGGCAGGTCAAAATTTACAACTGCATCTACACCTGATACGTCTATACCACGGGCAGCCACATCAGTAGCAACAAGCAGATTGGTGACGCCAGACTTAAACTTGGTCATTACGTTATTACGGGCTTGCTGACGCATATCACCATGCAATCCTTCTGCCTGATAGCCTCTTTTCAGCAAGTCTTCTACTACTTCATCTACCTTGCGTTTGGTATTACAAAAAACTATGGCTTGTTGCAGATTATACAAATCCATCAAACGACACATCACCTCCATTTTTGCAGAGCCTTTTATTTCATAGTAAAGTTGCTCTATATTGTCGGCAGTAAGCTCATTTCTTACAACTTTTACGAGTTTCGGATCATTCTGAAAACGTTTGGTAATCTGCATGATAGGTTTAGACATGGTAGCTGAAAACAACAGCGTTTGTCTTTCCTGAGGTAATAGTTCCAAAATACCTTCAATATCTTCACGGAAGCCCATATCAAGCATTTCATCTGCCTCATCAAGCACCGAAATCTGAACTTTGTCTAATTTTAATGTTTTCCGTTCGATATGGTCAATTACCCTTCCCGGTGTACCTACCACAATTTGTGCTCCATCTTTAAGAGCTCTGATTTGGCGATCAATAGGGTCGCCACCATACACAGTTACACATTTAATTTTTTTGTACTTACTCAGTTTTACAAATTCTTCTGTAACCTGTACAGCAAGTTCACGGGTTGGGCAAAGAATCAATGCCTGTACGTGTTTTTTAGCAGGATCTACCTGCTCAAGAGTAGGAATACCGAAAGCAGCTGTTTTACCTGTTCCGGTCTGAGCCATTCCCAGTACGTCATTTCCCTGTAAAGCCAATGGAATAGCTTCCGACTGAATAGGCGAAGCTTCCACAAAACCCATGTCTTCAATAGCTTTCTGCATTTCGTCAGACAAGGGCAATTCTGTAAATTTTAGTTTTTGCATTTTGTTTTGTTAATTGGGAGAGTTTCCCGAAGCGTATAGATAACAAGGTTATTTTCAACTTTATTGATTGCCACCGCACTCGTTTGCTCTCAGATTGTAGCAGTTGGCAGGTATAATAACGGAACAATGGCAGTGGCTGCTAAAAAAGTTATCAGATATCACTTACCGGTAACGATGTAGGTTTCCGACAGACAAACCTGATAGCTTACAACCCGATAATTAATATGTGGATGACTTTTTTCCCGAAAAAATAATGTATTCCGGCAGACCTGTTTTCATTCGACATTCTCTTGAGATACCTGTCTTCTGTCTGTTTTTAAAAATCAGCTACAAAGATAAGCTTTTTTTCTTGGAAATTTTTTATTTTTTCTTCTAACAAAAATTACATCCTATTGAAAAACAGATAATTACATACAAATAACACACTAAACACCCGAAAAAATTATATTTTTTATAGATATTTTTATGAAAAATGCAAATCATGCTTGTTACTTCTCCGGCAAAAGAAGGAAGCTTAAAGATAATTCAAATAATTCATTGTTAACATGAGTTCGGAATTATCAGGCTCATAAATAACTATCAACGATAAGGTATGAACTATGAATTGAATAAGGAAAAATCATCTCATAGTTCATATTAAAAAAATGCTTTTTTTGCTTATTTTTTGGGGCATATAAAAAAGTAAGAAGGTCTCTAAATGAAATAAAACAGGAAACAGATTAAACACAAAGCTCCTGAAAAACAGCAACTTAAAAACAAATCTAATTCCAAATTCACGTTAATATACTAATTTTCAACACATACCTTACTAAAATGCAACTGGCTAATTTACAATTTAAACTTATTAGTGGAACAGTGGGTTATATGGCAAGAATATCAGAGAAGTGCATTAATAAGTTTCAATATAAGATTACTTTCTCAAAGCCGGTCAAAAATAAAAAGTTTGCATTTATTGCTCTTGACACTCCCTATTTGCTACGTTTTGGAGAAAACAGGCTTTTTATTTACCAACCTTCTCAGGATAGACTATTCCTTCCCGTTTTCTCGGAAATGGGGAGAGTTCTGTTATATTTAGGTTTTGGTTTAACACCTCTAGAACTTGTCTTGGGTTTTCTTCAAAAAAATGAAAATGATGAAGCTCCCTTATATTTACTTTTTACCTTTTTTTTAATTTTTATATTAATAATTCTGGGGGTTACTGGTCATTTTCTAAAAATTAATAGAAGAAGAAAGCATCTGACTCAGCTCGGAAAAAAGATAACAGGTTCCGTTATATCCTGGAAAGAGGAAAAAGATAGTGAGGGTGATATATATTATTCTGTAATTGTTGAATATTTTCTGCCAGATAGTTCTTTTTTTACACTTAAACTCAATAACATTGAGGAGAAACCTGTTTTAGGCAAAAAATTTCCACTCTTATATGATCCTCAATTTCCTGAATTTGCCATGCTTTATACAGGAAAAGAAGGTTATACAGGTGTAGGATGTGGTCAGGTATTATTATTTGTGCTTTTTGTTATTTCTATTATCGGATTTATTATCTTCATTGTTCCCCTGCTCCATTGATGTAAAAACAGATTGCTCACAGCCGGACTTTTATTAATTTGCATGAATTACCTTATTTCCAAACCGTCATGCAAAAAATAAAATTACTCTCCTTATTTCTGCTGATGCTTTTTTTTGAAGCATACGCTCAGGACAATCTCACGTACCAGATTCCGCCCAAAGGCATTGCCGATTTAATTAATGCTCCCACCACTCCACGTGTGAGTGTAGATAGCAAAGGCAATCAGATGCTAATTATGGAGACTTCCAGTTATCCGTCGATTGCTGAGCTGGCAGAGCCAGAACTCAGGCTGGCAGGGCTTCGTCTCAATCCCAAGACCAATGGTCCCAGCCGGATGAGTTATATCCTGGGTCTGAAACTTAAAAATCTGAAAGACGGAAAAGAAATAGCAGTTTCAGGAATTCCTGCCAATCCATTGATTTCTAATGTAACCTGGTCTCCGGATGATAGTAAAATTGGTTTTTGCAATACAGAAGGTGAAAATATTCAACTTTATGTAATTGATGTAGCTACAGCTACTGCTAAAAAAATCACGACTTTACGACTTAACAGCACCATTACCAGCCCTTATACCTGGGTTTCGGATAACAAAACCTTACTTGTGCTAGCAGTACTAGCAGCAAGAAACAGTTTGCCGGAAGCACCTAAAGTTCCAGCAGGACCTATTGTACAGGAAAATCTGGGTAAAAAAGCTCCTTCCCGCACCTACCAGGATTTGTTAAAAAATGCCTATGACGAAACAGTTTTTGATTATTATGCAACTGCACAACTTACCAAAATTGATATTACCACAGGAAAAACCGACAAAATAGGCAATCCAGCTATTATACAAGGCTATACTCCCTCGCCTGATGGTAAATACATTTTATTCCAAACCCGCCATCGTCCTTATTCCTATCTGGTGGCAATCAACAGTTTTCCAATGAAAATTGAAGTGCTGGACATAAACGGAACACCTGTAAAACAACTGACCGATATGCCTTTGGCAGATAATATTCCGGTTGGGTTTAATGCTACTGTTGCCGGACCCAGAAGTTATAGCTGGCGTGCTGATGTTCCGGCTACACTCTACTGGGCAGAAGCACAAGATGGCGGTGACCCAAAAAGACAGGTAGAAATCAGAGATAAAGTATTTACGCTGGCTGCTCCTTTTACAGGAAATGCAGAAGAACTTTGCAGCACTAAACTACGCTATGGTGGCATTATGTGGGGTAACGACAATACAGCCTTGCTCTCAGAAAACTGGTGGTCTACTCGTAAACAGCTTACCACCATTCTCAATCCTAAAACCAAAGCCACTACTGTTCTTTTTGACCGTTCATCTGAAGATTCTTACAATGACCCTGGCAGCCCTGAAATGAAAAAAAATCAGTATGGACGTTATGTATTGGGTCTTAGCAATAATACTCTGATGATGATCGGGGAAGGAGCTTCGCCGGAAGGCAATCGTCCGTTTGTGGATGTGCTGGATTTGACAACTAAGAAATCAACTCGTCTTTTTCGTTCAGAGGCTCCTTATCTGGAACAACCTGTATCTGTTCTTGACTTTGATAAAAAAATTATCCTAACCAGTCGTGAAAGTCAGACCGAAAACCCTAATTACTATGTCAGAAATCTGAAAGCAAGAATTGCCCCACTTAAAATCACCGATTTCCCACACCCCTACCCACAGATGAAGGATATTCAAAAGCAGCTTATCAAATACAAGCGTGCTGATGGAGTAGAACTTTCGGCAACCTTATATCTGCCAGCAGGTTATAAAAAAGAAAATGGAGCATTACCCACGCTGATGGAAGCATATCCAACAGAATTTAAAAGCAAAGATGCTGCCGGACAGGTTTCAGGGTCACCCTATCAGTTTACTTATCTTTACTGGGGGTCGCCGGTTTTCTGGGCTACACAAGGATATGCCATTCTCGAAAATGCGTCAATTCCGATTGTGGGAGAGGGTGATAAAGAACCCAATGATACCTACATCGAACAACTGGTGGCTGGTGCAAAAGCTGCCATTGATGAAGGTGTAAAACTAGGGGTAGTTGATGCCAAACGGGTGGCTGTGATGGGTCATTCTTATGGAGCTTTTATGACAGCAAACCTACTGGCTCACAGTAATTTATTCAAAGCTGGCATTGCCCGAAGCGGTGCTTATAATCGTACTTTGACTCCTTTCGGATTTCAGTCAGAAGAAAGAACGTACTGGCAGGCTCCTGAGGTGTATTTCAAAATGTCGCCTTTTAGCTATGCTGACAAAATCAAAACGCCGATTCTGATGATACATGGCGAAGCTGACAACAATCCGGGTACTTTCCCAATACAAAGTGAGCGTTTGTATAATGCCATCAAAGGACACGGTGGAACTGCCCGTTATGTGGTATTGCCTTACGAAAGTCATGGCTACCGGGCAAAAGAATCTATCCTGCACATGCTCTGGGAAATGGATAAATGGCTGGATAAATATGTAAAAAATGGTTCGGTGAATTAATTGTTGATTCATTTTAGAAAAGTAAAAACCTGGTAAGTACTTAATGCTTGCCAGGTTTTTTATTTTCAGAATTTCACTCTTCCTGAATCAAGCTAAATTTGAATAACATGGTTACATCTGGTAATTATTTACACTAACAAGCAATTTAAATTAACAAGTAATGAATATCTGGGAACACTGTCTGCTGTCTCAGCGAAAATTTGGCGGTCAGCCACTTGATTATGAGAAAGTTCATAGTTTTATGGATTGCTCCAAATACTTTTATTACCACGCCAAGCATCGTTTGCTGCTGCACAATCTCTTTGGAGTAGAGCTTGCCGTTAGTTTGATGGGAAATTTCATTGAAAACAGTGATGCAAAAACGATTTTAGTCAGAGATATAGCCATAGAACACATTAGGGAAGACCTTGACGGCAAAATCCCCACTTTGCATGAGTGGCTTGAAGGAAATGAACATCTGGAGGATTTACTGCCGGAAATGCCTGAAATTGCAGATAAAGAATTGCATCAGTTTATAATGCTACCTTTTCAGAGAACAGGACTGAAAAGTTCGTTGCTTATAACTTGCAGTGATTTTGGTATACACCTTGCCGGATTGCTTCTCGGAACACATAAAGCAACTGAAATGGCAGAATCTGTAAAAACAGTAAAAGCAAAATCTTTTTTGGAGAAGTTTACTTTTACCCAACGCTGGCAATATACACCACAAAAACACGAACTCGAATGGCTAAAAAATAATCAGCAACCCTCTAAAATTGTATAAAATGAACGAAAATCTTATTAGAGAAGCTATTAAGAGCTATAAATCTCAAGGATTTAGGGTGATAGCAGAATGGAATGCAGGTAATGACCAGTGTATTTGTGGAACAAAAATAGGAGATAAAACTCAATCTGATTATCAGGGAATTGATATAGCAGAATTACTAAATGAATTGGTTATTCAAGCATTAGAACTACCAAGTACTGGAGAGTGTTACCATATTGGTAGTGGAATTATTGATATCAATGAGGAAGATAAGGTCTTTATTCGTTGTACTGCTGAATTTGAATATAGTGACTACTCTGTGGATTTTTTTTATGAAGAAATTAAAAGTGATGGGGATAATAGTGGCAGATTAAAAGATATTAAAGCAATACAAAATATAGAAGACCCTTTTGAACTAAAAAAGATTTTGCATAGAGCGAATGTTAATTTCTCAGGAAAAATAAATAAAGAAAAAGAAACTGAGACAACAGTAATTATTGATGTAGTACAGGGAGATGAAATAACTTTATCAGAAGAACAAAAATCGTTTTATAAACCGATTATCACGGAAATTTTGCTCAAAGGACTTGAAGAGTTTAAGAAGCTGGAAACACCATTAAAAAAAGCTGAGAATCATTATTATTTTGCAAGTATTGAGTTAGAAGGGCAACTTCACTCAGATTCAACACTGCATTACAAGCTTTCACCCTCTTCTGAATATTTTGAAAATTTCAGGGATGAGGTAGTAATTTTGGTAGAGTAATTAAATATTCATAAAAATAAGTACAAAAGCTATGTGGAAAATTTTTAGTTTTCTGAAAGACTACGAAAAAGATTATCTGAAAAAAGTTTTATCAGAAATACAAAGACAGGGTAAAAATGTAACAGCAGACTGGGATGCCGGCGATGATCAAAAGATTTGCAATGTACGTATTGATGATATTTTGATGAACAAAAAGCTGGAGCATTTTTGTGATGCTTTAAGAGAGTTAGTAGAAGAAGCTTTACGGTTACCTCATAATAGTGAAGATAATCATAAAGGCAATGGCATCATACAACTCAATGAAAAGCAGGAAATAATCCTTACCTATGACAATACCTACCAAACATGGTCTGAGGAAGACAATCAGGATGCATTGATGGTCTTGCCACAAAAATTTCCTTACGAGGATTTATACAAAATTGCTCCACCGGCAAACCGGGCTGAAATTCAGATTATAGGTTTTAGTGTAAATAAAAGTGATGGCTATGGCGTTGAAAATGTCTGGAAAAGAAATATGTTAACAACAAATATTCGGATTCTGGAAGGTGATGAGTTTCAGCTTTCTCAGAAGGAAAGCGACCATCTTAAAGATGCTGTTTTTAAAATTATTACCCATGATTTGCAGGAAATCATTTCAGAAGAGTTTTTAAAAGAAGCTGAAACAGGTAATCACACCAGATATATTCTGGATTTTGAAGTCAGAGCGTATCTCGAACCCAATGCTGTTTTTCATTTTGAATTAAACCGATTTTTCGAATTTACAACCATTACCCAAAATCAAACCATTGTTTTAATACCATAAGCTATGTTTTATACTTCAGGCGTAGGTTTTGAAGAACTTAAAACTGTTCTCAAAATTTATAAAAAGCAAAATCGTACCTTAGAAGAAGTATTGTCTTTTTTTTCCAATCCTGATAATATTGAAAAAGTAGCCAAATCATATCCTGCTATTTCACCTATATCCATTCAGGAAGCCATTAAGTTAGATAATACAGAACAACGTATGATTGCTCTTAAAATATTTTCTCATGAAGAAATAATCCGGGATTTGAATGCGAAAGTACTTGACAAACAAACTATCAAAAAAAAGCAAACCCGCTGGAACAAAAACTTTCAGCCTTACGAATATACCTTTGAAGATACCTATATTTTATATGAAGTAAAAGGTGAAAAAATGGGAGTTACTTTGAGAAGCTGGATGCCACCACAAAACATCTATTTTGTTAAATGCAAGTGTGCTTCAACGGATAGAATTTATTATCTTTATGTACCAAAAGAAGCAGCAGCAAACAAGGATGCCATAGAAGCTATTGCCTGGACTATGCAAATTGAGGGCACACCTATTACCAAAAAACAATACCTTACTTTACTTTATTCAGAAACATAAAAAACAGCTACACCATGAACATAGAAAAAATTTATCGTCACGGCGATGTTATCATCTTCCGTTTAGCACCTACAGAACAACCTTTTGAAAATATACCTACAAAAACAGTAAATAAACTTACCCTTGCTTTAGGGGAGGTAACTGGTCATTCGCATATTCTGGAAGGTGAAATAGAAGTGGCAGAAAATGAAAACCTTAAAAATTCAGACCTGTATTTTCAGATTCAAAATCGTGCTTTACTATCTCATCAAGAACATGATACCATCGTTCTTGAAAAAGGAATCTATCTTAAAGTAAATCAGGTTGAATATGACCCATTCACCGAAATTACGAGGTATGTAATGGATTAAACCCTTCAGAATCCTACAGACTATCTGAGTTGTATCATTGACATTGAAGCAACAAGGATGTAATAGGAATTTGATTCATTTTCCTTAAAAACAGAAGAGGTTTTCGGTAATTACCGAAAACCTCTTCTGTTTTTAAGTTATATTATTTTTACTCAATCACCTCTACCTGAATCAAACTTGCTTTGTCAGGAGCATGATATACCTTGTGGGTAGCTTTTTGAAAATCACTTTCATCGGCTTTGTAAATATTTTCTACATATTTCTGAGGATTACGGTCAAAAACCGGGAAACAAGTACTTTGCACCTGAATCATAATGCGGTGTCCTTTTTTGAAAGTATGCAACACATCCTGCAAACGGAAATTAATATCAGTTACCTGATTAGCTATCAGAGGTTCCGGCTTCTCGAAGCTGTTCCGGAAACGACTACGCATAATTTCACTACGTACCATCTGCTGATAACCACCCAATATAATTCCCTGATAGGGCATATAAGGGTGATTTTTTTCATCATCAGGATACACATCAATCAATTTCACAAAATAATCAGCATCGGTAGCGGTTGTAGAAATTTTGAGTTTAGCGGTAATTTCACCACCCAGGGTAATGTCTTTATCCAATATCTCCGTCTGAAATACAAGTACATCCGGACGCTGACTGGCAAAACGCTGGTCTTCTGACATATACCGGAAAGGTGTAAATCCTGACATTTCAGTCTCATGCTCACTCGAAGGTACAGGTTTCATCGGGTCGGCTGTATATTCTGTAAAGCCATCTTTGGCTGGAGCAATATCAATAGTCAGCTTACCATTCTCCTGAAAATACAGGTTGGTTTTCTTGGCAGTTGGTACAGGGTATTTATCAAATTTGCGGTATTCTTTTTTGCCTGTATCAAACAACCATGCTTCTGGTAAATCTACTTTACCATCCCCTTTTTCTTTCAGGAAGTGACGGAAAAACTTGGCTTCGATTTCACGCTGATAAAAAGTAGCCAAACTGTCACCAAAATAAATATCTCCATGCAAAGTATGTCCGGTTTCACGACCCCAGCGACCATGACCAAAAGGTCCCATTGTCAGGATATTAAAAGCACCCGGATTATTTTTCTCAATGGTTTTATAAGTATTCAATGGTCCATATAAGTCTTCTGCATCAAACCAGCCACCAACTGTTAAAACAGCATGTTTGATATTTTTAAGATGAGGCAAAATATTACGTTTCTGCCAAAATTCATCATAATTTGGGTGTTCTACGGTTTCTTTCCAGTAAAAATTATCCGGATAAAGTTTGTCTCCGTTTTTCAGCGAACCTAAATCCATGTAATATTTGTAACCATCACGGCTACCAGGTTGGGCAATCATTTTGTACCAGGGTTCTGTTGTTGGAGCGGGATGCTGCACACCAAAAACCGGAAATGTCATAAAATATTCTTCTACAAAAGCCCCATTGTGGTGAAAGTCGTCAAAGAAAAAGTCAGCAATCGGAGCTTGTGGTGTAGAAGCTTTCAGAGCAGGATGTCCTGAAATAGTACCGGCAGTAGTATAAAATCCTGGGTACGAAGTTCCATATTGCCCTACTTTGCCATTATTAAACTTCACATTTTTGACAAGCCAGTCAATGGTATCGTAGGTATCAGAGGCTTCATCCACATCAGTTTTGGCTTTTTTGTTGGCAATGTGAGGCGTCATGTTTGTCCAGGTGCCCTCACTCTTCCAGCGACCACGTACATCCTGATACACAAAAATGTACTTTTCTTTCGTCATCGTAGCCGAAGGACCCAATATCCCTTTATAGGCATCAGCACCGTACGGGGCAACACTGTAACAGGTTCGTTGCATTACCATCGGATATTTGATTTTGTCGGAAGCATCTTTTGGTACAAATACCTGAGTAAAAAGCTTAACGCCATCCCGCATCGGTATTTCGTACTCATACTTCTGGTAGTTGGCTTTTACCCAGTCGATTTGGGCAAAGCTGCTGCAATAGATAAGTGTAAAAAAAACAATCAGTATTTTTTTCATAAAAATTGTGAAAAGGTTAGAAAATAAAACCAATTTGCAAGTAAAGAAAAGAATGCTAAAAAGGGAATTGGTTTTATTTGAATGGTGAGTGATTATGAAAATCTACAATGAATGCATTTCATATCAGGCATTTTTCCGGCGTTCGATGGCATCGCGTACACGGGCAGCACTTTCAAAGTCTTCTTTTTTAATGGTTTTTTCCAGCAATTCTTCCAGTTCTTCGATAGTATATTCAGCATAAGAACCTTTTTTCTCACGACCTTTTTCATCAATTTCATAACTGGCACTTTCTAACACCTGATTGCTTACAAACATCGGAGATGAAAACCGGATGGCTAAAGCAATGGCATCGGAGGGTCGGGCATCTATCTCTAAAATCTGATTATCAGGAACTTGCAAAATCAGTTTGGCATAAAAAATATCTTTTTCAATAGAATAAATAATAATTTCTTTAATCTTGCTATTGAGTTGGGTAATTACCGTTTTAAATAAATCATGAGTCAGAGGACGGGAAGGATTCAGACGTTCCATATAAATAGCTATTGCCTGGGCTTCCTGACTACCTATCACAACCGGAATTCTCCTTTTTGACTTGGATTCTTCCAAAATCAGGGCATAATTTCCTTTTTTGGATTCACTTTCTGCCAAGGCAATGATAGAAACTTCAAATTTTGTCATGTGCAGATAAGTTCTTTTTCAGGAAATTAATCATGTTACCTATGTCATCAAAGGGAGAAATTACCCAGCCATCTGCTGAAAGGCGATATAAATCTTTTCTTTCTACCTCTACCGAAAAACCTCCCACCAAATCAAAATACTTGCCTTGCCGTTTTAAAACAGGGATTCCCATCTGCATAAAAGCATATTCTACAAAATCAGATTCATCGTATTCTTCCATAACTAAAGTAGATTTTTAAAAAAAATAACTACTCCCACCCCTATACAAAGCAGGCAGGAAACCAGCGTTAGTGACTGAGAAAGCAACTTATGTTTCAAAAATTTAGCTGAAAAAGGAATACTAAATACGCCGGCTGCCACCATCATCCCAAAGATAGACCCTATTCCAAAAACCAAAATATATACAATGGCATTAAAATTTCCCTTGATTTGACCTAACACTGTAAAAAGTACGGCTCCACTGCCGGCTAATCCATGTATAGCCCCCACCCCGTATGCAAATTTATGAGAGCCGTCAGCATTGTGTTGGTGAGTATCTATTTGCATGAAAAGCTGATATAATCTGATAATTCCCAAGATTACCAGCATAAGCCCGACCAATGCCTCAAAATATCTAAAATCAGATTCATGTAATGCAAACCGACCAGCCATATAAACCAAACCAGCCAGCAAAATGATAGAAGTATGCCCCAACCCCCAAAAAACACCATCTTTGATAGCAGAGAGAGCATTAGTACGACGGGTAACCATGCTGCTTACTGCCACCAAATGATCTGCTTCAAAAGCATGGGCAAAGCCAACAGAACACGCAATAAACATTATTTCTGTCATAGGTTTACTTGCTATTATGTTAATTCATATTTTACAATCCGGTGGTTTCCTGTATCTGCTACAACCAATACATGGTTATCAATGCAGATAGAAAATGGCCAGTAAAGCTGTTTGTCTGTTCCATATCGTGTATTTGCATTCTCACTTCCTGTATTAAAATTCAGGTGTCCTATCAGATTGGTTGCCCTTGCTGCATTGTGTTCCGGAATTTTGTCAAACCAAAGCAATCTGCTATTTCCGGTATCTGCCACAAATATTCCGTTTTTATAGAAAAAAGAGTCATAAATCCAGTTTAGCGAATCTTGCTTAGGAAAAAGGCTGTACTGATTTTGTCCGCAGGCTTCCAAGTCGGGCTGACCAATAATTATATCTGCTTTCCGGTGAAAAGCAGTCTGCCAGTCTTGCCAGATAAGTGTTCTGTAAAATTGCGTATCAGCCACTGCCATCACTCCGGCTTTATTTATCCTGACAGAATAGGGCCAAACCGGGTCATGGTTTTCATAATCTCTTTCCGTAAAATCGGGTTTTCCTATCACAGCATCTGCTGGTGCATAGGTATGGGTTGGAATATCCTGATAAAACAAAATTCTCCGGTTTCCGGTATCACAAATCCAAAGACTCTTGCCGTTTGAAAAAACCCCATAGGGCCAGTTGAGTGTTTTGTCAGAAGGATTGGCTCCAATGCCCATAACATTAGGCTGATTATGCGAAAAATCAGGCTGACCTACCGCCACATCTGCCGGCTGACCGTTTATAACTGGTATAGAATTCCAAATCAAAACCCTGTGATTCCAGGCATCTGCTACTATCAGTCTTTCACCATCTGACCACAATCCGGAAGGGTATTGCAATGTGCCTGCGGAGGTTGCCTGCCCTGCATTTCTGCCGGTATTTTCCTTATCCAACTGTCCCAAAACCACATCAGGGCTTTCAAACTCATTGTCCGGGAAACTTTTCCAGATAAAAACCCTGTTTTGCCCCGTATCTGCCACAAAAAGTATGTTATTTACGAGCCATACTCCTCTCGGAGCAAGAAAGGGATTATTGGCATCACCCTTAAAAACAAAATGACTTTTCACCAAATCCTCCAATCCTTCTGCTGAAAGATGATAGGTATTGGCAGCCCCTGCTAGTGCAGAAATATTCTCGTTTATATGAATATTCAGGTTCATGTATTACTTAAAAAAATCAACAGATTCTGGGTAATTGTTCTCCTACAAGCATATTCACCACTCGTTTGCCCCCTATCCTGCTTTGCAATACTACCTGTTTAGGATGTTCGTTTACTATCTCCCCAATAATGGAAGCAGCCTCAAAACCAGCCATTTGCTTTAAACATTGGAGAAAATCTTCAGCTATTTCATTGGCTACAATGGCTAAGAAAACGCCTTCGTTTGCCACATAAAGCGGGTCTAAACCAAGCAGTTCACAAGCTCCTTCTACTTCTTCCAAGATGGGCAATTGCTTTTGAAAAATATCACAACCCAATCTTGCATCTCTGGCAATTTCGTTCAGTACGGTAGCAACCCCGCCACGGGTAGGGTCACGCAAAAGATGTATATTATTTCGAAATTTGTCGAGCAAATCAGCTACCACAAAATTGAGATTTTGGGTATCACTTTTAATATTAGTTTCAAATTCCAGCCCTTCTCTTACAGACATAATGGCTATACCATGTGTAGCAATATGCCCCGACACAATAATTTTATCTCCGGCTTTTACATTTTTGATGCCTATATCTGCTTTCGGGTGAATGACACCTATACCCGATGTATTGATAAAAATTTTATCGCCTTTGCCTTTCTCCACTACTTTGGTATCACCGGTAACTATCTTAACACCAGCCTTATCTGAAGCAAATTTTACCGCTACCAAAATCTCCCAAAATTCTTTCATAGTAAGCCCTTCTTCCAGAATAAAACTGAGAGAAAGATATTTAGGAATAGCCCCACACATAGCAAGGTCATTAACTGTACCATTGATTGCCAGTTCGCCAATGTTGCTATCCGGAAAAAAAATAGGTGAAATCACATAACTATCTGTTGAAAAAGCCAGTTTGCCCTGTAATTCAAAAATTGCTCCATCATGTTTTTCATCGAGATATGAATTACTGAGTAAATTAAAAACCCCGGATTCCAGCAGTTTATTGGTAAGAATGCCTCCGGAGCCATGTCCTAATGTAATTACATCAAAATCTAACTGTGGCATGGGGCAACTCATTGCCATCATATTTATACTCATAGTCAAACTGTTTCTACATTTGCATAATGAAAATAGGCAGCACATGCTCCTTCTGATGAAACCATTGGAGCTCCCAATGGCTTTTCTGGTGTACAATTTTTGCCAAACTGACTGCAATCGTAAGGCTTTTTAATACCTTTAAGTACCAAACCGGCAATACAATCAACACATTCAGGTGCTTTTGCGATGCTGATTGAAAATTTCTTATTGGCATCAAACTCAGCCAGTTCTTCTCTAACTTCCCATCCACTTAATGGTATAGTACCTATGCCTCGCCACTCTCGGTCCTGGGTTTCAAAGACCTGCTTTATTACTTTGATAGCTTCAGGATTCCCTTCCGGCTTTACTACCCGACTATACTGATTTTCGAGCTTATATTCTCCTTTTTCAAGTTGCCGGACAGTCATCAATATTCCCTGCAATAAATCGACCGGTTCAAATCCGGTTACTACTACCGGAACTTTGTATTGCTCAACAATGGGTTCATATTCACTAATTCCCACAATGGTACATACGTGTCCGGCAGCCAGAAATCCCTGAATTTTGGCAGTTTTATCATTCATCACCGCTTCAATAGCCAGTGGAACCAATACATGAGATGCCAGAATTGAATAGTTTTTTAAACCTAAACGTTGGGCATGAAGCACCGAAAGGGCATTGGCAGGGGCAGTGGTTTCAAATCCCACTGCAAAAAATACAATCTGTTTATCAGGGTTTTCCTGAGCAATCTTTACAGCTTCAAGTGGTGAATATAAAATCCTGATGTCAGCTCCTCTTGCTTTTGACTCCAGCAAGCTACGTTTCGAACCCGGAACCCGTATCATATCACCAAAAGAGCATAAGATTACCCCTTTATCTTCTGCCAGATAAACCGCTTTATCAATCAGGTTAAGTGGCGTAACACACACCGGACAACCCGGTCCGTGAACCATGTGTATTTTTTCAGGCAAAATATTGAGAATGCCGTTTTTAACCAGACTATGCGTTTGTCCACCACAAACCTCCATGATTGACCAGTGTTGTGTTGTGATTTTATGCAACTCACTCAGGTATTGCTCCACTATTTCCGGATTACGGTATTCGGCTATGAATTTCATATTGCTGTTAATAAAAAACCGATCAGTTTAATTTAAATACTACAATTTCCGCCATCTCGGTCAGTTTGTGTATGTTCGATGAGTTCGTCTATCTCCCCGATTTCTTTCAGGTAAGTAAATGTTTTTTCGGCTTCTTCTTCATCAATTTTGCTGATAGCCACTCCCACATGTACCAAAACGTAATCTCCAATCTGAGCATCAGGAAGCATTTCAAGGCTGGCTTGTTTCGTTATTCCGCCAAACACCACATTTGCCATCCTTACCAAACCATTGTACTGGATTTCTATGGATTTAATTTTACCAGGAATTGCAAGACACATGTTATTGAAATGTTTTAGAGTGATGAATCTGTCCGTACGAAATATTTTCGTCATTGGGAGACAGATTCTTATGAAAAAAAAGTTTGTAAACTTCAGGTTTATAATCAATCAGTAAATCTACAAGCAGAGCATTCTGAAAAACCCCGCCACTAAAAGCTATTTGCCTGATATTGAGTCTTTCAGCAACTCTGTAAATGAGTTTAACTAACGAAAAATGAAATTTGGCTGCTATCCATTCTTTTGTCTTTCCTGCTTTAATATCTGCCAGCAAACCCCCAATCATAGGTTTTACAGGTATTTGATTGTCATTTAACTCTTCCATCCAATAGCTTTCAGAAAAAGAATAACCGTATATATCAAAGTAGTTTTGGGCTGACTGCTCGAGCAAAATAGCTGCTTCACCTTCGTAAGTCTGTACATCAATTAACCCCAAAATACTTGCTACTCCATCAAAAATCCGCCCTGCCGAACTGGTTTTTAAAGAGTTTTTCGGAATCAGTTTTTTATATAAATTCCATTCCTGTGTCGTAAACTTTTGTTTGATAAAATACTCACTTTCAACTACACCAATCCCAAGACACAAAGCTGAAATCCGGGGTTCACGAGGCATTTTATCAGCAAGTATGGCATCAAAATATTCAAAATGTATCCTTTGCCATTGCCTGTCCCATACAAAAAACTCCCCGCCCCAGCTATTTCCATCAGTTCCGTAACCCGTTCCATCCCAAATCACACCCAGGACAGGCTCATTCAAATTTATTTCATCATTTTCATGGACTACTGCCGAAAAATGTGCCTCATGGTGTTGTACTTTTATCAATGGCACATTCCATTTATGAGACAATTTCCGGGCAATTTCAGTAGAGAAATAACCCTCATGGGCATCACAATATATTTTTTGTATGTTACCCGAATCTTTAAAAAGGGTAAGAAAATATGAAAGCACTTTTTCAGCATTTTGCTGTGTTTCAAAACTTTCCAAATCCCCCAGATATTGACTTATATACAGATAAGTATCTGTCTGTAAGGCAAATGTATTTTTTATGGATGCTCCTAAACCCAAACAATAGGGAAGTGAATCCGTATTTTTATTTTCTGCTGCAAGAGAAAAACCCCTGCTCCTGCGTATGATAATTTTTTGCTTATACTTTGGTGTAAATTGTACAACCGAATCATCCTGAGGAATGATTATTTTCCGGTTATGGGTAATTATATAATCAGCTATTTCTGAAAAATCTGTCAGGGCTTTTTCGTCTTCAGAAATTATCGGATTTCCTGAAATATTACCACTTGTTGCTACTAAGGGCTTTTTGAATTGCCGGCATATCAGGTATAACAAAGGTGAATAAGGCAGCATCACTCCCAGCTTATTCAGATTGGGATTAACACTTTGGCAAACTACCGAGTCTGATTTTTGCCGGAGCAACACTATCGGAGCTACCTCACTTTCCAGAGCTTTTTGTTCTGATTCATTCAACTCTGCATGTCTGCTGATACCCTCCACATCCGGAAACATAACGGCAAAAGGCTTTGCAGGACGATGTTTTCGCTGACGAAGTAAGTTTACAACTACATCAGAGGTAGCATCACACATCAGCAAATACCCTCCTATTCCTTTTATGGCAAGTATTTTTCCTCCTTTCAGATAACCAACCATCGCCCCGATTACCTCCTCCTGATTATCACAAATCAATGTCTGCTTATTATCAAAAACCGAGATTCTTACACCACAGTTAGGGCATGAATTAGTTTGTGAAAAAAAACGACTGTCATTGGCATTATTATATTCCCTCTTGCATTCGTCACACATCTCAAAAACTGCCATTGTGGTATTTTCTCTGTCAAAAGGCAGTTTTGTGGTTATTGAATACCGGGGTCCACACTGAGTACAGGTAATAAAAGCATAGCCAAACCTCCGATTTTCAGGATTTGTGAGTTCAGCTAAACATTCTTCACAAACAGCATAATCGGGTGTGAGTACCAAATCCGGTTTGCCGTCAGATGCACTTTTTCGGATTTCAAATGTGTCAAAGAACTGCTGAGATACTTTTTTTATTTCCTTTTTTAGAATTTTAGCCTGAGCCGGAGTTTTTTCAATAAGAGTTCTATAAAAATCTTCTGCTACCTTTTTACTGGCATTAAAAACAATTTTCACCCCATCCAATCCATTACTCACATATCCATTTAAACCGAGTTGTCGGGCTATATTGTAAACAAAAGGACGAAAACCCACCCCCTGCACTATGCCTGTCAGGCTAATCTGGTATGTTTCTTTTTCCGGCATCAAACCAATTCATTTACCATCATTCAATTTATTAGGCATGAAGCACTTCAATACCTTTTTTATGCTCTATTCGTTTTAAAAGCCAGTTACACCACTCATCAAGACCTTGTCCGTTAAGGCTTGAAATTGTCATCACTTCCAGGTCAGGGTTAATATCACGGGCATCTTGTGTAACAGCTTCTACCGAAAACGGCAAGTATTGTAAAATATCGGCTTTTGACACGAGCATCAGCTCACTTGTCAGAAACATCCGGGGATATTTTTTGGGTTTATCATCTCCTTCTGTGCAGGCAATGAGTGTAACCCGGTAGTCTTCTCCCAAATCAAAAGCAGCCGGGCAAACCAGATTTCCTACATTTTCAATAAATAACAAATCAAGTCCATCCAGATTCATATAGTCAAGAGCCTGATAAACCATCTGGGCTTCAATATGGCAAACCCCACCCGTTACAATCTGAAGACTGTCAATACCTGCCTCCCGGATACGGGTAGCATCTCGTTCTGTTTCGGGGTCACCTACCAGTACAGCCATTTTGATTTTATCTTTGAGGCGTTTGCCGGTTTCCTGCATCAGGGTAGTTTTGCCACTGCCCGGCGAAGAACAAACATTGATTACCAGCGTATCTTTCAGTTTTTCCCGAATGGCTTTTGCCACAAAGTCGTTGGCTTTTAGCAGATGTAAGGTTGTATTATCACACTGTACAGAGCCTGTGGGCATCCGGTTAGATTTAGGCTGCATATTTTTACTTTTTAAAATTTACTCAAAATCAACTTTACCAATCAGCAGTTCTTCACCCTGCACTACATTTCTGCTGGGCTTGCCACATTCACAGATAAACCGATACTGATGCACTTCTGTAGTTTTTTTACAATCATCACAATAAATCAAAATCGGCAATACTTCTACCTCAAGGGTTTTATTTCGGTATTGTGGCTCATCTTCCAGCACTGCTTCAAAAGCATTTTGCATCAATAACGGTTGTACATTAGAAAGCAACCCGGCTTTGAGATAGATTTTACTGATTTTCGAAAAATCATCTTTAAACTCATCTTCCAGCGTTCTGAAAATATTTCTTACCAATGAAATCTCGTGCATTTTCTTAAAAATCAGAAAGGATTTGCTTTTAACAAAGGAAACTTATACCTGCTTTAAATCAAAGGGAAAATCAGGTTTTAGAAAATATTTTCTAATTATGAAATAAAATGACCCTTAAGTACTCCAATTCTCTCCAAATGCCTTTCTGCATCAGCTATCAAACTTCCATCAGTTGTAAGCTGTTTGATTTCGTTTGCCAATGACACCATTTCGTCAAAGAGGGCTTTTTCTTCGGCTTCATTTGGATGAGAAACCAGCCAGGCTGCTTCCAGAAAGTTCATAATCGTTAAAACCCTTTCCGTAGGATACTCTTCTGCATTACGGATTTCCAGTGACTGACGATAGTAGCTCAGAGCTTTGGCATAATTATCTGTTTTTACAGAAGGGGGATATTTGGTAAGAGCATTGCCATAGCTGTTGCAAACCATAGCATATTCGTAAGGATGGGTGGTAGGTCTAAAATACTGGAGAGCCTGATTGAATGAACTCACAGAAATAGCAGCCCAAAGGCTCTTTTTCTGAACTTCATCAGGAATTTCACTATAAATTACGCCAAGATGGTGTTGTATTTCAGCAAAAATTTCAGGTGTATTTTCAAAAGTAAATATTTTTAAAGCCTGCTGATAGGCTTCCATTGCCGGCTTAAAAAACTGCGGGTTTCCATTCTGAGCCCAGGTATAAAGCAAAATACCTTTTCGATACTGAGCATTTGCCAACAGCTCCGGTATGTTTTCAGATTCAAAAATACTGACAGCTCTGTTTATATAACCCAATGCTTCTGAAAAACTGTTGCTGATGTTGGCAATATGAGCAGCATCTGTCAAAAGCATAGCCACCTGCACCTGATTTTGCTGTCTTTCATAGTATTCCAGCACTTCCCATAGAGTGTTTTTCAGCTGGACGAGCAACATTTCGTTGTATGGAATAGTCAATCGCTTCATCCAGATACCGTACTGTATGTTTTTCAGTTCTGTTTTGGCTTCATCTGAAATCGCTTCTGTCAGACATTTCTCAATAATCGCTTCAGCCTTTCCCAATTCATCAGCATCAAGCATCAATGTAGCAAAATGTTTTCCCGTAAAAGCAAAATATTCCCCATTAGGGGCAGCATCCAATGCTTTCTGATAATAAGCATTGACATGGTACACATTCAAAAACTGTGTAGTTTCGCCATAATGACTCAAAATAGCTGCATTATGTCTATGTCTGTAACTCTCAAACGGGGTTTGAAGTATTTTATCGGCATCTATATTTAGCGTTATGCCATGCTGCAAGCGATTGATGGTATCAATGTCTTTAAGCAGAGAGGGATTGAGCTGAGCAAAGTAATAAGCTTTTTCAAAATTGTTCAAGAAGAGATATACAACAGCAAGCAGGTTCTCTTTTGAAAAAATAACTTTATCAGAAAGCAAATAAGGTGGTATTTCATTTGACCAGCGAAGCGGGATTTTTATTTCATTTTTATCAACAATCAAAAAATTTTTATGCCCGTTGATTTTGGAAATATCTTTTATCTCGGCTACTTCATTCAGGCGAAATTCAGAGTTGATAATTTCCCGAGCCATTTCCAGCACCTCAGTTGAAGCAAATATCGTAAGCATCTTGGTCTGTTTTTAAAGTTCCACGGGCATCTTTGCGGATGCCTCGCTGAAATATTTGAGCATAATTTTCTGCTTTTTGCAAAGACTCATAGTTATCTATGTAATTACAGAAAAAACGTAACGGATTTTGAATCCATATATACACCATTTGCAAATGCCACCTGCCACACTTTTCCTGAATTAAATACCTGACTTCGGTATCTTTAAGCCATCGTCCTTCTTTTAATACACGCAAGTCTCTGGCATTACCTCTTTTGTTTTCAGTAAAATCATATTTTAAATCAGGTATATACATTTCATAGCTTTATTTCTATTATTCCTGTATTTTTTACCTCATATTCAAGCTCTCTGTCTATATCATCCAAATCATGGTCTATCAAAACATCTCTTATAAAAATGGTTTTATCACCTTTTGGATTTTTTAGTTTCAGAGCAGTCCAGGTAGTTTTATGAAGCTTTTCAAAAAAAGTTTTGGAACGGCAGGCAAGCAACAAAGCATTTCTATCAGGATAATAGACCATATTTACCTGCTCTTCTTCTCCAAAAAGCTCAGTAACCAACTGACTTTCAAACAGCAAATGTCCTGATTTGAGTTGCAACATAATATAGTTTAATCACCGGATAGCCCCTGTTTTTACAAGCAATTCATGGCTTATCAATCCAATTACAGTATCTCCGGCAGTTTTTACAGTATCACTCAGCACTACATCCAGTTTGAGGTTACTTACCGCTATCAGATACACTTCGATAGCTTCAGGATACTCATCTCTTAGTATTTTTTTTGCATACGAAAGAGCCTGATCCCATTTGAGACTATGCAAAAAAACCATGGGGTCTTCTTGTATGGCAGCATTTATTTCACTTGCCGGAAGTTTGTAAAGGGTTCCGTCTGCCTCACCCGAATTAACAACAGCATCTACAATAATGATTCGATTATGTCCTTTGAGATTAAAAAGCACTTCAAAGGCAGAAGTTCCCATATCAAAAATGGTAATTTCCTCATTATCGTCCCCTATTTGTTTTTTGAGTTGTTCTATCACATAACACCCTACGCCGTCGTCACTACGACAAGGATTTCCAAACCCCATGATTGCTGTTTTAGTCATAATATAAATTAAAATACAGTGAGGCAAAAAATACAGAAAGACAAAGAAACAAGTCTGTTACAACCAACCATGACCTGTCTCTTTGCCTTCTTACTCATTTTAATGTGAGTTCGGGATTACAATTCATTTAAAAAGCATTGATTATCAGATATTTATTCCATGTATTTTAGTTATAAAAACCAACTTGCCCACAAGAAACATGCTTCTTACTTTTTTGCTTGCCCAAAAAAGTAAGCAAAAAAGGGCAGCAACAGCAAAAACTAACCCGGTATTCCTAAGTCTCTTGTCAGTCTCGTGATGATTTTGGGTTAGTTCACGCTGCTGTTGCATCCCAGCCCCCTTTCTTATCTTTTTTAATCCGAGTTCACGTTATTTTACAACTTAAACTTAGCCAATTGATTTCCGTTTTTGGCATCATGGGCATGTACAGTACAAACCAGACATGAATCAAAGGAACGAGCCACCAATCCTACCTCAACCGGGTCATGCGGGTCTTCAATTTCTATGCCTTCCAGAGCAGCCTCTATTGGTCCGGGATTTCCCTTTTCATCATTAGGTCCCACATTCCAGGTAGTGGGTGCCATTACCTGATAATTTTTAATCACACCATCTTCAATTTCAATCCAGTGGGCTAAGGCTCCACGGGCAGCCTCTGTACAACCAAAACCTTTACCATCTTTTTCTTCAGGCTTGATATAAAATTCCCCATTCAGGTCAATTTGTCTCAGCCATTCGTCGATATTGACATAAAGGCGGGCTGTTTCATGCAATCTTCCCAACACTCGGGTATAAACACTGGGTCCCATTTTCTGAATTACATCTAAAAACAAAGGATCCTGGTATTGGTGTTTGGCATTTGCCGGATTACCTGCCATAATTACCCTTGCCAGTGGACCTACTTCAGCCGGGCTGCCTGTATAACGGGGAGCTTTAGACCAACTGTACTTTTCATTGAAATTGGTATGTTCGAGGTTTTGAGATGGCATTGGGGTTGGGAGAGGCTCGTCCCAAGGGTGAGCCGCAGGTACGTCTGCATACCATGAGTGTTTTACATGTTCCTGAATATTAAGGTGGTTAAACTCATGAAAGCTGCCATCCCAGAAACCGGCAGGCGAAATAACAGCATGATTACGGGTTTCTATTTTTGGCTGATTCCATAAATCTTTGTGAATATAGGTGCCATAAGCCAGAAACTTTCCTACCCCCTGACCGAATTTATGCAACCCGAATTCTTGTCCGGCTCTGATAAATAAACCTAAATCCGAATTACGCTGACTCTCATTTTCATCTGCCCATGCCAGCAATTCATCCCATGATTTAATCTGAAGATAGCGTTCAATAGAACATCCTAAAAAGATGCTTTCCAGCCAGTCTTTACGAAACTGGTTCATAATGGCATGAGCTCTCGTAATATCTTTTAAAGTTGGTGCAGACATTACTCCTCCCGGTACCATATAACTTGAATGTGGCCATTGCCCTCCAAAAAGTGCATAAACCTGCACCGGCAAAGCACTTGCCGTAACACCTCTCTGAAAGGAAGTACCTACATAAGCAGCCCAGCGTTTTACTACTTCAGCATAAAGTGGCTTGTTGGCAAATTTTTTGTTTGCCATATCCGTTGCAAAAATTGCATAAAACCATCTCGGAATACTCTGGATGGTTTCAGTCGCCTGCCCCAGAGCTCTGAGTAAAAGAGCATTGGGAGGCAATTGTGTACCCCAGGCAGTATCAAGTGCCGATGATGCACAATACAGGTGAGAACCCCCGCAAATACCACAAATACGGGGTGTTACTATCAGCCCTGATTGGGGATCCTTTCCTGCCATAATCCTTTCAAATCCCCTAAACATGGCTGCCTGGGTATGAGCTCGGGTTACTACCCCGTTTTCCATATATACTTTCACGTCAAGGTCGCCTTCCACACGACCTACAGGTGATATGTTTAATTCTTTTGAAGATGCCATTTTTTTAGATTAGTAGTTTAGCAAGAGAACTCTGATTACAGATTGAATTTTATATAGAACTTTCGCTGTGTGATTTCTTCACCCCGAAAGTAGTTTCTACAGTATGCATAGTTTTTTCAAAACCGGCTCTCAGATAATAACCCAGTTTGGAATTGCCGGCAGGGACATCTTGTGGTAAGAAGCCCAGATATTTAAGTGTTTTGAAAACACTACCCTTTTGCAGGTCGTGGTGTGGGAAACCGGGCTCAGTACAGCCCAAACAAGGATGGTTAGCTCTTGTTTTACTGGATTGACGATTCCATAAGATACGATTACAACTGGCACGGGTCATAGGTCCGCGACAACCTACTTCATAAAACAGACATCCGTTCCCTCTTTTGCCAAAACCACCATCTACTTTATTGGCAAAGTTGACCACATTAGAGCAACCTGTTTGTACAAAATCGGTAAAGAAAGTACTTGGACGATGAAACTCATCAATACGAATGTCACCTATACGTCCTGTTGAGATAGCAACCAAAATCTGGGTAACCCAATCAGGATGAGCCGGACAACCCGGAATATTGATGACCGGTAAACCTCCTTTTGATTTATAATTTGCTCCCAAAAATCCACCTTTCTCCTTTTTCAGAAACTGCATACCCGTAGATTCAGAGGGATTGGGCGGTACCGCAGGTATTCCACCCCAGGTGGCACAATCTCCAATAGCTACCACATATCCGGCAACCGCAGCTAACTCTTTTACCCAGTCTTTCATCGGTTTGTCGCAGAAGTAGTTCATTGTGCCGGTGCCACCCGGTCCCTGAATAATACTGCCTTCATACACCAATATGTCACACTGTACTTTTCCGGCGATAATATCGTGTAGCAGATTTGTAACCTGATGACCTATTTCTAAGCCAATAGAAGGATGCCAAAGAATGTTAATTCCGAAGTCTGTTACCAGATCTACAACGGTAGGCTCTTCAGCATTGAGGAATGACATGGTATTTCCACTACATGCTCCCCCTTGTAACCATAAGACGTTTGCCATCTGAAATGAAGTTTAGGTAAGGTAGAAAATTGTACTTTCTATAGAACAAATATAAATGAACAAATTTAATTAGAAAAAATTTTCTAAATTTAATTAGAAAATTTTTTCTAATTTATAATAATTCTAAACTTATTTTTAGAAAGGAAACAATTTTCGGGTTTACAAAAAATGACTTTTGTCAGGATGGCGTAAAAAATCGTTTACTGGAAGGAATAAACAATAGCCGAAAGTTCGCCCATACCTTTAGAGGTGAGATAAGGCTTGATATTGTTCCAGAGAGCTATTTTATATTTCTCTTTGGTTACAGGTTTGTTCCGAAGATTTTGTTGTGGTATCCAGAAAATAAGAGTAATCCAGAGCGTTTCAGCCAGCAGTTCATACGTTTCAGAAGGCTGCTGAATCAAATCACCTCTTTTCACATGAAAGTCAAGTCTTTTTTTAATCTGGGCAATCATTTTATCCATCATCAACTGCCACCTCTCCCGAATCTCTGGTATGGGATGTTCACTTGAAAATAAATCGGAGATATAAAACTGATATTCTTTAAAGAAGTCAAAGTACTGAGCAAGTTGTAAGTCGAAATCCAGCAGATTGGGAGTATTGAGATAGCTTCCTAAAATCTCATTAAATTCCCCGAACAATTTTTCATAAACCGACTGAACGATGGCTTCTTTACTTTTAAAATGATATGCCAGATTTCCGACACTGATGCCAATATCATCAGCTATCTGCTGCAAACGTGTGCTTGCCACACCCTGCTCATTAAAAAGTTTAATAGAAGCCTGTAATATTTTTTCTTTAGTACGAATCATTTTGAGCTTAATTATTGCACCATTCTATACGGTTTGTATCAACTACCAAAGTCCCTCGCTGGTCTTTGGCTGCCAATCTTCGCATAAGGCTGGCAGTAAGCAGTGCTTTATTACGACAGTAAGAAGAAACTATCTTCCTTTTTATAAACTTGAGATAATTGGTATGCAGTACAAACACAAGTTCTATTTCCCACAATCCATATATAAGTGAAACATTCTCGATAACGGCAGTATCCGAAAGCCAAATATCATCATGCAAAAATATGAAATCCGAAAGATTTCCTTTGGTTTCTACAAAATGTGTTTCATTAAGAATATCTAAAACACTTTCATAAAGACTGGGAGCTATGTAAAAATTTGTTTTCAAACAGGATACATTGGTTAATCAAATTTTAGAAAAAAATTTCTATTAATCAATATTACAGCCAATTAAAATTTTCATAACCGTCCATCTGCTGGTATTCCTTCATACCAATTTCTGTAAAATAAGGTATTAGCAAAGACCAGATTGCCGTTTTAAAATTTTCTACATTCAAATCTTCTATACCTCGTATCCTGTTTTGATACAACCACAGCTCGGTACTCATCCAGTATTGATTAGCTAAATTTTTATAAAGCCCTTTTACTTTTTCGTCGGCAAATGCCCCTCTTGACATATTAAATAATAACATGTTTTCAAGTTGTGTAATAAACCAACGGGTATATTCCCGATAATTTCTTTTGATTTGAGGAAAAGCCCGTATAATTTCAAAAGTATCAGAATAAAAAAAACTGTAACGCTGTTGTATTTGAAAAGTATTACTCAAGTGAGCATCAATATTGATAAAAAGTGGAACCAGACGTAATTCTGCCAATAGCTCTTTTTGCTCAATTTCAATCTTCAGATAAATGCTTTCCAGAATATCATCTTTAGTCTTAAAATGGTATGCCAGGTTACCTACACTTAGCTCGGCTTCGTCGGCAATATGTTGTAAACGAATATTGACATAGCCAAACCTGTTAAACAAAGCAATCGCTTTCTCCAGAATTTTTGATTTCGTATTTATCTTCTCCGCCATTCTGATATAAACTTTATGTAGCCAAATGTATTAAACTTTATTTCAAAATTGTGAAGTGAAGCAATATCCTGGATTGTTATCAGGCTTATTGAACAATTATCTTTAAAATTTCTTGTATTTACTAAACACTGTTTATTATATTTGCATCGTTAATTTTAATATTACTTATAAGTATGGGAGTATCAGAAAGAAAAGAGCGGGAGAAAGCAGAATTAAAACAATTGATTTTAGAAACTGCAACAGAAATGTTTGTAGGAGAAGGATATGAGAAAACATCTATCCGGAATATTGCAGAGAAAATAGAGTATTCACCGGCTACTATTTATTTGTATTATAAAGATAAAAACGAGATTTTCTTTGACATACATGACAGAGGGTTTCAAATTTTATTTGCTGAATTTCAGGTACTTGCCACAATAAATAATCCGTTAGAGCGACTTTACAAAATGGGAGAAGTATTTCTGAAGTTCTCATTTGAAAATCAGGCTTACTACGAACTCATGTTTATGATGGATGCTCCGTTGGAATGTCTGGATGATACAAAAGAATGGCATCATGGTAAAAAAAGTTATGATTTATTGCAAATGACTTTACAGGAATGCATTGACCAGAAGCTTGTAAAACCTCAGAATATTGATGTATTGACTATGTCTATTCTCTCATTTGTTTGTGGGATGGTATCGCTCAGAATCAGGCATCGGTTTGATATGAAATTTCCTCAGGAACAACTACCGGCACTTTTTCAACAGTCACTGGAGATGCTTTTAGGCTTGATAAAAGCCTAAAAATTTTTAACCAAAAACTAAACACTGTTCAATATATAACCATTGTAATTTTTCAAATTTAATTTAATACGTTTCACCACCTCAAAAAAACAGTTCACCCGATTTGACGAACGCAAGTATTGAAAGGGACAGTACTTTTGAAACAACAAGAATGATAATTAATTAACAAAAAACAGCCTTAACAAGGCAGATACTAATCAAAACTATGAAACAATTTATCTATCCACTATTAATTTTTTGTATTACTGCCGGATATGCCCAGCAATCGGTTATTCTTGACGATTACATCAAACAGGGGTTTGAGAGCAATCTGATTTTAAAGCAGAAGCAATTTGACCTGGACAAAAGCCTTATCAGCCTGAAAGATGCTAAAAACCTGTACTTGCCAACTGCTGAGTTTGATGCCGATTATACATTAGCCAAAGGTGGCAGACGCTTACAATTTCCGGTAGGAGATTTATTAAATCCTGTTTATCAGACGCTTAATCAAATGACAGGAACAGATAAGTTTCCTCAGATTAACAATGTAGATGAACAACTTACTCCTAACAATTTTCATAATACTAAAATCAGAATTATCCATCCTTTGCTGAACTGGGAAATCAAATACAACCGGGATATAAAACAGGAGATGATAACCATGCAGCAAGCCGAAGTAAATCTTTATAAGCGTCAGCTTGTTGCAGATATTAAAACAGCTTATTTTAATTACCTTAAAGCCACTAAAGCCATCGAAATTTACAGGAACGCCAGCAAAGTAGTTCAGGAAAATGTAAGAGTTAATGAAAAACTGGTTAAAAACCAGATGGCTACCTCAGATGTAGTACTCAGGGCAAAAGCCGAACTTGCAGAAATAGATTTTCAACTTAAACAAGCTGAAAATAACCAAAAAGTAGCTCAAAATTACCTAAATTTCTTACTGAACCGTTCTCTCGAAACACCAGTTAGTATAGATTCTACAATTTCTGAGAAACAAATAAGCTTTCAGGACGAAAAAAGCCTAGAGCGTGAAGAATTTGCCAAACTCAATTCGGCTCTGAGACTGAATGAAACACAACTTCGTTTGAGCAAATCTTATAAACTACCTACTATAAACCATGTATTAGACCTTGGATATCAGGGATTTGGGTACACTTTTGCCCCCAATCAGCAACTGGCTTTGTATAACATCTCACTAAAGTGGGTATTTTTTAATGGCAATCGTAATCAGTATAAAATCAGTCAAACATTGATTGATAAAAAGAATCTGGAAACCCAAAAAGAACTTCTGGATGACCAGGTAAAACTACAAATACAGAATGCCAGATATGCACTCTATAATACCCAGGAAAGTCTGGAATCGGCTACAAGTGCTTTAAAAAATGCAGAAGCCTATTTTAAGATTGTATCCAGAAAATATGCCGAAGGGCAAAGTCCGATGATTGAATACCTGGATGCCCGAAATAAGCTTACTACAGCACAATTACGCCAAAATATCACTGAATACGATATTCTTATCAAAGCTGCCGAAGTAGAAAAAGTAACTGCCGGATATGACATTAAATAGTATTGTCAAACAGGTAAATTGTTAAAATACTCATTATTAAACAATTAAACCCAATAACAACACAACAATTAAAAAAGAAAACTGACAATTTAACATATAACATTTTATGAAAAACCTTACTTTTTATCTGATACTTACCATAGCAGCAGGATATTTGCAGTCTTGTAAATCTGCCAAAGACAAAAGTGCAGAAAGCACTCAAAACTCCGATGATGTTGTTTCTGTAAAAACTGCTCCGGTTATTCGGAAAAAACTTAACATACCAATCCACGTCAGTGGTGTGCTTGCTTCAAATGCAGAGATAAAACTCTCTTTCAAAATTGGTGGAGTTATAGACAAGATTTTTGTACAGGAAGGGGCTTTTGTAAGAAAAGGGCAGGTTTTAGCCCAGCTTAATCTCTCCGAAATCAGTTCTCAGGTAAATCAGGCAAGGGTTTCTGTTGAAAAATCAACCCGTGACCTCAACCGTGTTAAGAATTTATATGCCGATTCTGTTTCTACCTTAGAACAAGTGCAAAATGCTACCACCGGTCTGGATGTAGCCAGGGCTAATCTGCAAATTGCTGAATTTAATCAACGTTATGCAGTAATTATTGCTCCGGCAAACGGCAGAATTCTAAAACGCTACTCTGAACCCAACGAAATTACATCTCCCGGAAATCCTGTCTTTCTTCTTAGTTCTTCAGATGAGGCTTGGGTGGTAACAGTAGGTCTTACAGACAGGGACGTGCTAAAAATCAAAGAAAACGACAAAGCCCAACTCAATTTAGATGCTTACCCAGGCGAAACTTTTGATGCTTTTGTCTCTCAAATCGACCAAACTACCAACCGCCAGTCTGGTACTTATGAAGTAAAACTACAGATTGATACCAAAGGGAAACGCATGATTTCGGGACTTGTAGCCAAAGGACAAATAGAAACTACTTCCGAAAGTGATGAGTTAGTGATTCCTATCGAAGCTCTTTCTGAAGCTGATGGTCATAAGGGCTATGTGTTTGTATTAAATAGTGATGGAATTACCGTCAAAAAACTTCCAGTTGTTTTCTCAGACATTTATCAAAAAGAAGTTGGTATTACTATTGGACTGGAAGCAGGGCAACAAGTAATAGTGGCTGGAGTATCTTATCTGGCAGCAGAAAGCAAAGTGAAAGTCGCCAAGTAAAATTGCCAGTCTGAAGATGACTCTGTAAGTGTAGCCGTTGAAAATCATTTGATACATCTATCTGCTACAAAACAATTCAGGTCATTTTCTATAACATATTCCGGAAATCTTCAAAAATCTAAAACGGGTAAGACTTATACAGGGAGCATTTTAATTATTGGAAAGTTGTATTTAACCATAAAGTCATCCAACTATTCAACTGACTCTCTGCTCTGCCCCAAGCCCAAACACACATGAAACTCGTTGAATTCTCTGTTAAAAACTGGCAATTTATGCTCATCATTTTTGTGATGGTGCTTGCCATAGGCATACAATCTCTTATGAATATGCCCCGGGGTGAAGATCCTAACTTTACTGCTCCATCCTTTGCAGTGGTAGTCATCTACCCAGGCACCGGACCCAACGATATGGAACAACTTGTAGTTGACCCGCTTGAAGAAGTATTAAATGAAATGGATAATGTGAAACGTGTCATTTCCAACATTGACGACGGGCTGGCTGTAATCCGGGTAGATTTCAACTACGATTCCAATCCTGACGAAAAATACAATGATATTCTCAGGGAAGTAAACAAAATCCGTCCTACTCTGCCCGAGGGAATTGTCGATATTCGTTTCAATCGTTTTCGCCCTTCTGATGTAAATATTCTGCAAGTTGCCTTGGTTTCTGAAACTGCTCCTTATAAACAATTAGAAGACGAAGCCGATAAACTCAAAGACAATCTCGAAAAAATCAAAAATCTGAGAGATGTTGAAATTCATGCTTATCCAAAAAGACAAATCCGAATTTCACTGGATTTAGAAAAAATGGCTCAGTTTGGTTTGGGTTTAAACAGAGTTTTAGGAGCTATACAATCTGAAAATGCCAACATTCCGGGTGGAAGCATTGAAATAGGAACCAAGAAATTCAATGTAAAAACAAGTGGCGACTATGAAAATCTGGACGAAATACAAAATACGATTATTGGTAGCACAGGGCAGCAAAATATTTACCTAAAAAACATAGCCGAAGTAGCATTTAACTATGAAGAAGAGACACACCTGGGTAAGTATAATGGCAAAAGAGCCATATTCCTGACAGCCAGCCAAAAAGACAATGTAAATATATTTGATACACAAGAACAGATATATCCGGTATTGGCAAAATTTGAGAAAACACTTCCCAAAAACATGAAGTACGTCAAAAGTTTTGACCAAACAGAATCAGTAAAAAAGCGTTTGGGAGGTTTTGCAAGAGATTTTTCGATAGCCATATTTCTCGTATTACTCACATTACTGCCTTTGGGCTGGCGTGCCTCTCTGGTTGTAATGATTACTATACCATTATGTTTGTCTTTAGGTCTGGCAGCCCTTGATTTTCTCGGTTATAATATCAATCAGCTGAGTATTGTCGGAATGGTGGTGGCATTGGGTCTGCTAGTCGATGATGCCATTGTGGTAGTAGAAAACATAGAGCGTTTTTTAAGAAATGGGTTATCCAAAAAGGAGGCAGCCGTCAAAGCTACCAATCAGATAATGCTAGCAGTAATTGGATGTACTGCTGTATTAATTTTTGCATTTCTGCCACTTACTTTTCTACCCGAAGGAGCCGGCGACTTCATAAGGAGTCTTCCGATGGCAGTTATTACCACCGTGACTGCTTCCCTTCTGGTAGCTCTTACCATTGTTCCATTCCTCTCAAGTATTATTCTCAAAGAAGAGCATGGCGAAGGAAACTGGTTTTTGAGAGGCTTGAAAAAAGGCTTGGATGTAACTTATAAACCACTCTTAGACAAAGCTTTGCGTTTCCCGGTAATTACATTGGTGATTGCAGCAGGTATTTTTGCAGGAAGCATTGCACTGATACCTGTAGTAGGAAGCAGTTTGTTTCCTAAATCTGACAAACCTATGTTTTTGGTACAGATAGAAACCCCATTAGGAACTAATCTGTATGAAACCGAAAAAGTTGCCAGAGTTGTTGAAGAGGAATTAATCAAATATCCCGAAATCAGAGATTTTTCCACTAACGTAGGGAAAGGCAATCCAAGAATTTATTACAATGTGATACAGAAAAATGAGCAGTCAAATTTTGCAGAGATATTTGTACAAACTCAATCGGAAATGCACCTGAAAGAAATTTCTGACTTGGTTGACAGACTACGTCAAAAATTTAACGGCTATCCCAATGCTGTCATTCAGGTAAAACAGTTTGAGCAGGGTCCTGCACAGGAAGCACCTATTGCCATGCGGGTTTTCGGCGAAAATCTGGATTCACTGCGTTCTCTTTCTTTTCAGGTAGAGGATATTATGAAAAAAACTCCCGGTACAATCTATGTGGACAATCCTCTGAAAACATTAAGTACTGACATAAAAGTAAAAATTAATAAAGAAAAGACTGCCATGCTGGGTATCGCAACTGTTGACATTGACCGGACGGTAAGAATGGGAATTGCCGGATTAAATGTAGGTGTTTATCAGGAAGATGGAGGCGATGATTATACACTCAATGTCAGTCTGCCTCGTAACAACCGCCAGACACTGGATGCTTTTGATAAAATGTATGTTACCTCCCAGACTGGGGTACTTGTTCCACTTAAGCAACTGGCAACTATTGAGTTACAAGCCTCTCCTACTGGCATTCGTCATTATGACAAACAACGTTTTGTAACCCTCACAGCTTATACCAAAACCGGTTTCCTGACTTCTAAAGTTACCCAGGAAATCATGCAAAAGTTAAATAATTTCAAATTCCCAGAAGGATACAGCTATGTGGCAGCAGGAGAAGTAGAAGCCAGTCAGGAGAGTTTTGGTGGACTCGGAACGATTATTACGATTACTATTTTCAGTATTCTTGCTATTTTGATTCTTGAATTCCGAACATTCAAGAGTACCCTGATTGTATTATCAGTTGTACCTTTAGGTATAATCGGGGCTATTTTGGCTCTGCTGTTTACCGGCAATACGCTTTCGTTTGTTGCTGTCATTGGCTTGATAGCCTTGATGGGGATTGAAGTAAAAAACTCTATTTTGCTGGTAGATTATACCAATCAGTTACGGGAACAAGGCATGGGATTGGTAGAAGCTATTGAAGAAGCTGGTGAGACCCGTTTTATACCAATTTTGCTGACAACCATGACAGCTATTGGTGGTTTAATACCACTTGTTATAGAAGGCTCTCCATTATACTCTCCGCTGGCTTGGGTGCTGATAGGAGGCTTGCTGAGTTCGCTGCTGCTGACTCGTATTGTTACACCGGTATTGTATAAACTTTTCCCGCCCGGTATTAAAGTACAAAAACCTGCCAGTCAGGATATTTTTGAAGGAGAAAAAGAAGTTGTCATTAACTAAATTTATTTATCTCTTAACCCCAAAGTATCATTTCTTAAGAAATGATACTTTGGGGTATTTTTAACTAAAATCAATCACTTCAAAGCATCTCCCACATACGCCAAACATTGCATAGCAGCCAGACACCACTGGGCTGTAGCATTAGTTGATATGGTTTCGGCTTCTTCCAATGGATTCAGTACTGCTGGTGTTTCCACATGAATTAATTTCGTATTTACTTCTTTAATGCCACTCCCACCCTCTTTAAATTCATCCCAGGCACGTCGTGCCAAAGCAGCATCTTTCATTCTTTTGGCAGCATAAGCAGTTAGTCTTGAGTGACCTTGACGAAGATTAAGTTTCTCAAAGCTTTTACCTAATGCTGCTTTTTGCTCAGCTTCTGTAGCATTATAAAGTACACAATATTGCAACCATGCTTTTTCAAAAACAGGCATATCAACCAAATCAATCAATTCTGCACAAATCTCGCCTAAACCAAAAGCAGCACTCAGGTGTGATGCCGAGATAGTCGTTTCAGGCTCTTTCAGATATTTTCCTGAAGTCAAATCCATGATTGCTCCTCCTGTAAAAAAGCCATGTGGCTGTTCTCCTATTGTCTTCATACTATTGAGAAGGCGTTCTTTAATTGCCGGATTTTCTGTGCGTTCCCACTCTGTAAGCCATGCCGAAGCAATGGCACCCCAATCTGTACCAAAGCCAATACTGGCAAATTCACCTTTTAAAGAGACATCAGGTGGCTTTTGTCCTATTTTTCTACCCGGAATTATATCTTTCAGCCTGCGGTAAGCCTCTACCTGTTCTTTCAGCAAATCTCCAACCCGTTCGTCGGCTGTCAGATAAAAATAAAAACGCCTGTTAGCTGCTGTGCTGATACGTAATTGCTTGGCACTACATCCCCAGTGCATAACATTGTGCCGGGAACCCAAGGGACTAAATGGTCCCATATGATGCACATCAACCTCACCTGTATGACGAGTCATCGCTTCTGCAAGTCTAAACACATCACTTCTTCCTGTACTTAGAAAATAATACCAAAGCCATAAATCTGTAGAAAGTTCAGAATTATCCCAGGCAAACCCTCCTATGTCATAACGCCAGGTATGACGATGCTGATCATACGAGTGCATTACATCTCCATAATTCCAGAAACCATACCAGCGTCTGGCATCTATTTCTTTTTTATAAAAGTTAAAAAAGAAATCAAGCTCTTTCTCAAGCTGTCCGGCATAAGCTGTTTTAGTATTTTGAACCGAGAATGCTTCTCCAAATAATTTTACTTTCTGAAAATAATCAGGATTAGCTATTAATAAGGGGGGTTGTTGTATTTGATTGGCAATATTGAGAAGCTCTTTATGTGAAGGAGTAGCATCCATCGCCCAGAATTGTAATTCACTGGTTCGGGCAACACCTGCCGGACGCCCAAATCCGGGTTCATAATCTTCGTAGGTAATATCCAAGCCATCTCTTTGTTTCTCAAAAGTATCCTGCCCCATACCATCATGATAAAACCGCAAATCCATAGCCGGTGCTTTGGGTGACCACAACCATAATGTTACTTTTGCTACATCTGTGTGAGCATCCCGAATGTCCAGTTGTGCCGGAAAACTTTGCCAGAAATTTCGTATTCCAAAAGCTAGTCCACCATCAGCATTTCCCAGATAGCCTGTTCCTTTTGAACGATTGCCAAAATTTGCCTGAATCCAGCTATGACCGACTTGGGTTCGTTTCTGAATATCAAAAGAATCTGGCGAGAGCTGACTAAGACTGTAATCTCCCCAGACAGGAATATATTTCAGCAATTCTTTATTAAACTTTGAAGAAAATTGATTTATCTCAATCTTTTTGCCTTCTATTTGAGCATTTGCAGCTTTTTCCCCAACATCTCTTCTCAATCCTGTCAGCCCCTGTACTGATTCTCCAAAAACTCCGTCATTCCCAACCAACCGGATATGCCGGTTATAAAACTCGGACTTTAACAAAACCTCCTGTTGTACCCCCAATCCACAAATAAAATCCTGCTCCTCGTTGCCATCAAAAACGATGGTATGCATCATCCTGATTGCATTACTTCCTGCATAAAAATAAAGCCTCACTACAAAAGGCAGCCAGATTTTGCTGCCATCTGAATGCTTGCCTTCTATTTTGATAACGGTTCTAAGTTCTCCTTTTTGCTCTACTATTGCTTGTTCAATTTGCCCCTCAAACAATGATTTTTTGAGCGTTCCCAGACCATCATCCGGTTTATCCTGCACACGCAAGACCAGTTTCCCGTTTTGAGATATAAGATTTCCGTTTCTGCTGATATTTTGAATAAGTACAGTTCCTCTTTTATTGAGCCTGCACACCAATTCTCCTGTATCTACTAAAATAGTTTCTTTATCTTCTGCAATTTTGATGAGTTGTGTAGCAACAGGTGGCTTGCCCGGCATAATTTTAATATCTTTGCCTAAGCCAGATGGAGAGGCAATGGCATGGGCTGTCCATTTCAAACTTCCGTCGGGCCAGTAAGCCAATGCCCAGCTTTGTGTTGGTATTGGTTTATCACTGCTACTTACTACAAACGAAGTTCCTTTTTTTACAGTACCTCTCTGCCAGGGAACTCCCCAGGTAACTCCCTGTACATTTTCAGGCACTTGCCCATCAAGCCAGTGTAATAATATCGGTTCTGATTTTTTTATATCAGGTAATGCAGAACTGTCTAAGAACTTGGGTAAAAAAGGAGCTCCAAGTGTAAAAGTTGTCGTATTCCTGATAAATTTTCGTCTGCTTAAATGCTTATTTCTCATAATGAGGAAATGATGTTTAATCGGATATTTAATTTTTGATAATCACTTGCGTTTAGACATAAAAAGAAAAATGTAGTCCTGATCAATGATGTCACAAATGAGAAAGTTTTAACCTAATCTTTCATACCGAAAAATTAGATGTTTAAGAAGCATCTCAACATGTGGAGAATGGTATTTTATATGTCATTTTTGATTTTTTCCCTAAAAAATATTTGAATAATACTAATTTAATCACCCATTAGTTCTTATTTCCCATATGATGCTACGATATTTTCTATTATTTTTTGGTTTGACAATGCTTCCACTGCCTGTCTTGGGACAAAATGAAAAACTTATTTTTGAAGACAACTTCAGTAAATCTATCAGTCCAAAACGATGGAAAATTGAAATGGAAAACCTCCCCAAATCTTCTGTAATAACACAAGACAGTGCCTTGTTTTTAGACACAAAAGGTGGCATAACCCTTTGGCTTAGGAAAAAATTGAAAGGAAATTACAAAATAACTTACCTCAGAACTGTAATTATGAATAATGGAATCAATGACCGACTATCGGATATGAATCAGTTTTGGCTGGCGGGGTCTGGCAAAAAAGACTTTTTTTCAAACAGAACCGGCAAATTTGAAGAATATGACTCCCTGAAGTTGTATTATGTAGGAATGGGAGGAAATTATAATACTACTACCCGATTCCGAAAGTACCAGGGTAATGGTGAAAAAACTCTTTTATCTGAAAAAAATGATTCACTGCACCTGCTAAAACCTAATCTTGAATATAAAATTACCATAATCGTTCAAGATAAAACCACCAGTTTCTGGATTGATGAACAATGTATTTTCTCTCAAACAGATTCAGGTTTGCTTCAAGAAGGATATTTCGGGTTCAGATCAACTTTCTCTCATCAAAAAATAAGACGATTTAAAATCTATCGTTTAACAAAAAAATACTAAGGCAATTATATATATTTAACCCAAGCCAAAAACAAGGTTATTTTTCCTCTGTTTTTGGCTTTTCTTCGGGTTTAGTTACAGCAAAGAGTTTAACACTTCCTCAAAAAATAAATCTGTCTTTACTACTGTATCTTTTTTCTCTCTTTTCTTGGGTTTCATCTTTTTAAGCCTGTTTCTTGTCTTTGCAAGGTAATGTTTTTATGTTTGGGAAACACTAACTTGATATGGATTCTACAACCCAATTAGTCATAACCTTAATCGGTTTTTTAGTAACTTTTGTAGCATCTTTTTTTGGGGCTTACTTTGCTTTTCGATACAATTACCAGATGGAATTAAAAAGGGATAAAAGGCAAGTATTTCAAATTCTAATGATATATCGCAACGCTTGGGCTGATGAAATTGAATGGATTAAAACAATGAACGCCGTAAGTGTAGTTTTTTCAAGAGAAAAAAGAGTGCTTGAACTTTACAGAACCTTTTTAAACCAAACTAAAACTTCTGTTGATGAACAAGTTATTGAAACTTATTATCAGATGTTATTTCAGATGGCTCAATGTAGCGGTTATAAGCATCTACAAGTTTCTGATATAAAAGAGTTCTATAACCCATTGGGATTAGATAAACACTATCAGAGAGAAACCTTAAAAAACGAGCCTTCGGCTTCTTTGCCAAACGTTCAACCTCTTGACCCATAGAGTAAATGTTCATATTAAGACTTAGGTGTGGGTTTAATGGAGGGCAAGGTTTATTAGTCAATTTCATAGTTTTCCAATCAATTTTTTGTAAGTTAATCTGCCGTTAAGTTTCCCTAACGTCATGTTAAAACGTTCAACTTCTGACTTCTTTCGTGTATTATATCTAAATTCCGATTCTGTCAGATAGTTTTCTAAATGCTTTACGCTACGCCAATGATAAATGCCATATATTGACCTTTTGAACTTACGACCAAAAGCCCTCTATCGTATTGGTGTGGTTAATTCCCACACAAACAATAAACCTCTGAATACCAAATAATGAAAACTTAAATTCACTTCATTTTCAATCTTTTTTAACCTTTACAAAAACAACTTTTAAATACTAATTTTATGACTTTTCAAGAAGCGGTTGAATATAAAAATTCCTTTAAAAATCAGATATTTAAGTATAAAGACGTAAATTATAAACTATTTGTATCTCCCAATAAACAGGAAGATTATTTGTCCTATATTAAAGCTGTATATCAAAACAAGTCGCATTCTTTGAACGACTTAAATGATGAATATGCTTTGTTATTTTCAACGGACAACGACTTCGTTGTCATTCAAATTGGATTCCTTACAAGAAATGCCATCCAACATGGTAGGGTCAAACTCAATGCTAATCCCGATACTTACCCTTATTGATTCTTTTACCTTCGTACAAACCAAAACTTGACATCATACTTTTCTTCAAACTCTGAAAGTTGATTGTTTATACTTTCCGATAAATCTTCGGCTTTCGCTGAAACTTCTTTCGCAAGACCTGATAAGTCAAAAACATATAACTTTTGATTTAGTATTCAACAAAAAACATCAAAATCTCTCTAGTTCCTAACATTCTTTCTTTTTCCACAAACGGCAAAAAGCTGACATAACCGGCTTATGTCTCGATGATACTTTTTAGTAGTTTTGCTGTTATTTTGTCAGATTAAAAACTGGATACCAGACGAGTTTTCTCCTTTTTATATTTCAAATCAAGCCTATCCTGACACAAATACATACGCATGCTAAAAACTTTACTCCCGGTTTTAACTTTATTTTTCACATTTACACTTTTTGCTCAGAACAATGCCACTGTTTTTCCACCTGATTCACTCAAAAAAAGTGTTCAGGCTCATGAGATACAGAGCAACTTACGGGTAGATGGCAGGCTCGAAGAAAAAGAATGGAAAGCTGTTTTACCCACAAGCGAGTTTTTTCAGGTGGAGCCTTTTCAGGGCAAACCTTTAAGTGCTGATACCGAGGTAAAAATACTGTATAACAGACATTATCTTTACATAGCTGCATTTTGTAAAGACTCTACAGGCAAACGCAACCTTAGGAGTCCAAACTTTAAACGAGACTTTGAGATAGGTTCACATGACTTTTTCGGTATTACCATAGATGGATTTAATGACAAACGCAACTCTATGGCTATACTCACAAATGCTTACGGAACACAACGAGATTTACTTGCTTTTGATGACAATTTATTTGACATCGACTGGGATGGCTGGTGGCGGGTAAGAACACATAGGTCAGACTCAGGCTGGACAGCAGAATTTGCCATTCCCTGGCAAACTTTACGTTATCCCAAATCAAATGCTAAGGAACAACAATGGGGAATTAATTTTTTCAGAAATCGCCGGGCTTTTAATGAATTATCGGGATGGAATCCTTACCCAAGGGCATTTTCAGCAAATCGGATGGATTATGCCGGCATACTTACCGGTATCAAACCTCCCCCACCTTCACCCAATATTCGTATTCAACCATACCTTTTGGTTTCTTCTGACAAATATAATGGTTCTGAAGTCGGAAATTATGACAAAACCAATTTAAAGCTGGGTGGTGAAGCCAAATGGGCAATTAACTCCAATACCGTATTGGATTTAACTTTTAACACAGACTTTGCTCAGGCAGATGTTGACAGGCAGGTAAACAATGTTACTCGTTTTGGGGTATTTTTTCCAGAACGCAGGCAGTTTTTTCTTGAAAATGCCAGTCTTTTTGGAGTAGGCATACAGGCAAGAGGTGATTTTTCGGGTGGTGGCATGACCATACAACCTTTTTTTAGTCGTCGAATTGGGCTGGATGGAAATGGGAAACCCATACCTATTGATGCCGGAGTCCGACTTGTGTATCGTTCTGTCAAAAGAAATTTTGGTGGAATATTGATGCGTCAAAGAGCCAATGCAGATAATCCTCTCACTTATTATGCAGTAGGCAGGTATTCTGAAAATATTGGAAAACAAAACCGCATGGGTGGTCTTTTTACCTTAAAACATACCGAAGCCCTCAATGATACTACACAAGGCTATACTCACTGGGTTGGGGCTACTGACGGCTTTTTTAGACTCAATGAATCTACAACAATAAATTATATGGCAATGGCTTCAGCTTCTGAAAGACCAGGCGACCAGGGCACAGGAGGGTATGTGCAACTGCTAAAACGCAGTAATCAGTGGATTGCCTGGTGGACTGAATCATTGATAAGTAAAAAATTCAACCCCGAAGTAGGCTTTGTTTCACGAAATGATATTGTAGGTACAACTCCCGGTTTTTACTGGCTAAATCGAGGCAAATGGTTACCGAAATGGGTTCGTGGTTTTGAGCCGGGTGTTGCAGTAGAAATTTATCACAAGCTTAGTACAGGTCGTTTGCAGGAATTCCAGTTCATTTCAAACCCTATCTGGTTTTCACTCCAAAACGGTGGTTTTATCGGAAATTTTGTAACTCCTGTTTTTCAAAGACTTGATGACGAAGACACTCGCCCGTTAGACATTATTCTGCCTTCCGGAACTTATCAGTATCTGAGGCAATCTGTATATGCCAGCACTGACCAGTCACGTAAATTATATGCTTTTGCGACAGGTGAAACGGGTGGCTATTATGACGGTAAACTCAATTATCTTAGAACATCAATGGGATTTTCACCAAAACCTCATTTTTCGCTGGTTTTTAATTACGAAGTCAATGACTTGAAACATGTGGGTTTTACTGAAATTTCGCCTGGTGTGTTGGAGCGTTATTCGGCTAGACTGGTATTGTGGAGTCTGGAAAACAGAATTGCTATTAATCCTCGTATTCAGCTTATCAGTTTTTATCAGAAAAACACTTTTAACAACCGGGATATCTGGAATATCAGATTTTCCTGGGAATTTAAGCCTTTGTCCTTTTTATATCTGGTGTATAATAACCGAGAATATGCAGGAATAAGCGTAACTGACCGACAGCGTGAAACACATTTGATAGGAAAAGTTTCTTATCTGAAGCAGTTTTAGTTCAATAAAAAAGGCTGAATTAATTCAGCCTTTTTTTATTTTGTTTCCTTAGTGAATAATACCACCGTCACCATGTACGTGTCCGTGTGAAAGTTCGTCTAAAGTAGCATCTCTTACAAATACGATTTTACCTGTAAAATGCAGGTCAAAACCAGCTAACGGATGGTTAAAATCCATCATTACAGAATCTTGTGTAACTTCCATTACTCTTCCCTGCAAAGGATTACCTTCCTGGTCAGCCATAGGCAAAGTATTGCCAGGTTGGAGCATTTCATTATCTACTTTACCATCAACTTTAAAAATATCTATTGGTAGGTTTACTACAGCATTTTCGTCATATTCGCCATAGCCTTCATCTGGAGGAATGCTAAAAGCAAAAGTATCTCCCGGTTTCATCCCCTGAATATTTTGCTCAAACAATGGCAGCAGTTGTCCTACACCATATAAAAATACCAACGGATGCCCCTCTTCAGATTTATCTGCAACCTGACGGGTTCCGTTTTCGTCATCTACCTGCAGCTCATAATGCAGAGAAACAACTTTTCTGTCTTGAATTGTCATGTTTTAATTTTATGATTTTAAGGTTGGTTTTATGAAGACAAAGACGGTTTTGCTGCCGGTTTCTGAGCTTTGGTTACATAAACATCCAGCCATGTTTTTGGTTTTCCTGCAAAGAACGCAAAAACCATTGTAAAAACCTTACATTATTTCCCATTCTCAGGCAAAACTACCACAATAGGTTGATTGCTGAGCCACTGTTTAATCAATTTGTGATTAGTTGAAATTTCACCGAAAAAAATATAAGGTGGTGTCTGCAAAATGCCACTATCCTGCAACAATTCTGGTTTTACCAATGCAGCAGGAACCTGGTAATTGGAATGTATCAGATAAACCTGACCTTTTTGATACAACATAAAACCCACATGATTTTCTTTTCCAAAAATATATAAGCCTTCTTTAAGTGTCAATTTTACAGAATCTGAGAGTGCAGCAGGTGTCTCTGCCTTGAAAATGATATAATCTGGCTGTTGATGAAGTGTCAAGACCTCACATTCAGGATTTTGCTGAGCCATTTTATAGCGATTGAGGTTAAAACCTGCATGTTGCAACACGGTGGACACAAAATAGCCACATGCAATGGTTCCTTGTTTCGGAATTTCGGTATAGCCTTCAAAACTCCATAAAGTTCCATACCAGTGTGGAATTAAATCGCTGACAATGGTTTCTGATAAATATTTACCGGCACTGTCTAAAATTTTCTTTTGATTTTCAGCATTAGAGGCTCTGTATAACAACTGACGAAAGTTATTTCTCTTATTTAAAATGGCTTGTCTTTGCTCAAGATAATTGCCAGAAGGGTTGACAGGAATTTGAATAGAATCTTTTGTTACAGGTTTTGTAACAGTAATTTTATGAGGAGCAATCGTTTTGACGCTTACCAATGGGGTTATCACCAAAATGAAAATAATCAATCTGAACATGGGCTTAAAGCTAAAAAAGGCAATAAAAAAACGGAGAATCTGCCTTTATATTGGTCAAATCCTCCGTTTTTTTGACTATCAATAAATTAAGCTGTTTTCAGACGAATAATTTTTACCCAATCCAAAAAACGAATAATTGGATAAGTAGGGTCAAATTCAAACCATTTTGTTCCAAAATTTACCCGGTTAGGTAACTTATGATGATTGTTCTGAAACAATTCACCCAACATCAGAAAATCCAAAATCAGAGAATTTTTAGATTTATCGTTGTTGTCATAGTTAGAATAACCATACTTATGACCACTCCAGTTAACGATAGCACCATGAATAGGTCCCATCAGCCAGTGAATTGGTAACAAAAAGAACAAATACCAAGGCATATCAAGCCAAATGTAGGCAGCAATATAGAGCAAGGCATAAAAAGTACCCCAAATTACTCTGTAAAAAGCATTTTCACCGACTGTATCAATAAATTTCCATTCAGGGTAATTGTTGTCGAATTGAGGATCAACTACCATTTTATTGAAAATCAAATCGTTGTACACATTTTTAGTTTCCCACATCATGGTAAAAAGATTTTCAGTGTGATGTGGAGAGTGTGGGTCTTTTTCGGTATCGCTATAAGCATGGTGCATGCGATGCAAAACGGCATAAGCCCGTGGGGTAAGATAAGATGAGCCCTGCGAAAGATAAGTAAGCAGGTAAAAATATCTTTCCCAGAATTTGCTCATCGTAAACATCTTGTGTGCTGAATAGCGATGCAGGAAAAACGTCTGGCAAAATAGTGACAAATACCAGTGTAAAATAAAGAAAACAATAACGTAAACCACAGAATTTAAAGTATTTGGGTGTTAGAGTGGAACGATAAAACTAAAAAAAGGAAGATTAAAGAGCAGCAAAGTTAAAGAACGATTTATATTTTTTGAAAACTATTTCTAAAAAAAATCATACTGTCTTCTAAAAATAATTCAACAATCTATTCATAATCAATAACTTGTCAAAGCATACATCAGCAGGTTGGCTCCCATTTGCAATGCCTGCTGGCGTTTGGCTTCAGGATCGTTATGTACTGACTGGTCTTCCCAGCCGTTTCCCAGGTCACACTCATAACTGTAAAAACAAATAAGTCTGCCCTGATAAATAAGACCGAAACCCTGAGGCGGTTTGCCATCATGTTCATGTATTTTGGGCAAACCTGTCGAGAAATCGTATTTCTGGTGATATACCGGATGCGTAAAAGGCAATTCCACAAAGTCAAGTTCTGGAAAAACCTTTTTCATTTCCAGCCTTATAAATTTATCCAGCCCGTAATTATCATCAATATGCAAAAAACCACCTGCTAAAAGATACTTACGAAGATTGGCTGCTTCCTGGTCTGAAAAAACCACATTTCCATGACCAGTCATGTGTATGAATGGGTACGTAAAAATCTCCTGACTGCCTACTTCTACCACCTCTTCATCGGGAGCAATATTCATTTTCAGGTTTTTATTACAAAAAGCAATCAGGTTAGGTAGTGAAGTCTTGTTGGAATACCAATCTCCTCCCCCATTGTATTTGAGTTTGGCAATCTTAAAAGCGGGAGTTTGGGCAAAAATTCCCCATGACCCAAAAAAAATTAAAATAAAAGGCAAACATTTGCCTGTCTTTCCACAGAAAAACATAGATGAAAGTAATAAATTGGAACAACAAAAGTTAACTGGCATAATTTACAAAATTTTTCTTAAAAATATTCTTATTACTCATTCAGCAACTGCAAAGTGTGACATGCTACCAAGCCGGCAGTTTCGGTTCTGAGGCGACTTTCACCTAAAGTAACTGCCAAAAAACCTGCCTCTAATGCCTGTTTTACTTCTTTTTCTGAAAAATCACCTTCCGGACCTATCAAAACACAGTAAGATGAATGAGGAGAAGCCGTTTGGGAAAGCAATTTTCTGTCGTTATCGTTCAGGTGTGCAACATATTTTTCTGTCTGAATGTTTTTTTTCAGAAAAGATTCATAAGGCTGTATATCATTAATTTTTGGGAACCAGCTTTTCAGAGATTGTTTCATGGCTTCAGCAGCAATTTTTTCGAGCCGGTCGAGTCGGAGTTGTTTGCGTTCAGAACGCTGACACAGCAAAAAACTTATTTCATCTATGCCAATTTCGACACATTTTTCGAGCATCCATTCTATACGGTCTATATTTTTGGTGGGGGCAATAGCCAGATGGATATAAAAATCTTGCCGTTTTGTACTTTCCTCAACAGCAATTACTTCCAGTAGCGTTTTCTTTTCATGAATCTCTCTGATTACAGCCTGAAAAAAGCTACCTTTTCCGTCTGTAACCTGCACTTTTTCACCAGCTTTTAATCGCAGCACACGAGTTGCATGGTGCGATTCTTCAGGTGAAAGCACAGGATTATTTTTGGAAAAAGCAGATGAATAAAACAGAGACATGAATTTTATAAAATTTTCAATAAGTTAAGTTTTTAGTTTGTGGGCTTTTTATACCATTTGGCTGGTCTAAGATATTTTATACCTTTTTTAGTCTGAAATCTGACAAGAATTTCTCTGTTTTGAGCGTCTCTCACCTGAAAATGCAGGTGTGGAAAAGCAGAATATCCTGTATTGCCCGAAAAACCAATCAACTGTCCTTTTAAAACAGTATCTCCTTCTTTTACAGCTATCCCATCTGTCTGCAAATGCCAGTAATGAGCTCTGCTATCATCATTATGTTGAATAATAATATAATTTCCATCTCCTAAATTTTCCTGTTTTAAGCCACCTTTATTGCTATCTCCCCTCACCGATACCACTATACCACCTCTGGCAGCACAAATTTTACTACCTTCTTTCATCTTAAAATCATATGAAAGCTCATTGCGGTGGCTCATTTTACTGTTTGCCCCCTGCACAAACCAATAAGATTTACCCGATTCATAAGGCAGCCAATATACATAACTGGTATCATTTGCAACACGACCACCTTTTAAATCATATATCTCTCTGTCAGTTAACTGTGCAAAGGCATTTGTAAAAACCAGGACAGAAAACAATAGCAAGTAAAATTTCATAGTTCAGAAAAGATATGAATTGACAAAAAAACAAAGTTTGCAGACAAAAATAAAATGATAACTTTGCATAATTTTTAATTTTAAACCTGTAGTTATGAGTAACAAAGACAAATCTGTATTAAAACTGAACGTGTTGTTGGCTAAAACAGATCATTTACAATCTATTTTCCGGAAACTGGTAGAAGATTATGTAAAATTTTTTAAGACCAAGCAAGGTGAATTCAGAGGCGAAAGAAAAACCTATCAGGCACTGCCTGACTCAGTAGATTTTCCGAATGAGCGTAAAAACGAACTGGTAGTAACTACTGTAAAAGAAAAACTGGATTGGATGGTTGATAACTCAAAAGAGTATATTGATGCTCTTTTTAGCCAGGAATTGACCAATGCTGTTGGGGTTGCGAAAGCGAAACTAACCGTAGAAGGAGAAGAATGGGGTGAATTTACTTCTCTTGAATTACTTCGGTTGAAGTCTTTTCTGGAAAATGGCACGTTGAAAGAATTGTACGAAAGCATTCCGGTAAGAAATGATGACGAAATCTGGGAAAATACTACCGAAGAGATGTACATCGGACGGGAAATCTTCGAAAGTGCTTTGTTGAAAGGTGACCGTATGACCACTATTAAGGAAACTTACATTCTGGAAGATCCGAACCTGAGCAAAAATACTGACATTAAAAATTATACTCCTGTAACGGCTACCCGTGACAAACCTACCAAACTCGGTGAATTTACTTTCCAGAAGTTTTCAGGAGAGTGGTCTCATCGCCAGCGTGCTGAACTTTTACGCAGAAGAAGTACCTTGCTAACTGCCGTAATTGAAGCACTGAAAGTTTGTAACGAAGTAGAAGTACAGAAAAGCTCACTTACCGCTGATAAGATTTTTTCTTATCTGCATGGTAAGTAAAAATACCAACTTAGCCTTAGCATCAGAATCAACCTAAGCATTATAGTCCTCTATCGTTTAGTGTTGTGTTGGTAGCTTCAGGTTTAAGTTTATCGGCAAAAGCAGTCAGGTGAATCCAAACAAATGGTCGTCGGTTCAATTCCGACTCCCGCCTCCAAGTTTTTCACTACATGGCGGGGTAGCTCAGGGGCAGAGCAATTTGTTCAGTAAGCATCATAAACCTGAAAACTGTAATTGCACAAAAGGCACTGGTGAAAGGAGATAGAAACCGGTGCCTCCTTTTTTACATTTCATATTTTAAGCCGGGTTAGCCAAACTGGTAAAGGCAGTCATCCACCAACAATCCGGATGATGCGAAGTGAATAGAGGCACTTTTGCAGGTTCGATTCCTGCACCCGACACTCTTCAATAAAATTTCCAGAGTTTCGTTTCATAAAAAATACACTTGTATTGATTCCTCTCTATGAAACGCTTTACAGTCATTTGTCTGATTTTACTTTCAGCCTGCCAAAATCAAAAAGATAAAACGCAACCTTTTGTTTGGAAAAAATACCATTACAAATCTAAACGAAGCATAGATTTTCTGAATGAAGTTTATCAGCGATTTGATACCAGTTACCGGCAAATCAACAAACTCTCTTTTCTTGGCTTCTGCGATTTTTTGCATATAGATTCAACTGACACCATTAATGAGCAAAAGTTTAATAAAATCAGTTTTTTTCACCAGCTATTTACTTCTGTGGATGGAGAAAACAAAGTAAAAGGTGGGGCTTTACAAATACCTTATTACTGGCACTGGAAAAATCCTAATCCAAGACATAACATTTTTAGTCTTACTTCTCAAAAAGTTCTGAAAGATATTCCTCCTGCCAAAGAGTATGGGCAATACAATAATTTTGCAGAAATCGACAGAAAACCCATTCTGTTTTATTCAGATTTATTTTCTGAAAAACCCAATTACAGCGATACACTGACAGGCAACTTTTACACATTTGGCTGGTGCAGCGAAAGAGAAATGGCTTTTGTTGCACTCATGGAAGAATTAGGATATGAAGGCAGGGTAATGATAGGCATCAATCATTCGTGGTCGGAGTTTAGACAAGTATTTAAAAATAATGCTGGCGAAAAGCTCAATGTTTGTCTAAAAGTTGATAATACATTTGATAAAATTTCATACTGGACACTTTTGGATAAAGAAGTACAAGTTTTTAGCAGAATACCGGACGACAAACTTGGAAAATGGTATAACGAAAATGCCCACTCTCTCACTGAAAAAGCAGGCATTCGGGATATTTCTGTTAGTAAGGCTACTCAAAATCGTATAGATAGTCTGATAATTTACTATTTCTCAACTCCTAAATCCTTTAACAACTAAACTCCAAATAGTAATATCTTTCTATTCAAAAACAATTAAAGTCCCCTTCGGGGATTTAGGGGCTACCAAATCCGAATTTTAGCATTTGGAAACCATTCAATCAGTTTTTGTTTCTCTTCAGGCAAAATTCCCCAGGGTTCTTCAGGATTTGTGTTCAATAAACCTTCTACTACTTCCAATTTTGACAAATGTTGCAAACTTTCAGGCAGAGATTTGATAGCCGTAGAACTGATATGTAGGTTTTTCAGGTTATTCATTTTGCCTATACTTTCGGGTAAGCTTACAAGCTGATTATTATTGGTCAGGTCAAGTGTTTCAAGATTGGGTATTTCGGTTATACTTTCCGGCAAAGGCAATCTTTCAAAACCTTTTCGATATAAATCATAATTTTGTGTAATGATTAACGTCTTTACATATTTTAGTTCTTTCAGATTAGTCGGATATTGTTGTAATAGGCTAATTGACAAAAGTGAAAGTTTGGGCAGGTTTTTAATTTTTTCAAAAGCATCATTCAAATCCAGTGAAGGTATATCTATAAAAAGATGTTCAAGATTTATGAGTTTATCAAAGCTGTCAGGCAGTTTTTTAAGCTTGGTATTGCTTAGCTTTACATATTTTAACTGAGTTAGTTGCCCTACACTTTCAGGCAGTCTTTCTAGTATTGTATCATTAAGAAATAAGGCTTCCAGATTTTTCAGGTCTCCAATCTGGTCAGGTACTTTTTTTAATTCTCCACAATTCGAGAAATGTAAAAGTTTTAATGAAGCCAGTCTGGCAACCACATCTGGAATTGATTTGATATTATAATTATAAAACATTGCCAATTCTTCAAGCTTCTGAAGATTAGCCAATGATTCTGGAAGGGCAGTATGATAATTATAGCTCAGATTCAGTTTTTTCAGATGGGTAAGCTCCCCTATTTTTTCAGAAACTTCTTTAAAAGGATTCATCGATAAATCCAGATTTTTGAGTTCTTTAAATTCAGTAATTCTTTCCGGAAAAGTTTTCAGGTTATTTCTGGAAAAAATAAGTTTCTTAAGGCCGGTATTGGCAAAAACCGTTTCAGGTATTTCACTTAACTGATGTCCATCGTAATTCAGTACTGAATTTTCTGTTCCCAGTTCTGTTTTTTGTTTTTTCGCTTTAGGTTTTAATTCTTCCAGACTGCTGTCAAGCCAGTTTTCATACCAGTCAAAAAAATCCCATTGTTTGCCAGATTCATGAAAACATGGAAACAAATAATCTTCTTCCTGTAAATACCAAACTGTTCCGGCTTGTTCACCTTTGACTACCAGTACATAAAATCCACCACAACCATATTCCGACAAAAAAAGAACACCTGAAAGATTTTCGGGAACTTCAGGATATTTTATCTCTTCATCAGCTCCTGCTTCAATACACTCATTGTAATGCCTTAAAAATGTCTGAAAATGAGCATTATCATAAACAAAGTCCTTTGAAACAGTTTCCGAATAGTTTGTGGCTTCTTCCAAAGCATCATCTAGGGAAAACAATCCATAGAAAAGTCCTGCCCCGCCGTTGGCAATCTGAGTTAAAAACGACTTATACTCATCAGACAATTCAACCTGATTTGCTGATTCAAAAACGTCAATGTCAACTTGTTGTAAAGGCTCATTTAATTGATACAAATGCGAGTCAGAACCAAAAATCTTTTTTTTCTTGTCTGTTTTTATCAGAGTAAGCAGTTTTTCACGAATGGTTTCAAGTCGGTTCATAAGGTGTAAGTTTAAGAGGTGGCTTTTATGGGTAAAAAAAAGTAAGGTAACCATTTACAGAGCTGAAAATCAGCAATTTTAAGATTGTTTTTTTCTTTCAGGATAAAAGCATAATTTTGCGTCGTAATTAATACAGCTATGCTACAAAATAATTTACTCTTAGGTTTTTCTCCGGCAACTGCCCGCCTTTTCCCGCCGGATATGTTCAGCAAATAACACTTTGCCGGACTTTTTACAGCTTTTCAGAATTTTTATTGCTGACAGCATTGTGCTGTAGTCAGGCAAAGTATTTCATTTTTTTCTGAAATATTTAAACCTGAACTTTTATGCGAAACGCACAATTATATACTTTTTATTCACAAAATATGGTGCTTGAAAAGGGTGGTAAAAACCACTCCAAATCACCACAAAAACCTAAACTACTACTCAATTTTCTGGAAAGACATAAGTTAATCAAGCATTTTGAAATAAAAGATGATTTTCAGCCTTTTTCTCAGGATGATTTTTACCTGGCTCATACCAAAAATTATGTAGATGCTTTTTTTGCAGGTAAAAAACCACTTGCTGTAAGCAACGGATTAACCTGGACTCCACAATTTGCCGATAGTGTGAGATATACCAACGCAAGTTTGTATTATGCAATTAAATCAGCCATAGAAGAGCCTGAAAAGGTAAGTTTCAGTCCGGTAAGCGGTTTTCATCATGCACAACCTCAAAATGGGCTGGGATATTGTACTTTTTCAGGACAGGTGATTGCTTCTGTCAAGATTTTCAGGGAAACCGGCATGAAAGGAGCTTACATAGACCTTGACGGACACTTTGGCAATAGTATTGAAGATTCAAGAAGTTATGTTTCTGACCTGAATCTGGCTATTCCTAAAGGGATTGGCAATATCAATCCGGCTGACAAGCATTATAGCTATATCAGTAATCTGCGAAGAGAGCTTGGTGTATTGAGAGATGCCATTCAACAAAAACGCATTGATTATCTGGTATTTTGTCATGGTGCTGACAGCCACGAAGAGGATGATACAAAAGGTCAGTGTACTACGGCTGAATGGCTGGAATGCAGCGAGATTTTCTATGACTTTGTCAGAAAAGCAGATGAAAAACGGCAAAAGCCACTACCACTTATACTTTGCTTATTTGGGGGATACAGAAAAGATGACTACAACTCTGTGCTTAGTCTGCATACAGCCGACCTTGTGATGTGTTTGAACAAACTTTGTGGACAGAGTATTGATTTTCAGGTAAATATTAAGCCTAAAAAGAAGAAGCATTGAATTACTTTAATAAACGGGGATGATTAATAAAATCTCCGTTTATTAATACCCCAATATACTTCTTATTTTCTGTAGGTAAAGTTTTGCCGTTGGATTGCTTTTCTGTAAACGCATGAGTTTTTCGGCAAGATTTCTTGCCTGCCAGTAATCTTCCATATCTACTGCTATTCTTATCTGATTTTCAATTATCTGAATTTTTTGCTCTGAATTACAATGAAAGAGGGCTTTTTTATAATAGATTCCAGCATTTTGGTAATCAGTCAGTTCAAATAAATAAGTGTCAGCAATGTGTAATAATACACTACTTATGAGGGTAGTTTGCAGTTTTTCAGAATAATCAATTTCTGTATTCAGAATAGCTCTGTTGGGTTTCTCTTCAGCAACAGGCTTATAATTAAAGTAACAAAGGTGTTTTTCGTTTTCTCCAAAGTATCGAAGGTTACTTTTTTCAACATAGGCTACTTTAAGGGCAAAATATTCAAGACTTTCAGTTATTTTTCCTTGTCTTTCTTTAAGAACAGCCATCCATTCGTAAGGAGTTTGATGATGTTCAGGACGGCAATCAATGGCTCTACGTAAATAAAATTCAGCTTCTTTCGGCTTGTTTTGTTCCAGATATATCTTTCCAATTTCCGTCAAAGCTTCCTGTACTGACGGGTAGTAATACCTTTTGGAGGATTCATCAAAATAAAGTTTAAAATTATTTTCAGGAAGTAGTTCTGGTTCAGCCTTAAGAAACTGCTGGTAATAAAAAAGAGCTTTCTCAAAATCCAGAGTATGATATTGGCAACACTGAGCATAATAGAAAAAAGTCAGCCCGTTTTTTGATTGCAATGTATATTCTTCAGCTTCAATGTATTGAGATTTATCCCAATAAGCATGCTTTTTAAAAATAGCAATGTAATGAATCGGTATCTCTGGCTGCATTTTAATGGCTTTTCCCAGAAAATAGTCAGCAGTTTTTACAGAAAAACAATCATTTGTTTTAAAAGAATTTGTGGGCAACCACCTGAAATAAGCCCACAAAATTTGAGCAAGTGTAATATATTCACTGGCAAATTGTTCTGAAATCTCTAAAGCCTCCTCATACATGGCAGCAAAAGGCAAAAACTTTTCAAATAACTCCTGCACATTTCCTGTATATCCTCCACAATCGGCATTACCAACATATACAGGAATTGGATAGATAAGATAAAAAAGCTGAGAAGATTCTAAAAGCTGATCAACAGGATAAGAAGTATGAGCAGCTAAAACCAGTTTTATTTGCTCTGCTATTACATCGTCTTTGGTTTTAGGTTCCCAATTGAGCCTGTTACACTGAAACAAGCTATAATCGTAGTAAGATTTATACTGATTTTTTTCTTTCCATTTATGAAAATTCACACAAAGAATCCCCAGCATTCCTTCTGTAAATTCTTCTATACCTTCTGCCAAAGCAAGAGCCAGTTGTACATTCTGGGGTAAATTACTTTCAATCAGTGAAACCCAATTCTTTAACTCACTTTGCTGAAACACAGTTGTCAGGATTTCATATTTACAAACTGTAATGGCAATTCCAGGTTTGATCTTCGTAACAACGAAATAACTGCCTGTAAGTCATCTATTTTTTTACCTGTTACCCTTACAATATCATCCATAATTGCAGACTGCACTTTCATGCCTGAATCTTTAATGATTTTATTGATTTTTTTAGCAGTCTCTTTATCTAATCCGTTTTTTACAGGTATTTCTTTTTTTACTACTTTGCCTGAAAGTTCGGATTCTTTAGAAAGGTCAAGAGCTTTGGGGTCAATATTCTGTTTTACCATCCGTGTGATAAGAATATCTTCAATATTCTTGATTTTCATCTCATTTTCGGTACTAACCTTTATAATATAGTTTTTCTTGTCCAGTTCAATTTCTGTATTAGAATCTCTAAAGTCAAAACGGGTAAGAATTTCTTTTTTTGCAGTATTAATAGCATTATCCAGTGTTTGCAAGTCGACCTGACTTGCCACGTCAAAAGAGGGCATAGTTTAACAGATTTTGGTTAGAAACCTGAAATTGAAGAAAATCGGGGAAATTTTCAAATCGCAGAAAAAATAGCTTGTCTCACTATTCAATATTTTTAAAATCTTCCCAAACTTTTTTGCCGATTTTTTCCCAGATAATTGTAACAACTATCCCAAAACAAAAGCTGATAAGTGATTTAAAAAGAATGCTAAGCCAGAAAGGATTATGAAATCCTGAGCCTAGGGCAGAAAGCAAAAAAAACAACCCGGAAGCTAAGAGCAGAAGTCTGATATTTTGAAGAAAAATGCTCATTTCGGGTTGTTAACTATATTAAACTAAAAATCTGTCAGGATTTCGCAGCTCTCTCGTTAAGAAAGTCATTTAGAATTTCATCCAGTTCAGAAAAAGCATTTTCTCCTTTTATAACATAATCTCTTACTCCCTCATTAATAAGTTCCAATACAATTTTGCCATCTTCCTGACCACTCAACATCACAATACGAGGGTGCTTACCACTTGCTTTTACAGCTGCTACTACATCTTTGCCATTCATGCGACTACCACTTTGGGTGAGGTAATAATCCAGCACCAATATTTCAGGATTTAAAGAAAGTTGTTCTACACATGCTTCTCCTGAATCAAATGTATATATTTCAAATTGTTTTTTACGGTCTATGTACTTTCTTAAAATAAACAGTGAGGTATCGTCATCATCAACAACAAATACTATCGGCTTTTGTAAAGTTTCACTCATTTTTAACTTCTTTTTTATAAATTAAATGTTTTGCAGAAAAGTTAATAAAGTTATTTTATAAATTAATAAAATCTTACACATAAGATTTTTATATACAATATATATTCTGAAATCATACAATAGGTAACCATCACCCTTTCACATTGGCAAGCAAGTATAAAACTGCCATCCTTACGGCTACTCCATTTTCAACCTGATCCAATATCACAGAATGATGCGAATCTGCTGCATCACTACTTAGCTCTACTCCTCTGTTAATCGGACCCGGATGCATCAGGGTAATAGGCTTATTAAGGTTGTCAAGCATTTTTTTGTTAATGCCATAATATAATGTGTACTCTCTCAATGAAGGGAAATACTTAATCTGCTGCCTTTCCAGCTGTATTCTCAATACATTAGCAACCTCACACCAAGACAAGGCTTTATGAACATCATATTCCACTTTTACACCTAATTCTCCAATAAATCTTGGAATAAGTGTAGCAGGTCCGCACACCATCACCTCTGCCCCCATTTTTTTGAGCAAAAATATATTTGACAAAGCCACTCTTGAATGTAAGATATCACCTATGATTGCTATCTTTTTACCTTCCAGTCCTCCATGCCTCTCCTGAATAGAAAATGCATCCAGCAGAGCCTGTGTTGGGTGCTCATGCGTACCATCTCCGGCATTGATAATATTGGCTTTTATATGTTTAGACAGATAGTGTGGAGCTCCCGGACTTTGATGACGCATCACTATCATATCCACTTTCATCGCCAGAATATTATTGACGGTATCAAGCAAGGTTTCTCCTTTTTTTACAGAACTCCCTGATGCTGAAAAATTAATAACGTCAGCCGAAAGTCGTTTCTGAGCAAGTTCAAATGAAAGACGGGTACGGGTAGAATTTTCAAAAAAGACATTAGCAATAGTAATATCCCGTAAAGAAGGCACTTTTTTAATAGGTCGGTTAAGAACTTCTTTAAAAGTAGCAGCCGTTTCCAAAACCGTCCGGATATCCTGGGGAGTCAGGTCTTTAATCCCGAGTAAGTGCTTGGTACTAAGAGACATATTGTATATTTCGTAATTACTCGTTATTAATCAGCCAGATAGCATCTTTCTCAAACCCTTGCTCTGTCCACTCTGCTCTGACATTCTGTGAAAAAACAGAATCTACACTTTTTCCCACATAATCAGCAACAATTGGTAACTCTCTGCTGTATTTTCTGTCAATAAGCACTAATAATTCCACCTTACGGGGTCTACCAAAAGCTGTCATAGCATCTAAGGCAGCCCTTACCATTCGTCCTGTAAAAAGTACATCATCTATGAGTATCACATTCTTATCTTCAATCAGAAAAGGCACATGGGTAGCATTAGCTTGCAAAGGCTTTTCACGTCTTCTGAAATCATCTCTGTAAAAAGTTGCATCCAGTTGACCAAGCGGTATTACCTCTCCCAGAAGTTCCTGAAGTTTAAGCTGAATGCGTTGTGCCGGAAAAATACCACGAGGTTGCAAACCGAGCAATACCGTATCCGAAAAGTTCTGATAGTTTTCCAGAAGTTGCTGGCATAACCGGCTTAGTGTGATATCCAGAGATTGGTTGTCTAAAATCAGTCTTTTTGACACAGGACAAAGATTACGGGCAGAAATTCCTGCAAAAATAGATAAGACCACATTAATTTCAAAAGGTTGTTGCAAGCCTCTTTGTATTTGTATGACCTGATGTACTTTTTGTATGAGATTTATGATAAAATCGCCAAAAATATTGACATTTTAACAGTAACCCTCTAACTTAGCTTGCTTTTTTATTAATGCCAGTTTAAAAACATCAGCTTATTTTTGATTTACTTATACTAATATGGGATTTCCTAAAGTTACCGGCAATCGATTTGTGCTTTTGCAAACAGAAGCCCGTACCGGACATATACTAAAAAAAGACCAGTCTCCTTATACTTTTGCTGAAAACAGCGATGTCCTTTTTACAGTATGTGATTCTCTAGATGAAGCCAAAAAGCAGGCAAATGCTTTGGTTCGTCGTCATCCATCTATAGAAGTAAATATCTATAATGCCGAAGAAGAGGTGGTGGAAGTAATACGAGACGAAATGTTTCTGAAAAAGGCTGTGAAATTTACTTCTCCCCAAACAGGCAATTTCAGATGGATGGTTGCTGTGCAGTTATTTTTTGCTGTACTTATTGCATTTGTAGTGCAGAATGTACTTTCTGTAGCCATTGCAGATGAGTCTTTTAAAAGAGAATTGCTTGACCTGGCATCAGATATGAATATAGATGCATCTATTGATAAGATGCTGGCAGATAAAATGAGGAGTGTAGAAATAACTTTTGCAGTTGCTCTTGCACTTGGTTTTGCTCTGATGGGTTGGATAGCAGATACAACCGGAACCCGTCGGGGCATGGGAGCTGCCATTATTCTGGCATCAATGGCAAGTATAGCAGGAGCATTTGTAAGCTCTACCAATGGATTGCATGTGAGCAGATTTGTAATGGGTTTGGGAATTGGTGGAATTATTCCTGCTGCTCTGAAAGGAATTTCAGAATGGTTTCCAAATAAAGAAAGAGGATGGGCAACCGGAATTTTGGGAGCTGGTATATTATCTGGCTGGCTTTTCACTACCCTCACTATTCCATTTTTGTTAAATACTCTGGGCTGGTTTCTTACCTTTATTACAGCCGGAACATTGGGTATTGTTTGGATAGGGTGGTGGTATTTTACCTATCAAAAACCTGAAGAACAAAAAAGACTAAGTCTTAAAGAACTGGAGCATATCTGGAGTAGCAAGTCTCTCTCAACTTCTGCTGATTCCATTTCATGGATAGCTCTTTTAAAATATCCTCAACTCTGGACAATTGCTTTTGCTTTTATGCTTACTACTCCTTTGTGGTTACTTTGGATAGAGCTTCCTGATGCTTTCCGATTGGCAAAATCAAATACTTTTAGTGTAAGTTTACAGGATTTTACATTTAGTCCTTCTTTTGCTTTTTTTGCCGTTTCCGGTATAGTCGGAGCCTTGGTCACCGGATGGCTTTCAATAAACATAAGTAAAAGATTATCTTTATCTAAAACCAGAAGAATATTGCTTCTGACTTGTGCATTTTTACCACTTACCTTATTTAGTCTCTACTTTATTGATGACACTTTGGTATTCAGTATAATACTTGGATTGGCACTTGCGGCACATCAGGGATGGTTTTCACAATTATATACATTACCCTCCGATTTTTTTCCTTCAGAGAGAGTAGCATCAGTGGCAGGAATTTGTTGTGCGTTTGGTGTGTTAGGAGGTATGGTATTAGCTTATTTTGCCCAAAACCTTGTATATAGCTTTGGAGCAGAAAGTTTGTTATGGTTGAGCGGCATTTACCTCATTGCTTTTTTGTGCCTCAGCAGACTTAAATTTGATAATTAATTATTCTCTTTTAAGTATATAAACAAAAAGCAAACCTTGTAAGGGTTTAGTAATTAACGTGAATTCGGGATAAAAAGAGGGTAGAGATGCAACAGCAGCGTGAACTAACCCGAAATCATCGAGAGAATATTAAGAGAATTAGGAGTGTCAGGGTTAGTTTTTGCTGTGGCTGCCTTTTTTTGCTTACTTTTTTGGGCATACAAAAAAGTAAGAAGGTCTCTAAATGAAATAAAGTTGGGAAGTAGCTAAAAACAAACCCATTAAGTTTTTGATAAACAGCAACTTAAGAATAAACCTAATCCATATTTCACCTTAATTAATGAGATCTCCAGATTATTAGTCTCTACAGGGATGGAAGATCTGTGTAAACTAACCCAAAAATAACTATTAACGATAGGTGATAAAAGAAAAAGTCATCTCAGAATTCATCATTTATATCTCATAATTAGAAGACCATTAAATAAATGAAAGTTAGTAATCACTAAAAATACCACTTCTAAGTATTTGAAAAATACTAACTTGATAACAATTCTTATCCCAAACTCACATTAATTCTAACTTACTGTTCACCTGATATCTAGTAATAAAAAAAGGAAGTCTGAAGACTTCCTTTTTTTATTACTCCTGAAATTTATTTATCAGTTAGAATACTCCCTTTTACGTGAAGACTTTGTTTCCTTCGCTTTCACCATTGTTTCGTATTCTTCTGTTGCAGTAATGATCAAGTCACTATACTTACGCATACCTGTACCAGCTGGAATAAGGTGACCAACAATTACGTTTTCTTTCAAACCATTCATGTTGTCTTGTTTTCCACGAATAGAAGCTTCTGATAGCACTTTGGTAGTTTCCTGGAAAGATGCAGCAGAAATCCAGCTCTCTGTCCCCAAAGAAGCCTGCGTAATACCTTGTAGTGTAGGTGAAGAAACCGCAGCTTCTGCATCCCGAACTTCTACAAGTTTTAGATCACGACGTTTCAGCATAGAGTTTTCATCACGCAGACGTCTGGCAGTGATAATCTGTCCCGGTTTCAGGTTTTCGCTATCACCTGCATCTACTACAACTTTCTTATCTAGAATATTATCGTTTTCTTCACGGAATACCCATTTGTCAACGGTTTGTCCTTGCAGGAAGCTGGTATCACCGGCTTCGATGATTTCTACTTTCTGCATCATCTGACGAACGATACATTCAATATGTTTGTCATTGATTTTCACACCTTGCAAGCGGTAAACTTCCTGAATTTCATTTACTAAATACTCCTGTACAGCAGTTGGACCTTTGATATTCAGAATATCATTAGGTGTAATTGCTCCGTCAGATAGTGCCATACCAGCTCTCACAAAGTCCCCATCCTGTACAAGAATGTGTTTTGAAAGCGGTACCATGTAACGTTTGCGAACGCCATCTTTAGATTCTACAAAAATCTCACGATTACCACGTTTTACACCTCCATAACTTACTACACCATCAATTTCACTAACTACAGCAGGGTTAGATGGATTACGAGCTTCAAACAACTCAGTTACACGAGGCAAACCGCCTGTAATATCACGGGTCTTACCAACACTTCTTGGTATCTTGGCAATAACTTGTCCTGCTCTTACTTCAGCACCCGCTTCTACAGCAAGGTGAGCTCCAACAGGCATATTATATGCTTTACGATCTCCATTTTTCTGAACTACAGCAATTGCAGGATTCTTGGTTTTGTCTTTGGTATCTACAATTACTTTTTCACGGAAACCAGTTTGTTCATCTGATTCTTCCCGGAATGTAATACCTTCTTCAATGGCATCAAATTCGATTTTACCATCAAATTCAGACATGATTACAGCATTGTAAGGATCCCAGAAACAAAGCTCATCACCTTTTTTCACTTCCTGCCCTTCCATTACCCGCAGGAATGCTCCATAAGGTACGTGGTTAGAAATCAAGGTTTTACCATCTTTTTTATCAATAATCTTAATCTCACCAGAACGACCCATTACTACCATTGCTTTCTCACCGTCATTGTTGGTAGTAGCGAGTGTACGCAGCTCTTCAAACTGGATAATACCATCAAATTTAGCTTTGATATTAGACTCAACAGCAATGTTAGAAGCAGCACCCCCTACGTGGAATGTACGAAGAGTAAGCTGTGTACCTGGTTCACCGATTGATTGTGCAGCAATTACACCTACAGCTTCACCAATATTTACCAGACGACCTGTTGCGAGGTTACGTCCATAACATTTGGCACAAACTCCCTGGCGGGTTTCGCAAGTCAACACCGACCGAATTTCTATTCCGTCAATACCTGTTTCATCAAGAGCAGCAGCTATATCTTCATTGATTTCCTGTCCAGAAGCCACTACAAGTTCACCACTTACAGGGTGATATACATCATGTACAGACACACGACCCAATACCCTTTCAGAAAGTGGCTCGATAATATCTTCATTATCTTTAAGGGCTGTAACCATGATACCACGCAATGTCCCGCAATCATTTTCATTGATAATTACATCCTGTGCCACATCCACCAGACGGCGTGTCAGGTAACCAGCATCTGCTGTTTTCAAAGCAGTATCTGCCAGACCTTTACGAGCACCGTGTGTAGAAATGAAATATTCCAATACGTCAAGACCTTCCTTGAAGTTAGAAAGAATTGGGTTTTCAATAATCTCTCCCACAGATCCTTGCAGGTTTTTCTGAGGTTTAGCCATCAAGCCCCTCATACCACCCAACTGACGAATCTGCTCTCTTGAACCACGTGCTCCGGAGTGCATCATCATATAAATTGAGTTGAAGCCCTGATTGTCATTTTCAAGCTGCTTCAACAGAGATTCAGTGATTTGTGAGTTTACACGAGTCCAGATATCAATTACTGCATTATAACGTTCGTTATCAGTAATCAGACCCATCAGGTAGTTATCCCAAACTCCATCCACTTCTGTTTTAGCAGATTCAATCAGTTTATTTTTAGCCTCAGGTACTTTTACATCACCCAAACCAATTGACAACCCACCTCTAAAGGCTGACTGGAATCCAAGTTCTTTGATTTTATCAAGGAATTCGGCAGTCTTTGCCATACCGGCATGTTTAAACACAACACCAATGATTTGTTGTAATTTTTTCTTAGTCAGCAACTCGTTGATATAACCAACTTCTTCAGGCACACAAAGGTTAAATAATACACGACCTGCTACGGTATCTATCATTTTCTCAACCAACTCCCCATTTTCTCTAATCTTTACTTTAACTTTAATATGAGCATTTTTAGAAAGTTTTTTTTCATTGATAGCTATCTGCACTTCTTCTGACCCATAAAAACGTAATCCTTCACCAACTACTGTGTATTCAGGAGTTGATTTTCTGCCTTTGGTGATATAATACAAACCAAGTACCATGTCTTGTGAAGGTACAGTAATTGGAGCTCCGTTAGCAGGGTTCAAGATATTGTGAGATGCAAGCATCAAAAGAGATGCTTCCAATACAGCTTCTTGCCCAAGTGGTACGTGAACCGCCATCTGGTCACCGTCAAAGTCAGCGTTGAATGCCGTACAAACAAGTGGGTGTAACTGGATAGCTTTTCCTTCAATCAGTTTTGGCTGGAAAGCCTGAATACCCAAACGGTGCAATGTTGGAGCACGGTTGAGCAACACAGGATGTCCTTTCAATACATTTTCAAGGATATCCCATACTACTGGGTCTTTTCTGTCAACAATTTTCTTGGCAGATTTTACTGTTTTTACAATACCTCTTTCTATCAGTTTTCTGATAATAAACGGCTTGAAAAGCTCGGCTGCCATATCTTTTGGAAGACCACACTCATGCAATTTCAATTCAGGACCTACCACAATTACCGAACGACCTGAATAATCCACACGTTTACCAAGCAAGTTCTGACGGAAACGACCTTGTTTACCTTTCAGCATATCTGAGAGGGATTTCAAAGCACGGTTACCATCTGCACGAACAGCATTAACTTTACGAGAGTTGTCAAACAAGCTATCTACAGCTTCCTGTAACATACGTTTTTCGTTACGCAGAATTACTTCAGGGGCTTTGATTTCAATAAGTCTTTTCAGACGATTGTTACGAATAATTACCCGACGGTATAAGTCATTTAAGTCTGATGTAGCAAAACGACCACCATCCAAAGGTACTAATGGACGCAACTCTGGTGGAATTACTGGAACCATACGAATTACCATCCATTCAGGACGATTTTCGATACGAGTCTGGGCATCACGGAAAGCTTCAACTACTTTCAGGCGTTTTAAAGCTTCTGCTTTACGTTGCTGAGAAGTATCTGTAGCAGCCATGTGACGCAATTCGTAAGAAAGCTCATCCAGTTTGGTACGTGAAAGCAACATTTCAAGTGCTTCAGCCCCCATTTTGGCAATGAATTTCTGAGGATCTTCGTCCGGTAACATCTGGTTTTCTCTTGGCAGTTTGTCAAGAATATCTAGGTATTCATCTTCAGTCAGGAAATCAAGTTGTTTTAAACCATCTTCTTCTTTTACACCAGGTTGTACTACTACATATCTTTCGTAATAAATAATCTGATCAAGTTTTTTGGTTGGCATACCCAGCAGGTAGCCGATTTTGTTCGGCAACGACCGGAAATACCAGATATGAGCTACCGGCACTACCAACTCAATATGTCCCATTCTCTCCCGGCGAACTTTCTTTTCGGTAACTTCCACACCACAACGGTCGCAGATGATACCTTTGTAACGAATGCGTTTGTATTTCCCGCAATGACATTCCCAATCCTTTACCGGACCGAAAATTCTTTCGCAAAACAAACCGCCCATTTCGGGTTTGTAGGTACGATAGTTAATAGTTTCGGGTTGTGTAACTTCACCATAAGAGCTATCAAGGATAGACTGCGGAGAAGCCAAACTGATGGTAACTTTGGAAAAATCAGGGTTCAGTTTTCTATTTTTTCTGAATGCCATAGTTTGATGGGTTTATATAAAATGCTTATTTACTAATTATTCAGTACTACTGATTATTTTAGAATACAATTGTTCTTTCAACATATCTCCAAAATTCCCAGGGTACTTTTTTACTACTTCAAGGAGTTGGTTAGCTTTTTCTTTATTTAGAGCTCTTACAGACCACTTTGTAAAAAAACACTCACCATGCTCCATAAAATAAATCCAGTTATCTTCATTCTCAATAGTTATCAAAGGCAATCCTATCTCTAATAGTTCATCTTTATTTTCTTGTGAGAATTTTTTAAACTCAAATTTATTTTTTTGTCTAAAAGACATTACTGGTTTAGGGATTGTTTGATTTCAAGCCTTACTGGATATGTACCTTGCCTAAACAAAATTATTGTATTCGTTTTTTTCTCCAATACTCCAACCTCTTTCCATCTATTAAAATTGTGTTCTTTAAGGAAAGTCAACTTAAGTGAATCACCATCAAACTTATAAAATCCTGCTTCATAAGTTTGACGAGCAATAAAATCACTTAAATCACCTGAAACAATATCAAACTTCTCATTTTCTCTAAGTTTTAAGATAAAATAATGAAGTTTCCCAGGAAATTGAGCTTCAATCAGTATATTCTCCTTTCTAACTGATTTTGATGCTTTTTTTACAATCCGACTTTTCTTATCCAGAGGACTACAACTTAAAACCAAGAAGAAAATAAGTATTGAAAATAGTTTCACACTTGACTTCATATAATACAATGTAGTTCAGGGTCATCAGAATTTTAATCTGAAGAACCCTGAATTAATCTTATATTACTCTAAGGTAATCTCAAGAGCCAAGCCACGTAACTCATGAACCAATACGTTGAATGATTCAGGGATATTTGGTTTTGGCATGGTTTCACCTTTTACAATAGCTTCATAAGCTTTGGCACGACCGATTACATCATCAGACTTCACAGTCAGAATTTCCTGTAATACATGTGATGCACCAAATGCTTCCAGAGCCCAAACCTCCATCTCACCAAAACGCTGACCACCAAACTGAGCTTTACCACCCAATGGTTGTTGTGTAATGAGAGAGTATGGTCCGATAGAACGGGCGTGCATCTTATCATCTACCAGGTGACCCAGTTTCAGCATATATATAATACCTACTGTAACAGGTTGGTCAAATCTTTCGCCACTCAAACCATCAAACAGGTAGGTTCTTCCAAACTCAGGAAGTCCTGCTGCGTCAAGCTCTGCCCTAACTTCATCTTCAGTAGCCCCATCAAAAATCGGTGTAGCATATTTTTTACCCAATTTACGACCTGCCCAAGCCAATACGGTTTCATAAATCTGACCCAGGTTCATACGAGATGGTACCCCAAGCGGGTTAAGAACAATATCCATTGGTGTTCCATCTTCAAGGAATGGCATATCTTCTTCACGAACGATACGGGCAACAACCCCTTTGTTTCCGTGACGACCTGCCATTTTATCACCTACTTTCAGTTTACGTTTTTTAGCAATATAAACTTTAGCAAGTTTTACGATACCTGCCGGTAATTCATCACCAACTTCCAGCGTAAATCTGTCTCTCTTGAAACGTCCTGAGATTTCGTTACGAACTTTCAGGTAGTTTTTCACCATTTCAAGTACCAACGTATTAGCATGAGCATCATCAGTCCAGTTTTCCAGCAAAACATCTCCAATCAGGTTCACCTCTTCAGCCACATTGTAAGTACTCTCATCACGATAAGGGTTCTTATCAGGGAAAAGATTTTCGCCGATGTTACGTTTATTAAACTTCACACCTTTAGAAATAAGTTCTTCCCCAAATTTATGTTTTACACCTGAGCTTGTTTTACCATCAAGCAAAGTAGTCAGCTTGTCAATTATTCTGGCTCTAAGTTCCAGCAACTCATGACTATATTTTTTCATGAGTGTTTTTACTTCAGCCTTAGCTTTTTCTCTTACGTCTTTGTCTTTCTTAGGACGAGAGAAAAGCTTGGTATCAATCACAACCCCTTTCATAGATGGTGGTGCTTTCATTGAAGCATCTTTCACATCACCTGCTTTATCACCAAAGATAGCTCTAAGTAACTTCTCTTCAGGAGTTGGATCTGTTTCACCTTTAGGGGTGATTTTACCTATCAGAATATCCCCTTCTTTTACATCAGCACCAATACGGATAATACCGTTTTCGTCAAGGTTTTTAACAGTCTCCTCACTTACGTTTGGAATCTCTGAAGTAAGTTCTTCCTCTCCACGTTTGGTGTCACGTACTTCTAGCTCAAATTCTTCAATGTGAATAGAAGTAAATATGTCGTCCCTAACTACTTTTTCAGAAATTACAATTGCATCCTCAAAGTTATAACCTTGCCAAGGCATGAACGCCACAAGCAGGTTACGTCCAAGAGCCAGTTCGCCACCTTGTGTAGCAAAACCTTCGCAAAGAGGCTGACCTTTTGTAACTCTGTCACCTTTCAATACGATTGGTTTCAGGTTGATACAGGTATCCTGATTTGTACGGCGGAACTTAGTAAGTTTATAAGTAATGGCATCATCATCAAAACTTACCAGACGCTGATCGTCTGTTAAATCATATTTGATTACAATTTTAGTAGAATCCACAAACTGCACTATACCTTCACCCTCTGCTACTATCAAAGCACGTGAGTCAATAGCCACACGACCTTCCAAACCTGTTCCTACAATTGGAGCTTCTGGTCTGAGAAGAGGCACAGCCTGACGTTGCATGTTTGAACCCATCAGGGCACGGTTGGCATCATCGTGTTCAAGGAATGGAATCAATGAAGCTGCAACCGATACAATCTGATTTGGAGCTACATCCATATAGGTAATTTGAGAAGGCTCCATTACCGGGAAATCGCCCTCAAAACGAGCTTTAAGCTTGTCAAGCAAGAAATCACCTTCTTTTCCTATTTGAGACTGAACCTGAGCAATATAATGACTGTCTTCTTCTTCAGCGGTCAGGTAAACTACATTTTCATCAAGGTTTACTTTACCATTTTCAATTTTCCAGTATGGTGTTTCAATAAAGCCCATTCCGTTTACCTTGGCATGTACACAAAGCGATGAAATCAGACCAATATTTGGACCTTCTGGGGTTTCAATGGTACAAAGACGACCATAGTGGGTATAGTGAACGTCACGAACCTCAAAGCCTGCTCTTTCTCTTGAAAGACCACCAGGTCCCAGAGCTGACATACGACGTTTGTGTGTAACCTCAGCCAGAGGGTTGGTTTGGTCCATGAACTGAGAAAGCTGATTTGTACCAAAGAATGAGTTAATTACAGAACTCAGAGTTCTTGCATTAATCAAATCAACTGGTTTAAAATCTTCATTATCACGAACGTTCATTCTTTCTTTAATGGTACGAGCCATACGGGCAAGACCTACACCAAACTGACCATACAACTGCTCTCCTACTGTTCTTACCCGACGATTTGACAAGTGGTCAATATCATCTACAAGAGCTTTTGAGTTGATAAGCCCAATCAGGTACTTCACAATCTGCACAATGTCTTCGGTTGTAAGTACACGTGTATCAGGACTGATATTAAGTTGCAGTTTTTTATTGATACGATAACGTCCTACTTCTCCTAAATCATAACGTTTATCAGAGAAGAACAAACTTTGGATAATATCACGGGCAGTTTGTTCATCTGGAGCTTCTGTATTACGCAACTGGCGATAGATAGTCTCAACCGCTTCTTTTTCGGAGTTGGAGTTATCTTTCTGTAAAGTATTGTAAATGATACTAAAGTCAGCAACGTTTACATCTTCACGATGCAAGATTACTGTCTCCATACCAGATTCCAAGATTGTTTCAATATCATCAGGCTGAATAATTGAGTCCCGTTCCATCAAAATATCAAAACGAGGAATGGAAACTACTTCACCTGTATCTTCATCAACAAAATCTTCCATCCATGAACGCAATACCCTTGCAGCCAGTTTTCTGCCTACTGCATTTTGTAATAAATCCTTCTTATTAGGAATCTCTTCAGATAATCCAAAAAGGTCAAGAATTTCTTTATCCGTACCAAAGCCAATTGCCCGAAGCAGTGTAGTAACCGGAAATTTTTTCTTACGGTCGATATAAGCATACATAACGTTATTTACGTCAGTAGCAAATTCAATCCAAGAGCCTTTAAAAGGTATAATCCTTGCTGAATAAAGTTTGGTACCATTAGTATGTTTGCTTTGTGCAAAGAAAACACCTGGAGACCTGTGTAATTGCGATACGATAACCCTTTCTGCTCCATTGATAACAAAAGAACCTTTCTCGGTCATGTAAGGAATATTTCCCAAAAATACTTCCTGTTCTATTGTTTCAAAATCTTCGTTATCCGGGTCATTACATATCAGACGGAGTTTGGCTTTAAGAGGTACAGAATATGTAAGCCCTCTGTCAATACACTCATCAATTGAGTATTTTGGAGGATCAATCATATAATCTACAAACTCCAGTACAAAATTTTCACGTGAATCCGAAATCGGAAAATTTTCAGCAAAAACTTTGTAAAGTCCCTCCTGTGAACGGTTTTCAGCTGCTGTTTCAAGCTGAAAAAAGTCTTTGAAAGACTGTACCTGAATATCCAAAAAATCCGGGTATTCGATAGTCGTTTTGACGGAGGCGAAGCTAATTCTGTCGGAATTGTTTTTGTAAGCCAAAGCCTTAGACGTTTAAGTGGTTAATGAAAAAGAGAGAGTTTGGTACGTTTTTTTACACTGATTGTATCTTTTTTACTCTACAAGTATCTGATATTCAGAAGAAAATAAATCATTGCAAAAATTTGTGTTAAGTACCGTATATTAAGATTAAACAAATTATAAGGGGAAAAAGTTGAGATACCCCTAAAAAACTTTAACCTCGTGCTGTATAGTAAAAAATACTAAACAAAACGAGGCGGAGTGATATATGTATCATATTTAAAGCATGCTTTCCAAATAGCCTGCAAATATGAGAAATCATTTCATAATATGCAAATATTTCTCATTAAAAAAATTATGGATATTTTAGAAAAATTGTGAATGTAGTACCTTTATTCACTTCGCTTTCTATGGTAATATTGCCCCCCATCATATCAAGCTGGGTTTTTACCAGAAATAAGCCCATACCTTTCCCTTCTACATGATAATGAAAGCGTTTATAAAGATTAAACACCTTGTCTTTTTGGGTTGTTAAATCAATGCCCAGTCCATTATCAGAAAATATAATACCACAAAAGCCATCGTTTAAGAGTATTGTTTTAAACTCAACTTTCAAAGTTCTGTCAGGATGGCGATATTTGATAGCATTAGATAAGAGGTTAAAAAAGATGCTAAATACATAAGGCTGGATAGCTCTCACTTTCACTATTTCTGAATAATTTTCATGGATTTGTGCACTTGAAGCTTCTATTTCCTGTGTAAGACTTATCTTCACTTTTTCAAACTCTTCTTGTATGTTTATATCAGTGAGTACTTGTGTAGTATCTTTTTTAATTTCAAGAATAGTATTCAAATCTTTGATAACCTGGTCTAATTCAAGGGTACTGAACTGTAGTTTTTCAAGACAAATTTCTTTCTCCTGAGAAGTCATATTCTTTAAGTTGAGCAATTGTCCCAATCCTAATATCCTTGCCACGGGTGCTCTCAGGTTATGTGCTGTAATAAAGGCATATTGCTCCAATTGCTGGTTATAATCAACCAGTTTTTGTGTTCTTGATTTAATTTCTTCTTCCAGATATTCATTCTGGCGGTTTATTTCTTCATTCTGCTGTGTAATAATTTTATTAGCCTCATACAAATCCTGATTTTTGGCTATTACCTCTTCTTTTTGCTGGTGTAATTCTTCATTTATTACTTGTAACTCCTCATTAATTGCCTGTATTTCTTCACTGAAAGATTGTATTTCCCGGGTTTTATCTTCTACCATTTTCTCCAGCCTTATATTTCTGGCTTTAATATTTCTGACTCTCCATTGAAAAATACTCCAGAAAAGGAGTAAGATTGCTACCAGAAAAGATATTCTGAACCACCAGGTACGCCACCAGGGTGGCAAAATAATTATTTTCAGTGTAGTTTCTTCTTCATTCCACAAACCGTCATTATTGGCTGCTTTGATTCTGAATATATAAGTTCCCGGAGGCAGGTTTGTATAGGTAGCTTCTCTTTTATCACCTACATAATTCCAGTCTTTTTCAAAATTCTCCATCATAAAAGCATATTGATTTCTTTCAGGATGGGTATAATTCAATGCTACAAATTCCAGAGTAAAAATATTCTGTCGGGGCTGGAGAATGATTTCCCTGGTATATTCAGGTATATATTTGAGGGGAGAATCTTTTTGCCCTATTTCAACATCCTTGTTAAAAATCTTAAGCTTTTTGATAAAGACTTTAGGTTTATACGGATTTCTGGGAATATGTGTGGGATTGATGATATTAAAACCGTTTGTTCCACCGGCTAAGATTTCACCATTTCGAGTGGTGTAAATAGCAAAGCTGGAGAATTCGTCTCCTTGTAAACCATCTTCTTTTACAAAGTTTTCAAAAGTATTAGTAACAGGATTCATAACAGAAATACCAGAGGCGGTACTAATCCATAAATTTCCTAATTTATCTTCTGTAATCCCTTTAATATGATTATTTGACAATCCATGTTCTTTTGAAAACACTGTAAAATCATTTGTCTGGGGGTTATATTTGTTTAAACCACTGATAGTTCCTATCCAGATATTACCATTTTTGTCTTCAAATATGGGTCTGATTACATCATTACTTAAACTGTTCTTTTTGTGAGGATTGTATCTAAAAATAACCGGATTCCCTTCAGGATGTCTGTTTTTTTTATCAATTTTCAGAAGACCCGTTCCTGTACCTACCCACAAATTCTCCTCTCTGTCTTCAATAATTTTATATACAAAATCTATATCATATTTACTTAAATCCTTTGACCAGATTACTTTATCTTGTTCCAAACTAAAAACATCCAGCCAGTGATTCCATGAAGTTAAATATAGCTTTCCATCTCTGCCATTCATCACACTCATTTGTGTACGTGAGGATAGATTCTTAGCCCTTCCATCATAATTTAACATTTCATTAGTGGCAGGGTTTAGTATCGTTATGCCCTTTTCCCAGGCAGGGAACCAAAGTCTGTGCTTTGTATCCTCAAAAACAGATAGAATCGCATTAGAATTAAGCTGGTAAGGAGTGTTTTTTGTGGAAGTGTAATTAGTAAAATGGTTATGTTTTTTATCCCATTTGCTGATACCCCCGCCATCTGTTGTAATCCAGATATTTCCATCTTCCGTTTCCCAAAAACCACTTACATTATTATCAACCAAGCTATTATCACTATAACTCTCTTCAAAAACATGCTCAAACTTGGTATAATATTGATTATAAACCACATTAACTCCCTGATTATAAGTACCTATCCAAATATTACCAAAGCTATCTTCAAAAATATCCCAGACCGAATTATGAGCCAGACTAAACTCATTGCTTTTATCATGTTTATAGTTTGTAAAGGTGTTATCAGGATGCAAGATGCTTAGTCCCTCATTTTCTGTACCAGCCCAAAGGTTACCTTGCTTATCTTCGTATAAAGACAGGACAGTATTTCCTGATAAACTATTGGAATCACCTTTTCGGGAAGCATAATGTTTTTCAACTTTTACTACCCCATTAGTGATAGAAATCAGAGACATTCCTTGTGTATGATACCCAATCCAATATTTGTTACCTATTTTGCTTTTACGAACACTTCTGATGAAGTCTTCTTTGAGGTCGGTATTTTCTGTACTGAAATAATAAAATTGTTTTGTTTTTTTATCAAACCTTGCCAGCCCTCTGGTCCTTGTAATTACCCAAATATTTTTGAGAGAATCCTCAAATATTCCATTTACTACATCTCCCTCATAATTAACAGAGGGTTGCAAACTGCTGTAGTGAACAAAAGTATTGGTAACCGGATTCAGACAATTAATGCCATTTCCCACTCCAATCCATAACAATCCATCTTCATCTTCTAAAATGCCACTGACGGCTTCCGAGGTAAGATGTCGGTTGTCGGTACCAGCATGATAATTAGTAAATTTTTCGGTTTTAGTATCAAACCGGCTTAATCCGCCACTTTGTGTACAAATCCACAAATCCCCATTTCTGGATTCATAGATATAATCAATAAGAGAAGTAGTGAGAGAAAGCGAATCAGCAGGGTTATGTTGATAAATTGTATAACCATACCCATCGAATTTATTTAAACCATTGATAGTGCCAAACCACAAAAATCCTTTTTTATCCTGAATGATGCTTGTTACCACATTGCTGGAGATACCCGTGGGAATACGATAAAATTTTAGTGAGGTAGTATTTTGTGCCTGTATGGTGTAAACATATCCAAACCACATACACAGGCAGAAGATTTTTTTCATAATTGAGTAACGACCGCAATCTATTTTGTACTAAAACAAATCTTTCCTGATTCTGTTTTCAACTCAGTATTTTTACTTATTTTTTATCGTTGTAATCAAAAAATTTATGATTATCCAGACGTAAGCAATCTGCATATATCCTTAATACCATTACTCATTCTTTTGTAAATCAGTATTTTATTATTTTGTTTTCATTTAGAAATATGCTACTTTTTAAAAGTATAGATATTTTTATACCAAAATGGCTAAAATTGCCGTACAAACCGCTACTTTATTACTTAAACCTGCAAACTTATGACCAACGATGAAAAAATAGAGAAGCTCACCGGTCAGGTACAAAATCTCTATTTTTTGCTGGAACGTTACCACCAGGAACTTACAATACTTGAAAAGGAACTACAAGCCCTGAAAAGTGAGCCTGTTTCTGAAAATCCGGTAGTGTATTAAAAGTGTTGAATATTAAAGAAAAAGTGATTGATAAAAAGAGCAATTACTCTATCATGAACGAGAATAGATTTAGAAAAACAAATGGTTTTTCGGGTAAGTCTTTTGATACGGGT
>JAESFG010000261.1_pt1 | contig 120256 bp, 71 predicted proteins | sample 9269371 | NCBI WGS metagenome assembly JAESFG01 (sample SAMN14506227, study PRJNA617093) | algae metagenome | isolation source: Aetokthonos hydrillicola CCALA 1050 (B3-Florida) and co-occurring... | place: USA: South Carolina | collected 2013-01-01
TCGGTGATCTGGAAGGCGTGGCCGTACTTTTCGGTCCAGACCTTGTCGAACATCTCGGCGTTGCCCTTGAAGCGTTCGACGACCTCGCGCGGCATGGACTGGCCGAGCCGCTCGCGGTCGCTCTTGGAGATCTGGTCGAGGACGCCATTGATGTCGCGACGCGAGACGGCGTCGGAGAAGGCCTTGGAGAGGAGCTCCTTCACGGCGGCTTCGTCGAGCTGTTCGCTGGCGGGATGGTTGGCGCTCTGCGGGGCGGGACTTCACTTCTCCCAAGGGATTACTAGTCGACCTAGGTCACGTGAAACTGCTCGAGAACGCGTGGAAGACCCGTGTGATCGACGGCCCACATGACGCACCTTCCTTGATCTGGATCCTGTCAGTCGACCTATTGCCGGGCCCCGTGCGGATGAGGATTCTTCCAGTCAGACAGCGCGGATTGCAGCTTAGACATTCCTTTGCACGCTGCCGCTGCGTACTGTCCGCCAAGTTGATTGAGGTGGACATAGTGCCCGATTGCCGCCTGGTCTGGTGCTTGCCCCAGGATGTACTGGCGCGCTTCGCGGGATAGGCCGCCGTTGTCGAGGTTGGTTTGGGCGAGATGGCGGAGGTCCTTGAGCGTGGCAGCACGGGGCCACCCGAGTCGCCGTTTAAGCTCAGCGAACTCGCGCTCGACATCGTCGTACCGAACAGCACCGGCGTCGTACATCAGTCGGTCTCGGATGCGAATTCGCTCGACAGCCGTCGACGCGCGCTGGGCGGCGATGCGGGATCGATATTCGGCGACAAGTTGCTCGTAGCTCGCGTCGAGAAGTAACGGCCGAACGGATCCTATGAGCACGTCTCGGCGCAAGAAGAGCAATCCGGTCGGCGAGCTGCCCGCCGGTACAAGTATTTCTCGAGCGACGTCGATCATGGGCAGCGACTTGTCTCGGATGCCCTTGGTGACGAAGTCCAACTCAGGAAGGCAAGCGACGCGGAGATAGGCCGCGTCGGTGCGTTCGCGAAGGATCCAGCCGAGTTCGCCCGGTCGGCAGCCCCAAAGCAGCATCGGTGTCATCAGGCGCAGCTGGTAGTCATCGCAGGCTTCGACCAGCTTCACCGCCATGTCGTTCGTGATTTCGGGTTCGCCGAGCAGGTTGCGCGGCGCGACGCGCGATCGGCCGATCACGCATCGTCGGAACGGGCTGGAGAACCCCGCTGGCAACAGGTCGCCGCGCTGGGGATCGGCGGCCCAGGCGTACGCTGCGCGGACAACGTCCAGCACAAAATCAGGTTTGGACATGGGATGACCAGCGGAAGAGGTTGAACCGGACGATCGGCCGTTCGGCGTCACGCAACGCGCTGCAAGCCACGCAGACAGACTCAGCGCCAACTTGCGGTCGGCTGCCGCGATGCTGCGTCGACAGCGAGCGTCAATACCGGCGTCACGGATGAACGCGAGGTAGTGGTCCAGTGCGGCTCGGAAGCGCGAGACGGAGCGGAGGGCCAGTGTGCCCGCGTCAGCTCGCGCCGTCAGGTCTGCGAGGTAGCGCTCCACGAGCTGCTCTGGCGGCACAAGGTTAGATGCCGCGCCGGACCTCCCGCTCGACGCGAGCCGATCGTCGATCTGGCGCGCCGTCGCGATCGCGTCGAGAAGGTCGCCGTCGATGCGGTCGTAACAGGTTCGGCCGCGGGTAGGCTCCCACCATTGTAGTAGGTAGTGGTCACGCCGCCGGTAGATCCGAACCTTGACCGGCTTCCGTACGCCGACCGGGAACCGCGTCACGCGGACGGGCCGGTGCCGAGCCGAATACCGTCGGTGCCACGTACCGGGACGGTGGGATGGTTCGGCATGTGAAGATGGAGGCACGTCAACCGCTGCCATGGCGATCGCAGTCGCCGTCTCAAAACCCAACGGGCGCGACGCCGCGACACACATAGGCGTGCGCGCAGCGTTCGATGAGATTGCGCAACGCCGGTGCGAAAGTTTTCACCCCACGGCTCGCATCGCTCTTCGTAAAATGCGCGCGCCAAGCCGAGCCGGAACCGCTTGGTTTGGTCGGATCTGTCACGGCCGAAGCTGCCGGGCGGATCTATCCATCGGCATTTGCTGGAGGCGTCGCATTGACACGCAAACGCACGACTTACTTCGTCCACCTCATCGATCCCTGGCAGCTTTCGTTCCGCATCTCGACTCGCGGACCCAACCACGGTCCGATGGATGGGGGGTGGCCCCTGGAATCAGTGTGTTCGGATTTCGGGCCGGCGGGCGATCTGCAGCAGCTGTGGGTAGACCGACGGACCCTCAACGGCATGCAGGGAGCCAGGCCGAGCAACGTCGTCCGGAGCATGGCTGCGACGTACTTCGCGATCCTTCAGACCAAACTGGGAGCACGCGTCGAGCTGTGGCCGGAGCACTTGCGTCGCGAGTGGATTTACGCCGCGCTTTGGGCGTACGGCGGCGCAAAGCGCGCCAACGTCGTGGTGCCTGGCAGCTCGCTCCTCGACTCCGACAGACACAGCGAGACCGTCGAACTCGAACAGATGCTCAGCAATGCGCAACTGAACGGCATTTCAGAGCGGGAGTACCAGTTCCTGTATCACGTAGTCGATCGCGTTCTCGGAGGTAGTCGACGACTAGATGCTCGGGCGACTCCCCAGCGTATCGCGGTCGATGGGCAACTGCTTAAACAAGGCACCGCCGACCTTGATCGTGGGGATGTCGCGCTATCGGGCACATCAGTGTTGTGGCGCAAGCTTACCGACCGCGCGAGGAGGAAGAATTCGAACAGCGTCGCCCATCGCAATGCGATTAATGCGCTTCACGCATTCGCCCGCGAGTGCTTCGGAAGGGTGTACGCCAGGCTATTCACGCTCATCGTCGCTTCGCTGTACGAACCCAAAGCTTCACGAAGCGTCGTCGATCCTTCTCTCAGCACTGTGACGGCTGGCAATCGCCGCTTCTACAGCCTTCACATGCTGTTGCACGGTGAACTCCGCGTCGAGGACGCCCTGGGTCGGATCGAGCCGATGGCCGGCTTGCCCCTATCTCTGCATCCTGCCACGAGCTTGCTTCTGGCGACGAAGACTGGCCGCCGGATCGTCGGCGAACTGGTGCGTGAACCGCACGAGCGAATGCGACGGGAGGCGTTCGCCTCCGCATTGAAGTACGCGCTCTTCCGCTACGCCGCGGCCAGCCCACTCGGCGCATCAGCGTCGCGAGCCCACGACGCGATGAGATCGGCAGCGTAGAAGGACGTGGGTGTTCGCCGTGTATCCCGCCCAGCGAAGTAGCGAACGCAGTGCGGTCAGCACATAGGGGGTGGTGCTCCCCGTCCGTCTTGCGAGCCATCGAGGCAAGCTGCGTAGGACATCGCCGTTCAGGTTGCCGAGGCGTGGATACGCCGCCAGATGATTGAAGGTGCTGAAGAAGCGATGCAGGTGGGCGATCGCAGACGCGTACCGATCGCGCGTTCTAGGCTCGATCTCCTTGGCCGACACTCGCTCCTCGATTGAGTCGAGGAACTTGCGGCATGCTTGGCCGGGTGACAACCAGTCGAGCGGATGGCGTCGAGCACGATGGACGCGGGGCGACCCGCACAATGCAGCCTGAATCAGAGCGTGAACTCCACCAGTCCCGGACGCCGATGGGACGGAGACCGCACCAGTTGTCGGGCATGATTGACGATGCCAACCCGCGTCGTTCGACACGGTGGTGGCACTGCTGCGCGACCGCCGTAAGCGTTCTTCGTGCAGCGCTGCCTGTATCGCCGCAGCAATCTCAGCGGCGTCGAGCGAGGCGGAGACGCGAACGCGAGTCGCTCCGCGTCCCACGTCGATCTGATAGCCGTCGCCCCGGCGCCGCAGCCGCACGCCTTTGGGGATCGTCACGGCAGGCACATCACCGCCAAGCGGACGCACGCGGTGCTTGATCCAGTACTTCGTGGACCAACGTCGGCGCGATGGCTGGCCGATCAGTTCGGGGGGCATGTTCACATCTCATAGGTGTGCGCGCAGCGACGACGGGCTGGCGAGTTAGCGCAACGTTCGAAGTCCGACTCGGTCGCGGCCTGCCGCGTCCCCCCGCCCTGCGCGGAGAGGCCCTGCGTGGGGTAGAGGACGTCGTCACCCGGCAGTGCTCCGATTCGCGCACGTCTTCGCAGCGAGTTGGGCAACGTCCGGGTATCGGATGCACGCTGCCAATCGGGTCCCCTTATCCGACTTGCGGTCCGTTGTGTGCGAAATCGCCAGACCTTCCGACCACCGGCGATGCCGCACGGTGACGCTCATCGTCGAGCGGATCGAGTCGTTGCATCCAGCTGGCGTGTCACAAAGCACGCTGCCCCTTCAATCCAGTCCCTCGATCGCCATCCGCCTGCAACCCTCTGAACGCCGACGTCGTGGCGGCGTTTACTGCCGTCGGCCGCTCCGTTTCAACGCGTGTCACAAAGCAATTCAAACAGTCAATCGCGCGCGGCGGATTCTGCGACGCTGGAAGACTGTGACCTCCGAGGCTCGCACAGCGGTCAGATGGCCGCGCGATCTGCGGCCGCCAACTACGACTCAGCCAACTTTCACCCAATCCCTTCTGAGGAACCGCCCATGCTCATCAAAAAGTACCCGAACTGGACGATGCCGAACGGCCGAACTATCCGTATCGCGCCGGTGGCTCGCATTTCGACAGCCAACCAAGATCTAGCCTCGCTCGATGCACAAGTCCGAATGGTGGAGGAGTGGGCGCGGCGGGAATTTGGCGTTGAAGTGCCCCTCGCGTTTGAACCAATCAAGTCGCAGGGCAGCGGCGAGCGGCTGGACCGTCCCGAACTCCGACGGCTGGAGGAGATGATCGACGAACGCCAAGTTGACGTGGTCATCGCGGAGGACCTCTCCCGAATCATGCGCCGGATGGACGCGTTTGGCTTCGCGGAACGCTGCGAAGACGCGGGCGTACGGCTGGTCGCAATCAATGACACGATCGACACGGCGAGAGACGACTGGCGGCTCGGCGCGACGTTTGCGGGCTACAAGCATGAGGAGAGCAATCGGCAGACGTCTCAACGCATCAGGCGCCAGCTCGACGACAACTTCAAGCAGGGGCGATGCCTGATGGGCTTGCCAATCGGACTCATCCGAAAGAACGGGTCCAACCGTGACGAAGACCTCGAATGGGATCCAAAGCACCGGCGGCACTTCCGCTACATGTTCTACCGGGCCGAGACTTGGTCCATTCTTCGCATTGCGGCATGGCTCAATCAGCACGGCATCTCCCTGAATCACCGGCAGGTGCGTCGGCTGTTGTCGAATCCGATCTTCATCGGCGAGCGCCACCGCGGAAAGACGGTCACTCAGCGGAAGAACAAGACCGGCCGTCGACACAAGGTAAAGGCTCCGCCCGATCACTTGAAGATCCGGAGGGTCCCGCACCTCGCGATCATCGCGCGGGCGAGATTCGAGCGAGTACAGCGTCATCTCCAGTCGGTCAACCAGCGTTACGCCGTCGGTCTCGACGGAAAGGCCGACGCCCGGAAGGGCCGTCCGAAGAAGGCGACTGCGTTTCCTGGACAGCGCGTGTTCTGCGGCGTTTGCGGCCAGCCGTTCTACTGGGGCGGCAACGGCGTCTCGAAGAACATGATGTGCTCCGGCGCGCGGGCTGGAGCCAAGCATCCATGTCACGTGACCGCTTCGTTTGACGGTCACCTCGCGCGGCAGCGGGTCATCGACGCGATCGAACGAATTCTGCATGATCTGCCGGACTTCGACGTGGTCTTCGCCGAGTTGGTCCGCGAGGAGGCGCAGCATGTGGACGCCGATGTCGTCGAGCAGATGACCGCCCTGCGCAAGCGGCTTCAAGAGCTTGACCGCAAGCTGGACCGGGCCGCCGCTGCGATATTGGATGGAGCACTCGTGGAGCAACTGAGCGCTGCGACCAAGGCGCTAGAGTCTGACAAGGTCGCTGTACAGCTTGAGCTGGATCGGCTCACGCGTCGGCCACGCGCTGTGACCACGCTGCCTTCGACGGAGGCGATGCGCGAGGCTCTGCGGAAGGCGCTGAACGAGCGCTTTGTGGCGAAGGGTGAGTGCACGGGCCTCATCGACCGACTCGTGCCCAAGATTGTCGTGTACCCCGTGATCCCCATCGATCACGGCGACGTCGTCTTCTGCGGTGAGGTCGAGGTGGACCTCGCCGCGCTGGTTACGCCGGACGTAGAGCTCGCGGCGCGGATGCCGTCGCTAAAGCAAAACTTGAGGCTCGAGTTCTTCCGCTCGCCCCAGCGGATCAGGATTCTACAGCAGGTCCGCCAGCTACGTTCGGCGGAGCCGGACCTGACCAACGAGATGATCGCCGAGAGGCTGACGCAGGCGACCGGTGAGCGGTTCACGTCGACCGCGGTCTATCGGGCCTGCAAGCTGGACGCGTTAATGCAGTCGCGCGACACGACGGACCCGTATGCCCCGGCGATCCCCCGTCGGACGGTTTCAGACGCGTCGGCGCAAGACTCCGTAGTTTCCGCCGCCTAAAGGGTAGCGGCAACCGCCAACCAATTCGCTTAACCAACGCCGAGGGACCTCGAACAGGAGTTCGAGGTCCCTCGGCGTCTTTTCGTTTTGCTCAGGAGATGACCGATGTCCAAGTCTCGTCAGAACATCGCCCGCGCGCGCGGGACGAATCAGACCAAAGGTAACCGCCGTTACGAATCGCGGCGACTTCAGCCAACGCCGCTGCTGCGTGTCCTCGCGCGGCAGGTCGCTGCCGTTCTTGTTGAACAGTCCCGCAACGCGAAAAAGGGATGATGTACGCCATCGGACGAAGGTAGACAGAATTCTTTGATGGCGTTTCCGTTAGCCAGCTAACAGCGGACCCGCCAAAGAACTCGCTAGGCCGGCGGACCTTTTCGTCTCGCTGGTCGGGCGAGTGTGTTTCGTTACCCGGCATGAGTAACAACAGATTGTGTTGCGTGGGCGACACTGCGGTGGTTCGCTGTTGTCACTACGCTCGTGACCGCGTAAACCGTGAACAGAATGTGCGGCGGCGTTACGCCATGATTCGAAAGCGACTGCTCCCTGCGCCGCAGCGCGGTCCATTACCGCTCGTCCACGGGCGAAGTGCGCGAGCAGATCCAAATGGAGTTTGTCGCCGTCCGATTCGCCGATCTGCACCAGCATCTGATCGAGTGTGCGCAAGTCGACTGAATTCAGCTGTTAACTCGCTCGCACCCGACGCATGGTCGTGTCGGTCCTATGGCCATAGGTGACGGTCGTCACGTTGGCTTGTGAGGCACACCGGGCGACGGTCGCACGCTCCAAGCGGAAGGTGGTGGGCTTCACCGCTCAGGCCGCTGCGTTTACTCCGGAAATGGCAACGCTCGCCCGGTCGGCGAAGGATGACGGGGGGCATGTCCACGCAGGTCTTCATGACTAATAATCGCAAGGGAGTAGTCGGTTCAGATAGGCAACAGCACGACCGTGCGATACTCGGCCCCGAGCGCGTACAGGATGAGGCTCAGTGCGAGCCACGAAGCAGCGGCGAGCGCTTCGCCGATGATCAGGCCGAGGAAGGCTGGTCGCAGTTGCTTGAGCATTCTCGCGCCGCCGAAGCGGACAGTGAGCGTCTTCAGGAGCCAGCCGATGAGGATGCTGAACCAGCACATCTGCAGCGCGTAGGTGAAGCAGAGCAAGAAGCCCACGGGGAGGAGCGGCCACCAGGAGAAGCGGAGTCGGAGCGACGCCAGAAGCAGGGTGATGCCGACGCCTATGGAGAAGTGCAATAGGACGCTGTGCTGCTCTGCGGAGGCGGCGTATCCCATCATCGAGCGCATGGTGTCCAGCGTGGTCTTCGTCGAGTCGACCATGAGCCAACGATTTAGCAGTTCCGGCGACCTCGCAGAGGTCAGCGTTTCGGAGTAGTTGTACTCGACGATCAACATGCTCGCGCCACTGCAGGCGAACGCAACGACCAGTGCGAGCACGAGCGCGGCCACGATGCCGCGATGGCGGGTGCGGTGGACGTGATCGGATGACTCGTCAGCGATGCGCAGGGCATGCCCGGCGTAGGGCGAGAGCGATTCGCGCGGGTCCTGGATCAGGGACTGCGAGAGCCACGCCGTCGTGAACTGTGATGTGGGGGATAGTCCTGCTCGCACAGGGAGGAACTCATCGAGGTAGAGGAAGACGCGAGGAAGGTTGACGGAGAGCTGCACGAACGGAAGCCCGGTCTCGGCGACGACGCGGTAGACGACGACGAGCACCGTCAGCATTCCCGCGACGACGAGGATGCCTACGCCAAGCGATTCGATGCCGCCGCGCCAGGTGAGATCGGGCCGGCTCCACCCGATCGCGGCGACCCACACGGCCACGGTGGTCGCCGAGGCGACAAGCAACCAGCCGGCCACGGGGTAAGAGAGGAACTGTCCGCGGGGCTCGTCGTCGCGCGCGCCGCGGAACATCTGCTTGACGATCAGCGCGAGGTGTCGTCGGCCGACGAAGACGACGGTCAGCGCGACGGTGAGCACGGCCCCCATGGACGCGTCGGCCCGCATGCCTCGCGTGTAGTCGATTCCGAAGCTTGCGAAGTACATCACCACCAGCTGGATGACCACGATGAAGAACCACAGGCTCAGCGAGGCATTGGACTGCAGGAAGAACGCGATACCGATGATGCTGAAGTAAATGCTCGCCCGCTTGAAGTACCACTCCATCGAGTTGAGCGGCGGATCGGTCAGAACGCGGCCGAGATCGAAACCGTTCGGCAGAACCGGGAACGTCTTCGGGAAATAGACGGCCAGTCCGTTCCACGAGTGAAACGCAAACACCGCCATGCATGCCACCCAGAAGAGCGGCGAGCGGAACAGCGGCCCGACGACTCGGCCCGGTTCGGGTGGTTCGATCAGTGCCAGGTAGACCGTGGCAAGCGGAAACGCGAGGCGCTCGTTGTCGGCCCATTGTCGATGGAGCAGCACCGGCACAAGCAGGCCCATGCCGAGCAGCCCCGCGGCGAGGATGCCCCAAGTCACTGCTGGCCGGGCCCAATGTCGCCAAGGGACCACTGCAACCTTCTCCGCCAAGCCCCGGGGCTCGCCCTGCACGCGTGCGACGTACTCGCGGATGACGGGCTCATTCGCGCGGTCAACGGGGTCTTGGCGTTCAAAGGTGGGGAACAGCCAGTCGGGAAGCTGTGCGTCGCGTACGACTCGGGCGTAGTTCGGGTTGTCAGCCGCGTGCATGTGGAATGCGACCAGCGTGCCGGGGACGTATCGCATGAAGCCGCTCGTCGGGAGCGCGCAGCTCACGAGGCACATGCCGAGTGCCAGCGCAAGTTCCCCGCCGGAGAGCGACGCCCGCGGCCAGACCCGCCGGAGCGGCGCGTTCACGCCCAGCACGACGACGACGATCAAGAGCAGAAGGCTGACGGGGAGAAAGTTGCCGATGAACGGCGTGTTGGCGAGCGCCCAATCGTTGAACGGCGCGACGGAGCAGATCGTCACACACCCGGCCAGCCCGACCGTTAGGCTGCGCCAGGTGACGATCGATCCAGCCCGGGAGTTGCATGCGGCGGGCGTCGGTCTAGACTCTGGGGGTACAAGCGGAGGCAAATTAGATGAACCTGAGGACCTTATTTAGAACGTTCTATGTCGAGCGTAGCACTGTCGCCGCATTTTCGCAAAGGGCGCATCCTCGAACCGACGTCGACGTGCGCGCCAACGCGATCAGCCGGGGCTGGCTGGGTCGGGCGGGCGTCATCTCTGCGCTCGCCGCCTTCCTCGGGTTGGCAACGGCGCGCACCGTCGTCGGGGCGACTCATGATGCCACCGCCAGCTCGCAGCCTGACGACTGGGTGGACGTCTCGCACAGTCTTGGCTTCCCGCTCGGCGGGCTTGGCACGGGCTACTCGGCGTTTGGGAAGTTCGGCTTCGTGAAGGTCAACTTCGACGGCCGGCCGACCGACAAGCTCGGCGCGGGTCTTTGGGAGTACACGCAGGAGCCCGCCGAGAAGTCGAGGTACGGCTTCCTCGTCGTCGACGGCGATCAGCGACTTGCACTTCAGTCCACGCCTGCTTCCTGGAGCGCGGATGCACCGCCGGTCGAAGAGGTTCGCGCTGAGGCCTTGCTTCCCCTCGGGCGAACCAGTTATCGCACGTCGAAGTCGTCGCTGAAGATCGACGTGCTGGCGTTCTCGCCGCTGATCGCGCACGACCTCGACGCGTCAACGACTCCCGTGCAGGTGTTCGAGGTGACGGTCGAGAACCCGCGCCCGGAGCCCCGCTCGGTGACGATCGAGCTGATGAACGGCGAGGCGGGCGAGCCTGCGGGGAACGGCGTCGTCTTCAAGAGTGAACGCGGCCAACTCGGGTTCGCGGCCGACGATGGCGCCGCTTCGGCGAAATCGGTGTCTGTGGAGCTGTCGCTCCTCCCGCTCGAGCGCCAGACAGCGCGGTTCTACATCGCGTGGCACTATCCCAAGTTCGACGGCGAGCAGCGGTACTACACCCGGTCGTTCAAGAGTGCGCGCGACGTCCTGGACCGCGCGCAGCGCGACGCGGCGACGTGGAAGCAGCGGATCGTCGCGTGGCACGAATCGATCGATGCGCCGCGGTACCTGCGGCGCATGTGGTTCTCATCGCTCAGCTCGGTGATGACGTCCACCGCGATGACGGCAACGCCGCACTTCTACGAGATCGAGACGCCACACACGTCGCTCAACACGATGGACGTGAGCCTCTACAGCAACTGGGCTTACATGGTGAACTGGCCGGAGCTGGAGCGGATGGACCTGGATCAGTACTTCAAGGCCATGCCGCTCGATGGGCCCAGAAAGGGGCTGGTCTGGCATTCTCTCTGGAGGGATGCGGCAAAGTACGTCGAAGAGCCGGGTTTTCTCTGCAGGTTTTTCAGGGCGCACCTTTGGTTCAACGACGATGCGTGGTCGAACAAGGGCCTGCCGTACGCGCAGCTTGCAGCCGAGCGAGTGTTCACCGAAGGAACGTACCGCGATCTCGTGGACAGCAAGCACGGCAACCAGAGCTATGACATCTGGCGCATGCCCGGCGTGAGCAGTTACGTGAACTCGTCGTGGCTCTACGGGCTGTACGGCTTGGAGCGGGTCGCTAGGCATCTCGGCGAGCCCGAGCCGCGACTCGACGGCCGGCCGGTCTCGGCGGTGCGTGCGAGCGCGACGGCTGCGTACGACGAGTTGCTGTGGAACCCGTCAACCCGGTGTTGGAACTTGTTCCATCGGACCGAGGGCGCGAACGCGTCCAGCACGCCTGACTCCGTGTTCAGCGACCAGCTCTTCGGCAAGTGGGTCCTGACGATCGACCCGGCGGCCGAGGCCGTACTGCCGGCCGACAAGGTGAGGACTGCGCTCAAGACGATCTACACGCACAACAGAGTTGAAGACCCCACGCAGGCATTTCGCGGCTGGTGCAACGGCATGCTGCCAAGCGGCAAGCCGGACGTCACGACCGGCTATCACGCGAAGACGTTCTGGCTCGGGCCTCAGATCAACCTGGCTTCTTTGCTGGCCGTCGATGGGGACGAGGCGGCCTCGCTCGATGTGATGCGGTCGATCGAATCGAGCCTGAAGAACGACCTGCTGGCGGCAGGGGAGTGGAACCGCTCGCTCGACAAGGACAAGCGCGTCATCGTGCTGCGCGAAGAAACGGAGAAGGACACGCCGCGATTCGCGCCTTACCCGCGATACAAGAGCTGCTGGGAGTGGCTGCCGCGCGTACTGGGCATGCAGATGGACGAGCGGGCGATCTACCTCAATCCGTTCAAGACCATCCCGCTGAAGCTGAAGGAGGCCAAACTGGCCGGCATGACGCTGACGGTGAGCGTGGAGCCTGGATGGACGAGGGCGCGTGTTGACGGCAAACCGGTTGAGTTGCCGGTGCGGCTGGATCGCTCGAAGCGTGCGTGCCACGTTGAATTCGTTCCTTGATCGTCAGAGAGGCAGATTGCATGAACCCGATCATTCCCACCGTGTACGCCGCCGATCCCGCCGCCCGAGTCTGGTCGGGGGACGACCGCATCTGGGTCTACGCATCGCACGACGAGCCCGACGCCAACAGCCACGACTCGATGCAGAGCTACCACGCGTTCTGTTCGAGCGATCTCGTCCACTGGACCGACCACGGGATCATCCTGCATCTGGATCGCGTCCGCTGGGCGAGCAGCCACATGTGGGCGATCGACTGCGTGTTTCGTCGCGGGCTCTACTACCTCGTCTACTGTGCAGTGGAGCGGAAGAGCGGTTCGTTCCGCACCGGCCTGGCGACGAGCGATCGGCCCGAGGGGCCGTTCGACGACATCGGCTACATCGAAGGCGTCGAGCATGGCCAGGACCCTGCAGTGCTGATCGACGATGACGACACGCCTTACCTCTACTGGGGCAGCGGTCACAACATGCACTGCTGCCAACTCACCGACGACCTGCGCGCGGCGGTGCCTGGCACCTATCGAAAGCTCACGGATGAGTTGACCCACGCCTTCGAGGGCCCGTGGCTTCACAAGCACAACGGCCAGTACTACCTCAGCTACCCAGGCCTGCTCGACCGAAAGTGGCCGGAGCGGATGTACTACGCCATCGCGGAGAAGCCGCTCGGCCCGTTCAAGTTCGCGGGCGAGTACATCCCGCGATTCGCAGGCCAGGCTGGCACGAATCACGGATCGATCGTCAACTGGAAGGGCCAGTGGCTAGCGTTTCACCACAGCATGTGGGTGTCGAACGAGAGCGTCCGTCGCAGCTTGATGTGCGATCCGCTAGAGCACAACGCCGACGGCACGATCAAGCCGATCGTCCCGACCCTGCTGGGCGTGATCGATCGTCCGTCTCGGGTCGACATCCTTTTGAACGCCGAGTCGGCCGCCAAGCAGGGGGGGAAGCTTGTCGGCGTGCGCGTCGCGCGGGACGTATCCGGCTACACGGGTCGCGGCTACGTCGAGGGCTTTGACGCGGCGCACCACGGCGTCCACGTCGTCGCGCAGGTGTCGCATGAATCGAAGTGGCGAGTCGTAGTTCGCTACCGTGCGCCACTTGGCGACGAACAACTCGCGCTGATGGCGAACAACACGAAGCTCGCAGGCGTCCGCGACGACAGCCACGACCTCTGGACCGGCCGCTTCAACTTCCCGCAATCATCCAAGTGGCGAGAGTTGACCCTCTGCGAGGCCACACTCCGGCCCGGCAACAACTTCGTCCGATTACATCGCGGCCCGTCGTGCACGGGAGGGTGCATGATCGATTACATCCGCCTGCAACCCATTTCAGTCGAGCCACCTGTGTTGCTGGGGAAAATGGATTGAGCGCTCTTATTTTAACGTTATAATAGCGCCTCGGCGGTAGTTCGTTCCCGTTCTCCGAATGAGGTAGCTAACATGAACCCGCGTCGACGCGTTCGCGCGATTGCTCTGCCGTGCGCTGAGTTTCTCGAGTGCCGCGCCCTTCTGGCGCTCGCGTCGATAGACATTGGCACCACTTATCAGACCATCGACGGGTACGGCACGCACATGAACGCCGACTCGTCGCTCGCCGACCCGAACCTGCGGAATGCCTACCGGGATGCGGGCTTCAACATGGTGCGGCTCGAAGTCGGCCCGCAGCTGTACACGTTCAACAAGGGCGGCGACCTGTCCATCCCGATTCCGATCGATGCGAACTACAGTGCGAACATCGCTCGATTCAACTTTGAGCATGGCGGCTGGTCCCATCTCGACGACTTCGTGAAATGGGTGAAGCAGAACGCGATGGAGCCCGATCGATTCAAGCTGACCGGCGCGGTGTGGAGTCCGCCGCATTGGCTGAAGATCGCCACGGGCACGCTCATCAACTGGACGAATTGGGACGGCACGCCGCGCAGCAACTACGGGCCGTTCTTTCCGTATGGCGTAACGGGCGGCAACACCGGAGGCGGACGCGTCGACCCAGCCCGCTATCAGGAGATGGCGCGCTGGGTGCTCTCCTTCGTCAAAGGGTACGGCGACTTTGTGGGCATTCCGCTCGACTCGTTCAGCTTCCAGAACGAGCCCGACTACGAAGGCTTCTACAACACGGCGACCTACGGACGCCGAGCCGTAGACCTCAACGACCTTTCGCAGGGGGGCATCACCGACTGGACGATCTACGCGAACGCGTTCCAGGCGATCGTCGACGAGCTGGCGCTGAACCCCGACATCAAGACGCGCATGATCGGCCCGGAGATCATGACAGTCGCTCCGTGGGCGGACGGCAACAGCAACGCGGTCAGGCAGTCGCTGGTGAACGCAAGCCTCATGGACGACCTCGACATCGTCGGCGCCCACGGCTACGAGTCGGTCGCGGACTCCGCCCGGGGCTGGGATCGGTTCTACAACCGCTACAAGACCGACGGAAAGCCGATCTACGTCACCGAGCACAGCGGCGAGAATCAGAACTGGATGGACGGCGCCGACAACGTCGGCAACGGCGCGCTCGGGCTGGCCCTGAAGATCCACAACGCCTTCACCTACGGCCACGCCAGCACGTTCGAGTATTGGTCGTTCTCGAACAACACCATCGGTTCATCGCTCGTCCAGCCCGCGAATCGCGCGAACCCAACGGCGGACTTCAAATACAACGCGATGATCCACTTCTCGCGTTTCATCAGGCCCGGTGCCGTGCGGATTGGCGCCACCTTCGAGAATGGCCTGACCGCGATCGGCGGAGCGGATGCGCTGGACTCGCAGAACGCGCTGAACGTGTCGTCGTACTTTCATCCGCTCGACAAGCAGTTGACGACCGTGCTCGTGAACATGCGGGGCGCTCCAGAGTCGACGACGATCTCGTTCCCCGCAGGGATGAACCTCAGCACCCTGCGAGTCTATCGCACGAGCGGGTCGGAGAAGTTTGTCCAGCAGCCCGACGTCACGGTCAGCAACGGGCAGGTGACGGTGAACTTACCGGCGTACAGCGTGGTCACGGTGCAGGGCACCAGTGGAATCCCGGCCGGCTGGACCTCTGCGGGAGTCGGTTCGCCAACGTTGTCGGGCTGGGCGCGCCAGGCGCGTGGCGCGTGGACGGTCATGGGCGGCGGTACAGACATCGGTGGTACGAGCGACCAGTTCCATTTCGCAAGCAAGTCGTTGAGTGGAAACGCGTTCATCAGCGCGAGCATCGACTCGATGAGAGAGACGGCCACGTCTGCCGAGGCAGGCGTGATGCTCCGCGCGTCGGCTGCGGCGAATGCGCCGTTCGCGGCCCTGATGCGCTCGGCGAACGGGCAGGTCAGTTTTCAGTACCGCACCGCTGCGGGTGGCGCGGCGCAGACGAGCATTGCCGTGGGCGATGCCGCCTCTACGAAGTTCGTCAGAGTGGTGCGTTCCGGCAACGCCTTCAGCGGCTTCTACAGCGCCAACGGAACCACGTGGACGCAAGTCGGCTCCGCCGTCACAATCTCGATGCCAATGAGCATGCTCGGCGGGATCGCGGTCAGCTCGCGTAACGGCTCGCAGGTCTGCGCGGCGCAATTCAGTAGCGTGGCAACGACGAGCGGCCCAGTCTTTGAGGTGGCCGCGAACGCCGTTGCGAATCCGGTTACAACGACGCGCACGACGCTCAGCGCCCTTGCCATAGATGACGGCGGAGACGCGAATCTGAGCTATGCGTGGGCCGTGGTCGGAACGCCCCCAGCCGCGGTCACGTTTGATGCGGCGGGCAGCGCTGTCTCGGTCGCCACGTTCACGCAGTCCGGCGCGTACACGTTTCGAGTGACCGCAACTGATTCGGCAGGAAACAGCTCGATCAGCGACGTCAGCGTCAACGTGGTGACGTCCGTGAACGCGTTGTCGCTGTCACCCGTGCCGATGCCGAGGCGGATCGGCCTGAACGACTCGATCGACTTCTCCGCGAGTGCAACGGATCAGTTCGGGCGGCCCATGTCCGTGACGCCCACCTGGTCATTGACGGGCGACGGCTCGCTTAGCAGCACGGGTGCCTACCGCCCGCCCGCAATCGCAGGATCGGCGATCGTGCAGGCAGCCGTCGGCGCGGTCACGCGATCGGTAACTCTGGCCATCCTGCCGTACCGCTCGGTCCGGGAAGCCGAGATTGGTGCCTTCGGCGGCGGTGCGACGACCGGCACGGCGAACGGCGGCTACTTCGGATCCTCTTACGTCGATTTCCCTGGCAACGGCGGTTTCCTGCAGTGGACGAACGTCGACGGCGGGCTCGGCGGCACCACGTTGATCGACATTCGCTACGCGCTCGGTGCAACCACTGCGCGGACGGGCCGGCTCATCGTCAACGGCGTCGCGCAGAACATCACGTTCCCGCCCACCGGCGCGTGGAACACTTGGGCCAATCTGCGGATGAACCTAACGCTCAACGCGGGCAAGACGAACTCCGTCCGCATCGAGTCCATCGGTCAGGACCTCAGCAACATCGACGAGATGTATCTGCTGAACGCGACGCCGGTCGTCTCGACCAACGCGAGCGCTAGCCCGTCGCCCGTTACCGGCGTTTCGACAACGCTCGGCGTGACCGGCAACGACGACCTGGGCGCGGATCGGCTCATCTACATCTGGGCGACCACCGGCACTCCACCGGCCCCGGTGACGTTCTCCGTCAACGGCAGCAATGCGGCGAGATCGACGGTGGTCACGTTCACCCGTGCGGGAACCTACACGTTCGTTGTGACGGCCGCCGACCCGCTCGGGGCTTCAACGTCGAGCAACACGACCGTCACGGTCAACGCAACGCTGTCATCGCTATCAATCACGCCACCGGCGCGGACGCTGACGCGCGGCAGCACGCAGCAATACGCCGCGGTCGCCTCAGATCAGTTCGGCAACGCCATGCTTACGCCATCGCTGACCTGGACGACCACCGGCGGCGCGATCAACGCGGCGGGTTTTCTGACGGTTGGAAGTTCCCCCGGCAACCACGTGGTGCAAGCAGCGGCGGGGGGCGTGTCCGCGACAGCCAATTACACCGTGCCGCTATGGAGCCCCGGATCGATCGCGCTGGCCAGCGTCAGTGACACCGGCGGGAGCAATCAGGACCGCTTGACGCGCTTGAACAACTCGGCGGTCGCGCAGGCGCTCCAGTTCGAGGTATCCGATGTCGCGGTTGGTGCCACAGTCGAACTGGTGTACGCCGGGCTGGTGATCGGCTCGTCCATCGCAGCCGCGACGACTGTGGTGGTCGCCACCCGAGGTGATTCGCCGATCGCCGAGGGACCCGCTGTCATTCAAGTGCGGCAGGTTATGCCCGGGATGGCGACGCCACCCATGGTCCAGACGACCATCACGATCGACACTGTATCGCCGCGGGTGCACGTGGCGCCGACGTTCAGCCGTGCCGGGAACGTGCACACGTTGTCGCTCGCGTTCAGTGAAGACGTGGGCGCTACAGTTGACCCGTCGGACGCCATCCTGACGAGAACCGTCGGCGTGGCGGGCGGGGCCGCACCGGGGCGTGTGCTGCTCGGAGTCGACTCGCTGCGCTACGATATGCAGTCGTTCGGCCTGGTCGTGTCTGTCCCGCAGTTGCCCCACGCGCGGCTACCGGAAGGGCGTTACCAACTCGATTTTGACACTGCCGGGATCTCCGACCTCGCGGGCAATGCTCTGCAGGACCCGCTTCCGTATGTGTTCCAGGAGTTGGCAGGCGACGCCAACGACGACGGTTCGGTCGACTTCGCTGATCTCTTGTCGCTGGCGGCCCATTACAATTCGGTGTCAGCGGACTGGTCACAGGGCGATTTCAACTACGACGACACGGTCGACTTCGACGATTTGCTACTGCTGGCGGGGCGATACAATATGACGCTTGTCGCTGTTCCATCGCTGTTGTCCGCCCCGTCGTCGATGCCAAGCGATCGGGACGACCAACCACCGGAGGTGCTGTCATGATGACGGCCGATCCGCGAGCCGGCCCTTAGCATGCGAGACTCTGCGTACGATGTCGCAACCGCGCAGAAAATCCCAGTTTTGTCTTGACGAATCAACCCGGTAGAGTACCGTTTAGAACGTTCTAGGTGATGTATGGCGGTGACGCTTCGTGAAATAGCTCAGGCCACCGGATTATCGGTGCCGACAGTCGGGAATGTGCTCGGATCGGGAGCGCATCGACACTCGGCTGCGACACGCGCGGTCGTACTGAAGGCTGCTCGCGAACTCGGTTACACGCCGAATGCGTCTGCGCGTGCCATTCGGTACGGCCGGTTTGGTTGCATCGCCCTCATCATGAGCCGGAGCAAGGCCCGCACGCACAGCTTCCTGCCGATCGGCATGCTGGACGGCATCGAAGACGAGTTGAGCAAGCACGACATGCACCTGAGCGTCGCCCGTCTTGGGGATGCAGAGTTTCAATCCACCGGATTGGTCCCCAAGGTCTTGCGGCAGTCAACGTCGGACGGACTGATCGTCCACTACACGCACGAGTTGCCGCCCGCAATCAAGGAGATCATCGGCCAGCACCATGCGCCGGTGGTTGGCACAAACGCCAAGTTGGACGCCAACTGTGTGTACCTCGATGACTACGGCGCGGCGCGATCGGCGACGCTCGAACTCGTACGGCGCGGGCATCGGCGAATCGTGCTCCTTCAGATTCAGCCGGTGCTCGGTCCGACGTCGGAGACGCTCGAGCAGCGTATGCGTAACGGGCACTACAGCATCGCCGATCGCCGTGCGGGCTATCTGCAGGCGATGAAGGAAGCTGGGTTGACTGCCCGAATCGTGCCGGACGATTCACTGGTGCCGTACACCGAGTTTGCGCAGGTAACGGACGCGCTGATGTCGGGCGACGCCCCGCCCACGGCGGTGCTGTGTTATCAGGAACGCGAAACGACTCCGTTGGTTCATTCGATCCTCAAGCGTGGATTGAGCATTCCAAACGACGTATCGGTCGCGTTCTTCGGCGCTGACGATCAGTGGACGCTCGGCGTGCTGATCTCGGCCGTGAAGCTGCCGGTGGATGAGATGGGACGCGAGGCGGTAAGGATGGTATTGGAGAAGGTGGCGAATCCTAATGCGGAGTGCCCTGCAAAGGCGCTCGCGTATGGATTAGCGAAGTCCTCACAGAGTGTGGCCAAGGTCAGGCGGAGTTGATCGCGCGAGTATGCAGATCAACGAAGTCTTCTAGGCGAAAAGTAGAACGTTCTAAAAGCGGAGAGTGTCATGTCTAGGTGTCGTTCTGTTTCTCGTGCCTTCACGCTGGTCGAGCTACTAGTGGTAGTGGGCATCATCGCCGTCTTAATCTCCATTCTCCTGCCATCGCTGCAAAAGGCTCGGGAGTCGGCGATGACCGTCAACTGTGCTGCAAACCTCAAGCAGATCGCAACCGGCACAGTCATGTACTCGATTGACAACAAAGGCTGGATCCCCGGCGCGATGTCGTTTGGGTGGGTAACAAACGATTCAACCGGAAAAATGTACAAGTGGTCGGCCGGCGCCTATAACTCTTCGGCCACCTTTCCATTCTTCATAGCGAAGTACATGGGGTACAAGAAGTATTTCCCCGGCGCGTTCGATGGTGCGCCCGCTGCTCAATTGGACACCGGGTTCCGAAATGTGTTTCGCTGTCCGGTCTGGGCACAAGGCAACGGAGAAACTGCGGGACAAGTGGTGGATCCGCTTTTGCAGGTCAACGTCTATATTCCTGGCAATCAGGTTTTGGAGGGCGGGTACGCGTTGAACCCCTGGATCCCGCCGAAGACGCCGATGCAAGAGCTTTCGTCGGGAATCGTGATCTACACTGGCGAGACCATCTCATGGAGCAACGCTTGGCAGTTCGAGCGAGGCGGTGCGGCGCGAATCGACGGAAAGGGAAAGGGTGCGTCGAAAATCGTCCTGATGGCCGACAGCACTGGGTACCAGGGAATTCTCAGTGACGACTCGCGCATCCGTAACGCTAGTCCGTTCACGAATGGCGGAACCGCGTCGGATTCGATCGCGCACTTCTCTGTCGACTACATCCGACACGGCGGCCGGAAGCAAGACATCACTTGGAGCCCGGGCAACGTCGCTGGGACGCGGTACCGCGGCGGCCGCGGCGGCCTGAACGTTGCCTACTGCGACGGCCACGTCGAGTTCATGAGTGCAAAGCAGGCACTGGAACTGCATAAGACTCACCGAGCCGGCGGTGGCACGCGGTTCTTGAATCAGAACTAAGTTGTTTGCGGCTAATCAGCTTGGACGAGCATCGTGGTCAGAAGATCAGGTCGAGCTATTTGCGGCGTACGCGAATAGAAGCTGCAGTAGCACCCGCGGGAAATGTCCCTCCGCCAGTGGGTGTCCCACCTCGGCGAATCGCCGTGCGGAGGTAGGTCGAGGGACGAGCAGAGATCCGAGCGCCGAGGCGCTCTCACGAGGAGGAAGTTATGCAGGTTCGGAACAAGATGGCCCTGGCTGTAGCGACCATTGCGGTGCTTTCAGCGCAGGCGCACGCGCAGTTGATTGCCTACGAGGGATTCAATTACGTCGAAGATCCAGGTACGAAGGTTAACCTGCTGCCATCGGGTGGTGGCACCGGCTGGGTCGCTGGATCTAGCTGGCCTGGCGCAACGGGTACGAACCCTGCCGCTACGGTGAACACGGGCCTGTCTTTTCCTGGCGTCAACAACAACGTCGGCCAGGCAATGTACTACCAAGCGGGCGGCGTTAACCTGTCGAGTGGTCGTGCATGGAGCAGCGATTCCATCGCGGACGGCGTCTATTGGTACTCAATGATGGTAAAGCCGTCGCTGAATGGGCAGGGAACATTCATACCGTTCCGTGACCCGACGGGCAGCGTCGACGGCCAGAACGGCGCAGGTATTCGAGTTGATCGAGTGCAGGTTGCGGGTGTAACGAGCAACACGGCGCAGTTCAAGGCTTGGACTCCTGCTCAGGCATCCGGTGCCAACATCGACTTCCCGAACGGCATCGACAGAACTTATTACGTGTTCGGTCGACTGATTGTGGACACCTCTGCACCGAGCGCATCGAGTAATCGCATCTGGGTTGTCCAGGATTCAGGGACAATTCCGACCGACGAAGCGGCGCTGAGTGCCCTCACGACCACGTCCAGCCAAACAATCAACAGTATTGGCGGCGTGACGAACCTCTCGGCGATCTGGTCGGGACGGGCTTTCAGTTCTAATGCGGGCATTGGCGCTGACGAGTTCCGCGTTGGCCGTTCGTACGCCGACGTGCTGCCCGGGCTCGGCCCGGTCGTGCCGACGTGGGCGAGCCCAATAAGCGGCGACTGGGCGCGCGCTAGCAACTGGCAAGCCAACACCACCCCAAATGGCGTCGGCGCGACGGCACAATTCCTGAACGCTTCCTCTGCGCGAACGGTGTTCACCGACACACCAGTCATCGTTGGAACGCTCAACTTTGCCGGAGCGAATCGGTTCAACTTGACCGGCAACGGCTCGCTCACACTCGAGGTGTTGACGGGTACCTCTTCCATTTCGGTTGCGAGCGGAAGCCACAAATTGAACCTTCCCGTACTTCTCAACAGCAACACCACGACGAACGTGGCGGCAGGTGCCGAGCTGGTGATCGCCGATCCGCTCAGCTTGAACGGCAAGACTTTCACTCACAGCGGCCCGGGCACGGTGACGATTATCTCGACCGTCTCCCCCGGTACGGGTGGCGGACTCGTGGTCGCAGGTTCACTCCTTGTGGCGAACATGAACCTTGGTGGGTCGTCGCTGTCGGTGTCCAGCGGACAAGCGACCTTCGGTGCCAATCAGCAGTTGACGTCGCTCGACATCACCGGCACCGGTAAGGTCGACATCGGCACGCGATCGGTCGCCGTAGACTTCACGACATCGAACCCGCTCGCGAGCCTCGTGAATGCAGTGAAGAACGGATCTCTCGTCAGCACCGGCCTGCCCGGTAACGCCGCAGTTGCGGTGGCGGACAACGCGAGTCTGTCTCTGACGTCGTTCGGCGGGTTCGCCGTCGACTCCACGTCGGTCCTCATCCGTCGCACGCTGAAGGGTGATGCAACGCTGGATGGCACGGTCAATTTCGACGACCTGCTACGTCTGGCTGCGAGCTACAACAGCAGTTCTGGCGTCGGCTGGGCGAACGGCGACTACGACTACTCCGGGACTGTCAACTTCGACGACCTGCTGGTCCTCGCCGCGAACTACAACCAGACGCTTACCGGCGACCTTGCCGGCGACTGGGCGCTGGCGATGTCGGCCGTTCCTGAGCCGACGAGCCTGGCGGTCCTCACTGCGACAGGCGTCCTCGTGACGCGTCGTCGTCGGTGAAGCAGTTTCGATTCTCCTCCGCGGTGCCGGGCGGGTCACTATGTGGCCCCCCGGCACTCTCTATCTTGTGGGCCACGATGTGAAGGTCGCATGGTCGCATCGCCTTGGGTTGAAGGGTCGTCATGGTGAGATTCGCTCTCTCGGTTCTGTGCTCGCTGATGGTCCTCCATCTGGCCGCACCGCGATCTGCCGCGCAGGCGAGAGCCCTGGACGGATCTTCCGTCGAAGATGGTGGCCACGGACAACCTGCGGGTCTGGAACTCAGCAGCGTGAGCGACAACGGAACCCGTCGGGTCGCATTGATCGCTTCACCTGTTGCGAAACTCTCAGGCATAGGCGACCCACTGTTTCCAACAAGTGCGACGGAGCATCAGGTAATCGATGCCCGCTGGACTTGGAAAAACCATGCGGGCGACGGCGCGCTCGATCGTCGTTGGGGGCGGTTCGTCGTCCCCGCCCGGGACGATGGGACGGTAGACCTCACCCGCCAAACCTATCTCCTCGTCGTTGCCCGGCGAGCGGGTGACGATACCAAGGTGCCGCCGATTAGTATTGGCCTGCGCGACGAAGCAGAGGCCGAGTCCAAGCCCGTCTCGATGCTCGAGTACAACTTGGTCCCCCTTGGCGACGCCAGCGTGACCTTTGCCATTCCGATCGCATCGATCACGAACAAGGTCGACGCAGCGAAGGTCGCGTCAGTCGTCTTCGAGGCCGGCGGCGAAGTCACTGCGGATCGGCCGACAGGCTGGTACATCGATCGGGTGGCGCTGTCGAATGAGAAGTCGATGCCCGGCTTGGGCAGGGTGGGGAGCGCGTATTTTGGCGACAAGGTTGTCGTGACATGGGATGCGCGGAACGCCCCCCGAAGCGTACGCCTCATCGCCGACGGCCAGTGGGTTGCAGAGGCGCCGGCGGGGGATCGCCAACTCGTCGTCGAGTCGTCCCGTCTGGAAGGCGCGAAGTCAATCGCGCTTGTCGCAGTGGCTGCCGACATCGAGGGACCGCTCGTGCCGCTCGTGCTCGCTCCGAAGCGAGAGGTGAAGTCCGCGAAGCTGACGTACGACGGCCCCGCGCGCGCGACCCCCATCTCGAAGTGGCTGCTCGGCACGAACGGCCAGCAGATCGAGACTGCCGCCGGGCAGGGCGTCTCTGTCGTGCGCTGGGGCGGCAATCACACGTCTACCTACAACTGGAAGGACGACACCACCAACTCGGCCAACGACTGGTATCACATGACGGGCACTCACGGCGAGAAGCCTTGGGAGAAGGTCGAAGATTCGCGCTGGTACAAGTACATCAAACGCGTCCGCGATGACGGAATGGACGTGAGCTTGCACATTCCGATCAGCGATTGGGTGTCGCGCCGGCCAAAGGAGGGTGAGCCGAGCGGTAGCTTTCCGAAGAGTCTTTACCCAGAGCAGCAGAAGTTCACCGCCAACGGACTATACGGAAACGGGCGCACGCCCGACGGAAAGTACATCCGCATGATCGACAAGTCGCTGACGTTCCGACCCAATACGGTCGAATTTCAACGTGAATGGATCAAGACGATCATAGCGACGTTTGGCCGCGCCGACCAGGGCGGCGTGCGGTTCTACGGGCTCGACAACGAAGTGAACCTGTGGCACTCGTCTCACTTCGGCGCGAATCCTGAGGGCATCGACGGACCCGAACTCGTTTGGCGCAACATCGCCTACGCGAAGATGCTCAAGGAGGAAGATCCGTCGGCGATGGTGCTCGGATTCAGCGGATGGGGACAGATGGGCGTCGCAGGTAGCGATCGAGACTATCGCCGCGGCCGCTGGAGCTTTCTACCGAAAGAGCTGTCCGACCTCGAACGCAACGAACTCCGCGGCGGGCAAGACCTGCTCTCGTGGTATCTCGACGAGATGCGTCAAGCAGAAGTGCGCCATGGGCACCGTCTCATCGATGTCGTCGCGATCAACTGGTACCCATTCCTCGGTTACGTTGATCCAGCGACGGGCAAGACGAAGTCGCTCACGGACGAGAAGGGGCCGACCGATCAGGGATACGATCCGTTCGTCACGCCGTTGCAGTTCGACTCACTGCGATACTGGTGGGACCCGACCTACGTCAATGAAGCGTCCTGGACATTTCAAGGGGCCAACCGCGCGAAGTTCTGGGATCCTTACACACCGGTCCTTCCGAAGCTCAACGCGATCATCGAGAAGCATTACCCCGGCACGAAGCTCGCCATTACCGAGTACATGCTCGGCAGCGAGGAGACGATGACGGGCGCGCTCCTTCAAGTGATGTCGATCGGCATCTTCGCCGAGAACGACCTGTTCTCGGCACAACGCTGGTTCGGCACCCGGGCGAGCACGTGGGCCTACTGGGGCTATGCGCTCGTCGGCAACTGGGACGGCCAGCGCGGCGGCATCGATGGGTGCTATCGGAAGGTGGTTTCCGACGTGAAGGAACTGAGCGCGTGGTCCACCGTGAACGCAAACACGGGTCGGCAGCACGTCGTGGTCGTCAATCAGAACTACGACCAACCGTACACGGTCACGCTGCCTGCCGAAGGGGCTCGTTCGCTCAGACTGTCAGTCCTGAACGAGGCGACCGGCAAGCAGGTCGTTCGGCTGCCCGCCGAACCCATTACCGGTGAGACGGCCACCTTCGTCGTGCCGGCGTTCAGCGCCGTCATGTGCGTTCTGGAGAAGTGAGTCGCGGTGCTCGTCCCCACGATGAAGCCATCGATCGTCTTGCTCCTCGCGTGCTGGTTGATCGCGACCCTGTGCGGCGGATTCCAGCTCGCCAGGGCGTCTGCGTCCGTCAAGCCGGGCTGGAGCGTCGCACTGCGCGCCGACCTGCTCGCGATGGCGGACGAATTGAATCGGACGGTCGTACCGTGGGATGTGCCCGACCGCGTGTTCGACGTGGATGCGTTCGGCGCGGTACCCGATGGCAATGCCGTCAACACGCTGGCCATTCGGCGCGCGATCGACGCCTGCGCGGCGGCCGGCGGTGGCGTGGTGCGGTTCTCGCGCGGCGAGTACGTAACCGGCACGATCGACCTGAAGTCGGGCGTCATGCTCGAAGTTCAACGCGAAGCGAAGCTGCTCGGAAGCACAGACCTCGCGGACTACCCCGCGCGAGTCGCCAAGCGCAAGACGGTCATGGACTCGAACATGGCCATGAACCAGTCGCTCATCTTTGCAGAAGGCGTTGAGCGCATCGGCATTCGCGGCGAGGGCGTCATCGACTTTCGCGGCACGAAGGAGAACTTCCCAGGAAAGCAGACCGTCGGCAAGACGCCGGGTCGGCCGTTCGGCATCCGAGTCCTCGACTCTCGAAGCATCGTCCTCCAGGGGATTACGCTGCGCGACTCGGCTTGCTGGCTCCAGAACTACCTCAACTGCGAGAACCTCCTCATCGACGGAATCACCGTCGACAATCAGGCCAACTGGAACAACGACGGCCTCGACATCGACGGCTGCCGCAACGTGATCGTTCGGAACTCGTTCATCAACGCCGAGGACGATGCGCTCTGTTTCAAGGGCGCAAGCCTGAAGCCAACCGAGAACGTGCTCGTCGAGAACTGCCGCATCTACAGCACGTGCAACGCCGTGAAGTTTGGCACCGATTCGCAGGGGGACTTCCGACGCGTGCTAATCCGGAACATCGAGATCGGCGGCCCCTCGCGTGAGATGCGCGCGATCCATCGACGTCGGGCGTCGTCGGGCGTCACACTGACCGCCGTGGACGGCGGAACGGTCGAGGACATTGTGGTGACCGGCGTGCGGATCGACCGCGCGGATTCGCCGCTGTTCCTGAGGATCGGGAACCGCGGTCGCGTGCTCCCCGGCATGCCAAAGCCGCCGCCGGGGAAGCTGCGCCGCATTGTGATCGAGAACGTCGTCGGCGAAGACAACGGCCGGCGCGGCTCTTTCTTCAGCGGAATCGCCGAACGACGAATCGAGGACGTTCTCCTTTCCGACATACGGCTGCAGTCCGCTGGCGGCGTCGGCGAGCGACGTCGATCCGCCGATGTGCCCGAGAACGCCGGCGGCTATCCCGACGCTCATCAGTTCGGCGCGACGATGCCGGCCTTTGGCTTGTGGATCCGGCACGCCGACCGCGTCAGGCTCGACCGCGCCAGCTTCACGACCGTTCGGCCAGATGTTCGGCCGGCAATACTCGCAGACCCTCGTACGTCGTCCGTCATCCGTGATGGCGACGGAGTTCAGGTCGACGAAGTCCCCTGAGGTACTGATGAAGCTTTCACGCATCGTCATCCGGTTCTGTCTCATCATCATGTCGCTTCTCAACACCACGCTCAGCGCCCAGCCGACGCCTCCGCACACTGACGATCAGTGGGCGCAGTTCCTGCATAAGTGCGACTACCGAGTGGACGGCCAGATTCCCACGGGGTTCTTCCACGGGGCGTTCATCGGCGACGGCGTGAGCGGCGCGATGATCTACAGGGACGCCGCCGACCCCGCGGAGCTGCGCTGGCTGATGGGCCGGTACGACATCACGGCACACCAGTCGCTGCCGAAGCTGGAGTATTGCACGCCCCGACTCTTCGCGGGCGACATCCTGCTTCGACCTGCCGGGAAGATCGCGACGGAGTCGCTCCGGATGAACCTGTGGGACGGCGAGGCCTCAGGCGAATTCAAGACCGACAAGGGCGAGCTGCGATGGCGCTCCTACGTCCACCGCGGGTCAGGGGCATTCGTCGTCGTCCTCGATTCCACCGGCGGCGAGGACGCGGCCGCGATCCGAGTTCGCGAGCAGTGGGGCGTCTCGCCGATCTTCGCGCACAACAAAGCCGATCCCGCCCAGTACGAGCGACAGGACCTGCTCCCACCCCGACCGCAGGCCGAGATGCGCGGCGATGTGACGCTCATCACGCAGCCACTGCCGAACCCGCGGGCGGCGCACGCGGTCGCTTCGACGGTGATCGACGTCAAGCCCGGCACGCGCGTCCTGCTGGTCACGCTTGGGGCCGCCCGTCGGGCCAGTGGAACGGTCGACGAAGCAATGCAAGCCGCGACTTCGGAAGCGCTGCAGCGACTTGAGAAGGTCCGCACCATGTCCTTGGCGGAGCTGGACGCGTCGCATCGTAAGTGGTGGCACGCGTACATGAGGCAGAGCCGGCTCGAGCTGCCCGACGATCCGAAGTGGCAGGCGTACTGGTGGCAGCAAATCTACAAGTTCGCGTCTGCCAGTGCAGAAGACTCGGCATGGCTGATCGACACGCAGGGGCCGTGGACTTACGTCGGCGCATGGACGGCGGTCTGGTGGAATCTCAACATCCAGCTCTCGTACTACCCGGCGATGAGCGCGAACCGGCTCAACGTAGGGCGATCGCTGTTCAACGGCGTCGATCGGCTCGCGAGATCCGGCACGCTCAACGCCAATGCGGGGAAGCACGCTGCGGACTCGATCTGGATCGGGCGATCCAGCGACCAGTGGGGCCGCAGCGCTTGGGGAGATGAGTACGGCAACCTCACCTGGGTGCTCCACACGCTTTGGCGCTACTGGCGCCACAGCGGCGACGACCAGATCGGGCGACGTGTCTTCGAACTGTTGAAGCAAGATGTGGCGTACTACCTGCACAACGTCGTACACGAGGGACCCGATGGACGCCTGCACCTGAAGCCGACGCGATCGCCGGAATTCGAAGAGCTCACGCGCGGCGAGGCAACCGGGAAGCGAGAATTGTACCCCGACGCCAACTTCGCCGTGGCGTCGTTGCACTGGGCACTGCAATCGTTGATCGAACTTGATGCACACTTCGGCCTGAACGATCCGGAACGCGCACGCTGGGAAGAGGTGCGACGAAAGCTCGTCTCCCCGCCTGCGGGTGAGAACGGCCTGAAGATCGGCGGCGATCAGGAGTACATCGGCAGCCATCGGCACTATTCGCATCTGTTGGCGATCTATCCGTATCACCTGATCAACCCCGATCAGGGCCCCGAGGCTGCTGCGCTCATCCGCAAGTCCGTCGATCACTGGACGTCGAAGCCGAGAGCGTTTGCCGGCTACAGCTACACGGGCGCGTGTGCGATGTACGCCACGCTCGGCGATGCGGAGACTGCGATCAGCTGGCTGGACAAGCTCCTGCCGCGCAGCGAACCGAACTCGCTCTACAAGGAGGGCGGCGGCCAGGTGATCGAGACGCCGCTGTCGGCCGTCGAATCGCTGAACTACCTGCTGCTGCAAAGCTGGGGCGGCACCGTGCGGGTGTTCCCCGCCGTTCCGAAGCGATGGGCGAACGCGTCGTTTACCGACTTCCTGGCCGAGGGTGCATTCGCTGTGAGTGCGGAGCGTCGCGAGGGCGCAACGGTTCGCGTCGAAGTGCGAAGCATTGTTGGGAACCCGTTGCGATTGAAGTTGGATCGTCCCATCGAGGAGTTCGAGGTGCACACGTCACAAGGTACTGAAGTTAAGGTTGAGTCGGGATTGCTCCACGCCAACCTCAAGCCCGGTGAGACGGTCACGCTGTCGCGCCGGCCAGCCGCCCGCGCCAGCACGTTCAGTCCGGCCGCTTTCGGCGCACGGGGCGACGGCGTCACGCTCGACACGCCGGCGTTTCAGGCAGCCATCGATGCGGCGCACGCGGCGGGAGGCGGCACAGTCGTCGTGCCGGCGGGTTCGTTCGTCGTGGGAACCCTTCACTTGAAGAGCCGCGTGATGCTGCACATCCCGCGAGGCTCCACGCTGCTCGGCAGCACAAGCCAGGCTGACTACGCTCGCCCGCCGCGTTGGCCGGGCTACGCGTTCCGAGAGACCGAGCACATCTCCCACGCGTTGATCCTCGCCGTCGAGCAGGAGGACGTCGGCGTGTCCGGTGAGGGCACCATCGACGGCCGCGGGCGTCAGGTTGTCGACGACGTCCGTAGGTTCTACCCCGGCGAGACGCACCCGGATCACGGCGGGCAGATGCGGCCGATGATTCTGCAGTTCGTGCGCTGTCGTGGCGTGCGCGTGACCGACGTCACGTTGCGCGATGCGGCATTCTGGGTGCAATGCTATAGCGAGTGCGACGGTGTGTACGTTCGCGGCATCACCGTGCGAAGCCACGCCTGGTGGAACAACGACGGCATCGACGTTGCCGACTCCCGCCGCGTTCGCATCAGCGATTGTGACATCGATTCCGCTGACGACGCAATCTGCCTGAAGTCCGACAGGTTCCCGGTCGAGGACGTCGTCATCACCAACTGCGTCGTTCGCACCTGGGCCAATGCGTTCAAGTGCGGCACGCTCTCGGGCGGCGGATTCAAGAACATTACCGTCAGCAATCTCTCCGTCGACGGCGCCGGACACTCGGGCCTGGCACTCGAGTGCGTCGATGGCGGCACGCTGCAGAACGTTACGCTGCAGAACATCGCGATGCGGAACATTCGTCACGCGATCTTCATACGCATCGGCGCAAGGCTTCGCGCGAACGCTCAGTGCGAGATGGCCGGTGAACTGAAGGGCGTGCTAATCAGCAATGTGATTGCGGAGGTTCACCCCGGCGACCCCGACGCCGGTGAGCCGCTCGCAGCTCCGAAGGCGAAGTACCCGCACAACAGCTTCCCCTGCATCGTGGCCGGCCTGCCGGACTTTCCGGTGTGCGACGTCACGTTCAACAACGTCCAGCTCACGCTCCCAGGCGGGGGCAGCCCCGAAGTGGCCAGCGTCGCCTTGGCGGACGTGCCAGAGAATCCTCGCAGCTACCCCGAGTACAATTGCCTCGGCGAACTGCCCGCGAGCGCGTTCTTCATTCGCCATGCGCGGCGGATCGCGTTCCGCGACGTACGCGTCACCCTGCAGAAACCAGACTTTCGCGAGCCCGTCGTCGTGGACGACGTCGACGCAGCGACGTCGTCGCTCGCCGGCGTGAGCGTGCGCGTCGCCACGTCGGAGTCAGCGATCCGGCCGCTATCGGCTACGACGTCGGTCGCCCGCACTGCCGCCAAAGCTGTTCTACGCGAAGTGTCAAAGTGATCCGTAGTGTCACGATCGCCATCGAGTGCGCGCTACGCGCTTGGCTCTGGGAGTGCCCGCCCGCTCGTGACTTCCGATGGTCTACAACTTAACTCCAAAGGTGAAGCATGTCCCTTGTCGATCGCGCCTCGTCATTCGTTGTTGGTCCGGCGGTCCCCAATGTCCCTTGGCAGGAACGGCCCGCCGGCTCGAGCGCGCCCATGTGGCGCGATCCCCGCAATCCCATCATCCCGCGTGACCTGTTCCCAGAAGCGAACAGCATCTTCAACTCGGCGGCTGTCCCGTTCCGAGGGAAGTTCGCGGGCGTGTTTCGCTGTGACAGCACCACGCGGCTGCAACAGCTCCATGCGGGCTTCAGCGACGATGGTGTGAACTGGCGCCTCAATCCTCAGCGAATCACGTGGGAGAATGCGCCCAGCACGGATCCTTCTGTGACCAAGTTCCAGTACGCGTACGACCCGCGCGTCGTGTGGATCGAAGATCGGTACTACGTCACGTGGTGCAACGGCTACCATGGTCCCACGATTGGCGTTGGGTACACTTACGACTTCGAAACCTTCCACCAATTGGAGAACGCGCTACTACCATACAACCGCAATGGCGTTCTGTTCCCCAGGAAGATCAATGGGGCCTACGTCATGTTGAGCCGCCCGAGCGACAACGGTCATACGCCATTCGGCGATATCTTCATCAGCCAGTCGCCTGATATGGTGCATTGGGGCCGGCACCGCTGGGTGATGGGGCGCGGGGCAAGTGGCTGGGAGGGCACGAAGATCGGCGCTGGCCCGATTCCGATCGAGACCAAAGAGGGCTGGCTCATCATCTATCACGGCGTGCTAACGAGCTGCAATGGTTTCGTCTACAGCTTTGGCGCGGCGCTGTTAGACCTCTACGAGCCCTGGAAGGTGATCGCCCGCGCGAAGCCATACCTCATCGCACCCCGCGAGCCCTACGAACTTGCCGGCGACGTGCCGAACGTCTGTTTCCCGTGCGCGGCCATCGTTGACTCGGCGACGAATCGGCTGGCCGTCTACTACGGATGTGCCGATACGACGACTGGCTTGTGCTACGGCTATGTCGATGAACTCGTCCACTGGGTAAAGACGAACGCGCATCTGCCACGCGGGTAGCGTTGCCGCGCGAGTGTCTGCGTGACAAGAGTCAGTGCGGCCCGTTAGCCGATTAGGAGGTCTCGTGACCAAGTCTACCGTCGTTCAAGGCGTCGCATGGGCCGTCGCCGTCGTGGCCGGTGCTGCATTCGCTCAGAACCCGATCCTACCGAGCTGGGAGTACATCCCGGACGGCGAGCCCCGCATATTCGGCGATCGCGTATATCTCTACGGGTCGCACGACCGCGCACACTCGACCAAGTTCTGCGACTACTTGCTCACCGTCTGGTCGGCCCCGCTGAACGATCTGGCGAACTGGCGCGAGGAGGGACACTCGTTCCACACGCGCCCGTGCGAACTCGGTCATCCGAGCGATGTCGATTGGAGCACCAACGAACTCTACGCACCCGACGTCGTCGAGAAGGACGGCAAGTACTGGCTCTTCGCGTACATCGTCGGCGCTCCCGGCTGCGTGGCCGTCAGCGATTCGCCGGGCGGGCCTTTCAAGCTTGTGTCGAAGATCAGGGCACCCGAGGGTTCACCGAAAGACTTCGGCGGGTGGGGCCAGTACATCGATCCGGGCGTGCTCGTCGACGACGACGGCAAGGTCTACATCTACTGGGGATACAAGCGATCGCACATGGCGCAGCTCAACCCTGCGAACATGTTTGAGGTTCTACCGAACACCTATCAGCCCGACATTATCCCCGTCGATAAGCCGTTCAACTTCTTCGAAGCGGCGTCGCCGCGCAAGGTCGGGGACACCTACTATCTCATCTACGCAGACGGCGGTACGCTCGTTTATGCAACAAGCAAGAAGCCAACCGGTCCCTTCGAATATGGCGGACGCATCATCACGAACGGGCGGGACTATCCGGGCGGCAACAATCACGGATCGATCTGCAAGATCAACGACCAGTGGTACATCTTCTACCACCGGATGACGAACAACACGATCTTCTCTCGCCGGGCATGTGTCGAGCGGATCACGATCGCACCTGATGGCAAGATCAAGGAGGTTGAGATGACCTCGCTGGGGTTTGCGGAGTCGCTTGATCCGTATCGCCGATGGTCGGCGGACATCGCGTGTGTGTTGAAGGGGGGCAACTACATCACGGAGGTCGACCGGGAAACCCACCCGGTGATCCTCAATCGCAACAGCGCAACGATCGGCTTCAAGTACTTCGAGTTCGGCAGCAAGCCACAGCGGATGTCGTTCTCGATCGACGTGAAGCTGCGCGCTGGGGCGGGACGAATCGATGTCTGGACCGGAGTGGCCAAGACAGGAACGCTCATCGGTTCGGTCGAAGTGCCAGCCACTTTGTCGACGGAGGATTGGACGTCTGTCACCTGTGACGTCCGTGCCGTCGAGGGGAGGCACGCGGTCTACTTCACCTTTTCGGGCGATGGCGAGTTCAATTGCGACATTCGATCGTTCGCCTTCGGGCGGGAGTAACGGCAAGCAGCGACCGCTCGCAGCCTATCGGGCCGTGGTTCTCGAGCATCTTCAGCAGGTGCTGGAACACCGCTGCGTGCGCCTCGATGCTGATCTTTCATCGCGTGCGCGGGAGCGTCGAGTGGTCGGGCGTGTGCTCGTTCAGCGCGTAGTCGAGCAGCGACGTGAGCGAGAGCGAGTCCGCTGCGCGCCGGGCGATGCCGCGTTGGGAGTCGATTCCTGCAGGTCGTCGAGCATCAGGCAGCGGACGTAGATGCGCATCGCGGCGTCCCGCACGAACGCGTCCTGCACGAACGTTGCGAACACCTCCGCGTTCGTCGCCTGGTCGATCGTCGCGGCCGCGAGCACGCCCTCGACCGTGATCGCGCCGAGCATCGTCAGCGTCTTCCAATGTCCGTGCGGCACGCGTTCGACCACGCGTTCCCCACGCGGGCCTCGCCCGCGCAGGCGCGTGAACTGCGGTGTCGCGTAGCCCTCATCGATCACGACGACGTCTCGCCGCGGCATGCGCTTCCACCTCTCGGCGAGGAACGCCTCGCTTGCCGCGGCGACGTCGGGCCGGAGTTGCTCGCTCGCGACGACCGACTCATTTTGAGCGTGAGCCTGAGGTCGCGCAGCACGTTCCAGACGGTCGCCTCGCAGACGCTGACGCCGAGCCGCTCGAGGATCAGCGTCCGCATCTCGGCGAGGGTGCGGTCGGACCGCTCGGCGACTCACGCCGCGACCTGCTGCCGCGCCGCTGCGTCGAGCTTGGAGTCTCCGCCGCCGATCTTCTTGCGTGGCTGACCACGCAGCTGTTTGACGCGTCGACACCACGACTCGCTGACGTCGAGGAGTCGCCCGATCTCGCGGGTGCGTTTGCCGGCGTCGTAGAGGTGGATGACGCGCTGTCGGAGGTCGTCGCTGTAGACCCGCATGCTGCCGGCAACGCTAAGGCAAACCATGGTGTCGCGCCGGCGCAGGAGTCTGCAAGGCGCTACGGCTCGGTTGAAGATGCTCTAAATTGCCGGGCGTGATTCGCGCCCGGTTGAGTTCCGAAACAAAACTGGCATCCGCTTCACACGAGGGCCCCGCGCCAACGGGGCCGGAAGGGATGCCAGCCTTGAAAAGCCTCTTGATCGTACTCCACCCGTCCACGCGGAAGAAACTCCGGTCGCTCGCGCGTCGCACCAATGACGCACGCTATCGAACGCGGTGCCTGATCGTCCTTCGCCTCTCGAATCGCGTCAGCGTCAACGGCTGCGCGCGGCAACTCGAATGCTCGCCGTCGACGGTCCGACGCGTCCGCGACCGCTGGCTCGAACTCGGCCTCGCAGGGCTCGTCGACCGACGCGAGGACAACGGCAACGCCAAGGCCGACGCGGGCTACGTCGACGTCGTGCGTTGGGTGCTGCAGTCGACGCCTGGCGACTTCAACCACCGTCGTCCGACGTGGACCAAGCGGCTGCTGATCCGCGTCGTCGCCGGGTACACCGGCGTGACGGTGAGCCCGACGACGATGGGCCGCACGCTGGCGACGATCGGCGCGAGGCAGGGCCGGGCGAAGCCGGTCGGGCCGTGCCCGTGGAGCGAATCGCGTCGGCGCCAGCGGATGAATCTGATCCGCGGCCTGATCGACTCGCTCCCGCCCGACCAGGCGTGCGTATGGGAGCACGAGGCGGACGTGGACCTCAACCCGAAGATCGGCGTCGACTGGACGCTGCCGGGCGAGCAGCGGCGAGTGATGACGCCGGGGAAGAACGTGAAGCGGTACTTCGCCGCCGCGATGGACGCGACAAGCGACCGCGTGACGTGGGTGAGATCGGACCGAGAGCGATCGACGCTGTTCATCGCGCTGCTGAAGAAGCTGCTGGTGACCTACGCGGACCGGAAGGTGATCCACGTGGTGCTGGACAACTACACGATCCACACGAGCAAGCAGACGCGGGAGTGGGTGCAGGAGCACGGCGAAAAGTTCCGCTTCCACTTCCTGCCGCCATACAGCCCGGACGACAACCGGATCGAACGAAAGGTGTGGCGAGAGATGCACGCGAACGTGACGGTGAACCATCGGTGCCGGACGATCGAGGAATTGTGCCGCGAGGTGTCGGCGTGGCTGATGGCCTTCAACCGCAACCTCGCGGGCGAGCGAGAATCGCGGGCGGCCATTCAGCCGCCCGGTCTAGTGCACCTCGCTGCAGGTCCGACCACGCTTCACGATTTGACCTTCAGCTCTTCTGCTCTGCGCGTGCGACGTACTGGCCAACCAGCTCCTGTAGTCGAGTGCCTCGCACTGCGAGCTGCTGAAGCTCGCTTCCGATTCCGTTTCGTGTTTGGTTGACTGACGCGGTCGCCTGACGAGCATTGCCAAGGGCTTGCTTGATGCCACTGGCGAGGTTTGCCTGTTGCTTCGCGTCACGAGCGATGGCGTCGACACTCTTCGCGAGCTCGGTGGTTGTTCGATGTAAGGTGTGTAGCGATGCACTCGACTGAAGCGGGTTTTCCTCCGTGAGTTCCTTGGCCAGTCTGTTGATCTGCGCCGCTGCGTCGGCGGATTCGACTGCGAGCTTCCTTACCTCGGCGGCGACGACCGCGAACCCTTGGCCATTGTCCATCGCGCGAGCAGCCTCGATCGCCGCGTTCAATGAGAGCAGATTGGTTTGTCGCGCGATAGCTGCACTGCGATCGCCCATGCGCTGGATCTCCTCGCTGCGATTGGCCAAAACGTCGATCTTCTGGCCCATCTGTCGCGATGAATCGGCAACCGCGGATGCTATTGCGGACAAGCTTTGAATCGAGTCAAGCACTCCCTCGATCGGGCCGGTCACCTGTTCGACGGCCTTGCTCTGTTCATCAATCGAGCGAACCAACTCAGTCGTGCAAGCTTGAACGGCGTGAGTGGACTGCGATACCGTCGATCCCGATTCCTCCATTTCGTGTGCCATCCGGCTAACCTCGCAGGAGTACGCATCAAACGCGGACGCCAGCTGGCCAACCTCATCGCGGCCCGAGATGTTCAAAGATAAACGCGTGAGATTACGCTGACGGAGCGCATCATGGATCGATCGGGCGAGTTTGCCTAGGCGGACGCAGATGTCTCTGGAAAGCGCGTAGAACGCGACTACACAGCAGGTTGCCGCACCGAATGCGAGCCCCAAGGACATCTTCTGATCGTGAGCCAGCGCTAGTTCTGCGGATTGCTCAGTCTCTTTTGATTGCTTGTTTGCAAGATCGACTGCGCGATCAATAGACTGGCGGTGTAGCAGGTAGAGCGGCTCAAGATCGCTGCGAATGACTCGACGGACGGCTTCGAGATCTCCAGCTTGAGCGGCTCTCTCGAGATCGCCTCGGACGACTTCAAAGAACTGCATTGCGGGCTTGGCGGAGGTTTGCGTCAACTCGGTTTTGATTGGCGAGTCTTGAAGCACTTCAGTCCAGTATTTTTGCCGCGCGTCGTAGTCACCGGCCAGACGTTTCATGTTCGAGAGGATGCGAGCCCTCTCATCAACTGACAATGCAGACTCGAGTCGATAAGCCATCAACAGTGACTCGATGATGTAGAGCGGAGGAGGCAGAATGTCGGCAACGATGTCCTTGTTGCTAATGATGTCCTGATACAGCTCGCTGCCGATGGCGACCTTTTTCGATTGGTAGCTGGACAAAAGGACGGTTCCGAGCGTCGCAGTCACGCACAAGGCCGCCAAAATGCTGAACTTTGCTGATACACGCACATCGCTCAAGGACATGGCTAGTTCTCCAGTAGCACGTTGAACAGGGGATCGCAGCAGGTGCGACAAAATAGGTATTCAGGATACCTATTCGGATTTCCAATCGGGCTGCTTGAGATCTGCAAGAATCCCCCGGGTGATGGGGCATCTACGTAGATCTCGCCCTTGCCAACCGTCGGACCGCGGAAAATTCGCGAAAGGGCTACTGTGAACAGCTTCAAATCCCGATAAAGTCACATAGGCGAAGCTTGATAGCATGGTCCGCGGCGCATCATTCGCGGCAATTTCATAACATGTTTCGCCAGGCGCCTCGGTGACGGAAGGCCAGAAGGTCGAGCCGAATCGTGTATGCGTTGCGGATTAGAGCAGGCTGAATACGTGGGCACCACGATGGTCCTTGGCGACAAGTCACTTTACGGCATCCTCGTGATGGCTCAGGTCGGCAAGGCCGGCACTGACGGCCAACTCACGAATACGCTTGCCGTCTCCGAAGCGATTGGCCTCGGCTTCGAGGTCTGTCGGCGCATCGTCCGGCGGCTGGTGGAGGTTGGATTGCTCGAGTCGACGCGGGGCAAGGAGGGTGGCATACGACTGAGCCGGTCCGCCGCTGACGTTTCCTTGTTCGAGATAGCCGATGCGCTCGACAATCTCGCTATTCGCGCGAAGCGGCTTCCTGGACTCAGCTGGGATGAGTATCCGGAGGTGAAGCGCCAGTTGCTCTTAATCGCCTATGCCAGTGCAACTGCCGCGATTCAGTTGCTCAAGCTGACGAGCCTTGCCTCCGTTCTTGAAAATCCACGGCTGCCGGGTGCGTCGGCCGAAGTTCAGGCGTACGAGAGCCGTGAATCCACGCTTCACACAAGCTCCGTGTTTGCGGACGTTCTCAAACAGATCGAGCTTCAGGCAGGGCACTTGCGGCAAGCGGCAGCTTCGAGCGCCGCACAGGCATCTTCAACCATTCTCATTCCACCGACTTCAGCTGGGAACGTGCCTCGTCGTGTCGCCGGCAAGTAGCACTTTAGCGTTTGCTCGACAGTGTGCTTCGAATGCCGTGGTTTGCCGGGGTACGCCAACGAGTAGTCGCGTTCGCAACGGCGTGCCACGTGCCAGCGCACTCATTCGGTGTGCTTTATGGTGTTGTTGTTGGTCGGAATACCGTGTCGTCTAGTGGGGCCCGCCGCCGGATTGCAGCTAGAGGCTGGGCTACTGGTGGTAACGACGGAGTGGATGCCGACGAAGCCGTGTTTCTTCCGAATGGCCGGCCGCCACACGATTCGTTTAGACGGGGCACTGCGATCAAATCACGACTGCCCCGTCAGGAGAGCCAGTCGCTCCGGCTTGAGTCGCAGCGTCGACGGCCGCCTGAAGTTCGGCCTGAACGACGTTCAGTATTGAAACTCACCGAGGCGAACACGCGCCAGGGGGCTATCTTCCCGGACGATTCATCGACGAAGTCAATCCACCTAGTCGCACCAGAAATGAGAGCGGACGCTGGGGGAACATTCCCCCCAACGTCCTCGGGAGCTTCGCGTAGCGGGTTGCGAACGGCCGTCGCTGCCATGAAGATATTGTCAGTTCGAGTCGTTGTTCACTTGCTCTTTGATGCGTACTTGTCGATCTGGTCCGAACGGATCTTGTTGGAGTGTGGAGCGACCCCTGTCAGCTGGGGGCTCGTGAGGCATCACGTCTCCCGATCTCGAAAGGCCTGGAGCTTAAGGCCGTGATCTCGCTGGGCCAGGCTTGGCGCTGCCGCTGTGACGACCGAGCGGCCCATGACGCTTCGGACGCACTTGTACAGCGGGGCCATCGAGCCTCATGCCGCGCGGCGAGCGGTCTGAGCGCTAGCATGGCCGCGAGTGCCGACCATAGACTGTAGTTGCTCGACGCAGTTGAGAACGCTGTGCGCCTGGGCGTCGAGTTCAGATGCCGAGCTAGCGCTCTCTTCCGCGACAGCTGCGTTCTGCTGCGTGAGTTGATCGCTTTGCGTAGTCGCGTTGCTAATCAGACTGATTCCCTCGGACTGGGCGCCGGCAAATCGTGTGACGTCGTCGATCAATGAGCCAACGGTCTTCGAGGCTGAGTTGATTGAGGTCAGGCCCGACGCAACCTCTCCGGCGATCTCGATTCCTCGGCGGGCCGAGTCGACCGAGCGGGCAATCAGCGACGAAGTCTTCTGCGCCGCCTCGCCTGAGCGAAGGGCCAGGTTGCGGACCTCCTCGGCGACAACGGCGAACCCCTTGCCGGCCTCGCCAGCGCGGGCGGCCTCGACGGCGGCGTTCAACGCCAGCAGGTTTGTCTGGAAAGCGATCTCGCTGATTATCTTGATGATGGCCGCGGTTTCCTGAGCGGCCGCATCGATGTCGCGGACGGCGGTGTTCATTCGGCTCATCGCATCGTCGACCTCGCGGGACGCTTCCAGCACATCTGCCGATTGCTTCGAAGCCTGCGCCGAAGCAGCGGTTGCCGCACGCGTTGCTTCCTCGGTCTGCCGCACAATCTCGGCTGTCTGCTGTGTGCTCGCGGCCTGCTCAGTAACGGCCTGCGCGAGCGATCGGCTCGCCTCGGCGAGTTGTGAACTAGCGTTGCTCGTTGACGCACCTGCCATCGCAAGCGTACGCGAAACGTCGCGCAGCGGTCGGATGATTCCGCGAATGCACCACGCGCTGAGCGCCGCAAGGATCGAAGCGCAGATTGCCGAAACGATGACGATCTCGCGTTCTGCGGCCGCTATGTTTGCCGCATTTGCTTCCGAGGCTCGCTGGGCCTCTTCTTCGATCGCGTCGGAGACAGCGCTGTTGCGTCGTTCGAGGTCTTCGAACACTTTCTCAAACTGCGCCAGCTCTTTGCTGAGACGAGCGGTGTCGCCCGTGTTTCCGGCAGTGATCATCTGTACACAGTACTCCGCGCTCCTGATGTAGGCGTCGAGCGCGGGCTTTACCTCTACAATCTTCGCAGTGATCGTCGGATTGAGCGGCAAAGCGGAGTTGGCTGCGAGCTGTTCGCGGAAATTGTCGGCGTGTGCCTTGAGATCCGCGCGCACTGCGATCCGCTCGTCCTCTGTGGTCTTGAGTCGGGCCGCGAGCACGTCGGCACGGAGGGCGTCGTGCATCATGTCGCCCTCCATGTGGTGACGCATCGCGGCGGTGATGAGCTTCGTTTCGTTAGCGTCGGCGCTGAGCCTATGCGTGATTGAGAACGCCATCGCCCCAACGCCGAGCGCCGCAGCCACGCCCACGCCAGCCAGTGACAGCAATCGAGTTGAGATAGTCATTGCAAGCTCTCCATACCGCGGGCCCTCGAGGGATTTCGAGGTGCGGCGTGCGAACTACTGTCGCCGCCAAGTAGCGGTCTCCAGTTCGGTTCGTCGGTCAGTTGTCTCTCGGTGCGCATCGTTCCAGGGAGTCCGAGCACATCCTGCTGGCGCCGGGAACGATTGGCGCCAGCAGGGGCTCGAACGACATCACTCATGCCGCTTTCGAAAAATCGCGGAACTCGTCGCCTTCATCACGCCGGGTCAGCGGAATCGCAGCATTGCTTGACGCAGCCGGTGGCCGGCTGATCGGGTGTTTATGACTCGATGAAGTCACAGTGACGGCCGACATTCTCGGAGATGAACGGTCAGTTCCCGAAGCTCCGACAAGAGCCTGCAGGTCTTGAACGCAGATTCGCATCTGCTCTGCCTGGGAGCTGAGTTCTTCGCTCGCAGCGGCCGACTCTTCTGCGTTAGCGGCTGTAGACTGGGTCACCTTGTCCATTTGTGAGACGGCTGCACGAATCTGGTCCATTCCAGAGCTCTGCTCTTTGCCCGCTACAGCAATCTCGGTGATGAGCTCATTGACGCGACCGGTGGATTGACCGATCTGCCTCAGGTTCTTCGCGACAGACTCGACGATGCCGACGCCGTTCTTGGCTTTGGTCAACGAATTGGCAATTAGACTAGAGGTGTTCTTCGCCGCATCGGCAGACCTCATCGCGAGGTTCCTCACCTCCTCGGCGACAACGGCGAACCCCTTGCCGGCCTCGCCAGCGCGGGCGGCCTCGACGGCAGCGTTCAACGCCAGCAGGTTCGTCTGAAAGGCGATCTCGTCGATGTTCTTGATGATATTTGATGTCTCTTGCGCGGACTGTTCGATCTCTGCGATCGCATCCGCCATCTTACGCATCGATTCCTCACCGAGCTTCACCGAGTTCGTGGCCTCTGCCGACAGGCTTGCTACTTGCACGCTGGCGTCGCTGTTGCGTTTGATCGTGCTTACGATCTCAGACAGCGAAGCGCTCGTCTCTTCGAGGCTGGCGGCCTGCTCGCTCGCTCCTTGTGCCAGTGACTGGCTTGTCGCGGCCACCTGGGCCGAGGCGGAAGCAACCTGAGATGAACCAGAATCGAGGGCCGAGCCCAATTGGACTAGTGCTCGCGTGACGGAACGAGTGATGAGCCACGCGAAGCTCAGGCTGAGGGCCAGCGTTGCAGTGCCGCTGATTGCCAAGGTCATCCGTGCGCTACTGGCTACGGCATCGCTCGCGTTCGCTCTAGATGTGGCATCTTCCCTCTCCGCGGCGACGAGCTGGTCGAGTACCGTCCGAACACGGTCAAACGCCTTTTCTGTGTCACTCTCGAACAGGGCAACGGCCTCAGCGGTCTTGCCTTGACGCGACAGTTCTAGAGTGTCTGACCTCGCCTTGCGCCACGATGCAAGTTGCTCTTTCAACGATTCAAGGAGGGTCCGAACTGCGGCTGTGTCTACGAGCTTCTCGTACGTCGCGAGGGCTTCGTCATCGTCGTGGATGACCTCGGCAAGCTTCGTCTCGGCGACACCCTTTCCTGCCTCATCGTGGCTGATGATGTGGCGGAGTACGAGTGCATTGCCGCGGCGTATGCCCGCATTCAACGTGCTGAGTGACTCCAGTGCCGGAATTGCCTCGTGCGCGAGATCGGATGTCTTTCCGGAGAGAGTTTCAAGACGCGAGTAGGCGAAGATGACGACGCCCAGGGAAAGGGCAGTGATAATGGAAAAACCCGCGAAGATTCGCTTAGAGATAGTGAAGCGCATAAGCATGCCAACTTTCTGACGGTGTGTGGTGATGGTGTGAGACGGTAGAGCGACGCGAATGCTGCAGACATGGCTGCAGACTCGATGACGAGGTTAGCTACGCCTGCCGTACGACGATGTTCGACTGCGAGCGTGCGGACGGTTGCGTGCTATAGATCTTGACTGTGAAGCACGCGGTCGATGTCCAGAAGAACGATGATCCGCGATCCGGACTTGCCCAATCCCATCAAAAGCCGCGAGTCGACAGGGCTTCCGACCTCCGGGGCGTCTTCGATGTGGTCGTCGCCGATGTGTAGCACTTCGCTGACACTGTCCACGATGAGGCCTGTGCTGGTAGGCACACCATTCCGCGTCGACTCGATGACGATGATGCACGTCTCGGATGATGCGGCAGCGGGTTCAAAACAGAAGTAGTTGCGGAGGTCAACAACGCTGATGACTTGGCCGCGAAGGTTGATCACGCCCTTGACGTGTGAGGGCATACGCGGAATAGCGGTTACGTGTGTGTAACCGAAGATCTCCCGAACGCGACGGATCGGAATGCCGTAGGTCCCGTTCTCCAGCGAGAACGTCAAGAACTTTCCGCCTCTGGCCGTTGCGGTTGGGTCGGTAAGAGCTGCTGACATTGGTACGCGTCCTTTCTTTGTTCTGTGAAGTCGAAACGAGTTCGCGCTTCACAAATAGGTATTCAACATACCCATTTTCGGCCGAATGCCGCACCTCGTTCACTCACGACCTCAAAGATGCGTCGATTTCTTAACCAGAGCCTAAAGCGCGCCGCAATCAACTGCTGAGCTCAAGCACTTTCAAGTCGGTTCGGCGCGTAATCGGGCAAGAGGCATGCAAAGGCCTGACCAAATCGATGCAGTGGTTCGCGCAACCGGGCATGCATCGAGCTGATCTGGACACTGTTGGGTAGTTCCCCCGCGAAAGTGGGGGACGTATCAGCCCTGCGATCATTTTAGAACACGCCGAGATCGCCGCACGCGTGTGGCATACTTGGGGTGAGCTGCTCGCGCTGGGATGTGCCGCAAGCGATCCGTGTTCACGGATGACGGTATTTGCCGACGCCGGGTGTCACCCATGGTAGAGCATCTTTCGACGATGTTCAGAGGATCGACGGCCAACCCCACCACTGCCGCGTGGGCCTGTCGCAGGATGTACTCGGCGACAACAAGGTTGGCGGCGAATCGCACGCTATCCGCCGGAAGCGGGCGGTACCTGAGAAGCGATCGTGGGAATACAACTGTCATCCCGTTTGCGCTTAGTGTTGCAAGTACCGCGCTGGCTGCGAGTCCAACACCGTGCGCTGCGTTCTGCAGCTCGCGGAGCTTGCACTGTCCAAGATCCCGTTGGAAGCTTCGAAGGGCCGTGAGTGCAGAGGTCAAGTCTGCTATCTGGATCTGCAAGAGACGCATGGGAGCCTCGTTGAAATGGGTTTTTCAAGTACCTATTAACGCGACTGTCGACATTCGGGGCTGATTTCTTGACTGAGATCGTTTCCCTTAGGGTAAGCCGCAGTGCTCGTACTCGACTATCGGGTCCGATAGGGCGGGTCGGGTGTGGTGCCGAGCTTACGGATGTGCATTGGCGATTTACCGAATTCTCTCTTGAATGCCGACGAGAACGCTGATCGGGAAGCGTAGCCGACAGAGGAGAGGATCGTCTTCAGCGGAAGTCGATTGTTCGTGAACAGCTGTTGGGCCGCCCTCATTCGATGTTGCGTAAGATATCGCATTGGCGGCACACCTGTAATGCGAGCGAAGGTTTCGCAGAACGACGATCGAGACATGTGGACGCGCCTGCAAAGCTCGGGGATCGTCCATGCGTGAGCAAGGTTCGACCGCATTAGACGTGCGGCCTTCGCAACAGCTTCGCTCCACTCTAAGGGGGTAGCAAAGTCGTTAAGAGACTGATTGCTTGGGTTCGTGATGTACTGGAGTAGGTGCTGAGAGATTAAATTGTGAATCCACAGGCTTCGCGTTGCTCGTGCTGTTGCTGGACATGGCGAGTCGACGCTGGCTTCGCAGATTGGGGCAAGCGGCCGATGTCCGGCCGCGACGATCTTCTCGCTGACAATTGTGCCGGGTAGCGCATTGAGCAGCCCGAGCAATAGCGCGTCGTTGACCCAAACTCGACAGATAACGGCGTCGCACGGCGTATCCGCATTAACCGGCGACAGCGACCTGTCGTTGTCGGCCGACTTGATGCGGAGTGATGCGCAGCCTCTTAGCAGCGTGAAGGATTGCGGACCTGCATGTATTGTAGTTGTGTCGTTCACCAACAACTGACAAGGATATGCATTGGCCAAGAAACAAACGAAGTCGGGCGCGTTTGGCCTCTCTTGCGCACACTGGCATAGACCGGAATCGGCCACGTTGAGGGGGCGATTGCTGTGAGCGATCTTGGCTGGGGCGGGCAGCAGGCAGGCATCGAAGCGATGGTCGGCAAGCGAGCACGCAATCGCTTCTGCGTAGCCGTTGGGCATGTCATTCCTTGACAGATGGTCCAAGTGTCAGCAGTCCGATCTTGTCGCTTTGTGGGCGACATTGCGGGTCTGCGGCTACAGGGTCATCGGAGGGACCAGCGCGGTTGATTCGGATCGCCTCACGCAATCGACGGGGTGTGCCAAGCATGGATTAGTATACATGGATATGTGACTTCCACTGCTGCCCAAGCATTCTAATAGAACGTTCTAACTTCGGCAATATATGTGTTTGTGCCTACCGGGCGATCGGGTGTGGCGGCTGTTTCTGCGGGCGCCCGCTTGTCGGAAGGAGTTGAGGAAGCTGCTGATCTGCCCAATGCTCTGGTCCACCCGCCACGAGGGTAGGTTGGTCGCACGAGCTGTCTCCCGGCCGATGCGTATAGGGCCTGACGTTGCAGTTCAACTGCGGTGGCTTCCGGGACAGACCGCCATAACGGTCACCTGGTGCGTGGCCTCGTTCGGCCTGATCGGCGTCGTCTTCCACGCTCCGCACCTGAGATCGCGGTCGATGAGGTTCTTGGGGCTCCAGCTTCAAAGGCTGGCGTTCTCGTTCGTCCGTAAGTGGTGCTGATCCGTACGGCGCTCGTAATGGCCGTAAATAATTGGACGCCTCGATCCGATTATTCGGCGGGAGTCAACCATGGACCAGCGCACCATGCGCCACATCGGACGACGCGTCGCGGAGTTTCAGCAGACGTTTCACGCACTGCCTCACTCCGTTGCGCTGATCGGCGTGCGCGGCGAGATCTTGGCCGTAAACCCGTCATGGCGGCGATTCGCTGTTGCGAACGGTGGCAACGTTTCTGTACTCGAACGGATGAACTACCTAGATGTTACGTCTCGTGCGGCGGAGTCGGGGGATGCGTATGCAGCACAGACCCTGTCGGGCATGCTGGATGTGTTCCATACCCCGCGGCAGAACTTCGCGCTCGACTATCCCTGCCATTCACCCACGTTACATCGACAGTTTCGTTTATCGGTGTGGAAGCTCCATCGCGCGGCGGATCTGTTCGTCGTCAGCCATGTGCTGTTCGTAGAGGAGCCGCTCGATCGCTGGCACGCTGCCCGAACGATAGGCCTATCAGCTCACAGATGCATGCAAACTGGCACGACGTCAACCGAGCAGCTCGCGGCTCATGCAGGGCACTACGGCGGCTCTCAAACGCAATCTGATACACGGCGAACCGGAACGGCTTGGTCTTAGGATTTGCTTCACCAGAGAGCCGCAAGATGTCCGATCAAGGCAGGCTTCGCTCCTGCCATCGTCCCGCGTTGCCTCGAGAGCGCGACGGACAACTGTAGCGGCGTGACGTATCGCCCTGCTGGTCGGTCCCCCCGGGGCCGTGGGGAATCTGCTGATGTAGCGTACAGAAAAGCAAATCAAGAGCACGATTATAGCCGATTATAACGTCACAAATGAGGTTCTCTTGTCGACTTGTGTTGCAGTATTGCGAGTTTGGGCAATCCATCGCCGCCAGCGTGGCGCAACATTGCTCGTGGCAACGATCATGCTCGTCGCGTTGATGGGTATTGCATCTTTTGCTGTGGATCTTGGCGCTGTGATCTTGGCGCGGACCGAACTGCAGTCCTCTGTTGCCGCCGCGGCACGGGCGGGTGCTTCCGGTTTGAGCGACGGCACCGCAGTCGCCAAATCGCAGGAGATTGCGGAGAACAGCATCGTGAACGGGGCAAGCCTGACGCTTTTGACGTCTGATATTGAGTTAGGGACTTGGGACGCCAGCACAAAGGCGTTCACTCCGACCGCTTCTTCGCCCAACGCGATTCGTGTAACGGGCCGACTGCTGGGGTCGCGGAGCACTGCCATCAGACTTCCATTCGCATCGCTGTTCGGCCTCCCGCAGATCGAATACCCGACGTCCTCGATTGCCGTTACGGCCGCCGCGGGCAATCCAGGCTTTGTCGGTTTGAACTCCATTGCCGTGAACAGCTGTACGATCTCCAGCGTGAACTCAACGACCGGTGGGACGGGTCGAGAGGGGCACCTGATCAGCAACAACACTATTCAGGTCAATTCGTCGACCGTCAGGGGGAAGCTGTACATGCTGGCGGGACGCTCCCCCTCGGGATCAGGTTCCACCCACGACGGACGAGTAGAATTCAGCCCTGCAGTCACCGCACCGGTAGACCCTGGGGTCCGGCCCGCAGTGCCCCCGAGCCTGTCGGTCAACGGCATGGTGTGGTATCTGACCCCGGGAACGCACTACTACAGGGATGTGACCCTGAACAGCGCAACGCTCAGCGTCATCGGCCCAACGACGGTTTACATCGAGGGAAACTGGACGTCCAATGGCAGCAGCATCAACCCGGAAAGGTTGCCGAGCGATCTTGTGATCAAGACGATCAATAACCGAAACTTCATCCTCGACTCGGCAGCAGAGGTGAATGCCGATATTTGGGCACCGTCGCGCGGCGTCTTGGTCAACTCGTGCCTCAACTTTCGCGGGCGAATCGTCGCCCAGTCGTTGAACCTCAACTCGTCTACCGTCGTATACGACACCAGCCTACCGCCAACCTCCGCAGTGGTTGGCGGTGGTGGGGGCGGCGCCATTTCAAAAGTCAAATAGCGGTGCCGGAGGGTTTGCGCCGGGCAAGGCCATCGAGTGTGACCTCGTCGCAGGCACGCGTCGCAGTTGCTCGTCCACGGCAGTCCTGAGGCCGGCCGATCTGTTGAGCGAGAACGATCGTGCTGGAATGCTAACGGCAAGCGACGGTGCCCCGTTTACAACCTGAAGCGGTGGTGGGCCATCGCGTGCGCGACGGCCTCGACGGCACTGACCAACAACGGCCGCTGGGCGGAATCGGGACGCTTGCCGAGTGTCATTCCATGGTCGGAGTCCTCCTTGACGACGGACATTCCAGCGCGGGCCGACTCGCGACGCAAGTCGATCCGCGGGCGAGAATCGACCTTCACTAGGGGCTGCTAGGCGACCCGTGTGTCGCAGATTAAATTCCAGCCCTGATTGCTCTTACGTCCAGGTTGACACGGTTCCGATCAGCAGGGTGAGGCCTGCCTAAGCGGCGGGTACATACTTGGCTGGCCGCTGCCGAAAATACCGCACATTTTTGTTGACAGAATCGTATCGAGGAGTGATTATTCGCTTATTACAACGTTCTATCTCCGCGGGCGTTCCGCGGATTCTTCTTGGCGGAGAATTATAACGTTGTAAATGTGGGCTTGTCGGTCTCCGCGTCACTGCGAATGCAGTGGCGGCCGATAGGTCGAGCCTGTTCATCGGTTGTGGAGGATTGGAAATGCGTACGCTGCGTGCTTCACTGGTTGTGTCAACGATCATGCTGTCCACGGCTACCTCATCGCAGGCGGCGCTCATCGCCTACGAAGGGTTTGACTACACCGAAGCCGATGGCACGTCGGTCGGCGGCCTGAACGGTGGGACTGGTTGGGATGAGGCCTACCCCACGCCAAATCCCGCTGGCATCACGCTCCGCAGTGGCCTGAGCAGGGTTGGCATCACGAGCGTTGGCAAGGCCATGCAGTACAGCGCGAGTGCCACACTCACGGCCAACGGCCGCAATTGGGAAGCCGCCGTTCCTGCGGGTGCGTCGACCTACTACTACTCATTTCTAATCAACCCCATCACCAATGGCTCGGGCGGCTACAGCCGCGGCACGTTTGGCCTGCTGCAGAACGGCAGCGGTAGCGACAACCAGAACGGGTACGGTATCCGCTACGACAACTCGGGAACCAGCCTGATCATCAACGCACAGAGTTCCGCGCAGGCTCCTGGAACAAACATCAACTTCGGGCCAACTGGCTGGGGCGACACCTACCTCGTTGTTGGCAAGCTGGATGTGAACAGCTCGGGTACGACCACGAACTCCATCTGGGTCTACCCGTCGTCGGCGACCCTGCCCACCAGCGAAGCTGGCCTTGGAGTGGCCATGTCGTCAGTGACCGGCAGCACTGGCACGGTGTTCCCGGCGATGTACGGTCGAGCCTTTGGAGGCACCCAGTTGACGGGCTTTGACGAAATCCGCATCGGAACTACCGCAGGTGACGTCGGCATCCCTGAGCCCACCGCCCTCTTCGCCACCGTCGCGGCTGCGGGTGTGGCGCTGCGTCGTCGCCGTCGCTGAACTCTCGCCGGTCTCGCGCTGACAATTCTCCTCCGCCAGACGGCCGCCGGCATGTGAATGTCTGGCGGCCGTTCGATTCTCCACCGTCGAGGCACAGGTAGAAGCTAGCGCGGCATCGGCAAGCCGAACAGAGAAAGCCACCATGCGACTCGGAGCGCCCGTTACGCCTGTCAGTGCAGACCCGAAAGCGTGGGCCGACGCCGTTCGTGCCTCTGGGCATCGGGCTGCCTACTGCCCGGTGCCGATCGGTACGCCCTCCGACACCGTCCTTGCCTACGCGGACGCCGCTAGGCAAGCCGACATCGTCATCGCCGAGGTCGGCGCGTGGAGCAATCCGCTCTCCGCCAACGCTGACGAGCGTCGGAACTCAATCGAGAAGTGTATTGCCAGCCTCGCGCTCGCTGACGAGATCGGAGCGCGGTGCTGCGTGAACATAGCGGGCTCGCTCGGCTCTGGTTGGGCAGGGCCGGATGCGCGCGACCTCACGGGAGACGCGTTCGATCAGGTCGTTGCCACTGTCCGGATGATCATCGACGCCGCCCGTCCGACGCGCACCGCCTACACCCTGGAACCGATGCCGTGGATGTGGCCCGACTCGCCGGAGAGCTATCTCGATCTCATTCGTGCGATCGACCGGTGCGCGTTCGGCGTTCACCTCGACATCGCAAACATGATCAACTGTCCCTCGCGCTACTTCGCCAACACGCAATTCACGCATAACTGCTTCGACCTGCTCGGCCCGTTGATCCGATCGTGCCACGTCAAGGACGTCGCGATTCGCGACGGCATGCCGATCAACCTCGCGGAGGTGCGCCCGGGCCTGGGCGGCCTCGACCTCGCAACCATACTCCGCCGCGGACATGCGATCGACGCCGACATGCCGATCATGCTCGAGCACCTCCCCAACGCGGAGGAGTATCGCCTTGCCGCCGATCACGTGCGCGTCGTGGCGACGCAGATCGGCATCTCGCTCTGAGTTCAAGCGCGCTGCCACGAGCGAATGGCCGAGCAGCGCGGCGCTTCAAAGACGACTACGACGCCGACAGCGCGGAGATGCCACCATGAATGAGTCCTTTCAGATTCAGCCGCTTGAGAAGCGACTTCTAATGACGCTGCTCGCGTACGAAGGGTTCGACTACACCCAGTCGGTTGGCGCGTCGATCAATGGTCTGAACGGTGGGGCAGGGTGGACGAATGCGTTCGTCGCGAGCGGGCCGAGCCTGTCGAGCGGATTGACTTTCCCCGGCGTTACGTCGGTCGGCAAGGCCGGCGCGTACACGGCGGGCAGCCAGACCTACGGCGTCAACACGCTCGGCGGTGGACGACACTGGGGCCCGGTCGATGCACCTCCCGCGGCGGGCACGTATTGGTACTCCCTGCTACTCAATCCGTCGGGCAGCAACCCTCGCGGCACGATCGCCGTCTTCGGCAAGCCGACCGACGTACAGAATGGTTTCGGGCTGCGCATCGACACGGACGCTGGTGCCGTCACGCTCAAGGCATGGAGTCCGCATCAGGCGGCAGGGTCCAGCATTCCGCTCAACTCGAATCAGACGTACTTCGTCCTCGGACGCACGGTCATCAACGTGGATGGTACTTCGACCAACACAGTGTGGGTGAATCCCGATTTCAGCTCAGAGCCGCTCTCTGGTGGTTCCAGCGTGTCGGCGCCCGCCGCCAGCACCGCGGAGGTGAGACGCACACTCACGGGCCGATCATTCACGAATGCGACCGGCCCCGTCGTCGACGAGATCCGAATCGGGGCCACCTTCTCCGATGTCGTGCCGATCGTGCCCGCCAGCAACATCTCCGAGCAGATCATCGTCAATCAGATCGGCTATCGCGCGACCGGCGGGCGCAAAGTCGTTGTCTTTGCGAATCCCGTCGTCGGCTACAACAGCGCTAACGCCTACATCCCGGGCGCGACGTTCCAGGTCCGACGCTCGAGCGACAATGTCCCCGTCTTCAACGGCAACGTGGTCAGTTGGAAGAACGGGCTGACGGACCCGGAGTCAGGCGATCAGGCGTGGCACGGCGACTTCACCTCGCTCACCACGCCCGGCGAGTACTACGTCTACGATCCAATCAACGACAAACGTTCGTTCTCATTCCTCATCGGCAACGACGTGAACAACGGTGTGATGCAGGCGTCCGTCCGTTCGTTCTACTACCAACGCGTCAATCAGGCGAAGGCGGCCCAGCACGCGGGCAGCTGGACGCACGCGCTCGACCACTCGGGCCCGAATCAAGACACGCAGGCGCGGCTTTTCATCAACGGCGCGGTCGACATGACCGCGCCCGTGCTCGATTTGCGCGGCGGATGGTTCGATGCCGGTGATTACAACAAGTACGTTCCGTTCCTCTCCACCACGCTGTGGAACCTGATGAACGCGTACGAGACGAGCCCGGGCGCGTTCCCCGACAACTACAACATCCCCGAAAGCGGCAACGGCGTCCCCGACCTGCTGGACGAGGTGAAGTACACGCTCGATTTTCTGTTGCGCATGCAGCGACCTGACGGCGGCGTGTTGAATCGTGTTTCCAACAGCGTAAGCGGGGCAGGCAACGCCGATCCGGTGACCAATACCCAGGCGCGCTACTACACGCAGGCGACCACGTGGGCGACCGCAACGATGGCCGCCGCTGCAGCACAGGGGTCGCGGATCTTCGCGGCGTTCGAGCCGGTGTATCCGGGCTATGCACAGACGCTGCTCGCTGCCGCCGAGCGTGCGTGGGGCTACCTCCAGAGCAAGCCAGCCATGTTCCCCGCCAACGGTGAAGACGGCGGCGGGACCGGCGCGACCCCTGGCAACCTCGCCAGCGCAGCGGCCGGATCAAACGCCGGCGATGACCAGAACCGCCGCGTCCTCGCCGCCGCAGAGTTGCTGAAGACCACTGGTAATGCGACATACAAGATGTGGTTCGAAGCCAACTACAACAAGCCCAACGGCGGACACCATCCGCTGCTCGGCAGCAAGCAATTCGACGGCATCCTTGCCCAGCAGCTCAACCATGCGTTCGTCACCTACGCGACCACGTCGGGCGCGAACGCGTCGATCGTCAACGAAATCAGGTCTTCGCTCCGCAAGACAGCTGACACGATCCTACTCAGTGCCGCCACCAACCAGACCGATCCGTATCGCGCGTTCATGTGGTCGGGTCACTACACGTGGGGATCGAACCAATACAAGAGTCAGTGGGCGGCGTTGCTGCTCTCGGCGATCCGCATCGGCGTCGACCCGGCCAAGAATGCGCAGTATCGCGAGCTGGCGGAGGAGTACGTCCACTACTACCTGGGACGAAATCCACTGTCATTTGTCTACCTCACCAACCTCGGGCCCAAGGGTGCCAATCTCGGCGCTGAAAAGAGCATCATGGAGATCTGGCACTACTGGTTCGCCGACGGGTCGGCGAAATACGACGGCCTCAATTCACTCTACGGTCCGGCACCGGGCTATCTGTCGGGCGGGCCCAACCAGTTCTACAACGCCGGCATCACGCCGCCGGACGGTCAACCCGCATTGAAGTCGTACCTCGACTGGAACAAGAGCTGGCCCGACAAGGCGTGGGAGATCACCGAGCCCGCGATCTACTACCAGGCGGCGTTCACCATGCTGCTTTCGGCATTCGTGCAGGACTCGTACAAGCCGCGAGTGATCGGTGCATCACTCGACACCTCCACTGCCCGGCACCGCTTCGAAGTGACCTTCAACGAAGACGTGGGCCCGTCGCTTACGCGCAGCGACTTCGTCCTGACGAATCAGACGACGGGGCAGCTCGTGGCGTCGTCAAACCTCAACTTGACGTACGACGCGAGCGTGCGTCGAGCGGCTCTGGAGTATACGCCCGGCACTCTTCCTGACGGCCGCTATCGACTCGAGCTCGCCGCCAGCGCGGCGAGCGACTCGTCGGCGAACACGCTGGAAGCTCCGCTGCTGTTCGAATCATTCTTCCTCGCAGGCGACGCCAATCGGGACGGAGCGGTCGACTTTGACGATCTCCTCATCCTTGCCTCCAACTACGGCTCTTCAGGTCGGACGTACGCGCAGGGGAACTTCGACTACTCGCCCGGCGGCACGGTGAACTTCGACGATCTGTTGGTGTTGGCCAGCCGGTACGGCGTATCGCTCTTCCCCGCAGCGTCGCTTCAAATCGGGTCGTCGCGCATTGCTGACGACATACTTCGATGAGTTCGCGGATGGTCCGCCCAAGGCAAGTCATGCAAGCCAAGTGGTCACCGCGCCTCGTTCGAGTCTCCACCGGTGCATGTTCACGGAGCGCCCATGTTGAAGTTGTCTGAACCCGTCGCAATCACGATGTGGGATTTCTCATGGCTCGAACGCCGCTGGGACGGTGCCGGCTACGAAGACTGGGAGCGTGCCCTCGACGACCTTGCCGAGCGCGGCTACGACGCCGTGCGCATCGACGCGTATCCACACTTCGTCGAGTGGGGGCCCGAAAGGTCGTTTGAGCTCATCCCCACTTGGCACTTCTGCCACTGGGGTGCCGCGATGCGCACCGACGTCCGCATCCTTCCCGCGCTCACCGACTTCATCGCCGCCTGTCGCGATCGCAAGATCAAGGTCGGCCTGAGCACATGGTTCCGCGAGGACGTCGACAACGTCCGCATGCGCGTCGTCTCGCCCGAAACACTGGCGCGGATCTGGATCAAGACTCTCGACGTCATCAAGCGTGCGGGTCTGCTCGACGCGATCCTCTACCTCGACCTCTGCAACGAATGGCCCGGCGACAAGTGGGCGCCGTTCTTCAAGAACGACCCGCCAACACCCGAGTTCGTCTGGAATGGAAACACGCCCAAGAGCCAGGCTTACCTGAAACGGGCCTGTGAAGTCGTGCGGCAGGCGTACCCCGACATGCCGCTCACCGTCTCGATCAACCCGGATGTTCGAACGGATAAGCCGCTCGATTTCAGCTTCATGGACTTCTTCGAGCCGCACCTGTGGCTCGCGCAGCAGCGGGGCTTCTACGCGCACGTGCAACCGCCGAAGCACGACCCGTACGACATCCGGATCATGGAGGCCGTCGCGAAGAATGCTGCCGCGGTCTACCGTGCCGATCCGAAGCACTGGCTTGACGGGCTGACCGAGATCATCGATCTCAACGCCGCATACAGCCGCCGCCACCACCGAGGACTGATGACGACCGAGTGCTGGGCGATCGTCGACTACACCGACGGCCCGCGGTTCGACTGGAACTGGGTTAAGGAAGTCTGCGCCATCGGCACCGAACGAGCCGCCGCCAGCGGTCGATGGTTCGGCATCGCCACGAGCAACTTCTGCGGCCCGCAGTTCGTCGGCATGTGGCGCGACATTGCTTGGCATCAACGGCTCACCCAGCTCATCAGGGCCGCACCGCTCGATGCGGAGTTGACCCTCGCATAGTCGATCGATCGCTTCCGGTCTGGCACTCATCGACATGCAAGCAACCCGATTTCATAGCCAACCAGACTTGGTCTACGTCATGACCGAAGACGCGTGGCCGCCCGTTCAGGCCGAGCGCGTTGGCGACGGGTTCGCTGCGGCTGGCGTTCTCGCAGCGCTGCATTCCACCGATGATCAGTTGCGGGTTCACGTGCAGGCATCCGGCAAGCTCGCGCGGGTGGCGCTTCGCTGGCACGGCAAGTTCGAGGCCGACTCGCTCTTCCTCGGCGATCACTGGGAGCGTGGCTACGGCGACCTGCAGTGGCGGACCTTTCAGGCCGAACGTGTGATGCCGTGGTACTTCGCGGCTCATTCGCCGAGCGTTGCTTCGACGCTCTCCGTTGGCGTGATGACAGGCTCGGGCGCGATGTGCGCGTGGTGTGTTGACTCCGCCGGCGTCACACTCTGGCTCGACCTCCGCAACGGCGGCAACCCGTGCGTGCCGGGCGATCGCTCGATCGATGCTGCGACGATCGTCGCACTGGAATCGCGAGCGGGAGAGTCGCCGATGGCTGTGATTCGGCGCCTGTGCCAGCGGATGTGTCCCTCGCCGCGCTTGCCCGACGCGCCCGTGTGCGGCAACAACAACTGGTACTACGCCTACGGGCATGGGTTCGATCATCATCAGGTCCGTCGCGACGCAGGACTGCTGGCCGAGTTGGCGGGCGATCACGCGGTGCGGCCGTACTGCGTGATCGATGCGGGCTGGTCGCCGGGCAGCGTGTGTCCGGGCGGGCCTTGGACGGCGAGCCGCCCGGATCGGTTTCCCGACATGCCCGCGCTTGCGGCCGACATTCGAAACATCGGCGTCCGACCGGGGATCTGGATCAGGCCCACCGCCCTCACGACTGTCGATGATCCGAAGCGTCTCCGCGCCGGCCCGCCGATCGGCGGGGAGTTTCCGCTCGATCTGACACTCGCCGAGAACCTACAGACGATCCACGACGACGTCGCGCGCATGCGCGCGTGGGGATTTGATCTGATCAAACACGACTTCTCGACCTACGACCTCTTCGGCAAATGGGGCTTCGAGATGGGCGTGGAGATGACCGCGCCTAGCTGGAGCTTCGCTGACAGATCGCTGACTAACGCTGAGATCATCACGAGGCTGTACCGCACGATCCGCACCGGCGCTGGCGATGCCGTGCTGATCGGCTGCAATACCGTGGGGCACCTCGGCGCGGGGCTTTTCGAGGTGCAGCGGACGGGCGACGACACGTCGGGGAAGATCTGGGAGCGCACGCGTCGAATGGGCGTGAACACGCTGGCGTTTCGCATGCCGCAGCACGGGACGTTCTTCATGAACGATGCGGATTGCGTGGCTCACACGGAGAGGACGCCTTGGGAGAAGGATCGACAGTTTCTGGATGCCGTCGCGCGAAGCGGAACGGCGTTGTTCGTGAGCGTGGATCCGACCAAGATCGAACCCGACGTGAAATGCGAGATGTCGATCGCGATGCGGCGGGCACTCGACGGTGGCGTGAAACTTGCGGAGCCACTGGATTGGCTGCACACGACCACGCCACGCCGATGGCGGTTCGACGACGAGCAGATCGAGTACGAATGGGATGAGCGCGGCGGTGCCTGGCCGGCGAAGTGCTGAAGCGGCCAGCTGTCACGCCGACCGAATCGGCGCAAGCGAAAGCATCGGACGCAGGACACCGCACATGCCGAAGGCGCTCTCGCTCTGCGGCGCGTTGACGAGAACGGTCGGCCCGTCGTTAGCGCGTGAAGGCAGTTGGTCGATGCGCGCCAGTGTTCTCATCGCCCATGCGATGGGTCCGTTTTCGACATGCAGTGCGAGTTGCCCGGCACGGCTCGCCATAGCGCTGCAGTGGTGATCGAAGAAACGAGCCAACTCTGCGAAGTACGCACCGCGATCGGATTGCCACAGCCTCATGAGCTGCATGTAACCCAGCACTGCGGCGTCGCGCCGTTCCAGCGCGCCGGGCAGTCCGTGATCGCGAGGCAGCCCGACAAGCTTCGCGAACTGCGCGTCGTCGGAATCAACGGCTGCGCCGAAGTAGATCCTCGCCTCGCCCTGTTCGGCCAGTCCGGCGTTGCCCATCACCCCGAGCACCACGAGGTCGCCGTCGCTGATGAGCCGATGCATCACCATCGGCGGAAAATGCGCGTACGTTCCGATGCTGAGCGGCAGCGTTCGCAGGCCGTTTCGCAGGTCGTGAAATTCCACTTGGCCGGTGCCGCGAAGCACGTAGTACGCCTCGTCGGTGACGGCGTGGACGTGCGGACAACCAGAGAACGTGCCGTCCGGCGCGGTGCGATGCGCATAGACGTGTACCTCGGTCATGCCCACGCCGCCGATCAAGCCAAGTGGACGACACGCGCTAGACTTGTGATCACATGTCTTCGGCATAGTCAAGTACAGCGATCCAATCAAAGCTCCTCGCGCCGCACGGTTCGACCCAGCGTGATCGACCGGACCATCATCTCACACGCTGCCATCACCTCCAGATTGTTGATGACGCTGACGCCCGGCTCTGCGCCCCGCGTGATGTAGGCGTGGAAGTCGCGCAGCAGATCGGCCTCGCCACCGGTCGGGGCGTAGTCGAACCGCTGTGTGGGCCGGCTTCCAAACTGTTCCAGCGGCCGCTCGTTGAACTCGATCGCCGAGCCCGATGTGACGATCGCGCCGCGTTCGCCGTGAGCTTCGACCTTGAGCACGTTGCGTGCGGCGTCATGCGTGTGGACGTAGTGCACGCGTGCGCCGCTCGCAAAGGCAATGTGCGCGGAAGTGTTGTTGTCGTAGCGATATGCCGACCAGTTTGCCTTCCAGCTGAACGCCGTCATCGATTCGATCGGTCCAAGCCAGTAGAGCAAGTTGTCGAAGTGGTGGCAGCTCATGTCCCAGACGCTGGCGAACGGGTAACTGAGCGTGTTGACCGAGGGACGGACGCGGTACTGGGTGTACTCGAGCATGTGCGCGGCACCCACGTGGTATGGGCACGACTCGTCCTGCACGGCACGGCGGACCGCCTGCTCCATGGCGTTGTACCGGTAGTTCTGCGCGACGGCCGCTCGCGCTCCGGGCGTCCCTCGCACGATGGTGGCCAACTCGCACGCGGTCGGCCAGTCGGGTGCCATTCCCTTTTCGATCAGTACAGCCAGTCCGAGCCGAATCGCCTTGATGGCGAGGGGCACGTGCATGACGGTCGGCACGCACGCGATGACAGCGCGGATGCCGGAACTGCAAGCGAAGTCGAGGGCTGCGTCGACGTCTGTGAAACAGACTTCAGGTGTCAATCCGGTCATGTCCCGGGCCGAGGAGAGCGCCGCAGGATTGACGTCGCAGAGTGCCGCGGGAACGAAGCCCGTGGCGGGGGAGGCATGGCGGAGCGGCCAGGTACCCCGGTTGGCGACGCCGATGTGCAACGACCTGATTGGCGGTTCGACTGCCTGCGGCACGGCGTCCTCTTTCAGAGGTCAGGGCTGGGTTGCTCAACGAATGCCTGTACGACCGCCTCGAACTGGCCGGCGTCGAACGCTCCGTCGCGGACGACGATGAGGTATCGGAAGTCGAGCGTCTGACCTTCGCGGAGCGACATCGGTTCGTGAAAGAGGAACGCGAAGTTCCAGAAGGTCATCGCGCCCGCCTTGGCGTATAGCGGCTGAGGCGATCGTGGGTTCGACGGGTGCGAGGCGACCCCCATGCTGACCCGTCGATTGGAGCCGCCGTCGGCTCGCGCATTCATCGTGAACCACGGCGTGGCCAGGCCGCTGACGCTCTCGCTCGGTTCACGATCTGGCAACTGAAATTTCGCCTCGTGGAGCTCACGGCTGGCGCGAAAACTGAGTCCGCCGTAACCGCCCCACGTGGTGAACGGCGTACGATCGAGAACGAGGTCCTTGGCGGCAGTGAGTTTTGTTGACCATTCGATGGCGCGCATCGGCGCGTCGGAACGCCCGATGCGGAGTTGCCGCGTCTCCTGCAAGGCCGATCCCTGTTGGCATGCCCAGGCGATCTCGTGCGTCAGCGAGACGGTGCCATCCCTATCGACGACGACGCACGGCTCGGCATCCGAGTACTGCGCGCCGAACGGCGCGTGCTCTTCCCAATAGTTTTCACCGTTGATGAACTTGATGGTGAACCAGAGGCCCCGATGCCAGACGTGGTCGGACATCTGAAAACCCGTCAGGCATACGCCGCCGTCCGTGTTCAACGGGTGGAGGCAAGGCTTCGGTAGGCCTGCCTCATAACGATACGTCAGGCGCGCGTTGTTTCCCTCGTCGTTCAGTTCGACAGACTTGCCAAGGCGATGGGTGATCTGATTCATGGCGTCGGTGCAAATCGATCGGCGGTCGGCATAACCCTTGAACAATCTCGTGGATCGAATTATAACGTTGTAAATCATTCTCTCAAGTGTCTGCGGCTCGTCTGAGAGGTAGAGTCGGGACTGCGGCAGAATCGCAAGGTCGGAGTGTGTGGCGGACGCAATCAGGTCGGCGTGGATTGGCAGATTGCTTTCGATCTACCTTCGCCGACAGGGCTGCTCAGCGGTGTCGATGCAGGCATTCAGTGAAGCGAATCGCGGAGGGCTACGCGTGCGAAATCTGGCGTTAAGCGGTGCATTGGCGGTGAGCGCGACTGTCGCCTCGGCTGCGGCGAACGAAATCGGCGTGCCGTTCGTCGTCCCGAGTCACGGGCCGGCCGCTGGAAGTGCCGTCGATCAGTCTGCGCTTAACGCACCCATCGAACGCATCGTTCGCGACGGGTCTCATCTGCGCGGCAAGTCGTCCGGCGAACGCATCCGCATCTATGGCATGAACGTCGGCGGACCGGAGATCTTTCCGGCTACTCGTGAGCAGATCGACGCGATGGTTGAACGGCTCGCGCGGTCCGGGTTCAACTCGGTCCGCCTTCACCACCTCGACAACATGTGGAGCCGGCAATCCGGCAACACGCTCTGGAAGCCCGGCGACGGCCGGCTCGAGATCGATCCCGCCAAGCTCGATCACTTGCACTACGCGTTGGCAGCGTTCAAGCGGCACAACATCTACGTCAACCTGAACCTGAAGGTGAGCAAGGAGCTCAGCGTCGCGGACGGGCTTCCCGCTCCGATCGACGGGAGCTTCACGCACCAGAAACGGGTCGATCGATTCTTCCCCTCGATGATCGAGCACCAGAAGTCGTTCGCTCGGACGATGCTCAACACGGTAAATCCGCACACGGGCCAAGCGCCGAAGGACGACCCTGCGGTCGCGTTTGTCGAGATCAACAACGAGAACTCCATCCTCGCCCTCTGGCCTGGGATGGAAATGGGCAAAGAGTTCGAGCGTCTCGCGAAGCCCTACCAGGACGAACTGGCGAGGCGATGGAATCAGTGGCTGGAGCGGCGATACGCCACGGCAAGTGCGCTGAAGACGGCTTGGTCCGAAGGGTACGTGCCGCTGGGCGAGAGCGTGTTGAGCTCTCGCGATTCATTCGTCGTCAACAGTCAGCCGCACGCGTCAGCGACGCTCGAGTCTTTTCGGGAAGCGGCTTCGCCAGAAGACGCGCTGGCACCGGTCCGCGCGACCGTGATTCGATCTCGAAACGTCGACTGGGACGTCCAGCTACTGCGAACGGGGCTCAAGCTGAAGGCGGGATCGCCTTATACGGTCTCGTTCGACATCCGAGCCGAAGCGCCTGTAAAGGTTCGTGTGAGTTGCGAGCGCGACGGCGCGCCGTACACGAACTACGGCCTGAGCAGTACCGCCAACGCTTCACCCGAATGGACGACGCACCGGGTCACTTTCATCGCCGGGCAGACCGAGCCGGGTGCGGCGCGCCTGAACTTCAACATCGGGGCGGCCCGCGTGGTCGAACTGCGGAACGTTCGACTGTCGCCCGGCATGGGCGACCCGCCGCTCCGGGCCGGCGAATCGCTCGGAAATCTCGGGCTGCCGGCACTCGTGACTGACGCCCAGCGCCGCGATTGGATTGCGTTCCTTATGGACCTCGATCGCGAGTTCACCGTCGAGATGACACGGTTCCTGCGCGACGAGATGGGCGTGACGGCGCTGATCTGGGATAGCCAGGTGCAGTGGGGCGGAATGGGTGGCTATCAACGTGAGGCCGACAGCGACGTGATCGACACGCACATCTACTGGCAGCACGTGTCCTTTCCGCCTGGACGGAGTTGGAGCCCCACCGGATGGACTGTCGGCCGGAAGTCGCAAGTGGCGGCGATGGCGAACGGCGAGCCGAATGAATTGCTCACGCTCGCTCGGCTCCGCGAGGCGGGTAAGCCATTTGCCGTCAGCGAGTACGATCACGCGTCGGTGAACGACTACCAGGTCGAACAGGTTCCGATGTTCATCGCATTTGCAGCGGTACAGGATTGGGACGCGATCTGGTACTTCGCGCACGGCAAGTTCGACGGCGACCTCGATCGCTTCGGCGGCTTCTTCGACAACACCCGAAACCCTTCGAAGTTCGCTTTCAACTCGTCGATGGCGCGCGTGTTTCGGAAGGGCCTGATCCCGCCCGCTGGCCCGATGGTGAAGCTTCCGATCGGTGAGACACCATGGGAGGTGAGCCAGTACGCGAACGGCTTCTGGCAGAAGAAGATGCCCGACGCGCCGTCGTACCTCACGCACCGGCTCGGGCTGCTGCGGGTTCCTTTCGTCGACCCGGTTCCTGAAGGCTCAACGGGCCGCGTAACGATAGAGCAGGCGGCAAGCGGACCGGTCTTCGCCTCGCATGGCGAGCAAGCGGTTGTGCTGACGGGCTTCCTCGGCAGCGGCAAGCTTCGCGTTGCTGGCGTTTCGCTCGACATCGGAGCGATGCCCGATCAATTCGGCTCGTTCACGCTGGTGACGCTCGACGATCGGCCGGTGGCCGAGAGTCGACGCCTGCTGATCACGGCTGGCGGGCGCAGCGAGAACGTCGGCATGGGATGGAACGTCGACCGGACAAGCGTTGACGACAAGTGGGGCGTCGGTCCGGTTCACATCGCACCGATGTCGGGGACGGTCGTCGTCAACTCCCGGGCGAACCGCGTGTTTGCGCTCGCGCCGGACGGCACGCGCCGGTCGGAGGTGAAGGCGCAGCGAGACGGCACGGCCCTGCGTTTCGAGATGGCCGCGAGCCATGGGACGGTCTGGTACGAACTCGTGGACTGACCGCGGGGCCGATCTCGCTGACGAGTCGCTTTCAACGTGTCGGAGATCGTCGTGATCGGCGTGCAAACGTGCCTCCTCCGGGGCGACTCACACGGGAGCCAGCATGCGTCAATTGATCCTTACGGTCGTCGCGGTGTGCCTGTCGTTGAGCGTGTGCCGGGCCGATCCGGGTGTCGAGAAACGTATTGATTCACTGCTCGTGCAGATGACGCATGAAGAGAAGATATCACTCATCCACGGCGACTCGTACTTCAACGTCGCCGGCGTGCGAAGATTGGGCATTCCGCCGCGCGTGATGAGCGATGGCCCGCACGGCATTCGCGAGGAGACCGGCCCGCACAACTGGAACTCGCAGAACCGCTCGGACGACTACGTCACCGCGCTGCCCGTGGCGAGCTGTCTGGCCGCGACGTGGAATGTCGACCTCGCCCGACAGGCTGGCGAGATGCACGGGCGCGAAGCGCGGGCTCGCGCGCGAGGCGGCATCGATTTCCCCTACACCTATTTCTGGATGTTCCGGCAGCTCTACGCCGCGGACACGCACGAGCGCGACATTGAGGCACTGAAGCAGATGCGCGACAAGTGGAAGTACATGATGTCGCGCACCGATACCGGCACGCTTGTCGAATCGTTCGGCGGCGGTGAGGCGTGTCACAACTTCGGCGCGTCGCCCGCGTACTTCCTCAGCGCCTACGTGCTGGGCGCACGACTCGACGGACCCGCGTCGGAGCGGCGATTGATCATCGAGCCGCGACTGGGTGATCTTGCCCGTGCCCGCGGCATAGTCGTCACTGAAGTCGGGACGGTCGATGTTGAGTGGACGCTGACGCCCCAGGGCGCTCTCGACTTCACAGTCGCCGTGCCCGACGGCGCGACGGCCACGCTGCGCCTGCCGGGGATCAGTCCGGCCACACTGACGATCAACGGCACTTCGATCACCCCGACCTTGACCGGCCGATGGTCGTGCGTGCCGCTCACGGCGGGCGTCCACCGGGGAACGGTAAACGCGAGGGCTCAACCATGACGGGCGTTCGACAGGTCTTCCTGCTCTTGGTCGCCCTTTGGGCCGCGCTAGATGCAACCTCGGCAACGGCGCAATCGCTCCGCGTCGACGGCCGGCACATCGTTGACACCAACGGAAATCGCCTGCTGCTTCGCGGGGCAAACCTCACGAAGGAATGGGACGAGAATCAGCACGGCGCGCAGACCCGCGGCATCGTCGACTTCCTTCGCACCAACGCGACCGTCGCTCGCGTCTCGTGGCGCGCGAACTACTACAAGCACCCGCAGACCGGCGAGGACATCACCCACCAGAAGGTGAAGACCCATCTCGATCTCGTGATCAACGCGGGACGGATCGCGATCAGCGCGAACCACGGATTCACCGGATGGGGGTACGGCGCGACGCTCGACGCGGAGAACAAGCGAGTCAATCCCGAGTGGATTGTCCGCAACCACTGGCTGCCCCTGAAGGATTACCTCAACTCGAACCGGCACAGGCTGATCGTGAACATCGTCAATGAATGGGGCGGCGGTGGCGAGAACGCGGTGAGCGATGAAGTGTGGCGCGACGAGTACATCAAGGCCGTTCGGGCGCTGCGCGACGCCGGCGTTGAGAACCTGATCATGATCGACGCCAACGGCTGGGGGCAGAACCACTCGGCGATCGAGAAGTTCGGCCGGGCGGTGCTGGAGGCCGACCCGCACCGCAATGTGATCTTCAGCATCCACCCCTACGGCGAGTGGCGCGACGCGCTGCGCGATGACACAAACGGCAGGCCGCTCACGCCGACGCTCAAGCGCATCGTCGATCAGAACCTGCCGCTCTTCATCGGCGAGTTCGGCGGAAACCCCACGGGCAACTTTCTCACCAGGGAAGGCGCGGAACGCTATTCCAACGTGCAGTTGATCAAGGAAGTCGAATCGCTCGGGCTCGGCTGGTGCATCTGGTCATGGACGCAATGCATGAAGTGGCGCAACACCGACGAAGACGGAATGATCTTCAAGACCGACGACTACACCTACGGCGGGCGAATGGAGAATCTATCGGAGACGGGCCGGCAGGTGCTCGAAGCGTTCGACCGGCCGTTGCCGGCAGTGCACAACGGGGCCAGAGCTGCAGGTGCGCCGGTGGACAGCGTCGATCCGTTTATCGGTTCAGTGACCACGCACCCGAGCAGCCCCGGCCACGGGTTGGGCAAGACCTTCCCCGGCCCGTGCACGCCGTTCGGGCTGGTGCAACTCAGCCCCGACACCGTCACCGGCGGAGACAACGGCAGCGGGTACAGCTACGACCACTCGACCATCGAAGGCTTCAGCTTCACGCACATGAGCGGTGTCGGATGGTACGGCGACTTCGGCAACCTGCAGATCATGCCGCAAGTCGGTGAACTCACCACCGATCGCGAGTCGGCGAAGTCGTCCTTCTCAAAGCAGAGCGAGCGAGCGTCGGCCGGTTACTACGCGGTGACGCTCGACCGTGGCGGCATCGATGTCGAACTGACCGCGGCACCGCGTGCGGGCGTCATCCGCTTCACGTTCCCCGAGGCACAGCCGGCGCGCGTCAAGGTGGACCTGGCCCGGCGCGTCGGCGGACGCTCGGTGAAGCAGTTCGTTCGGAAGATCGGCGATCGCACCGTGGAAGGTTGGATGGACTGTCCGGCGACCGGTGGCGGCTGGGGACGCGGCGCGGGTCGATGCAGCTACACCGTCTACTTTCGACTGGTTTTCAGCGTGCCGATGAGCGGCTTTGGCATCTGGGAAACCCAGCCGCCGCCCGACGCTTTGCAGGAAGACCGCCGGCGGCGCGAGTGGGTCAGCAAGGGGAACGACCCGAAGACACTTCCCGCGCTGCCGGAGCCCGTCACGACCATTTGGCGCGACCGAACCGAGATGACGACCGAGGCCGGCGGTTTCTTCATCGAGTTCCCCACGACGTCCCGGCAGACGGTGATCGCTCGCGCCGGCATCTCGTTCACCAGCCTCGAAGGCGCCGCGGCAAACCTGCAGGCCGATGCACCCACCGACGACTTCGATGTCGTACTGAAAGCGGCCCGCCAGCGCTGGGCCGACGCGCTCGGCGTGATCGACGTCGAAGGTGGCACGCCGTCGCAGCGGCAGATCTTCTATACCTCGCTCTACCGCACGATGGTCGACCCGCGGAGCATCTCCGACGCCGATGGTACGTTCCGCGCCATCGATGGCACGATTCAGCGCGCGGAGGGCTACACGCAGCGCACGGTCTTCAGCGGGTGGGACGTGTTTCGCAGCCAGTTCCCGCTGATGACGCTGATCGCGCCGCGCGTGGTGGACGACACGATCAACTCGCTTCTGTACGTCGCCCGAACCGACAACAAGGGAAAGCTGCCGCGCTGGGAACTGATGCTGCGTGAGTCGGGCTGCATGGTGGGAGACCCCGCGGTGCCGGTGATCGTCGATGCATACCGCAAGGGCATCCGCGGATATGACGTCGCTCAGGCGTGGCAGGCCATTCGCACGACCGTCACCCGGGACAAGAGCTGGCGTGAGTTCGGACATGCCACGGGGTCAAACGCGCTCTCGGTCACGCTTGAGAGCGCCTACGCCGACGCCTGCGCCGCGTGGCTCGCGGGCGAACTGCGCCATCACGCCGACGCGGAGCAGCTTCGACGGACGGCGATGAACTATCGCAACGTGTTCGACCCGACGATCGGCTGGATGCGGGCGCGGAACAAGGACGGCACGTGGCTCGACTGGCAGGGCGCGACCGTGCACGGTCAAGGTTGCATCGAGAGCAATCCGCTCCAGCAGGGTTGGTTCGTCCCTCACGACATCCCCGGACTGATCGACTTGCTCGGGCGTGATCGGTTCGTCGAGCAACTCACCCACATGCTCGAGCAGACGCCTGCTGACATGCGCTGGAACGACTTCTACAACCACGCGAATGAGCCGGTGCACCAGGTGCCGTTCCTCGCGACGTACGCAGGGGAGCCTTGGCTGACCCAAAGGTGGACACGCGCGGTGCTCGACCGCGCCTACACCACGGGCCCTTACGGCCTGGTGGGCAACGAAGACGTCGGTCAGATGTCGGCGTGGTACGTGCTGGCGGCGATCGGCCTGCACCCGGCGTGCACCGGCGAGCCGATTTACGTCATCACCAGCCCCCTGTTCGACCGCGCGACGATCCGGCTCGATCCGAGATACGCCCGCGGCGGGTCGTTCACCGTTCGCGCAAGTCGCGCGGCTCGGGACGCGGTCTACATCCAGTCCGCAACACTGAACGGCCAGCCGCTCCACCGCGCCTGGCTGACGCACGACGAAGTGACTGCGGGCGGAGAGCTCCTGCTGGTACTGGGCGGTAAGCCGAGCCGCTGGGGAGCGGCCCACGCGCCGCCCTCATCGCTCTTCACACCGATAGGCACGAAGCCCTGACGACTCTTGAGAGTGATGACCCACCGAATGAGGAGCTTGATTGCGAAACATGTCGAATCAATCCACTGGCGCCATGGCCCCACGACTCTGCCGACGTTTGTGGGTCTCGATCATGGTTTGGTGCGCCGCAACGTTTATGCACTCAGCCGTTTCCCGCATGTGCCACGCCGATCCGGGACAGATGGCGAGTTTGCTTGTTCGCACAGAGGACTCTGTGAATCAGTTGATCTCCCGAGTATCCGATCACCGTCAATCCGGCCGAGCCTTTCCAGCCGGCACTCGACTCGACGTGAGCCAGGGCGATGACTCCCTGACGTTCGTCCTGACCAATACGACCGACAAGCCGATCGTGGTGCGCGACATCGTGCTGGCAGACATCCCGCACGGGCTTCCGGCCGACGCACCGTTCTATGGCGAAGGCTTCAGCATGTTCGGCGGCACGGTGGGCACGCTCGGCAAGCCGATCGACATCGACCCACTGACCGATCACGGCCACTACAAGCTGCCTCAGCCGGCCGGATTTCGAACGGTTTACAATTGCCTTCGCGTGTCACCCGCCAACGGCCCGGCGACGTTGATCGGCTTCGCTTCCTGTCGGCGCTTTCATGGCCGCTTCAACGTCAATGACGAGCGACTGCAAATCGTCCTGAACGGCGAAGGCGTCGAGCTTGGGGCGGGCGAATCGTGGACGCTCGAGGAACTCTTCATCGCACACGACACCGACGCCGACGAGCTCATGACGAGATTCGCGGCGCGGATCGAGGCCAACCATCCGCGCCTCAAGTGGCCCACGCTGCCGACCGGTTGGTGCTCCTGGTACTGCTACTGGGCCGACGTGACGGCGGAGAAGATTCGCGCCAACCTCGCCGCGTTTCGCGAGCATCTGCCCGGCATTCGCTACATCCAGATCGACGACGGCTATCAGCCGCAGATGGGCGACTGGCTCGAGCCGACCGACAAGTTCAAGGAAGGCGTCGAGCAGGTCGTGCGCGAGATCAGGGACGCAGGGTTCGAGCCGGCAATCTGGGTCGCGCCATTCATCGCGAGCTCTGAATCGAAGCTCTTCAAGGATCATCCGGACTGGTTCGTGAAGGACGAGCAAGGCAATCCGCTGCCGAGCAGTAAGGTCACCTTCGGCGGCTGGCGACAAGGGCCCTGGTACATGCTCGACGGCACGCACCCGGAGGCGCAGGCCTACCTCGAACACGTCTTCCGCACGATGCGCGGCTGGGGCTGCACCTACTTCAAGCTCGACGCGACGATGTGGGGCGCGCTGCCTGCCGGCGTGCGGCACGATCGTAGCGCCACCAGCGTCGAGGCGTATCGCCGCGGGATGGATGCGGTGCGACGCGGCGCCGGGCCGGACGCGTTCATCCTTGGGTGCAACCAAGCCTACTGGCCGTCGCTTGGGACGATCCACGGGTCGCGCACGTCGTACGACATCAATCGCGACTTCAAGACCTTCGCCCGCGTCGCGCGTCAGAACCTGATGCGCAACTGGATGAACGACCGGCTCTGGTGGAACGACCCCGACTGCCTGCTCATCCCCGACCTCGACGTGCCCGCAGAGCAGAGCAAGCGCGTGAGCGCCGACGAGTTCAGCTTCCACGCCGCCGCCACGTACGCGAGCGGCGGGATGCTGCTCAGCGGCGATGCGGTCGTGAACTACACGCCGGCGCAGTGGGATTTGCTCAAGCGAGCGGCCGCGCGTCCGCCGATCGCGGCGCGGTTCCAGAGCGATGCGCTCGAGGTCGGCTTCGTCGACGAACCGACGCGACGCGTTCTGATCCTGCTCAACTGGACGGACGAGCCTGTCAATCGCCGGGTTGAACTGGGTGGCATCGGACGACTGACGGATTACTGGAACGATGCCGCCTTGGGTGCGTTTGACGGCACGGCAGAGATCGTGCTCCCGCCGCGCGCGGGGCGGGTGATCGTCGTCGAGCGCGAGCCGGCCCAGCCGGGCGCGGATCGTTCGCCGCGCGAAATCGACGTGCTCCGTCGGTTCCCGCCCGGGCTGATCGACTCGATCACCGGAGGCGGGCGTCCCGATGCCGCTGGGATGGTCGGCTTTAACAAGACGCAGTGGTACGAGGCCGGCATGCAGCGCGGCGCGATGTGGACGCTCATCGCCGCCGTGCTACGCAACGACGAAGCCGGCGTCGACGACGCGTGGCGCGCGATCGACGCGACGTTCGCGCGTCAGCTCGAGGACGGCGGATTCCTCAGCGTGCAGACGCCTGATGCGAGGCACGCGCCCGATCGCATGTCGCGCGTCACCACCGCGTTCTTCTGGTTGCAGGAGTTCTCGCACGCGATGCTCGTGCTGCAGCAGTCGGATCTGGCAAGCAAGTACGCCGACCGTATCGAGGCGCTCAAACCGAAGATCCGCCGGGCATACGCATTTGTGCTGGCCGACCTCGATCAGATTATCGCCGTCCACCGCAAGGCGACCAATCGACTTTTCATCGCCGCCAAGGCGTTCGGATTGGGCGGCGTTCTGCTGGACGATCCAACGCTGAGCGACGCTGCCCGTCGCATCGTGCGCGAGGCGCTGGCGCAGCAGGACGCCGCCGGGTTCTTCCCCGAGAACGGCGGGCTCGACACGGGGTACAACGCCGTTGCGATCCTGTTCGCACATACACTGGCGATCTACTTGAACGCCCCCGAACTTGACGCCGCCATCGACCGCGCGATGGCCTGGCAGCTTGAGCGCATCGACAACAGAACCGGCATTGTCGACGTCTCCCAAAACACCCGCACCGGCCGCGGGCAAGAAACGTACATGGGAAAGGTCAAAACTCTGAACTACGCCGAGATCGCGATGGCGATCGGCTTCCATAGCGCCCGCCGTAGTCAGCCCGATCTCATTCCGTTGGCCGAGAAGGTCTACGAGCAGCGGAACGCTCCGAAGTGAACGGCTCGAATCACCCAGGCGCAATCGCGCGGAGGCTCGTCATGATGACCAAACGTCTAGCGTGGATTGCTATCGGTTTCGCGCCATCAGCGGGGTGTGCTCGAACAGATGGACAGGTCGCAACCCAGGCCACGCCGACGAAATCTCCCATAAAGCAGCTCGCGGCCGCGCAGTCGGCCTACGTCGAATCGCTTATCGCTAGCATGACGCCCGACCAGAAGGTGGCGCAGTTACATGGCGTCTGGCTGAAGGACTTGATCAAGGACGGGAAGCTCGATCTAGAAGCCTGCCGAAAGCGGATCCCGCACGGTGTGGGGTTTGTCGCGCAGTTCAGCTCATCCACCACGCTCAGGCCCGACGAGCTGGCGAGCGTGGTCGCGGACCTGCAGCGGTATCTGATGACCGAAGCCGCGCCCGGCATCCCGGCGGTGTTTCAGGAGGAGGCGATCACCGGCTTCTCAGCCCGCGGGGCGACGACCTACCCGCAGCAGATCGGCATGTCGTGCACATGGAACGCAGAACTCATCCGCGAGAACGCGCGCACGACGGCGCTCAACATGAGGTTGGCCGGGGCGACGCAGTGCCTTTCGCCGATGCTCGACGTGATCGACAACGCTACTTGGGGCCGGGCCGAGGAAGGCTTCGGGGAAGAGCCGTATCTGGTGAGCCTGCTGGGGCTGGCGTTCATCGAAGGGCTGCAGGGAAACGACCTGCGCACCGGCATCGCGACGACGGCCAAGCACTTCGCCGGTTACGGCGGGCAGGACGAAGCGATCGGCGCGTTCATGACCGACACGCTCATGCCCCACGAGGCGGCGGTGCGACTGGGTAATTCAGCGGCGGTGATGCCGGGGTATCACCGGTTTCAGGGCGTGCCATGTCACGTCTCGCCGTTTCTGCTCTTGGACGTTCTGCGCGACCGATGGGCGTTCGACGGAATGGTGTGCGCCGACTTCGGCGCGGTGGGCCAGGTGCACGGCCAGTTCAAATACACGCCCGGCCCGCTCGAAACGGCCAAGGCCACCATGCAGGTGCAGATGGATGTCGAGCTGCCAACGCGCGACGTCTTCAATGTCCTCCCGCAGGCGATGCGCAACGGCGTGATCCCGATCGATCAGGTCGACCGATCACTCCACCGCGTGCTAACGCTCAAGACGCGGCTCGGGCTCATCGGCCCCGGCGCGATTGACACGACGCGCGCCAAGCCCGGCCCGCTGGACTTCGATCCGCCCGCGTTCCAGCAGCGCGCCGAAGAATCGGCACGGCAGTCGCTCGTGCTGCTGAGCAACAACGGCCTGTTGCCGCTGAAGGCGGATGGCGACGGCGCGGTGCGTCGTGTGGCGCTGGTCGGGCCGAATGCGGATTCGTACTACGCGCTGCTGGGCGATTACACGTATCAGATGATGGCCGAGTTCTGGTGGCGGCATCCGGTCGACGCATCGTCCCCGCGACTGGTCACGCTGCGCACCGGTCTGCAGGAGCGATTGCCGCCGGGCGTGACGCTCGCCTATGAGCGCGGCTGCGACTGGACGGCCCCGCTGCGCACGAACCTCGCCGGTGAGACGCAGACGCTGACCGAAGGCGACCAGCGCGCCCGCGACAACGCCAAGCACCCGCTCGAACAACACCCCGCGCCCGATCTCGATCGCGCGCTGAAGATCGCCGCCGAGAGCGACGTCATCATCGCCGCGGTCGGCGAGACGCGCTATCTCTGCGGCGAATCCGTTGGCCGCAAGGGCATTGCGCTCCCCGGCGAACAACAGCAGTTCGTCGAGCAACTCCTCGCGACGGGCAAGCCGGTCGTGCTCGTCGTCTTCGGGGGCAGGCCGATGGTGCTGACCGACATCGCCGACCGCTGCGCCGCCGTCGTTTACGCGTGGTATCCCGGCCAGGCCGGCGGGCACGCCGTCGCCGATCTCCTCTGGGGCCGCTTCAATCCTTCGGGCAGGCTGACAGTCACGCTGCCGCGCCACGAGTCGCAAGTCCCCATCAGCGCCCGCCAAGGCTACACCGCTGAGAAGTCGCCGCTCTTCCCGCTTGGCCACGGGCTGACCTTCACGCGATTCGACTATGCCGATCTGAAAATGCCCGGAGAGATCGCCCCGTCCGCCGACGCTGTGGAGGTCTCGTTCCGGCTCACCAACACCGGCGCCCGTGGGGGCGTGGAAGTCGCACAGATTTACGCCGCCGCCCGTGACTGCCAGCCCGGCGAACCGGCCCGTCAGCTCGTGGGCTTCGCCCGCTGCGAACTTGCGCCCGGCGAATCGCGCGACGTGCACGTGCGAATCGCGCTGGATCAACTCTCCCGCTTTGTCGACCTCGATCGTCTGAGCGTGCGCGCCGGCATGTACGCCGTATTCGTCGGCGCATCAAGCACCGACGTGCGGCTATCAGGCGACTTCTCGATCGCTCGGCCACGAACAGTCGACGCACGGAAACGCAAACTGTTTAGTGAGGTACGCCAAGCCTCGAACACCAAGTGACACGGGAGGATTGGTATGGAGACGAACGCATCCGCACACGCTTCGGCGGTTCCGCCGACTCGGTTCTGCAATCCGCTGTCGATCCCGAACTATCCCGTCGGTCGGCTGGCGCGTGAGGTGAAGCGTGGAGATCCGGCGGCCGACCCGGGGCCGTGGCGGCTGGATCGGGCCGAGCAGTATCGGGAACTGGCAGACCCGTCGGCGATCTGGTGGGACGGGAAGTGGATCGTCTATCCATCGTGCGACATGGCGTGGGTGAGTCACGACGAGGGGCGGACGTGGGCGCATCGGCCGTTGAACGTTCGGGATGTCGGCTACGCGCCGACGGTCGTGCGGCATCGGGGGAAGTTCCTGCTGATGGCGTCGGAGTCGGCGATCTATGCGGCGGCGGACCCGCTGGGGCCGTTCGAATCGCTCGGCAAGGTGGAGATGACTCGCACGCCGGGCGTGCCGGGGTTGAGCGACCCGATGCTGTTTTCGGACGACGACGGCCGGCTCTATCTGTACTTCGGGACGACGTCCAATGGCGGGATCTGGGGCGTGGAGTTGGATGCGGATCGGCCGACGCGGACGGTGGGCAAGCCACGGGAGTTGATCCAGTTTCAGCCGGTCGCGCATCCGTGGGAGCGGGCGGGTCATGCCAACCAAAACCCGGCGTGCGGATGGCTTGAGGGAGCGTGGATGCTGAAGCATCAGGGGCGGTACTACCTGACCTACTCGGCAGGCGGGACGGAATATCGCGGATATGCGATGGGGTGTTACATCGGTGAATCACCTCTGGGTGAGTTTCGGGCGCAGCGGCGGAACCCGATCCTGCGGAATACGCATGGGCTGGTGATCGGGACGTCGCATGGGTGCGTGGTGGCGGGGCCACGGGGAAGACTGTGGGCGTTCTATACGGTGCTGGCCAGCGTGGCGCATTACTTCGAGCGACGCATCGGAATGGATGTGGTGGAGGTCGACGAGCAAGGCGAGCTCTGCGTGCCGACGGCCACATCCACGCCGCAGGCGCTGCCCGGCGACGCGGAATCGGAGCCGTGGCTGCCGTTGAATCTCGGTGAACGGACGACCGGTTCGACCAACGCGCCGAACCTGACCGGACGGTTCGCGGTCGATCACGCGATCCACACCTGGTGGCAACCGGCCGACGGCGATGAGACGCCGACGCTGACGAGCCGGCTGATCTGCCCGTCGACAGTGCGCGGCGTGCGCGTGATCTGGCGCGACGTCGGCTTGGACACCACCCGTGGCGTGGTGGCAGGCCCCATGCGTTATCGCGTCGAAGCCGAGACGACGCCCGATGCGTGGGTTGTTCTCATCGATGCAAGTACGAACGAGCAGGACATGCTGATCGACTACCGCGAGTGCACGCCGACACGAGCAACGCGCGTGCGGCTTTCCATCGTCGGCCAGCCCAATGGCATCACGCCGGCGGTGACGGACTTCAGCGCGTTCGGGACGATGGATTATGGCATCGAAGCCGGCCCAGGATGAGCGATGATGAACCAATCCCAGTCCTCCATCGAACGCGACGCAACGTCGTCCGCGATAGCCACAGTCGGCTGGCGCATGAGCGTTCAGCACTGGGCGAATCGTCGGGTTCCGCTGTTCGACGCGCGCCCCGCAACTTTAGCATATCAATTTCACGGATGCATCCATGAATGAATACCCACCCAACAGTCCTCCAGCAACACGATACACTTTACCGGTAGCCAACGGCTCTGTCCTCGATCTCGTACAAGAAATCGTCGTCGACATCGTAGGCAATGTCTACCAAACTGCCGAGATCAGTAATGATTTCCGGACCGCCGACAGTCTCACAACAACCCAGTTCGACGATGGCGCGATAATCTCCGGGGTCGCCTGCACCGACGCATGGAAAGCCGTATCCCCAAAGACCATTTCCATTGCAAGAATGATCTCGCCAATAGCACTAAATCTTGCCTGCTCTACAGTAGTTAGCATGCCGTCGGTTCTGACAAGCTCATTCTCAACTACTGGCGTGTTCCGACCCTTCTCGAACAACTCGCGTTGCATGAATGACTGATCGCCGGCGGCTTCATCCGCCCTCCTGCTATCGACGCGCGACGCGAAATCGGCTAACTCAGTATTTCGCAATGGCCGTCAACTGTGACGGCTGATTCCGTCAACGTGTTTTGTCCCGGAGATTGAACAATGTCCTCGCGTCAGCTTTCCGCCGTGCTCTCGGCTGCTACCGTCTCCGTGGCCGTCTGGGCAGGGCTATCACACTTTGCAGTTGCGCAAGTGAGTTCCACACCTGCCGCGCCCGCTGCCGCAACGCACGGCGAGCACAAGCACGTTGGCTCGATCGTTACGAAGGACCTCAGCGCCGCACAGACGATGTCCATCATCGAGGCCGCGGTCACCAAGGCCGCCGCCATCGGCACGAAGATGGATATCGCTGTCGTCGACGCAGGCGGCAACCTCAAGGGCTTCCTCCGCATGGACGGCGCGTGGATCGGCTCGATCGACATCTCCATCAAAAAGGCCAAGACCGCCCGTTTCTTCGACATGCCCACCGGCGAGATTGGCAAGCTCAGCCAGCCCGGCGGCCCGCTCTACAATATCGAAGTGAGCAACGGCGGCCTCATTTCGTTCCCCGGCGGTGTGCCGCTCAAGGACGCTGACGGCACGATCATCGGCGCGATCGGCGTGAGCGGCTCGTCGGTCGAAAACGACCACGCAGTCGCCGAAGCTGGCGCCGCCGCTGTGAAGTAACGCGCCCGCTTTCCAGCAACAGCCTTCTGGGCGTATGCAAGGTGCCACCACAGTCGAATCAGGCGAGGCTCAGAGACGTGCGTTGCGAGTAATCCGTCGATCTTGATTTGAAACGTTATAAGTAGGTATAATCGGCTGAGGTGGAACTGGCTGCGGAGTCAGTCGATTTGGTGTGCGCTTGCTGCGGAGGTCGGGTCATGCTCGTGATCGAACCGAGGTTTGCGTCCATAGCGTGGGTGCGTTTGGCTTGCCTGGTGGTGGCATTGCTCGCGCTGCTGGTGACGCCGGCGCTGGCGCGGGCACAGGCGACTGAAGCCCAGGCGGCGCCGCCGGGCGGACAGGTCGTGCTCAGCGGCGCGTTGGCCGAGAAGCTCGTCGCGGCGTCGGCGAGCGGGTCGATGCAGGTCGTCGACGTGACCGATCTGCCGGGTGTCACGAAGGCGATGCGGTTCAGCGTCGAGAAGGTGGGCCAGCCCTGGGACGTGCAGACGGCCATCCCTATCACGCGCGACATCGCCAAGGGTGAAGTCTATCTGATGAGCTACTGGGTGCGGACGATCAGCACGCGTCACGAATCGCAGCAGGGCAGCCTGACGGTGAAGGTCGAGCAGGTGAGCAGCCCGCACAAGGGTGTGGCGGGCGGCGGAATTTCGTTCACGAATGAGTGGACGCGCATGTGGGCACGCGGCGCTGCGGCCGACAACCTGCCCGCAGGCAGCACGTCGCTCAAGATCTTCGCCGGCGACGCGCCGCAGGTGATCGAGATCGCCGGAATCGAGGTCTGGACTTACGGCGTCGGATACGACCTGAGCAAACTCCCGTTCACGCGGATGACGTATGTCGGCCGGGAGCTTGACGCGGCCTGGCGCGCGGAAGCGCAGGGGCGGATCGAAGCCATTCGCATGGCGCCGATCTCGGTGCTGGTGATCGGTCGCGACGGCCAGCCGGTGCCGAATGCGACGGTCGAGATCGAGCAGACGAGGAACGCGTTTCAGTTCGGCATCGAGTTCAGCACGCGGAAGGTTGTCGATCAGAAAGACCCGTACCTGAAAGTGCAGCGCGAGACGCTGCCGAAGCTGTTCAATACGCTGGTGCTGGGCGATTTGAAATGGCAGCCGCGGCTGGGGGAGTGGGGGCCGGAGTTCGATCCGGCGTTCACGCCACGGGCCTTGAAGTGGGCGAAAGAGAACGAACTGTCGGTGCGCGGGCACGTGATGGTCTGGCCGGGCACGCAGAAGGACTGGGGCAACCTGCCAAAGTTTATTCGGCAGATGAAGGACAAGAACCCCGACCCGGCCGCGATTCACCGGCTGGTTCTGTCGCACATTGACGAGATCGCTGAGGGCACCAACGGCTACATCGACGAGTGGGACGTGGTGAACGAGCCGCGCGACAACCACGCGCTGATCGACCTGTGCGGCTACCCCGCGATGGCAGAGTGGTTCAAGCGGGCCCGTGCCCGCATGCCCGGCGTGCGGCTGGCGGTGAATGATTACTCCATTCTCAGCCAGCGCAACGACGCGAAGACGCACGACATCTACGAGTTTTACATCAGTAAGCTTCTGGAGAACGGCGCGCCGCTCGACACCATCGGCATGCAGGGCTACTTCGGCATGCTCGTACCCACGCCGGAGCGCATGCTCAAGACGCTCGACCGATTCGGCAAACTCGGGCCGATGATTCGCGTGACCGAATTCCACATCAAGGGCGACGACGAAGACCTCAAGTGCGATTTCCTGCGTGACATTCTCACAGTGCTCTACAGCCATCCGAAGGTCGACGGATTCAACACATGGCTGGGCATGCAGAGCTACGTGAACCCCGACGGCTCGCTCACTCGGCTTGGCAAGGTGTTCAGCGATCTGGTGCACGGCCAGTGGCACACCCGCGCGACGTTGAAGACCACCGCCAATGGCACGGTGAAACTGAACGGCCACCTGGGTCGATATCGCGTACGCGTTAAGACCCCCGATGGTCGTGGCGAAGAGCAGTGGCTCACGCTCCGCAAGGACAGCCCGGGGCTGATTGTAACCGTTCGCTGAGCAGCGATGATCGAAGCGGAGCTGGCTCAATGGCAACGCACGACAAACACGCTTCGTGCGAATCCCGCCTCGCGATCTCGCGCCGCTCGTTCCTCGTATTCGCTTCAAGCGCTGTATTCATGTCGCACTTCTTCCCGGGCGACAGCATGGCGAGCGAGCGCGACTTCCCCGAGTGGTCAGCCCCCAATGACAGCATGATCTGGGAGAGTCAGGATGCCGGCGCGGCGGAGCCGGGCTATCGCGTGTTTCGCGGGCGCGTCGAGTTGCCCAGTTCGTCTCGGGCGGGTCGGCTCTCGATCTTCGCGGACGCGAGGTATGTCCTGTGGGTCAACGGCCACTACGTCGGCCGTGGGCCGTGTCGGTTTGATCCGAAAGCGCCTGAGTTCGACACGCACAATGTTCAACCGCTGCTCCGTACGGGTTCCAACGTCGTGGTTGTGCTCGTGCTGTCGAGCGTAAGCAACGGCAAGACCATGAAGCATGCGCCGGGGCTGAGCGTGCGGCTCGACGTCGAGTGTGAAGACAGGTCGCGCGTCTCGCACGTGTCCGATGCGACATGGCGATCGAGCCGCCACACACGTTACGGATCGCCCCGCGTCAGATGGGGTTCGATCAGCGACAACATTGACGGGCGGATTGATCAGATGGAGTGGGTCGACCCGGCCTTCGATGACGAAACGTGGGACCGCGCGGTTCGCGTCGATGGAGGCGAGTGGGGCCCGATCGTGGGGCGACGCATCCCACTGCTGCGCGAGGAGACCCTCGCGCCGTTACCCGTGGGCGTTGTGTTGCCGGTGTATCTCAAGGCCGGCGAGTCGGTCGTCTTCGACATCGGGCGCATGGCGCAGGGCTTCGAGATCGTTGATCTTCAAGCCGACGCCGGCGTCGAGCTTTCCGTCGAGCACTTTCAGCGTTTCTTCGATGGACAGCCGAAGGAGAGCTACGGCGCCGTCACCCGCTACACGACGCGCGACGGCCCGCAGCACTTCATGGCCATCGACAGCTTCGGGTGTCGCTACCTGACGTTCGCTGCTGCAAATGGCCCAGCTCGGATCGATCGTGTGGCGTTCGTCGACCGGGGCTAACCGTTCGCGCACGTCGGCAAATTCGAGTCGAGCGACGAGTTCTTGAACGATCTCTGGCGGCGCAGCGCGCACACGATCCAGCTCACCAGCGACGACGGATACATGGACTGCGCCCTGCGCGAGCGGGCTGAGTGGATGGGCGACGCTGCGGTGGTGCAGTACCCGGTGAGCCGCGTCATCTTCGCCGGGCCCGAGACACCGCACCGCAGCGATCCACGGCTGATGAAGGGCATGATCCGCCGAATCGCACTAAGCCAGCTTCCCGACGGCCGGCTCAAGGCGCACCATCCCTCCGATCGTTTCGACATCCACGCCTACATCGAAGACTACGCTTGTTTGTGGGTGCAGACCGTGCGCGAGGTGCATGAGCACACGGGCGACCTGGAGATCGTCCGCGAGGTCTGGCCCGCGCTGGTGAAGCAGATGAATCTGCTCCTCTCGACGCGTCAGCCGAGCGGACTTGTCCTGGGCCGCGAGTTCGTCATCTTCGACAACCCGCTGAAGTACAAGGTGTGCCAGGGCGCGACGCTCAACGCGTTCGTCTACCGTGCGCTACTCGACGGCGCGATCCTTGGCGACCTACTCGGCGAACGCTACATGGCTAACCGTTACCGTCAGGCCGCATCGGAGCTGCGCGACGCGTTCAATCGCGTGCTGTTTGATGAACCGACTAAGACCTATCGCGCGGCCGTGCTCGACGATGGCTCGCTCCACCCGCCAACCGCGCATGCCGCGCTGCTGGCGCTTGATCGCGGAATCGTGCCGGCCGATCTCATCGAGTCCGTCCGCGCGTGGCTCTTCGCCAACTACCGTGCGCGGGGCGGTATCGACTTCCCCTACACCTACTTCTGGATGTTCCACCAACTCTACGCCGCCGACACGCACGAGCGCGACGTCGAAATGCTTCGGCAGATGCGCGACAAGTGGAAGCCGATGATGTCGCGCACCGACACCGGCACGCTGATCGAGTCCTTTGGCGGCGGCGAGGCGTGCCACAACTTCGGCGCTTCGCCTGCGTACTTCCTCAGTGCATATGTCCTTGGCGTTCGCCTGGACGGCCCGGCGTCCGACCGACTCCTGCTCATCGAGCCGCGACTGGGCGACCTAACGCAAGCAGCAGGCACAGTGGTCACCGAGCTGGGCTTGGTTGAGGTTTCATGGGCCCGCCGTGACGGCGAAATACGGTTCAGCGTGCAAGTCCCCGAGGGAACGACGGCCACGCTGCGTCTTCCCGGTGTCGCGCCCGATTCCGTGCGCATCAACCAGGCTCGACCAGAGATCAGGCAGGCCGGAAGGTGGACCAACGTGTCGCTCCAAGCTGGGAAGTTTGAAGGGCGGGCGACAGCGAGCTGATCGGCGCGGACTTCAGCGACCGTTTGCTCATCGGCCTAACGAGATAGGACGCCGGGAACGGGCTCCGGCGTCCTCATGGTTTTTCAACTCTCGGCTTGGTTCAGCCCCGCATGTCTCATGCCGCCTTGGAGAACTCGCTGAAGTCCGCTGCTGCGGGCTTGCGCGCGTCGCCGTCCAGAGGAATGACATCGCGTGCGCTCGGCGCGTTCGGGTTCGCACGGGACGAGCCCTGACGGGTCTGCCGTGCAGCCGCGGGCGCTGCGCGCCGCGTCGAGGGGGCGGCAAGTGCCGCCGGCGCGGCGATGCTCAGTCCGGATTTCGGCCCGCCGACCAGCGACTGCAGTTCGGTCACGCACAGCCGCATCTGCTCGGCCTGGCTGCTGAGTTCCTCGCTCGCGGCAGCCGTCTCCTCGGCGTTGGCCGCGGTGGACTGCGTCACCTGGTCCATCTGCGTGACGGCCTGGCTGATCTGCTCGATGCCGGACGACTGCTCCTTGCTCGCCGCGGCAATCTCGTTGATCAGGCCGGTCACCTTCGTCGTCGACTCGGCGATCTGGCTCAGGTTGCTCGCGACGGTCTCGGCGATCGCGACGCCGTTCTTGGCCTTGCCGACCGACTCCTCGATCAGCGACGAGGTGTTCTTCGCCGCCTCGGCGCTGCGCATCGCGAGGTTGCGCACCTCTTCTGCGACGACTGCGAACCCCTTGCCGGCCTCGCCAGCACGGGCCGCCTCGACCGCTGCGTTCAGCGCGAGCAGGTTCGTCTGGAAGGCGATCTCGTCGATCGTCTTGATGATCTTCGCCGTCTCGCTGCTGGCGCGTTCGATGTCGGCGATGGCGCTGGACATCTTGCCCATCGCATCGGTGCCGTCGGTGACGGCGCGCTTCGCCGTCTCGGCGAGGGCGTTCGCCTCCTGCGAGGTGTCGGCGTTCTTGCGGACCATGCTGCTCATCTCTTCGATCGATGCGCTTGTTTCTTCAAGGCTGGCCGCTTGTTCGCTGGCACCCGAGGCGAGGTTCTGGCTCGATCCGCTCACCTGAGCTGCTGCGGACGCCGTCTGCTCAGCGCCGGCGGAAAGCGTGGCGACGATACGGTTGACGGGCTTGGTGATGCTGCGGGTGATGACGATGGCCAAAGTGACGCCCACCACGGCGGCGACGCCGAGGCCGGCAAGCACGACTGTGGTCGCGCGGGTCAAGGATGTCGTCGTCGAGGTCGCGAGTTCCTTCGTGCATTCGAGACCTTCAGCGGCGATCTCGTCCGCCGCCTTCGCGATTGCCTCGCCCGCTGCCATGCGGCGCTTCGCCACCTCGGCCAGCGCCTTCTCAGCTTCGTAGAACTCGTTTACGCTCGCGGCGTAACCCGATGCGGCTTCCACGAGCTTGGCGGCGTGTTCCTTGTGCTCTTGGACGACGAAGCTCGACTCGAGCTGCCGCCCGAGCGTTTCGACCTCTTTCAGCTTCTCGATCGCGGGCTTGAGGTCCTCGGGGTCGCGGTCTACCTGCGCCTTGAAGTTGGCGATGCGGGCCTGGTTCAGCAGGTTCCGCGCGTCGCCGAGCCGGTCCACCTTGGTCACGCGGTCCGCCAGCGCGGCCGCTTCCGCACCATCGGTGATCTGCTTGTTCAGCAGGCGAAGCTGCTCGTTCTGCAGCGTCTCGAGCGCCGCCACGGCCGCGGTGGCCTTCTGGCCCATCGCATCGCGGATCGACGCCTGCCGCTTGATCTGCGACTCCGTCGCATCTGTGCCGGCCACTAGTTCCGTGTAGGCTTGGTCCAGCGTCGTCATCTGGTCTTTGAGCTTGTCAAGGTCGGGGAATTGGTCGACGAGCGCATCGACGCGGGGCATCACATCGTTCTTGATTGCAGCAAGCTCCGCGCGGGCCTTGGCGAGGTAGCTTTCGTCGCCGGTGAGCCCGTACGTTCGGACGCTCAAGCGAGATTCGTTGACATGGCGGTTCAGGTCGGTCGCAGCGTCCACCTCGGGAACGAACTTCTGCGAGAGGTCGGTCGAGCCACTGATGACAGACCGCAATTGAACGACGGCGGTGCCGCCGAGGACGCAAGTGATCGCGAGCATCGCGACGAATCCACCGGTGAGTTTGTGGCTAAGCTTCATGTTAAGGCATTCCTTTTCGTGTACTTGAACAAACGACATCGTTCGGATGGCGGCATCGCGTCAGGCAAACTACTCTTCTCTTCGAGCAAAACGAACTGCCGTGAACTAGACCCAACGAATCCGGTCATAAGGCGACGTGCGGCGGACCGATCACGCGATCGATGTCCGGCAGGATTTTGACTGACTTGCCCGTCTTCCCCATGCCCAGAGTGAAGTCCGACTCGGCGAGTTCCCCGAACGCGGGTGGATCCTCAATGTTGGCCTCGTCGATCTGGAGGACCTCGCTGACCTTGTCGATGACCACGCCGACCGGAATAGTTCGCCCTTCGGCCTGGACGTCGACCACCACGATGCAGTTCTCGTCGGTGAGCGGGTGCTCTGGCATGCGAAACTTGCTTCGAAGGTCGACGACACTGATCACCTGCCCCCGAAGGTTGACGATGCCCTTGACGTAATGCGACGCCCGCGGGACGGCGGCGACCTCGATGTACTTGATGATCTCCCGAACCTGCTGGATCTGGATGCCGAATCCTTCACGGCCGAGCGAGAACGTCAGGTACTTACTCGTAAGGTTTGATGCTTCAACACACTGCACACTCCGGATTTCGGCATCCAAAGGGGTCAGGATTAGCGACCGAACGGCTCAAAACGAGCTGAATATGGCTGTTTATATCGATGTAAGTTAGCATTTGAACTGAGAGGCGATCGGCGATCGGCTTCAAAGCCGCAGCCGCCGAAGCAGAGGGCGGCCTGCCGGTTCGAGCCTCGACGAGGCGGACGAGATCGGTGGCGCACCTCGCAGGCGCATCTTCTGGGACGTCAACGTGCCCCTGTCCCGCCTAGGCCTGATCACGGTGGTGATCGTCTCTGTGATGCTGGAAAGGCACTAGGTGAACGGGAAACAACTCGGTGCGGTCAAGGGTTGAGCGTAGTTCAACGGAGCAAGCTGCCAATGCCGAAGACAGAATCGCCAGCCATTGAATCGTGGCTCGACCTCAAGTTCGGGCTCTTCGTCCACTGGGGTCCGGTGTCGCTAAGGGGCACTGAGATCAGTTGGAGCCGAGGCGGCCTGCGCCGCGACCGCTTCGGCGAAGGTCAAGTGCCCGCAGACGAGTACGACTCGCTTTGGAAACGATTCAACCCGACGAAGTTCGACGCCCGCGAGTGGGTCGCAACCGCGCGAGATGCGGGCATGCGCTACCTCGTCTTTACCGCGAAACATCACGACGGGTTCTGCATGTGGGACAGCGCGGAGACCGACTACAAGATCACGCGGACGCCCTTCGCGCGCGACGTGTGCGCCGAACTCGCCAGCGCCTGCCGGGAAGCGGGGCTAAAGCTCGGCTGGTATTACTCGTGTCCGGACTGGAATCACTCTGACTTCTTCACGCCGAGACACGCCGAGTACCTGCGGTACATGAAGGCTCAGGTGCGCGAACTGCTGACCGGCTACGGCAAAGTAGACATCCTCTGGTTCGATGCGGACGGCGGCGCGAACACGCCAGCGACATATGACGCTGAGTCGGTGATCGGGATGGCGCGCGAACTCGCGCCAGGAATCGTGATCAACCGTCGCTGCGGCGGCATCGGCGACTTCGAAACGCCAGAGCAGAAGGTCGGACATCACACGTCGATTCCGTGGGAGTCGTGCATCACGATCTGCCGACAGTGGTCGTGGCTGCCGAATGACGAGATGAAGTCGTTGGAGACTTTGCTGCAGACACTCCTGCAGTGCGCGGGCGGCGGGGGCAACCTGCTCTATTACGTAGGGCCGATGCCGACCGGAGAGATCGAGCCGCGACAGGTCGAGCGCCTGCATGCCATCGGCGGTGCGGTCGTGCCGATGGGCAACTCGTTCTTCAACACGCGTGCGGGCCCGTATCAGTACCGCACCGATCTGGCATCGATGTATCGCGGCGCTCAGGTGTTCGTGCACGTGTTCAAATGGGTCGACGCGGGGGCGGATCTGCTACTCGAGAATCTGCCCAGACAGGTGCTATCCGCCAAGCTAGTCAGCGGTCACGAACTCGCCTTTGAACAGCGAGACACCGGCATTCGGATCACCGTCAATCCCGAGTTGCGCGGTACTGTCTTCACCTCCATTCAGCTCACCCTTGACGGGTCGTGTTGACGATCAAGGCACGCTTCCGAGGGCTTGGCACCATGAATGCAATCACACCGAATCTGGCATGCGTACCGACGCTGATCGCATCTCTCGGGATTGCACTCCTCATCGCGATGACTTCGATGACCGTCGGATGTGCTCCCGCGAAGGCGACCGCCAATCCCATGATGAGTCTTCCCGTGATGCGCACCGTGCTCGATGCTGACGCGCTCCTCATGCCCACCTGTTCGAAGTTCGGTCGGGCGATCAACGGCGTGAGCTATCAGCAGGAAGCACTGCTGACGCACGGCAACTGGCAGTACGCGATCTGGTACACCCGCGCCGATCAGACCCTATTGCTGGCGCGGCGAAGCATCGACGGCCGAACGCCGCAGGGTTGGGAGACGATTCGCCTCGACGGATCGACGCTCGTCAACGGTGGGCCGCCGAGCGATCGCGCGGGGTACCGCACATGGAACTCGCACAACGTCGCCGTGCTGGGCATCTGCCCGGCCGATGGCACGGTCCACGTCTTCTACGACATGCATGCGAGCCGCCTCCGTTACCGGGTGAGCGTGCCTGGCCTCGCCGATGGCGAGGCAACATGGGCGGGCTCGTCGTTCAAGCCTGAACGGAGTTGGTTGGAGGCACCCGAGAAGCCCGTGCCCAGCATGACTTACCCTCGGATGGCCGCTGCTCCCGACGGCACGCTCGTGCTGCTCTACCGGGTCGGCGGCAGCGGGAACGGCGACCTCGTAATCCAGCGTTACTGTCGCGGGGCGTGGACAGCGCCGTGCGTGGTCGTCAATCGAAGTGGCGAATACGTCGACCGCTTCGGCACCTCGCCCGGCCGAAATGCGTACGAGAACGGCCTTTCCGTCGATCGCAATGGTGCTCTGCATCTCTCCTGGACGTGGCGAGAGCGCGACCCCGTGTCGAACCAGGGGATCGGATACGCCTTCAGTGCCGATGAAGGCAAGATCTGGCGCGCCGCCGATGGAACGGCCGTCGCCGACACGTCGAAAGGCGAATCGATCGGCGTCGGCACCGAGCACGTCTGGGTCAACGCCATGGACCGCTCGATCGGCACGGTGAATCAACAGGCGCAACTCGTCGATCACCAGGGCAGACCACACGTGGTGATGTTCCACCGCCGCGGGGATAAACCCTATCGCGAAGAGCAGGGGTTCTGGCCGAGCGGCGTGCAGTCCTACTTCCACTACTTCCACGACGCGCTGAACAAGATGTGGGTCCGTCGCCAGTTGCCGGGCACAGTGGGCACCCGGCCCAAACTCGGCATCGATCCGGCGGTCAACCTCTACCTCATCTACCAACACAAGGGCACCCTTACCGTTCAGCGCGCCACACGCGAAGCGCGATACGACGACTGGCAGGTCGTACACACTGAAAGGGGGCCGTTCACTGGCGAGATGCTCATCGATCCGAATCGCCTGCGGCGCGATGGCGTCCTGTCGATCTTCGCGCAGCGCGACGGGCCCGCGTCCGATGAACCCACCGGAACTGCGTTGGAAGTCATCGATGTCCGTGTCACTTCAATCGCGAAATGAGAACCGCCATGACTCAACTCTCGCTCACGATCGCCGTACTCCTCGCCGCAAGCACGGCCGCCGCTTCCATGTCTCCCATCAAGCTCTCCGAAGACCGGCGCAACTTCGTCACCGCGGATGGACAATCCTTCTTCTATCTCGCCGATACCGCATGGACGATTGCCACGCGGCTGACGCTGGACGAGGTCGACGAGTACCTCGCCGATCGCAGCGAGAAGGGATTCAACGTGGTGCAGTTGGTCTTCGTGCCGTGGGGCGCTCGGTCCGGCGGCAATCGCGCCGGGGCAAAGCCCTTCATCGATGACGACATGGGTCGACCGAACCCGGCATACTTCGACCACGTCGAGGCGGTGCTCGATCGCATTGAGGCGAAGGGGATGTATCCCGCCGTCGTCCCATTCTGGCTGGCAGGCCTGCCCGAGCCCGCGCCGAACGAGGCCCAGGCGTACCACGCCTATGCGATGTATCTCGGCCAGCGGTTCGGGAAGCGAGAGATGTTCTGGCTGCTTGGCGCTGATCGCGCGGCCGACCCCTATCTAGAGATCATCCGCGACTTCGCCGCCGAACTATCGCGCAGCAGCGGCCGGAAAGACTTGCTCATGACGCATCACCCGCAGGGCGGGCAGAGCTCGTCGCGATGGTTCCACTACGACGAGTGGCTCGACTTCAACATGATTCAGTCCGGCCACAACCTCGATCTGCCGCACTACCGACTGGTCGATGAGGACTACAAGCGTCAGCCGGTGAAACCAGTGCTCGACGGCGAGTCCGCATACGAAAACCTCGTCAACAACCTGCAGCAATACGAACCTGGCGCGAGGCTTGTGACCGCCTACGACGTTCGCCGGCAGACGTATCAGAACGTGTTCGCTGGCGCAGCTGGTATCGCATACGGCTGCTGCGAGATCTACGAGTTCTATCGAGATGGAGACGGCAAGGCGCGCTGGACGGTCGGCATCCCGTGGCGCGACGCGCTGAAGCTTCCCGGCAGCAAGCAGGTCGGCCATCTCGCGAAGCTCATCGCGTCCCGTTCGCCGCTGGACCGCATGCCCGCCCAATCGCTTATCGCGTCGCCGAATCCCGATGAGCCGGCCCGTCACATGAAGGCTCTGCGAGACAAGGACGGCCAATGGGCGTACGTTTACTCGCCGACGGGTGACGCCTTCAAACTCGATCCTGTGCCGCTGAAGCAGAATCGCCTGAAAGCACAGTGGTTCAACCCGAGGGACGGCCAGTCAGGCGAGGCGTTCCCAATTGCGGCGACGGCTGTCAGCGAACTACGTCCGCCCACGGCTGGGCCAGACCAGGATTGGGTGCTGATCATCGACGCGGGACGATGACGTCATGCTACTGTGCAAACCTGTGCGTGTGTGACCTCCGATTGATCGGACTCGTGTACTCGTAGACAGGCACGGTTCGATGCTCGGCCTGACGTTCGGCTCACCTAATCAAAACACGGAGGCTACCGATGCGTGAAGTGATCCGTTGGGGCATCATCGGATGCGGCGACGTCTGCGAGGTGAAGAGCGGTCCTGGATTCCAGCTGGCGAAAGGTTCGGCGCTGGTCGCCGTCATGCGTCGCGACGCGGCGAAGGCTTCAGACTTCGCTCGGCGTCACGGCGTGCCGCGTTGGTACGACGAAGCGTCGAAACTCATCGCCGATCAGGAGGTCGACGCCGTCTATGTGGCCACGCCGCCCGGCTCGCACCTCGAACACGCACTTGCGGTCGCTGCTGCGGGAAAGCCCTGTTACGTGGAGAAGCCGATGGCTCGCAACCACGCCGAGTGCGTTGCGATGAACGACGCGTTCGCTCGGGCAGGCGTGCCGCTCTTCGTCGCCTACTACCGTCGGCTTCTGCCGCGATTCGTGCGCGTGAAGCAACTGCTCGACGTTGGAGCCGTGGGCACGCTCACCGCCGTTGTCGTGCGACACATGCGTCGTCCGTCGTCCAATGCCGGATGGCGATTCGATCCCGCGGTCAGCGGCGGCGGGCTGTTCCTCGACGTCGGCAGCCACACTCTCGACTTGCTGGACCACTGGCTCGGTCCGCTCGAAGACGTGGCGGGCCACGCGACAAGCTTCGGCCAGACGCAGGTCGAGGACGTGGTGGGCGTCAGCTTCCGCACCCGCGCCGGCGCGGTCGGGATCGGCACTTGGGACTTCGTCGCCGATCGCGATGAAGAACTGGTTGAGTTGATCGGCACGCACGGGCGAATCCGCGTGAGCGTCTTCAGCGGCGATCCGGTGCAGCTGTTGAGGAGCGACAAGGTGGAGACGTTCGCCGAGCCCACGCCGGCACACGTGCAGCAGCCGTTGATTCAGGCGATCGTCGATCAGCTACTTGGCCGTGGATGCTGCCCCAGCACGGGCGTCACCGGCGCGAGAACCAACCGCGTGATGGACGTCGCGCTCGCCGGGTTCCGCGCCCGGCAGCGATTGTGAACAGATATTCCGACAGGGGTGTCAGCACTGCCATTCGCCGCAGACGGCGACGAGTAGTGATTTGGAGGACGTAGATTAGATCGTTATAAATCAATTCACGCGCGGCGTCCAGCTGGTTGCCGTTGCACCTTGTTCCAAAGTACTCCTTGAGCTGCATCGGCTCCTCCGATGTGCGTCGAGCAGACCCAATGACTCAATTCATGTGGATGATCTCCGCGGTAACGGTCGTCGCAGGTGCGTGCATGATGGCGGTAGGCCATCCGCGGGCGGCATTGCCGCTCCAGGGTTCGTCGGCCGAGCTGTTCGCGGCCGCGATGCGCGAGTACGACGCGCGTTGGGATGCGGACGAACGGCTCATCGGTTCGCTGAAGGGCGAGGACGGCGCACCGCACGGCGTTCGGGAATCGGCGTACTACGCGACGGCACTGCTCTTCCGTGACGGGCCAGGCGACCGGGAGCGGGCAGTCGAGGCGATTCGCGGCGTGCTCGGGCAGCAGATCAGCGAGCCCGGCGCGATCTATCACGGCACCTTCTACCGTCGGCCGCAGGAGCCCCGCATTGCGCCTGGTTCCAGCCCGACCGTGTGGAAGGACTACGACCCCAACTGGCGTCAGTTCGTCGGCTGCTGCTGGTCGATCATTTTGCTGAAGTATCCGGATCGAATCCCGCCGGACGTTCGCTCGGCGCTGCTGCGATCCCTTGAACTGGCTGTGGATGGTGAAGTTGCCGCACGGCGGCTTGGGCCGGGGTACACCAACATTGCGATCATGCATGCGTTCATCCTCGGCGTCTGCGCCGACGTTGCCCATCGCGACGACTTGCGGGCCGAGCGTGATCGATTCGTCAGCGAGGTGACTCGTCTCTTCCGTCGCACCGACACGTTCGACGAGTACAACTCGCCCACCTACTACGGCGTGGATTTCTTCGCGTTGAGCCTTTGGCGCGAACTGGGGACCACGCCGCAGATGCGCGAGTACGGCGAGGCGATCGAGCGTGACCTCTGGCTCGACACGGCTGACTACTACCACGCTGGTTTGCGAAACCAATGCGGTCCGTTCGATCGTACGTACGGCATGGACATGACGAAGTACGTCGCGCTGCAGGGTCTTCTGATTCGCATGCACCTTCCTGGGAAAGGCTCGCCGTTTCCGGAACTCGACGGGCCGATGGGGCATCGCCACGACTTCGCGGCGGCGATGATCTACCCGATCGTGCCGACGGCCATCCCGCCTACAGCACTTGAAAAGTTCGTCCGCTTCGAAGGCGATCGTCGTGTAGAGCGAACGCTGGGTGACGGCCGAGTCAGCACGGCGTGGCTGAGCAAGCAGGTCATGATCGGCGGTCAGACGGCCCCGAGGCCCCGAGACGTCACCGGTCCGGGCCACCAGTACCGCCCGGCGACGATGCACTGGCTTGAGCCCGGCGGCGAAGTGGCGTGGGCCGCCCTGATCAGGGGCGAAGCCGTCGGCGCGACGGCATCCGCGCGGGTGCTTCATGTTACCGCGACGGGGGGCATGACGTTCCGCATACTCTGTCCGCAAATCGACCCGAAGAAGCTGACGAAGGGCAGCTGGACGCTGCCGGGCTTGCGCGTTGCAATCGAGACCGATGCGTCTGACGTGGCGGTCAGCGTTGTCGAAGGCGGATGCGACGTGCACTACGTCGGTGCCACGACGCTACAGCTGTCGATCAGCGAAGAAGCGTCGGCGGCGAACCCGTGACGAGGAAATCGATGCACAACGAAACCAACTCTCCGGCGCCAAGCAGGCGCGACTTGCTGATCGCGACCGGCGCCTTGGCGTTGCACGCGGTCGCGCCGATCACAGGCGCCGCGCAGCCAGTCGTGGAGCGGCGATTGCTGCCGACGCCGTCGTCAGCGCCAGCGCCGAAGTCGGCGATGACGCTGTGGTACGAAGCGCCCGCCGCCAACTGGAATGAGGCCCTGCCCGTCGGGAACGGCCGGCTCGGCGCGATGATCTTCGGATCGCCTTTTGCAGAGCGGATCCAGCTCAACGAGGACACGCTCTGGGCCGGCTCTCCGTACGACCCGGTCAGCCCCGACGCGGCCGACGCACTGCCGGAGGCTCGCCAACTTGTCTTCGACGGGCAGTACAAGGCTGCGCATGACCTGATCGCCAAGCGGATCATGGCTCGCCCGCTTCGGCAGATGCAGTACCAGACGCTCGGCGATCTGCACATCGATCACTTCGATCCGAACGTCCCTTTGACGGACTACCGTCGTACGCTCGACATCGAGTCGGCCGTCGCGTCGGTGACCTACTCGCACGCGGACGTGACTTTCACGCGCGACGTCTTCGCCAGCGCTGTCGATCAGGTGATCGTGGTCCGTATCCGCGCGAGCAGGCCGGGCTCAATCAGTCTGAGCGCGCGACTGTCGACGCCTCACAAGGTGTCGCGTACGTCGATCGATGTGTCGGACGCGCTGTGTCTTGCAGGAATGAATGGCGGTTCAGATGGCATCGCCGGGAAGCTTCCGTTCGAAGCGCGGCTCGTCGTGCGGGCCACCGGTGGTGCGGCCCGCGCGCAGGACGACCGCGTGATCGTCGCCGACGCGAATGAAGTCGTCCTGCTTGTCGCGATGGCGACGGGCTACAAGCGCTTCGACGACCGCACCGCGGATCCTTTAGCTCATAATCGCGCAACGCTTTCTGCTGCGTCGGAGCGAGACGTTGAGACGATGCTTCGCGACCACGTCGCCGACCACCGAAGGTATTTCGACCGCGTGTCGATCGATCTGGGTACGACTGATGCCGCAATGCTGCCGACCGATCGTCGGGTTCGCGAGTCGAAGACGCTAGACGATCCTGCGCTCGCGGCGCTCTACTTCCAGTTCGGGCGATACCTTCTCATCGGCAGTTCGCGTCCCGGCACGCAGCCCGCCAACTTGCAGGGCATCTGGAACGACAGCCTCACCCCGCCCTGGGGCAGCAAGTACACCATCAACATCAACACAGAGATGAATTACTGGCCTGCCGAGCCGACGGGGCTCGGTGAGATGGTCGAGCCACTGGTGAAGATGGTCGAAGACCTCGCGATTACCGGTGCCCGCACCGCCCGCAGGATGTACAACGCGCGCGGCTGGGTGTGCCATCACAACACCGATCTCTGGCGCGCGACGGCGCCGATCGACGGGCCGTTCTGGGGAATGTGGCCCTGCGGCGGGGCGTGGCTCACCGTGCACCTTTGGGACCACTATCTCTACTCGGGCGACCTCGCTTTCCTTCGGCGCGTCTACCCGCTTCTGCGCGGCGCAGCCGAGTTCTTTCTCGACGCGCTCGTTGAAGATCCGAAGTCTAGATACCTCGTCACCAACCCATCGATCTCCCCCGAGAATGCTCATCCGTTCGGCACCAGCGTCTGCGCCGGCCCGACGATGGACAGCCAGATCATCCGCGACGTCTTCAATCAGGTGATCAAGGCCAGCGAGATGCTTGACGTCGATCCCGATCTCCGTTGTGAGTTCGCGGCAACACGGGACCGCCTGCCTCCCAATTCCATTGGCGCTCAGGGACAACTGCAGGAGTGGCTCGAAGACTGGGACTCCAAGGCGCCGGAGCCGCGACACCGTCATATCTCGCACCTCTACGGTCTGTTTCCCTCGAACCAGATCCACCCGCTCACCACGCCGGAACTCGCGGACGCATGCAAAGTCACGCTCGACCAGCGGGGCGACATCTCCACAGGATGGGCGATCGCATGGCGCATCAACTGTTGGGCCCGCCTGCTAGACGGCGATCGCGCGCACCGCATCCTGCGCCACCTCTTCGAGCCGACGCGTACCTATCCAAACCTCTTTGACGCCCATCCGCCGTTCCAGATCGACGGCAACTTCGGCGGCGCGAATGCCATCGCGGAAATGCTCCTCCAGAGTCAGAACGGCGAGCTTCACCTTCTCCCGTCGTTGCCCGGCGCCTGGCCTGAGGGCCAAGTGAAGGGGCTGCGCGGGCGAGGAGGGTTCTTGGTCGATCTGGCGTGGAAGGGGGGCACCCTCACCGAGGCGAGCATCGCAAGCCAGCTCGATGGCGACTGTAGGTTGCGGTACGGTCGTTCTACGATGTTGCACCGGATGGCCTCGGGCCAAAGGATCCGGGTGGACGTCGCGCTTCGCAAGGTGTGATTCAAGCTGATGTGCACGCGAGGTCGAGCCATCTCTGGTCCTGTGGATAGACCGCCTTCCATCGTGGCGGGTCGTTCGGGACGCAGCGCCACGGACAGCTGCTGCGCACGACTTACCGCATGGCGTCGAACACGTCTGGCAGGTCATGTTCGCGTTGCGGCGCGTCGTGGTCGTGGTTCGCCAGTCTCGGATTCGGTAGCAAGAAGTCGGACTCTTCGTCCATCACGTCACTCGAATAAGGCGTCCTTGCCACCCGCGCAGGTTCAGGGCCACCAAGCGACAAAGTCCAGAACATGTTCTGGCGATCAGCTCTAAACACTGTCTCCGGCCCCGTCTCGACGTCTCATGGGCCGCTCTGGTACCGCCCGATATCAACACCATGCCGCCGCGCGCTCTGCAGGAGATTCTGATACGTGGTCGTCACTTCGTGCTGTGCCTCGTTGCCGTCCTCGATTGCATCGCCCAACGCTGTGCCCAACGACAGGAATCCCTGCACGAACCCGTTCATGCCGCCGTACCGCGTCGCGACGCCCTGCATCTTCTGCCACGCCTTGATGTGATCCCGATAGGCCTCTTGGAAGTCTTCAGGGCAGCCGGAAGTATCGATCGCCTGCATGCCGTCGACGACTCGCCCGATGATTGGCGACGCGTCCCAGTACTGGTCGCCGAAGCCTGCGGTGGCTGCGATCCGGGCTGACGACTCTCTGTCGGCATTCAGGACGCGCACAATGCTGTCCTGATAAGTGGGACCGTTCGCCCAAGAGAGGACTCCGCCGCCGATCGACTTTCCGATGTTCCAGAGCGCGGGCACGGCAAAGATGCCGACGCACAACCAGAACGCGACGATGAGGAGCTTGCCCACTGTGGACTCCTGCAGCCAACGCTCCACGCCGGTCGGCGGGGCAGATTCGGCAGAAGCCTTCACCGGCATCGGCGAACTGGCTGGCGGCGGCGGCGGAAGGTCAGAGCTCCGCATCGACTTCACGGCACTTGCAATAGGCGTCCGCGAGAGGGGTTCCCAGCCGGGCATTCCCTTGCGCCAGAGCAGCGTATCTGCGGACAAAGCCAGCCCGCGCAGTTCGTCGATACTCAGCGGGCCCATCGCGACGCCGGCCTTCAGGTAGTGCCAAACCCGCTCGTGCGACTCGTTCAGATTGTTTGATGCATCAGCCATGGTTACTCCATGCACGTGAGATCGTGACGCCGATCAATGCTGTAGAGGCGAATCCAGCGATCACCAGCACGATGGACAACACCAGCAGCCGGAGAGCACCGCCACGTTCCAGCGGCACGATCGCGCGGGCCGCCAGCGCCGGACCGAACGAGTCGGTCGTGTTGGTCGGCGGAGCATCCGGCACACGCTGGCCGAGCGGCGTGATTCGGATCCCGCACCGACTGAGCCTCCGGTTCGATCCGACGCTGACGGTGACCAACGCGACGAGCCACAACGGCGTGTTCATCGCCACGCCGATCAGCACCCCGACCCAGATCGGCCAGCGCAACTCTCGCACGATGCCGACGACCACTGCTGTGAAGAGCAAGTAGACCACGGCCAGCACGATCAGCGCAGCAATGCTGATGAAGGTCATTACGTCCGGTCCAGGCAGGGCCAGCCCCAAGAATGTCGGCTGGCTCTTGGACGACTGCCCGACGAACGCATCAATGAATGCCAGTACGATCACACCGAGGTAGATCGCGATTCCGAAGTTCAGCAGTCGGACCCAAGCGCCGAGCTTCTGCACCGACGCCCAAGTGGACGCGCGTCTCCAGCGTGGGTCGACGTCAGGGTCCGCGCCACATGGGAGGAAGAGTCGTCGCCCGCGTTGTCCGGACGGTCCATCCACTGGCGGCGGGATCGCCGCCAGCAACGCAGCCAGCGAGGGGACTGACTCCGCTGGCGCCCACGCATCCATGCCGTCGGTCCACACGGGCGTCGTTGGGACGAGCCCGCCGAGTCGGCGCAGGTCTTCGTACGTGTACGGCCCCGATGCGACGCCATTCAAGCAAACATGGTAGAGCCGGGAGAGCCGCGTCGGCGGGAGCGGCGTCACACTGCTACCGAGGGCGCAGCTACCTGAGCCGGAAGGGCTTGCCGAGGTGTTTGCCTGTTGCTGCTCGGTCATTCGCCACCCTGCACAATCACTCCTATAATGGGAGCACTCTTCGCCAGATTGGACACGCCCACTTGCAGATCGTTAGCAATCGGGCAGACCGATGCTGATCAAGCCGCGCAGATCAGGAAGCCCATGCCAACGCTCCCAAATCGGGAGCATTGCGATCAGCAGCCTAGCCTGCTCTCCGCGTGGGAGCAAGGGCTCAACATTTACCGTCGTACCGCGTCCTGTGCAGGCTGCTGCGCACGTGGCGCGAGGCGGCCAACTTGTCGCAGCGCGACCTCGCCGAGCGCCTGCGGAAGCCGCCGAGCTACGTGCACAAGTGCGAGGTGGCGGATCGGCGGATCGATCCGATCGAGTTGATCGCATGGGCCAAAGCGTGCGGCCTGAGTGGCGTCGATGCGATCCGCACGATCGAGACCGAGACGACCGCTGTAGCGCCGAAGCCAACGAGCCGCCGGGCTGCACGGGGCAAATGAGCCCATCTCGGCCAACACGCTATCCCGCGCTGCCCTTACCTAAAGTTCACCCCCGTTTGCGTCATATCTACCTGTAGGGGCTGCATAGCCCTCTGATCAGTCCGCGACGTAGTGGGCTGACGTCCCTCTCCCCATCCCACCCGCTCTTGAAGGGAGCGTCCCACCATGCCCAATCCCGGGCGTCGGCGGCGACGGCACGCGCAGGCTGCGCCGTCGCCTCAGCAGTCTTCTCAACGTCGTGCTGGTCCGAATCCGTCTGCAAGGAGGCACGCGGCAAAGCCCGCTCCGCCGTCGAACGTGTTCGTCGCGCTCGAACAGATGCTCGTCCGCGCGGCCATCTCCAACGACTTCGCCACGACCGGGCTTCAGGCCCTGCGCAACCAATGCAAGGGCCGGCGGCTCAAGCTGAAGGTGAAGGATCCGCCGCGGCAGCTCGTCGTGGCGGACCTGTTCTGGTCGCCGTTCCACTTCGACGTCATCCCGGCCGACCTCGCCGCCGCGCCGCAGTTGCCTCAACTCGTGCTGGAGTTGATGCGATACGTGCTGATGCGGCTCGGCGGAAGCTACAGCTGCGTGACGCGCTACACCGGCGGGCCGTCGCACTTCAGCTACATCATCCACTTGCGGTTCCACAGTCCGCCGCAGGATGCCTTCGGGACGCTCACGCCGACGCGGCGCATCGTCGAGATCGTGCTGCTGAAGCTCCGCACCCGGGATGTGCCGGGCCTCCTGGCGGATCTCCGCGCAGCGAACCTCTCCAAGCGGCGGGCGGCTCGCGCGGCTCGATCGACCGCGGCGACGGCGACTACACCGTCGCCGACTTCCACCTCTTCCCCGTCCAGCGCAGCAACGCCGCCCGCTGCGCCGCACAACAACAACAACTCTTCACCCTCTACCCCCAACCCATGACCCTCCACGACTTCCTCGATCACCTCCGTCAGCTCAACTCACTCCCCGATGCGGAACGACACCGCATCGCCATCGCTGCTGATGCGGATGCAGCACGAAGAGAGCACTGGTGGCTCCGCGCCTTGCTCGACAATCTCTCCGCGCTCGACGTCGAGTTCCCGCCGCTCGCGCCGGCGATCATGAGCGTCAAGTTCGCCCGGCGGTCTAGCGTGTTGCCACGATGTGCGACCCGGCACACCGTCGCGGTCTACGTGTTCACGCACACGCCTCGACGCAGTCGGTCTGGCCGCGGCGTCGGACAGCCTGCTCCCGTCATCGGCCCACGCCGGCTCGGGGCGCTGCTCGAACTCGTCCTGCAGGCGATCGACGACACGAACGATCCGTACCTGCACCTCACCCGGATCCGGGAGGCGACGCCGGCTGCACGCCATGCCCGACGTCCGGCGTCGCTGCGTAGCGACGCCCGGAGCAGGATCACCGCGCCGGCGATGCGGCGACCGTTCGGCACGGTCGAGTACCGCTATGCGATCCACCGCAGCGAGGCGGGCGAGTTGGCGATGCCGGTGACGCCCATGCCGCCCGGCTGGCCGCCCGCGCCGTTCAGCTCGCCGCTGGCCGAGGCGATGTTGCGATCGCTGACCGTGCTCGACGTGCAAGCATTCTTGCCGGCGCTCGACGTCGCGCAGGCGGTGTCGGCTGCGCGGCACAGCCGGCCAGTCGTCGGCGCTGCGTGACAATACCAGGACACTGATCTTGATCCTTCCCTTCAGCATGTCGGCCTGATCGCGTTCGCGATCAGGCGTCGACATTCCTCTTCGTTGCCTCTCGTCTGCAAGCGCGCCGCGTATCGAATGACACGGTGTGCGTGAGACGTCTGCTCATCAGGGGACCGCAGCGATCTCTGCCGCTTTGATTCGACATTCCGCGCCTGCCGCCGTGTGGCTCGTGCGCTGTGTTCTGCTTCTCTGCATCTGCCGCACGCATCCTCCGGAGCGTCACGCGACGCCTCCGCAGTGATCGCGCGCGCCTCCGTCAATTCGTGTCTTTCACTTCACCCATCAACCCAGGACTCCCCATGACCCCGTTCGACTTCCCCCAGCTCCTCACCGCTCCGCCGTCCGTCCTCTCTGGCGTCCAGCTGTCGCGATGCTCCGAGGACCCGAACGCGCTGCTCGCCCGTGCGCTCTATCCCAGCGGCGATGCCGGCCCGCCGTTGCCGTCCATGCGCGTCCCGCCGGTGCCCGGGACGGTGCTGTACCGTGCACTCTCTTTTCTCCACACGGTCCGCGTGCGCCTCGGCCAGCCCACGCAGCTCTGGCTGCTGCTCGACTTCTATGGCCACTGCTGGCGATTCTACGCGCCACTCACACAGTCGACCGGCAGCGCGATCCGGGCCGAGGTGAACCGGCGCGAGCTGTGCGAACTCGACCATCACCTCCGCCTCGCCGGCGTGATCGCCGACCTGAGCGAGGTGCGGTACGACCAATCGCAGACGCCCATCCCGATCGAGCAGCAGATCCCGGCGTTCGACGGCTACTTCTTCGCCTGCCACACCCGTTCATTCCTGCACGTCGGCGGCGCGTGCCGCATCGGCGGTGCGGCGTGCGCCGCCGCGATCGACTGGATGACGATGTTCAACGCTTTCGGCAGCTCAAGCGACGACTTCCGGATCGTCCGGCATGACGGCGACGCCATGTGAGCGTGGGTCTGGTGCGTTAAAACTGAGGCAAACTACCGCTCGCCAATCTACCGTGCCGGCGTAATCGACAGATCACGCCGTCACTTTCAACGGGTTCTGTTGCACGCTTCACGCACATGGCGGCTTGAAGCCTTGTAGCGCTTTTGTAGCGCTGCGAGGCTTGAGTCTTGGGGCGACCCCGATTGACGGCTGCCGTGCGTCGCGGTTATGTCTGCTAGAACAAGCGCGGGCGCAGCGTGTTGTCAGCGGTCAGAGAATCTCCCCCTCTCCGCATCCGAAGAACGGGTCGCCGTAAGTGGCGACCCGTTCGGCGTTTGGGAGGAGTCGCGCGAAGTCGACTGAGCAGTTGGCCCAAAGTTGGCCCAAGTTGCTGTCGAGCTTTGGTCTTGGTGCTGAGCAGCGTTAGCTGGCAGCAGCGACATTGCAATCGCTGTCGCGCACACAACGACACGGGCACTGAATTGTTGCCTCGCGTGGAGCGTCGAGGCTGGGTTGTGGACACACATGGGATCTCCTTCTGCCGGCGCTCGGCCGGCGGTTGGGTAACGGAACTGTTTGGGATCTCAGAACGTCAGCGACTTCATCTGTCGCTGCGACTCGTCGTCGGTCAACTGGTAGTACATGCTGCTCGCGGAGCCGTCGCCGGCGTGGCCCTGCCAGGCGTCGACGACGAACTGCGGCACGCCCTGATTGATGCAGTACGTTTTGAATCCGTGCCGGAAGCTGTGGGCGACGAGCCCGAAGAGGCGTCGGCCGACGGGCAGCCCGATCGCTTCGGCTGAACGGGCGACGGCGGCGTTCACCCGGCGCTCGGGCAGCGGCTTCTGCCTGCCCTCGCTGTTCACGCCGTTGTCGAAGACGAGTTCGTCGCCCCGGCGGCTCTGCAGGCGAGCGGTGAGGATCGGCAGGAGCTTGGGATGGACCGGGACCCGGACGAGACCGTGCTTCTTCGGGTCGCCGTGCGGGGTCGAACCGAACGTGATCCAGCCGCGCTTCAAATCCACGTCCGCAGCCCGAAGCCGCAGCACGTCGCCCACCCGGCAGCCGGTGAAGAGCAGGATGCTAAGCACCTCGCGCTCGTCGCCGAGCGTGCGGTTGACGACGTCCTTGAGCTGATCGATCGGCGGCGCGGGCTGCTTCGGGCTTCGCACCTCGCGAAGCCTGACCCGGGCCAGCGGGTTGCGCGGCTCGGCAGGATCGGCATCGCACCAGGCGCGGACGAACTCCTTCAGGATGATGGACTTGGTGTAGATCGTCTTGGGGTCGTTCTTCCGCTTCGTCTGCAGGTCGTCGCGGTGCGCGTGGAACTCATCTGCGGTGACGTCGCGCATGAGCTGCACCTTGCGGGCGGAGCAGGTGGCGACGAAGGAGTTGACGGCTTCACCGATCTTGGCGATCGACTTCGGCCTGACGCCGGACCGCTTCTTCTCGTCGATGAATCGCTTTGCCCAGTCCGCAACGCTGAGGCTGGAGATGCCGCGCGCACCGGCATGGCTGGCGGCGATCCGTATCTCAAGCTCAAGCGGTCGCTGGTGGCCTATCGATCGATGCGTGAGCGCGTGATGCGCTCGCCGGCGTTCGCGCGTCACGTCCGATGAGGCCGGTGCTTCGTACTTGCGATGCGCGTCATGCGTTAAGCGGTACGCGGTCGCGCATCCGAGGTCATCGATACCATCGGATTACTGAGACAAGGTCAGACACGACCGGAGGGAGGTTGACTTCAGATCGGGTTCCGGGCGATGGCTTGGCGATATCGTTCGTCGAGGCCGTTGCGGAGCTGCGCCTGCTCAGTTGGACTTCTCGCCAGGCTGAACTTGATGACGGTATCGCGTGGATCGGGCAAGGGAAGTGTCAACTGCATGGGGCGACCGAAGTTGAAGAAGACGTCGTCGGGCGCGTCGAAAGTTTGGATGCCGGGGTTCCAGTAGTCGCCGATGTGCACCTCCGTTCCGGTCGCGAGCGTACAGCCATTGCGTACGATGCCGCGCAGGCCGGGAAGGTTGAGGTGCCCGATGGCTGGCTCGGTGACGTGTGCGTACAGATGACGTCCATCGGCGGCCATCGTGTACCGACCCCATTCTGCCTTCTCGAATGGCGCTTCGCCGCAGCCGCGGATCGACTCGCCGTTCCGGGCAAGCCAAGCCCCAACCTCGTGAAGCGTTTGCGTCACTCGGGGATCGAGGTGGCCCCGCGCGTCGGGGCTGACGTTCAGGCACAGGTTGCCGCCCTTGCTGACGCAGTTCACGAGCGCTCGAATGATCGTCGATGCGGACTTGAACGCGGTGTCGTGCGGGTCGACGCACCAACTGTTGTTAATCGTGAACCAAGCTTCCCATGGTATGCGTTCGCCTCGCGCGTTGAGCACCGGCTTTCTGGGGATGTTTTGCTCGGCATGATCGAAGTCACCCGCGTAGTCGGGCAGTTCGCTCTGCTTGAGGGCTTCGGTGCCGAAGCGGTCGTTGACGATGATCGAGGGCTGCAGCTCGCGGATGCGCTTCATCAGTCGTGAGGCACCCCATTTGTCGCCGACGAAGTCCCAGTAGCTGAAGTCGACGTAAAGCAGGTCGATCGTCCCGTAGCGCGTGAGCAGCTCCTCGATCTGCCCGTGCATGTATGCGACGTAACTGGACCAGTCGCGGTTCTGATCGAGGACGCGCTGGCGCGGGTCGTGTCGCAGCGGGTGCTGGCGATCGCCGAAGACCGGGCCGTAGTCAGGGTGATGCCAATCGACGAGCGAATAGTAGAGGCCTACGCGGATACCCCGTTCGCGAAGTGCATCGACGTACTCGCGGATGAAATCGCGACGGGCGGCGGTGCGCGTCGACTTGTAGTCGGTGAGATCGCTGTCCCAGAGGCAGAAGCCGTCGTGGTGCTTCGCGGTCAGCACGACGTAACCCGCTCCGGCGTCGGCCGCTGTACTGGCCCACTCCCGGCAGCAGTCGGCGTCGGGGGCGAACTTGTCGAAGTAGACGGCGTAGTCGTCCACGCTCATCTGCCTGACGCTGCGGAGCCATTCCCCCTGTGCGGGAATGCTGTAGAGACCCCAGTGCAGCGACAGGCCGAAACGCGACTCGGTCCACCACTTCAGGCGCGCCGGCGTGGGCGCGGCGGGCGGTATTTGGAAAAACATGTTGCTCGTTCTGTGACCGGCGTTCGTGCGTGCGACCGTTACGTCTGCTTCGTCCTAGAAACGCTTGCTAGGCTCACTTCACAGCCCAGTTCGCCACGTCGTTGTAGAGAACGCCGCTCGAGTTCTGCATGCCCTTCTGGACGGCCTTCTGCGCGATCTGAGAGACGTGGCCGTCAACGAACAGGTAGTTCGCACCCTCGAAATGCCATCGGCCGGGCGAGCCCCACGGATAGCCGACCAGCTCTGGGAACGGCGTGAGCCAGCGGTTGTTGCCCATGGACTGCGAGTCGGTTTCCGTCATGTAGACGGTTCGGCTCGGCTGCTTGATGCGGGCCAGCTTCAGATCCTTGAAGCCCCACGAGATGAAGCTGTTGTTGTAAATGAACCGGTACTGAATCTGATAGACGGTCTTGTCGATGTCGCCGGTCCAGGTGTTGCGGATGACGTCAGTGCCGCGCACCTCGGGGCATTCGAGGATGCGGACGTCCTTCAGCGAGTAGTACGCCGCGCCGTCCTTCGGTCGACCGAAGTAGCCCCCGCGAAGAAGCGCGACAGGCCAGATGTCGTCCGAATCGCTGAAGTTGGCTGGCACGGAGCCGGTCATCTCGGGGTTCAGCAGGAGGGCGGAACCCTTGTTGTTGTTCGCGTACGACTGCAGCGCGATGCCGATCTGCCGCATGTTGCTGGCGCACGCAACGGTCGAAGCGGTGCGCTGCGCTCGGGTGAGCGACGGGAGCAGGATCGAGATCAGCAGTGCGATGATGCCAATCACGACGAGCAGCTCGACGAGAGTAAAGCCACGGCGAGGCGACATGACTGACAAGTGTAATCGTTGCGAGTTAACGTGTCCAGTCATTTCTTGCCTCCGCGGGATGACAATCGGATCCGTTTGATTTGGAAATTACATTCGATACAATAAACGGATCGATAGCTATTGCAAGGCGATCAGCGGACGTGCAGTTCGCCTAGGGCTTGTCGCAGTCCGGCGGCCGTGAGCGATCTATGGCAGTCAACCTTCGCAACATCTCGGACCAGACAGGGCTGTCGTATCAGACGGTCGCGAACGTCCTGAGCGGCTCCCCTGAGCGTCGCGGGCGTCACACGCAGGAGACGCAGGATCGAGTCCTCGAAGCCGCCTCGCGGCTTGGCTATCTGCCCAATCGGGCGGCCCGTGCGGTCAAGACGGGTCGGTTTGGCTCGTTTGCCCTGCTGCTCAGTTCGCAGGAGTCGTGCAGCTATCTGCCTTCTCGATTGCTCGATGGCATTCTCAACGAACTCGCCGAGTCCGAGACGACGCTGTCCGTCACGCGCCTGCCCGACGGCTCCCTTGGTGCGACCGGCAATGCATCCGAGGTGGATGAATTACTGCCTAGTTTCCTTCGCGAGCGGGCGTGTGATGGGCTGCTGGTCGACATCACGCACCGCGTTGCGTCGCGGGTTGAGCAAGCCATCGAATCGAGTTCGCTGCCGAATGTATGGCTAAACACGTGTCGGCCACAGGATGCAGTTTACCCCGATGATTACCGTGCTGGATGCCTCGCCGCTCGGTCGATCATCGATGCGGGGCACCGCCGGATTGGCTATCTGCAATTGCAGCACGGCAGGCAGGTGAAGGACTCGACGGAGTGGCACTACTCGGTCTTCGCACGGCAGGACGGCGTGGAGCAGACGCTGCGCCGCGCGGGCCTGCTTCGCGAGTCGTCGATGCAGGATCACGCCATCGCGCCGGCACTGCGGATCGACTTCGCCGCTCGCCTCTTGCGCCGCGAAGATCGGCCGACCGCGATCGTGACCTATAGCGATGCTGAAGCGGTGGCGGTCGTGATCGCCGCCCATGCCGTCGGGCTAGTCGTGCCGCGCGATCTCTCGATCGTCACGCTCGCCGATCAGCGCGTCGATTCGGTCGGCACGCCGCTGCAGACTTACATGGCCGACCGAGACGCGCTCGGCCGGCGGGCGGCGCGGATGCTGTTCCGCAAGCTCGATCGACCCGGGCCAGTGAAGTCCGAGGCGATCCCGCCGCTATCGTTACCGGGGCACTCCGTCGCCTCACCGCTTGGATGAAGCGTCCCGTCCGTCGCAGTGACGTCGCCTGCGACCTGTTTACACTCGAATGCAAACGCTGACTTCGGAGCCAAGCCATGCAGACTGATCGAGCGAAGGCGCATGTGCTGGAGAAGCTCGGTCGTCGCCTCCTTTTCGCGACGTTCTACGTCGATGCCGCGTACCCGTCAGCCAGCGATTCGAACAGTGGCACGTCGCTCACCGCTCCGTTCAAGACCATCCAGGCGGCCGTCAGCAAGGCGCAGAACAACAACGCGACCAGCCAAGCCGACACCATTTACATCCGCGCTGGCGTCTATCGTGAACGCGTCGGCTACTTCCCCACGCTCGGCGGTTCGGGGGCGTCGTCGCGGACGGTGCTCAGCGCGTACGTCAATCCGTCGACAGGCAATTACGACCCGGTGTACGTCCTCGCATCGGATCGTCTTGTCGGCACGTGGGTGCGCGACGGGTCGACAGATCGCTGGTACCTCGACGGCTTCAGCACGAAGACGGCCGGCGTGTGGGTGGACTGGAGCCCGGCGAACGACGGCGCGCCGCTGCAGCAGATCGGGTCGTACGGGACGGAGAGCCGTGTCGTGGTCGGCGCGGGCGTGGCCGACATGACGCCGGGCTCTTTCTACCACGATCTCACCGCGGGCCGGCTCTACGTGAGGCTGGCGGACGGCTCCGATCCGAACGCACACGACGTCTGCTACGCGCGCCGCTCGCACGTGCTGTACAGCGCCGGAGCGGCCCGGCCAAGCGGTGGGTACGACTACACGCAATGGCTCGACGTGCGTGGCCTGAAGCTGCGCCACGTGAACGTCTACGAGCAGTACGGCCAGGACGTCGGTAACGCGCTCTTCGCGTACTCGAATCAACGCTTCTTCGACCTCGACGTGCAGTGGAACAGCGGCTACGGCGCGAGCCTGTACGGCAACAGCGAACTGCACGACAGCGTGCTAAGCAACAACGGCAACAACGGCATCGCCGGCAAGGGCACCGGGTTCCTCGTCGACGGATGCACGGTGATCGGCAACAGCTGGCGCCGCTACACGGGAGGCGTGGCGGCGGGCATCAAGGTCATCTCGAACACGTCGCTCCTGTACGGCGACATCCGAAATAGCGAGTTCGCTCACACCGTCGACGGGCCAGGTATCTGGTACGACACGGTGTACGGCGCGGGCGTCGTCAACCGCGTGACCGGCAACTACGTCCACGACAACGACGGGCCGGGGATCGACCTCGAAGCGTCGTCGGACTTCCTCATCGCGAACAACGTGATCGTCAACAACGACGGCGGCGGCGTGCGGCTGAACGCGGTTGAGAACGCGACGATCGTCTACAACACGCTCGTTGGCAATGGCGGGAACGCGACCATCGAACTCAACGGCGGCACGCGCGGCACGTTGGGCATGCGGAACAATCAGCTACGCAACAACCTTCTCAGCGACAACTACTCCACCTTCGATCTCGGCGTGCCGCCCGATAGCAGCAGCGGCACGATCGCCAACAACACCTCCGATCGAAACCTCATCTATCGCCGGGGCGGCCCGCTGCAACTCACGCGCGGCGGGACATATCTCGGCGCGTGGGGTACGACGTACGAAAGCCTTCCAGCGTGGCGAAGCGTGGGCCTGCAAGACACGAGCAGCTTCTCGGCCGACCCAAAATTCGTCGGCGGCACCGGCGCATCCGCCTACGCGCTCGGCAGCGATAGCCCGGCCGTGAATGCGGGTGCGGCGTTGGCCATCGCTGACGACTTTGCGGGCGCATCGCGCGACGCTTCGCCGGACATCGGCGCATTCGAGTACAAATCCGGCGCGACGGGTCGCACGTCGAGCACGTACGGCAACACCGACCGCGCCGTCTGGCTCGACGATGTGCTGCCTGACGGTGCAAGTCCGACTCCGCCGGATGCGACGGGCAACACCGGCGCGAGCCGACTCTGGCGTTGGACCCGGGCATCGGCCGCGGCGGGTGCGTTGGCGATGGACACGCAGTCCATGCCGGGCGAGCACCGCATGTATTTCGACAACGCGCGGCCGCGTCCGATCGCGTCCGGCGACGTGCTCTTCGCGTGGGTGTACATCGATCCGGTGAGCCCGCCGCGCGAGTTAATGCTCGAGTGGAAAGACATCGCGGGCAGCTGGTCGCACCGGGCATATTGGGGCGAGAACCTGATCGCGCAGGGAACGGCCGGCACGGCGTCACGGCGATTCGTCGGTGCGTTGCCCGCTGCCGGCGCGTGGACGCTGCTGCAGGTGCCCGCCGCGCAGGTGGGGCTGGGCGGCCAGTCGGCGGTTGGTTTGTCCGTGCGCGCCTACGACGGCAGGGCGTTGATCGATCGGGCCGGTTCGATCGGCGCTTCGGCACCGGCGGTTTCGTCGAAGGCGTTCAGCTTCGATTCCGGGCAGTCGATCACGCTCGACTTCACCTCGAACGTCGAAGCATCGCTGACGCTCGACGACGTCTCGCTGGTCAACACAACAACGGGACAAGCCGTGCCCAGCGGTTCGCTCTCGCTCAGCTACGACCCGACCAACAACATCGCCACGCTTCGCCCGGCGACAGGGCTTCTTGCCGATGGTCGCTATCGCCTGACGCTGACGGCGGCCGGTGTGGTCGATGCGATCAATCGCCCGATCGCCAGCAACGTGACGCTCGACTTCTTCGTCCTCGCCGGCGACGCGACGCGCGATGGCACGGTCAACTTCGACGATCTGCTCATCGTGGCCGCCAACTACCAGACGGCTTCGACGCAGTTCACGCGCGGCGACTTCAACTACGACGGCGTCATCAACTTCGACGATCTGCTGATCCTCGCGAGCCGCTACGGAAGCTCGCTGCCACCCCCGGCAGCGCCGTCGGTCGGGCGGCGACGGACTCCGATCGCGGGCGATGTGCTAGCTTGATGAATGGACGAGTCCAAGCAGACGGGCGGACAGGCGTGCAGCTCACACCCGATCGCTAAGCGGAAACGACTGTGGAGGAACGACATGACAGCTGAACGAGTGACGTGGATGGCCCTCCTCACAATGTGTGTCGCGATCGCGATCACATCGATCGCGTCTGCGCAGGTGCAGGCGAAAGTACCCGAACCGGAACGCTCGCGCATGCCTGCGAAGCCCGCGTGGGAGCTGGATATCACCGACGATCTTCAGCAGCTGAAGCTTGCGCCCGCCGATGCCGTGACGGCCGCGACAGCGGAGGCGATCCCCCTTGCTGCTGCCATCAGCCGCGAGGTCCGCGCGAGCGGCGCGAACCCCGTCGCGGATGACGTTTGGTGGCGCGTGACGTTCACGCCGCCCGCGCAGGTCAAGGACTGGCCCGTCGTGCTCGACGTCGACGAGGGCCGCGTCATCCGCGACATCTGGTTCGACGGCAAGCCGCTGCCGAAGCTCGATCTGTCGACCTTGGGCGAGAACTACTGGAACGGCCGATCGTGCGTGCCCCTGCCGATCGAATCGGACGGCCGAGCCGTCACGCTCGTGCTGCGCGTCAGGCCCATCGACGCGCTCTACGACACTGCGTTCGGCCGCCTTCGCCTTCGTCCCGCGACGCTGAGCGAGATCACGCGCGTCGATCGGCCGGCGAACGACGAAGTGAAGGTCAGCAACCTCTCGTCGCGAGACCTGGACGTCGTCGTTCACGCGATCTGCGAAGACTTCTTCGGCGTCGAACTCGGCCGATCTGATTCGCCGCTTCATCTTCCCGCCGGCGCAACGCTGGCCGCGCCGGCGAAGATGTCGCCCGGAGCATACAAGCTGCGCGTGTACCTCACCGCAGGCGACCGCGCGAGCTTCGATCACTGGCAGCTGAGCGACGGCGAACGCAACGTCCGCACCCGCGACCATGTGATTCGGCTCTCCAGCGAGTGGGACTACGCGCCGCACACTGTGCCGGCCGCGCATATCACGGCAGGAAGCTCGACGCCGAAGGACGGCTGGAAGCCGGTCAAGCTGCCGCACGTGGTCGAAGCGACGAAGGCGACCACCCACGCGGCGTGGTATCGCCAGCGCGTCACCGTGCCGGCCGACTGGTCGGGCGATCGCCTGCAGCTCTTCATGCAATCGGTGCAGCACAAGGTGAGCGTATTCGTGAACGGCAAGTGCGTCGCGGAGAAGTTCAGCTGGGAACTCCCGGACGCGATCGACCTGCCGGCCGAACTGAACGCAGGCGACACGTTCGAACTCGCGCTCGGCGTGACCGATTACACCGTCGGTCTCCGCGCTGACATTGCCCGGCCGGCACCTGGCACGGTCGACCTGCCTGCCCGCGCGACGGCTGCGCCGTCGATGGATCGCGCGCTCGGAATTCGCAGCGTGCCTGAACTCGTCGGCGTGCCGACGCAGCGGGTGGACTGGTGCGGCATCACGCCGACACTGAAGGGAAGCGAGAAGTCGCTCGCGGCGAAGATCGAACTCGTGAACGAATCGGGGAAGCCGGCGAACGTGACCCTTCGCGCACGTGTCTTCGCACGCGGCACGCCCGTGTTGACGCTGCTGGAGAAGCCGATCACGCTTGCGCCGGGCCGATCCGAACAATCTGCTTCCAACGCTTTCCCGAACGCGCGGTTATGGTCGCCGGAAGATCCGTTCCTGTACGAACTGCGGCTGGAACTGGTCGACGCGTCCGGCGAGTCGATCGATGTCCGCCGCGAGCGATTCGGCTTCCGCACGTTCGCCATCGACGGCGATCACTTCACGCTCAACGGCGAGCGGATCACGCTGCTCGGCGGAAGCCACCTGCTCCTTCAGAGTCGGCAATGGCCCGTCGTGCCGACGCCGTATCGGTTCATCCGGCACTTCATCAACGAAGATTCTGGGTTTCTGCTGGGTCGCATTGTCGAACGGCTTGCGGACGAGATGGGCATCCTGCTGAAGGCGGAGACCCCGCAGGTGAACGCCATGCACTCCGACCCGATCGCGTTCCACGACGAAGTGTTCTGGAGGCGTCACGCCAGTTACTTCCGTGCGGCGTGGCGCCTGCACGTGAACGACCCCGCCAACGTGATGTGGGACGTCGGTAACGAACTGTTCTATCCCGGCACGGGCGAGGCTCAGCGGATGGGCCGATTCCTGCGCGAGGTGCACGCGATGGACCCGACGCGCTACGCCACGACGGGCGGAAGCTTGCCGTTGCCCGACCCGGCCGACCTGGTCGATTTGCACGGTCACGGCGAGTGGCGCAACCGCAACGACTTCTACATGCATCACCCCGAGCAGCGGCCGGCGTACATGCAGTCGGGCCGGTTCCTGCGTAAGCCCGACGGCGACACGGGCAAGTGGGTCACGCTGCCGAAGAAGCCCGCTGAGGACGAGATGCTCGACCTCGGCGGCAGGCCCATCCTGTTTTCCGAGGGATTCTACTACGAGAACGCCGCCGTTCCCGAACTGCTGGGCAATGCAGCGTATGTGCGATTGCCCGACATGCCCGAGGGCTTCCCGCGTGACCACGCACAACACTTCGTCCCGATGCTCGCGATCCGCTCGCTCGGCCTTCAGAACATGCGCGACGCCGGCGCGGCCAGCATGATGATCCACGTCGATCGCGGCGTCGGTCGAAACGCGTCGCCGCTCGTGTCGTTCAATCGCGACCGGCTCACGCGGTTCCGCTCGGGCGAGAAGTTCCGCGCGACGTTCACCGTACATCACGATCTGGCAACGACATCCACTGTTTACGCCCGCTACGCGATCTACGACGGCAAGTCGCTACTCGGCGAGCAATCGTGGAAGCAGTCGATGAAGCAGGGCTCGACGGCAGAAGTACCGGTCGAGCTGCCTTTGCCTGCGGTTGACGCCGATCGGACGCTTCGCCTCTCGATCGAGACGTGGACCGAGGGCGGAGCGAACTACTACCGCGACGATCAGGTCGTCACCGTGTTTGCGCCTGCGAAGTTCACGAAGCCGGCCGGTCGGCCGATCGTACGGTTCGATCCGAAGGACGTGCTCGCCTCGTCTGCCGACGCGTTCGCGGCCAGCGTGCCTTCGATCGACGCGTGGGACTCGGCATCACAGGCGCTCGTCATCGCGCCGGATGCACTCGTCGGCGTCGACTCGGCACAGCTTGCCACGCTTCGCACGCGCGTCCTCGCGGGCGCCCGCGTCGTTGTGCTCGATCACGACTCGATCCCGAACTTCCTCCCCCGGCTGCTCGTCCAACGCGACCGCATGATCAACACCGCAGGCGTCGTCGCGCCAGGCAATGATCTCCTCCGCGGCCTGACGCCCGCTGACCTGCGGAACTGGCGTACCAAGTTCGGCGACCAGATCGTCGCGCGAAAGCCTGTCGAGCTTCCCAGCACCGGCAACACAGATGTGTTCCTCGACACGAATCGCACCAGCCCACTGCTCGCGTTGCACGAAGGCGCGGGCGAGGTGCTCTTCAGCCAGCTGTTCCTGAGCGCTGCGCTCGGCATCGACCCTGCGGCCGATCGGATGATGCAGAACATCCTCGACTGGGCTGCACAACCCCGGTCCAGCGTGAAGGAGGCCACGCTGATCGTTGCCGACGATCCGTCGCCCTTTGCGCAGCACGTGCGAACGCGGTTCGGCGTGGATGGTGACCTCGTCTCTTCGCCGAGCGATGAAGACATCGCGCGGGCGACCCGCATCCTTGTGCAGGGCACGCTGCTGCCGCGTCTTGCGGCTCAGAAGGATCAACTCCGGGCGGCTCTAGATCGCGGCGCGACGATCTTCGTGCAGGACCTCGACGACGCAAGCGCGGCCGCGCTGTCGTCGATCGTTGGCTCAGAAGTACGCGTAAAGCCGTTCGCGATGGACCACGGCTATCTCGTGTCGACCGATCCGCTCGTCGCCGGGCTGCATCACGGCGCGCTGTGGTGGAAGGGCGACACGAACAAGCCGACCGATATTCCGCTGCAACCGGCCGACGATCAGCCGGGGCACGTGGCGATCGAGGGCGCGAACTTCGTCGCGCTCACCCGGCCAGCGTTTCTTGGAACGATCTCCGTCGGCAAGGGTCGCGTTGTCATCTCGACGTTTCGCACGATCGATCGCCCGACGTGGATGTCGACGCGTATCGGCTCCACTTTGCTCAGCAACGCGGGCTTCCGCCTCGTGTCAGGCGGCCTCTCGAAGAAGGTGGACGACAGCGAACTGTACACTTATGCGCCGATCGACCTGAGTGCGAAGTTCAACTGGCCCATCGTGGACGATCCCGCCGGCAAGCGCGGCTGGACGCGGGCTGGCGACAACAACGACCTCCGTGAATTCCCGCGCGGCCGAACCGCGCTGCGCGGCGGCGTCGTCTACAGCTTCCTCGATCCGGCCGACGCGCAGGCGAACCGCGTCATCGCGCTCGCGGGCACGAAGGAGAAGGGCGTTCTCCCGTCGGAGATGCTAGATATCCCCGTGAACCGCAAAGCAGATCGGCTCTACTTCCTGCACAACTCGGCGTGGGGCACGCCGGGCTTCACGTATCGCGTCTGGTACCTCGAAGACCGCAAGGCGTGGATCTTCGGCAAGCCCGACCCATTCGTCGACGTCGTCGTGAAGCCGGCCGAGCACATCCAGGATTGGTTCTTCGCGTCGGACGTCGATCGCGGCGACCTGTTCCTGCCCGGCGCCACCGTCGCGTGGCGCGGCCCGACGCCTTACAGCAAGGCGATGGGCCGAGAGGTGGGCGTGTATCAGATGGTCTGGGACAACCCGAGCCCGGAGAAGACGATCGAGAAGATCGACATCCTCAGCCCCGGAACGGTGGGAACGGGCCAGGCGTTCGTCTTCGGCATCACCGCGGCCGATCGCAAGGCGGTGACGGGCGGCGCGATCGAACAGGCGTATCCGAAGCTCGACGCGAAGCGAATCGTGCAGCGGCACATCACCGATGCGTACGAACTGGGCATCCTCGACAACGGGTCTGCCGTCGTCGCGAGCCGATCGGGCAAGCCGCTCGTGAAGCTCGAAGATTGGTACCTGCAGGGCCAGACCGGGCAGCCCGGTCAGCCGCCGGAGTTCCACTACCTCGGCAGCCAGGAAGGCACGGCCGCCAAAGTGCAGCGAGACGGCGAGGCGTTCGTCATCGAACAGACGACCGATCGGCTCGAGTGGAAGGTGCGGCTCGTGCCGAAAGCTTCATCGTTCCGCGTCGAGTACTCGGCCCGCGTGCTCCAGGCGACGCCGCCGGACATGAAGGTCTACTTCCGCCTCGGGCTCGGACTCGGTGCGCCACTCAACGCCGAACACACGCCGCCCGGCGAGTGGCCCGTCGTCCTGCCGACCGAGAACGGCACACTCACGCTGAAGGCGAATGAGGAACTGCACAAGTGGTATGGCGCGCCCGGCTACGCGATCGACGAGCAGGGCCTCCGCTTCGGCATCACCAACGGCGAGCCGCTCGCGGCGAATGCTAAGGCAGAAGGGTGGCTTGAAGTGCAGTTGCCGTGATGTGGTCACGCGCGGTGCGCGTCTCGGACTCGCATGGGCTCCGTGTAATTGATCGCGCGGGTCGACTCATCATCATCCTGATCACTCCCAACAAGCTCAGGCTAACGAGCGCGAAGTGTCTGGCGCCTTGGAGCGGCGGTGCCCCTCGGGAACGTCATCCCGCCTCCTACGAGCACCAAGCTGCGGATGCTTTGCTCCGGTCGGCATGAGGTCTCTTGCTATTGCGCGTAAGAATCGCGAGCCGAAAACTTTACATGCGGCGTTTGCCGCAACGTGAGCCGGCCAGCTGATCGATCGATGCCATGAAGAAGGCCCGCCGATCAACGTGATCGACGGGCCCTTGCGGAGGAGGGCGGCGGGGTTGTGTGTGTCTGACGCGAAATCAGCGCCGGCGCCCAGTCCGCCGCCGTCGCGAGAGCAATGCGACGCTTGACGTCGCGATCATTGCCAGCGTCGTCGGCTCGGGGACGCTCGCTTGGGCGAGGGCCCAGTCGCCGCCAACGCTTCCCGTGGCGCTCTGGTTGTAGTTGGCCGCGAGGATCAGAAGGTCGTCGAAGTTGACGTTGCCGTCGTAGTTGTAGTCGCCGTTCGACCACGTGCCCGAGCCACTGACGTTGTAGTTGGCAGCCAGCTTCAAGAGGTCGTCGAAGTTGACGGTGCCGTCGAGCGTGGAGTCGCCGCCGCGGGTATAGCGGACGAGGACGCTCGTCGCGTCGAACGCCTGGCCGAGCAGAGCGCCGCCGAGCGTAGTGGCCTCGGCACCGGTCGCGTAGCCGACCGCGTAGCCGGAGCTCGCCGCAGCGGCGGAGGACGTGATGCCGGTCCCGTTCCACGCGCCGCCGTTTCGGCCCGCGATGATGCGGGCGCGGATCGTCGCCTCGGGTGAGGTTGCGTCGTAGTCGAAAACCGCACCGGCGCGGTTGACATCGAGCGTACCGGTGCCGTTCAGCGTGAGCGTGTTCGCGGTCTCGCCGAACACCGAGGCGACGCCTAACGCGTTCCCCGGGCCGAGCTGAAGCGTCGCGCCCCCGTTGACGACTACGTTGCCGTTGCCGGCGAGGCGCGCCGCGCCGAGGGTGCCCGCGTTGACGGTGACGCCGCCCGTGAAGGCGTTGGCCGTGCCGGTGAGGTTCCATCTGCCCGCGCCGGACTTGACGATTGCGAGCGCGCCGAAGCCCGTGCCGTTCGTCAGCAGGCCGCTGATGGCGTTCGGGCCGGTGTTCGGGCCGTTGAGCGTGAGCGTGCGAGCGTTTGCCGCGTTGTTCCGCACGGTGCCGGTGAAGTTGATTGTGTCGGCAGCGGTGGGGCCGTTTGCGGTGAGAGCGGGCGTGTTGTCGAGCGTGACGAGCCGATTCGTGCTCTGCGACCCGACGCCGACGAAGCTGAACGTCATGTTGTTCACGCCGATCGTCGAGCCCGCACCGATGGACGAGTTGACGCCCGAATCGGCGACGCTGGTCGCCTCAAGCGTGCCGCCATCGCCGCTGACTGCGCCGGTGAACGAGCTCCCCGCATTCGTGAGCCGCCACGTGCCACCGCCGCGCTTGAAGACGGTGGCGCCAGAGCCGGAGATCGCTCCGCCGAACTCGTTGACTCCGCTCGTCCCACCAGCGGTGAGGCGGAGCGTGTTGTTCGTGCCGATCGTCGCGTCGCCGCTCAGCTTCAGCGGGGCGGTGGAGTTGTTAACGATCGATCCGGTGTTCGAGATCGCCCACGGACGATTCGAAGTCTGCGTCGTCGTGCCGATGAACGTGATGGAGCTGTTGTTGACGGAGATCGGTGCGGCGCCCGATCCGAGCGCGGACGGCTGACCGACATCGGCAATGGAGGTGAAGTTGATGTTGCCTTGCCCGCCGCTGCCGACGGGGCCGGTGAAGTCGCTCGCGTCGTTCGTCAGCGTGAGGACCGCCGTCGCTGTACCGGCGCCAAACTGAGAGCTGGTCACGCCCACGCCGCCGCTTACCTTGCCGGTGATGAGCAGTGTGCCGCCGTTCGGAATGATCGTGCCGCCCGCAGCGATGTAGCTGCCGGAGACGGTCAGGTTGCCGCTGCCCGTCTTCGTGAAGTTCGGGCTGCCGATGCTGCTGATCGGCCCGGCGAGCACGGCGTCGACTGCGGCACTGCCGTCTGCGACCTGCACCGTTCGGCTCGACGTGCCGAGGTCGATGCCGTTCTGAATTGTGATCGTGCTGTCGGCGTAGGTTGTCGCGAGTTGAAGCGTGGAGGAGCCGGTCATGAAGCCGTTCGAGCCCCAAGTCTTGGTCGAGCTGTCGTTGTTGAAGTTGACGACGCGGTCGCCCCCGATGGCGCTGAAGCCGCCGGACGCGAGCTGCACGTTGCCGTCGGCGGCGGTGGCGGCGGTGTCGCGCGTGAAATCGCCCGAGGCGGCGGTGAGTTCGAGGATGCCGCCATTGATGGTGAGCCTGCTCGCGGCCGGAATCGCGCCGCTGCTGCCGACGCGGAGGACGCCGGCGCTCACGTTCGTCGTGTACGTGCCAGCGGTGCCCGCGCCGCTCAGGTTGTAGGCGTTCGTGCCGGTCATCACCCACAGGCCGGTGCCGTTCTTGGTGACGGTGGCATTGCCGTTCTGTCCGCTCGCCCGGCCGTAATTGAAGACGATGTTGCCGATCGTGTTCGCATCGGCGTTGCTGCCGCCGAGGACGAAGGCGCGGTTCTTGTCGGCCTGCGAGGTGCCGTTGTAGACGACGCCGCTGGTGAGCGTCAGCGATGCGCCCGTCGCGCCATTGGCGGAGACGGTGTAAGTGTCGGCGGACCCGTTGTCGGAGATCACGACCTGTCGATTCGACGACTGCGCCGTCGTGCCGACGAACCGCAGCGTGCCCGAGCCGCCGGTGCCGATGCGGATGGACTCGTTGCCGGTGGACGGGTTGCCGAGCGAACTCGGGCCCGCGCCGATGTCACGGATAGTCGTGAATTCGAGCGTGCCGTTCGAACCGACGGACGTGATCAGCGTGTAGCTGTTGTTGTCGTTCGCGAGCTGCCACACGCTGCCGTTGACGGTGATGCCAAGCGTGCGCGTGCCATCTTGAACGAGGCCCGAAATGACGTTGCTGCCCGCGGTGTAGGTGCCGCCGAAGTTGAACTGGCCGTTGTTGGCGTTGTTGATGACGTTGCCGGTGAGCGTAACAGTGCTGCCGCCGTTGTTGCGGAAGGAGCTGTTGCCGATGACGGCGAAGGTTCGGTCGGTGACCTGTGGGGAGGTGAAGCCTTGAACGGTGATCGACGTTGCGTTGCCGAAGCCGACGTTGCCACCGGCACCTAACGCGGAGTTGGTGCCCGCGTTGGCGAGAACGGTGGAGGCGTTGACGACGAGGTTACCCCAGCCTCCGGAGTTGACGCCGCCAGTGAAGGCGTTGGCGGCGTTCGTGAGCGTGACCGTGCCGACGCCGCTCGCGCCGCCGTAGGTGAGGCTGCCGGTGCCCGTGACGACACCGTTCACGACGACATCGCCGGCCGACACGTTCAGGTTGTTCGCGCCGAGTGCGAGGCCGCCGTTGATCGTCAGCGTGGAGACCGCGGTTCCGCCGGCGTTCGCGCCCTGGATGATGCGGTTGGCACCGTTGAGTTCGAGCGTCACGTCCGAGCCGAACGTGAACGACGAGGCCGATCCCGCGGCGAACGTGTTGACGAGGACATTGCCGCCGAGCTGGATCGAAGCGGCGCCGGCATTGTCGCCGATCGTGACAGCGACGCCCGGCCCGGTGCGAAGGTTGAGCCCGCCCGCCGCGGTGGCGAACGTGTTGACGACGTCGAGCGATGCGCCGGAGGTGATCGAACTGAGGTTGCCGAGCGACGCTGCACCGCCGGTGTAATTGGCGGCGTCGCTCAGGTCGGTCGCCGACCCGCCCGCACCCGCGCCGGCCCACTGGGCATGAGCGATGCCCGCTACGCCAAGCGTTGCCGCCACGATGATCCGCGCCGTCGACGAGAGACTCCGCTGCCGCATTTTCCAGACCTCCGCGAGTAGATGATGAGCCCTGTCTTCAGGGCCGCGCCTCCAGTCGAGACTCTAATTGATAACGTTGCGAGTTGCAAGCGGAAACTGGCGTTCGTTTACGATCCGTGGCATTTCCTGGGGCATTGGAGAGCGTCCGGGCGGCGCAACCCGCGACGAAATCGAGCGTTGGACGCAACTTCGGCGTTACACACGGCCCTCGCGGCGCGGTACGCTCCGGCGTCGTGCGTGAGGTCGAGTCGCGACCGTGGTCGAACTGATCTGTGTCGATCGCACCTACGAGCCCGCGCTCCGCCCTCACGCGAGAGACCCATGCATGGCCACCATCACCGAGATCGCGAAGGAAACCGGGCTCTCCGTCAACACGGTGAGTCGCATCCTGCGACACCGCATCAAGGGTTCGCGTCGCGATGCGGTCGAGCGGTCGCGGCAGGTGTTCGAGGTGGCGCGCCGGCTTGGCTATCGCGTGAACAGCTCGGCCCGCGCGATGAAGACCGGGCGCTTCAACGCCATCGCGCTCGTGCAATCGATTCACTCGCACCTCGGCCATCTGGCTGCGCCGGTGTGGGCGGGCATTCACGAGGCGGTCCTCGAATCGAACCTGCACCTCATCGCGAGCCGACTGCCAGACGAACTGCTCGGCAGCGGCGGATTCGTGCCGAAGATCCTGCGCGAACTGGCGGTGGACGGTTTGCTCATCTGCTACGAGTCGTCGACGCCGCCGGAGATGCTGGCGCTGATCCGCGAACACGCGATCCCGTCGATCTGGATCAACGTAGTACAGAAGACGAACGCCGTGCGCCCCGACGACGTGCAGGCCGGCTCGCTGGCGGTGCAGCACCTGGTGAAGCTCGGGCACAAGCGGATCGCGTTTGCGGACTTCGAGCACGACCAGCGCTTCCTCGACGGCGGGCTAGGCCACTACAGCCAGCGATATCGGTACGACGGCTACATCACCGCGATGAAGGAGGCCGGCCTGAAGCCGCGGCTCATCACCGCGAACAAGTGGCGCGACGTCGGCGCCGCAGAGCAGCCGAAGATCGACACGTCGTGGCTCGAAGAGAAGTCGCGCCCGACGGCGATCGTCTCGCAGGGCTCGTGGGGACTGCTTCGGCTCGCCATCCGTTGCGAGGAACTGTTCGGCTCCTCGAAGGCGCTCTCGATGATCACGTTCGAATCCGACGTCGTGAACTGCGAGGACCTGCGGGTCGACGTCGTTCAGCTCCCGCAGCGGCAGATGGGGCGACGCGCGGTCGCGATGCTTGAGCGGCGGATCGAATCGCCGGGCACGGACGTTCCTTCGGAAGTGCTGCCGTGCACGCTCTTGACGGGGTTCAGCACGTTCCCTTGCCCGTAGCCCGATCAGAGCGGCTTGCGGCGCTTCAGCAGGAGGCTTGAAGCGAGCGCGCCGAAGGTGAACGCCACGCCGGGCTCGGGGATGACGGTCAGCGCGATCTGGTTCAGGCCGTTGTAGTTGTAGTCGATCTGGTAGCCGCTCGGCAGCCCGGACACGGCGGTGGGGGAGAACGTGCCCGTGAGCGTGCCGTACTTCGCGAACACGATCGCGTTGTCGTTGAGCGAGCCGGTAACCGTGAAGTTCAGCGCCGCCGAGCTGATGTTGAGGTTGCCGCCGACGGTGAGGAGGTCGCTCGTCGCGTCGATGACGGTCGGGCCCGAGTCGTCGATTTCGATTTCGAGTTGTCCGTCGGCGAGGAACGACACGCCGCCGTTAACCTTGAGCGAGCCGACGCTGTTGCCCGGCGCGAGGAAGGAGTCGCGCGCGATGGGCCCGGTGGCGGTGTTGCCGATGGTGACGCTTCCGCCGATCAGGCCCGACGTTGTGCCGTTGCCGTTCCCCTGCAGCGTGCCCGCGTTGACGGCGACGCCGCCCGCGATCGTGCCATTGATGAGCAGCGAGCCCGCCGTGACTGTGGTCGAGCCGGTGTAGCTACCCGTGCCGCCGAGCACCCACGTGCCGGCGTCCTGCTTGACGACGCTCAGCGCGCCGCCCGAGCCATTCGAGAGCGTGCCGCTGATCGAGTTGAGCCCGGTGTTCGAGCCGCCAAGCACGAGCGTTCGGGCCGACGCGGCGTTGTTCTGGACGGTGCCGCTGTAGGTGATCGTCGCGCCGGTCGTCGTGCCGTTGGCGAGCAGGAACGGCGAGTTGTCGAGCAGGACTGTTCGGTTAGTGCTCTGCGCGGTCGAGCCGACGAAGCTGAGCGACATGTTGTTCACGCCGATCGTCGAGCCCGAGCCGAGCGAAGAGTTGAAACCCGAGTTGGCGACGCTGGTGAATTCGAGTCGGCCGCCGTCGCCGGAGAGGGTGCCGCCGAACGAGCTGCTCGCATTCGTGAGCCGCCAGACGCCGGCGTCGCGCTTTTGGACGCTCGCGGTCGACGAGCCGCTGATCGCGCCGGAGAAGACGTTCGTGCCCGTGTTGGACCCGCGGAGCCAAAGCGTGCTGTTGTTCGCGATCGTCGCGCCGCCGCTCAAGCTGAGCGTGGCGGAAGCGGTCGTGCCGTTGGCGATGATCTGGCCCGTGTTCGTCGCCGCGAACGCGCGGTTCGACGACTGGGCGGCGGTGCCGATGAAGGTGACCGTGCTGTTGTTGATCGCGATCGTCGCGTTCGAGCCGGTCGCAGCGCCGAGCGACGAGGGCGAACCCGCGTCGGCGATCGAGGTGAAGTTGATGTTGCCCTGCGCGCCGCTCGCGACCGCGCCGGTGAAATCGCTCGTGTCGTTCGTGAGCGTCAGGACTGCCGAACTGCTGCCGCTGCCGAAGACGGAGCTGGTCACCCCGACGCCGCCGCTGATCTTGCCGCTGATGAGCAGCGTGCCGAAGTTCGGGATGATTTGGCCGCCCGCGCCGGTGTAGGAACCCGAGATCGTCAGCGCGCCCGCGCCGATCTTTGTGAGGTTGGCCGTGCCGGTCTGCGTGATCGCCCCGGCGAGGACGGCGTCGACGGCTGCAGTGCCGTTGGCGACATCGATCGTCCGCGACGTGCCGTTGAGCGCGATGCCGTTCTGAACGGTCACCGTGCTGTCGGCATACGCCGAAGAGAGCTGAAGCGTGGACGAGCCGGTCAGGAAACCGTTCGCGCCCCAGGTCTTGGTCGAGCCGTCGTTATTGAAGTTGACGACGCGGTCGCCGCCGAACGCGCTGAAGCCGCCTGATGCGAACTGCACGTTGCCATCGGCCGCGGTGCCGGAGGTATCGCGGGTGAAGTCTGCCGCACCGAGTTCGAGGACGCCGCCGTTGATGCTGAGCCTGCTGGCGGCCGGGATCGCGCCAGTGCTGCCGAGCCGCAGCACGCCGTTGTTCACGTTGGTGGTGTACGTGCCGGCCGTGCCTGCGCCGGCGCTGTTGTAGGCGTTCGTGCCGTTCATCACCCAGAGGCCCGTGCCGTTCTTCGTCACGGTTGCGCTGCCCTTGGCGGAGGCGCTGGTGTAGTTGAAGACAATGCTGCCGATCGTGTTGGCATTGGTGTTCGTCCCGTCGAAGGTGAGCGATCGAGACTTGTCTGCTTGAGCGGTGCCGTCGTAGCGCCAGCCGCTGGTGAGCACGAGCGCGCCGGTGCCGTTGGCGATGACCGTCGAGCCGTTCGGCGATCCGGCGTCTGCCTGAAGTAGCTGGCGATCCGACGTGTGACCCGAGCCGACGTACCGCAGCGTGCCGGCCGCACTCGCACCCATCGTGATTGTTCCCGCCGACGCGGTGGTCGGTGCGCCGAGGCTGCTGTTGCCGGCGCCGACGCTGGCGATCGACGTGAACTCGAGCACGCCCCAGACCGACGTGCTGCCGGTGAAGCTGTTGGCGTTGTTGCTGAAGCGCCAGTTGGCGCCGGTGAAATCGCCACTAATGCCGCTGCCGACGGTGACGTTGCCAGCGCCGCTGATGACGCCGGAGGCCTCGTTGAGCGCAGTCTTATTCGTGCCGCCGAACGTGAGGTTGTGGCCGGAGTTGCCGGTGTTGACGGTTCCGGTGAGCGTCAACGTCGAGGTCGAACCGCCCGACGAGTTGTTGTTGAAGATGCCGCTGTTGGCGTTGGTGAGGTTCCTCGCAACGGAGGCCGCCGCGGTGCCGGTGAAGGCCATCGTGCTGTTGTTGACCGACATCGCCGTGCCAGCGCCGAGCGCGCCCGCGCTCGTGAAGTTCAGCGTGCCGCCGCTGCCATTGGGATTGGCGATGCTGCCGGTGAAGGAGTTCGAGGAATTGGTGAGGTTGACGTAGCCGGACGCCGCGTCGATGCCGCCCGTGCCACTGATGAGGCTCGCGACGTTGAGCGAAGCGTTCACGCCCGAGCCGCTGCCCGCGGTGAACGTGCGATTCGATCCTCCCAGCGCGATTTCAAGGCTTGAGCCGAGGACTGCAGTGTTGCCGATCGTGAGCGACGCGGCCGAGCCTTGGTTGGCGTAGGCAGGATACGACAGCGTGATGACGTTGCCACTGATGCCTGCGATCGTCGTACCGGGGACGATGCCACCCGCGGTGACCGTCTGTCCGACCAACAGGCCCGTCGTTGAACTGACGGTTAGCGTGCTGTCACCGGCCGACCACGACGCGGTAGGCAGCGTGCCGAGCGAATTGCCGCGGCGAACGGCAATCGCGTTGCTCATCGTCAGTGTGCGAACGCCGCCCGTGCCGTCGATGGAGAAGACGAGCGGCGAACTCGAAGGCGTGCCCGAGTTGAAGAACGCCAGCGCACCGGTCGGCGAAGCGTTGGCCGACGCGGTGATCGACGCGGACGACGTGACGTTGCCGAAGTCGCCTGAGATCGTCCCGCCGTTCCAGTTTGTCGTCGTGTTGAAATCTGTGCCAGCGCCGCCTGCGCCGGCTCCCGTCCACTGCGCTTGAGCGATTCCCGCGACGCCAAGGGTGGCGGCGAGCAGGGCGTTCATCACGACGGCATTCCTTCGGTTCCGCATGTTCTTCCTCCACTGGGTGTTCTTGAGAACTCAGGTCCGCTGTTCTGATTTGCTTCGATCCGCCAGGTGAAGCGTGCACGGAACGACTCGCGTCGGCACCGATTGGCGTGGATCCGCCATGCGCTGCTGGAGCATCGACACCGCGTCGAGGCCGATCTGCTGAAGGGGGAGCACGACCGTGTCGAACGACAGGTCGTCGGTTTGCTGTGGGGCTTCGCCGAAAGTGACCATCGCGATGGCATCGGCCGAGCCGCATTTGTGGTTGGCGGTCATGGCGACGCGGTACAGGCCCCAACTTGAATAGCTTACGAGTGCGGTAGGGCGGTCCTTCGCGTCGAGCCAGTCGAGCCTGACGGCTGGCGTCGGCGCCATTTCACTGCGCGGGCCGCGCTCCGGCGCGGCGATCAATTTCGGCTCGAGGCCCGCGTCACGCATGGCGTCGGCATAGCCGGCGTATCGAGCACGCTGGCTGTAGTGCGATCGGTCGCTGAAGATGAATGATTCGCTGTGAAGCAGCGCGGCGTACGCAATCCGGCGATGCCCGGCACGGATGAGGTGCTCGGTCGCGATCTGCCCGGCTTGGCGGTCGTCGGGCCGAACGCAGTTGAAGTCTTGCTCGACGTTGAGCCACACCGACGGGATCGCGTTGTCGCGAAGCAGTTCGAGCATGGCAGAGGGAATCAGCACGTCGTAGTTCACGATCAGGCCGTCCACCATCAACTCGCGCAGAATCTTCGGGACAAACCCGCGATTGATCAGTCGCTCGTCTGGAAGACGGCTCGACACGAGGTGCAGGCCCGCAGCGCGGATCGCTTCGTGAATTCCCGCGAGGACGCCTTCCTCGAGTCGGCTGCGCTGGGGGTCCGCGCTCTGAACGAGGCCGATCGCACCGAATGAGCCGGTCTTCATCGCCCGGGCCGACGAGTTCGGCCGATAACCCACGCGTTCAGCCGCCTCGAGCACCAAGCGAGACCGCTCGATCGCGTCTCGGCGCTGCCCCTTGATGCGCCCACGGAGGAGTCGACTCACCGTGTTGGCGGAGAGCCCAGTCGAATCGGCGATGGCTTGGATGGTTGACATCACTAAAAGATAACGTTGAGACTTTACGTGATAACGTTGCGATATGCAAGAGAATCTCGCAGCGGCAGCGAGGCCAGCATTTCGCCTGTAGGTCTATTAATAGAAGTATTTTATGATAGAATGATGAATAATTGGTGTGCTGCAAGATGTGCAGTGTGCTGGACTGGGTGGCTGTGCAGCACGTGTGTTCTGTGCGTCGGGGCGAGTCGCGATTCGCTACGCAAGTCTGCCTCGACGCCCCAGCCAGCTCGACGCTAACGGGGCAGCGTTTAGCGCCTTACGCATGGGCCGCGGGCTTGGCAGATCACTAGTCGTACAGTTCGTCGTGGCAGCGGGAACTGCGTTTGCCTCTTCATCTTTATGGGAGCGCCTTGTGGTGACCCTCGCCGCGCTGCGGACGAGTCGGTGATCGGTTCCCGCGTATACGAGGTCGCGTCGTGTGCCGAGAGGCATCTCGGAGCGGAGCACCTAAGCGCTAATGTCTGCAACCAGTTTTGTTGCGGTGAGGTCTTGGGAGGCCTTGCCGCAGAGCGCCAGGTTCGCACTGAAGAGTTGGCGACACGTATTGCTCGAGCGTGGGGCCCTACACGAATCATGCGGAGAGTTACAGATCACATCGATCAACTGCTGAAACGCCTGCAGATTGCGCTATCGGGCGACGCTTCACTCGAAGGCCGTGCCGTGACGACTAGTTTCTGCTGTGCATTCCGGCCCCGCGACAAGTGATAGGCCCGAAGTACGTGCACCCAGTTGAGGTTCGAGCAGGCGCTGAGGCGGTGGTCAGCACACATAGTCTGCTGCCGGAAGACGGGTTGATCTCTGAGGTGGCCAGAGAGTTTGGTCATTCAATAGTGCGCGAGGTCGCGCGTGCACGGATTAATGCAGCGATGACACCATCGCCCGATAGAGGCATAGGTTGAGCCTGCGCCAGCCATTCGCTTACCCGCCGATTCGTGAATAACGAGATGGCGATGCTTGACCGGATCGACGGGACACGATCTCTCCTTGGCTGCAAGTCTCGATTTCAAATGATGTTGTTCGCCCTTGCGTCCACACTGCGTGCTAGTTTGTGTGCGTGATGACGGTATCCACGGTCAGTCACACAACCATCGACCGTGGAGCCTCAACAAGTCGGGGTGGCTGACGGCTCTGGTTGGCTGGTTCATGGGAACCTCTGCGTTTCGCCCTGCTGGCATGTGTCTCGGTGAGACGCGAGCGACGCAGAGTCGACTTGCGTCGACGCAGTGACAACAGTGGCGACTGCGGCCGGGCCGGTGCCGTCGTTGTCGATGTAGAGGTCGACCTGCTGTCCGACCAGCACCGGCGCGTCGGTCGACTTGAGCCGGAAGATCACCTGCATGACGCGGGTGTCGACGCGTTCCTGAGCGAAGCCGGAGAAGGCTCGCTTGGGCGTGACCATCGGCTCGACACGGACGA